>Ga0105048_10009926_pt1 | contig 15092 bp, 17 predicted proteins | sample MAT05_FD_78382 | JGI IMG/M metagenome (GOLD analysis project Ga0105048, IMG submission 78382) | Freshwater microbial communities from Lake Fryxell liftoff mats and glacier meltwater in Antarctica - MAT-05 | ecosystem: Environmental > Aquatic > Freshwater > Ice > Liftoff microbial mat | place... | reverse complement strand
GCGCTGACAAGGACCCGTCCTATGTGTCCGCCAGCATCAGCCTGATCGTACACCCGATGAGCCCGCGCGTGCCGACAGTGCACATGAATACCCGCTTCCTGTCGACGGCGGAGAGCTGGTTTGGCGGTGGTGCGGATCTGACGCCCATGCTGGCCGAGCAACGCCGCCAGGACGCCCCGGACGCCGTCCAGTTCCACGCCGCGATGCAAGCCGCCTGCGACGCCCACCACCCGGACTGGCATGCAAAATACAAGGCCTGGTGCGACGAGTACTTCTTCCTGCCCCACCGCAATGAAACCCGCGGCGTCGGCGGCATCTTCTACGACCGCCACAACACCGGCGACTTCGAAAAGGACTTTGCCTTCACCCGCGATGTCGGCGAGGCGTTCCTGGAGGTCTATCCGAAGATCGTGCGGGCGCGGATGGCGGAGCCCTGGACGGAGGCAGATCGCGCAGAGCAGTTGGTACGCCGGGGCCGCTATGTTGAGTTCAACCTGCTCTACGACCGCGGGACAATGTTCGGGCTGAAGGCCGGGGGCAATATCGAGACCATCCTCAGTTCGATGCCGCCGATGGTGGCGTGGACGTAGAGCGGAAACAAGGCAGCCAAATTGGCCGTCTAGATAGCCTCACAGACCCGCGCTATGCAGATTCCCGGGATCTACGACGCAAATATACTGGCAACAGCAGAGCCGGCTGGCTGTGTGGTCGTCTACTCAGAGAATATGCAAGACAGCATGGCGATTGGCGGTCGCAGGATCGAGAATCCGTTCCGCATTTCCCTACCTCTCCAATCGTTTGGAGAGTGCCAATTTTCAATAAGCCAACCCCTGCACCACCGCCTTCAGCTTCTCGATCGCTGACATCGGGTCGTCGAGGAAGTCGTGGTCGATCCACCAGTCTTCGACCTCGGCCAGCACCTGGCCGACCAGCGGGCCTTTGGGCGTGCCGGCCTTGATGACATCCTCGCCGGTGAGCGGGAAGGTTGGTGCGACCCAGCCTTCGGCCAGGGCGATAAGGCCGCGCCACTGCATGGTGGTGGCGCTGCGGGGTGAGGCGGCCCAGGCCAGTTTGGCGCGGTCGCGGAAGGTGGGCAGGTCGGCGCGGTAGATCTCGCGGCGGATCTCACGCGGGCTCATCCAGCTTTTTATGACCGGTGACTGCGACAGCGCGGCCTGCAGGCGATCCCGGTCCGCATTGGACAGCCGCAACCGTTCCGCGAACCGACGCGCCGCAATCTGGTCGTCGGGCAACAACGCCGCCAGGCGCAGCACTGGATCGGTCTCGAATAGCTGGTCGGTTTCGATGCCGATCAGGGCGTCGAAGCGCACCAGGTTGAGCGGCACCTGCAGGATCACCCCCAGCACGCCGGTCTCGGCCATCAGCCGCACAGCCTCGCGCGGATCATCGGCGGCCAGTACTTTCAGCATTTCCTTCGACACGCGCTCGGCCGACAGGCTCTCGATGTTGTCCTTCACTGCCGCGCAGGCCGCCAGGGCGTTGGCGTCCGGCGCGCCCTTTCCGAACCAGGCCAGGAAGCGGAAGAATCTCAGGTTCCTTAAGTGATCCTCGCCCAACCGCTGCTCTGGCACGCCGACAAACACGATACGCCCGGCCCTGGCGTCGGCCACGCCCTGGCCCGTAGGATCAAACAGCGTCCCGTCCCGGTCGGCGTAGAGCGCGTTGAGCGTGAAGTCGCGACGCTGCGCATCCTTCGCCCAGTCATCGGTAAACGCCACCGTGGCGCGGCGGCCATCGGTAGTGACATCGCGGCGCAGGGTGGTGATCTCGTGCGGTTTGCGGCTCGAGACCGCCGTGACCGTGCCGTGTTCGATACCGGTCGGCACCGCGCCCAGTCCTGCTGACTTCAGCGCCTTGACGACCCGATCCGGCGTCAGGGTCGTGGCGATGTCGATGTCGTCGATGGGCCGCCCGACCAGCGCATTGCGCACACAGCCGCCGACGAACCGCGCGCATCCGGTTCCGCCCTCGGCCTCCAGCGCATCAAACACCGCCGCCGTCGCGGGCGCGGTCATCCAGGGACGTAAACCCAAACCTTCGCTCATGGCCCACTCGCCCCGTAGAGTCGCCCGTGCAGCGCCCGCAGCATGCCTGCCGTGGCCCCCCAGATGTACTGCGTCTCATGGGTCGTTGCATAAAACCGGCGCTTCACGCCCGATGGCAGTTCGCGCTCATGTTCCTGATAATTGCCCAGATCCATCAGAAAGCTCAGCGGCGTCTCGAAGATGTCGGCCACCTCTCCCGGATTTGGGGTCAGCGTGAAGCCGTGCCGGATGAACCCCACAACAGGGGTCACCAGAAAGCCGGTCCCGGTCTGATAGGGCGTCGAAAAACCGATGGGCCTCACGAAGTGGGGCTCGAGGCCCACCTCCTCATGCGCTTCACGCAACGCGGCCTCGATGGGCCCCTCGCCCGGGTCCTGACGACCGCCGGGAAACGCCACCTGACCGGTGTGGCTACGCATGTTGTCGGAGCGCCGGGTCAGCAGCACGTTCAGGCCGTGGTCCCGCTCGATCAGCCCCACCAGCACCGCTGCCGGGGTCAGCCGCTCTCCCGGTGCCGACCAGTTCTCGGGGTCAAGATCAAAGTCTGAACTGCGCCGCGCGTCGGCGCGCAGCGACCGGTCCAACGGCTCGAGGCGACCTGTGATCCAGTCGTGCGGATTTGCCCCCGTCACGCGCCGGCTGCCTCGGCAGGACCCAGGGCGAACCACATTCCGCCGGACTGGATCCCCAGGCATGGGCCGTCGGGGGTGTCGCGCTCCTCCGCCATCTCCACCAGTTCGTAGAACACGGCGCGCGAGATCAACGCTTCCAGCCCGCGTCGCACATGCAGATAGGGTCTGGGCTCACCGCCCGCACTGACCTCGACGCGGATTGCGTGCTCCGCGTCGGCCGTCACCTCGTCGCCAACATTGGTCAGGAATTTCAGCTGTTCGCCGTCCCGGTCCACCCGCACCGCGACGAAGGGGGCGTCCTCGACCGTAATTCGCAGCTTTTCGACCGGCGTCACCAGATGGAACCCGTCCGGATCCTTGCGCAGGATGGTCGAGAACAATCGCACCATGGCCTCACGGCCGATCACCGCACCCTCATGCAGCCAGCGTCCGTCGCGCTTGATGACAATGTCGATCGCGCCGCTGTGGGCCGGGTTCCACAGATGCACCGGCGGCAGCCCGCGCCCCGGCACCTGCTTCACCGCTGCGATCATGCCATCGAGGCCGGGTTTTTGTGTTGTCGCCACCATTTGACGAACGTAGGCGTCCCGGGCAATTGGCTCAAGCGCGGGGCCGTACCAGTCCCCTTAAAGTCGAATTCACGAGCGCTCGCGCCAGCACCCGCGTCGGATCAACCGGCCCCGGCATCACCACGCCGGAGGCCACTTCGAATCCCACCCGTTGGAAAAATGGCAGGTCGCCCACCAACACGACCGCCGCTTCACCAAGTGCCTCGGCCGCCGCGCAAGCACGTTCCACCAACAGTGCACCCAAGCCGTGCTTGCGCGCGTCGGCCTCCACGGCCAGTGGACCCAGGAAGATAGTCGGCTGACCGCCGACGGCAACGCGCCACATCCGCACCACGCCGACCAGGCGCTCGCCTTCAAAGGCGCAGAAGGAAAGCTCGGGGGCAAAAGCGGCAAACTCGCGCACGCGCTCCGAAACCTTGGCGAAGCGGCCAGGGCCAAACGCACGGGTCAGCAACGCCTCAATGTCTGTGGCGTGTTCCGGAATTTCGTTGAGGAAGATCAGTGCCGGCGCGGGCCGGCAGGGCTGCGGGGACATGGGCAGGACTCAGATGCAAGAGACGATGTGGCGGCTGACCCTTGAGAATCAGGCCTTGGGTTCGGGTGGCTTCAAGCCAGCGGACGTCGTCGCATCGGGTTGGCCCTCCGGGCCGTGATCGGGAGCGGCGCAGATAGGGCCAACACCCGCCTACGTCAACGCCATTGCTCCCCCGTCCGGCGCAAGGCAGGTTGCCGGAGCGTATGACCGACACTCCCGCCCAGCCTGACGATTCCGTTCCCTCTGCCAGGGAGCTGCTGAAGGAACGCGACTATCTGCTGTTCTGGGGCACCCGCTGGATGGGCAGTTTCGGAACCCAGATCCAGAGCGTGGCCATGGGTTGGCAGATGTATGCCCTGGCCCGCGAGACCCGCTCGGTGGCCGAGAGCGCGTTCCTGGTGGGGATGATCGGGCTGGCAGCCTTTCTGCCGCTGTTCCTGCTGACCCTGCCGGCCGGTGAGGCCGCCGACCGCTACGACCGCAAGAAGCTGCTACTGATCTGCCTGACCGGCGAGATGCTGAGCGTACTGGCGCTGGCCCTCGCCACCCTGAACGGCTGGGCCTCGCCCGGACTCCTGCTGGCGATTGCCGCCCTGTTCGGGGCCAGCCGCGCGTTTTTCGCGCCCGCCAACACCGCGCTCGGGCCCATGCTGGTTCCCCGCAGGCTGCTGCCCCGGGCCATCGCCTGGAACTCGCTGGCCTGGCAGAGCGCGTCCATCGCGGGACCTGCCGCCGCAGGGTTCCTGGTCGCCCGCTCTGCCGAGACCGCCTATTTCACGACTTTCGCGCTCTATGGGCTGGCTTTCATCCTCATCCTGTTGATCCGCAAGAACGCCAGGCCGGAGGTCAACCCGGGATCGCGCTGGGCGTTGATCAAGGAGGGCTTGTCTTACGTCTGGCGTCAAAAGATTGTATTTGGAGCCATCTCCCTGGACCTCTTCGCTGTCCTGCTGGGCGGTGCCACGGCCCTGCTGCCGGTGTTCGCCAGAGACGTCCTGCATGTCGGGCCGCAGGGTTTCGGCCTGTTGCGTGCCGGGCCCGCGATGGGGGCCACCGTCGTCGCGCTTTGGCTGGCCGCCAACCCGATCCGGGCCAAGGCGGGCCTCTACATGTTCTGCGGGGTAGCGGTGTTCGGCGTGGCCACAATCGTCTTTGGCCTGTCGAAGTCCCTGTGGCTCTCGGTTGCGGCCCTGGCGGTGCTGGGCGGGGCTGACATGCTGAGCGTTTTCGTGCGCCAGACGCTGGTGCAGCTGGTCACGCCGGATCACATGCGTGGCCGGGTCGCCGCGGTCTCCTCGGTATTCATTGGGGCTTCCAATGAACTGGGGGAGTTCGAGAGCGGCATTATCGCCCGGATTCTCGGGCCTGTGGGGGCCGCAGTGTTCGGGGGCGTGGGTGCCCTGATGGTCACCGGAATCTGGGCCTGGCTCTTCCCTGACTTGCGTCGGGCCGACCGCCTCGAATAAGTGTCTCTCAAATCAAACGGGAGTCTGAAGCGATGGGCGCACTTGAAGGCAAGGTTGTACTGGTCACCGGCGGCGGCAACGGCATTGGCCGCGACTGCGCGCTGATCGCGGCGCAGGAAGGCGCGAAGGTTGTCGTCAACGATCTGGGCGGCAGCCTGAAGGGTGACGAAGAGGGCTCAGCCGGTCCGGCCGAGACGGTCGCAGCGGAAATCCGCGCTGCGGGCGGCCAGGCCGTCTCCAACTCCGACAGCGTCACCGACCTCGACGCCGTCTACGGTATGGTGGAGCAGGCCAAGAAGGAATTCGGCGGTCTGCACGCGGTCATCAACCCCGCGGGCATCCTGCGCGACGTGATGTTCCACAAGATGACCGAGGCCGAGTGGGACGCGGTGATCGCGGTCCACATGCGCGGCTCGTTCAACGTGGCCCGTGCGACCATCGAGCTGTTCCGCGAGCAGAACGACGGCGCCTACATGTTCTTCACCTCGACGTCCGGCCTGTTCGGCAACATCGGGCAGGCCAACTATGGCGCGGCCAAGATGGGCATTGCCGGCATGTCGCGGATCATCGCCATGGAAGGTGCCCGCAACAACGTCCGCTCCAACTGCCTGGCGCCGGTCGCCTGGACGCGCATGACTCAGTCCGTGCCGATCAAGGACGAGGCCGCTGCGGCGCGACGCGCCGTGATGGCTGAGAAGATCCGCGCCGATCAGCCGGCGCGTTTCTCGGTCGCCATGGTCACACCGGCCGCCGCCAACGTCTCGGGCCAGATCTTCGGTTCGTCTGGCGAGAACATCATCCTCTATTCCCAGCCCCGCCCCATCGAAACTGTGACCAAGGAAGAGGGCTGGACGGTCGCCACCATCCTGTCGGAAGCGGTGCCCGCTATGGCCCCGAAGTTCTTTGACCTGAACCGGGCGGTGATGCCCGGTGCGACCCCGGCCAAAGCGCCGGCATAGAGCCTCAGGTCTCCCCCACCCATTCTGGTGGGGGAGGCAAGAGACCGTTTGGCATCGCCGTTGCGACGGTGTCCGCCATGATCTTCGGACTGTCCCATCTTGGCGCATCGACCCGCGAAGTCGCCTTCGCGGCGACAGACCGCATGCGCGCCCAGGCCCTCCGGACTATCCAGCCCGCCAGTGCGACCGTTGAGAGCCGCGACCAAATTCGTGATCAGGTAATGGCCGAACGCGGCATTGACCGGATCACTATGCTTAAGCTGGCCCCGCAGGTCCGTATCGAGGCCGAGATTTCCGTCACCATCGAAACCGCGCGCCGCGCGCAACAGGCCAAGATCCGTGCCACCGGCAATTTCGTCGACCTTAAAGTCTGAACTGCTCAAAGCCGGTGGCGCATCCGCCAGTCGTCGCGGGTCATTTCCCAATAGATCGAGCGTCGGATCGTGCCGTCGGGTCGCACCGCATCGCGCTCTCCCATGCGCACGAAACCGGCGGCGTCGATGCCCTTCTGGACGCGGATATTGTCGAGCGCCGCCGTCAGGCACATCATCCGCACGCCCAGGGTTTCGAAGATCCAGCCGAAGCTGTGGGCCATGCTGCGACCACCTTGGCCGCTGTTCTGCCGGTCCGCGCGTACAGCGCCCGCCAACTCCGCCGCTGAGTGCTCAGGCCAGACGGTGATGCGTGAGTAGCCCGCGATGTCGCCCACCGGATCAAGGTTGACGATCAGCAGCGCCTCTCCGGCCAGCGCCAGCGCCTGGCTCTCGATCACCCAGCGCGTAATGCTGTCGTCGTTGATCGGTCGCGGCAAGTCGTAGATCGGACCCGAGACATGCTCGTCCGACAGCAACGCCACCAGGCCGGCGACATGATGCAGGTCCGCCCGCTCCCGGCCTTCGCCTAAAGTCAAAACGTCCGCGGTCCGCACCGCGTGACGGATCGCGTCGGCTTCTTGGTCCGACACCTTCAGAACGGTTTTGGGCACCATGCTCATGACGCAGCCAGGGTCTCCAGCGCTTCACCGTCGAGCCTTCGCACCGTCCACTCGGTTTTCGCCGAGGCACCCAGGCTGTCGTAGAAGGCGATCGAGGGCGCGTTCCAGTTCAGCACCGCCCACTCCAGTCGCCCGAGCTCAGCATCGACGCAACGCTGCGCGAGTCGACGTAGCAATGCCTTGCCCGCCCCCAGGCCGCGCGCCTCGGTACGGACGAACAAATCCTCCAGATATATCCCGGCCCGGCCCCGGAACGTCGAATAGTTGTAGAACCACAGGGCAAACCCCACCGGCTTGCCGTCATGTTCGGCAATCTCGCAGAAACTGCGCGGGTTCTCTCCGAACAGGTCGCGGCGGATATCGGCCTCGGTGGCTTCAACCTCGTGTAACAGGCGTTCGTACTCGGCCAGTTCGCGAATGAAGCTGAGGATCAGCGGCGCGTCGCCCATGGTTGCGACACGGACAACGACCTGACTGGCGGCGCTCATAAGACCCTCACAGCCGCACGCCCGTGGTCTCTTCGCTGAGTTCCCATAGGCGTTCTGCGGCCTCGGCATCCAGCGCATAGGGCATGACGCCTTCAAATGGATTGGCTTCCGTCCACGCCAGAGCCTCAGCGCAGTTTTCCAGATAGAGCCCGCCCACGCCTTCCAGCTCTGGACCTACCGCCGCCCAGACGCTGGTGGCTGCGCCCTGTTCGGTGGATTTGAAGCGGTCGTTGACGTTTCCGGCTTCGTCCATCCAGCCAAATGCGATCATCTCTTCCCGGGGCAGATGCCGCTGCAGCGGCGTCATGATCCCGCCCGGCATCACCGAATTGGCGTTGATCCCCAAGTCGGCAAAGCGCGCATTGAACCCCACCGCGAACAGGGCGTTGGCTGTCTTGGCCTGACCGTAGGCGGCCCACTTTTCATAGGGGCGCGTCCGGTAGTGGGGGTCGTCGCAATCCACCGGGCTGCGACGATGGCCGATGGACGACAGCGAGATCACGCGGCTGGCGCGACCGTCCTCCGCGCCGTTCATCAAAGCCCTGGCCAACAGGGTCGTCAGCAGGAAGTGGCCGAAGTGATTGGTGCCGATCTGCATTTCCAGATCCTGAGCGGTGTAGGCCTGCGGACAGGCCATGACCGCGGCGTTGTTGATCAGAGCGCTCAGCGGCTTGTCGCCCCAGGCGCTGGCGAAAGCCGCTACGGTCGGCAAGTCCGACAGGTCGAGCAGCCCCACCGAGACCCGGCCATCCGCGGTCGTGTTCATGTCGGCGGCGGCGGCGGCACCTGCTTCTGCATTGCGCACGGCTAGCGTCACGTCGGCCCCGGCTTCGGCCAGGGCGCGGGCGGTCTCGACCCCCAGGCCGGAGGCCCCGCCGGTGACGATGATGGTCTGACCGGAGAGATCATGGTCCTCGACAACCTCGCGTGCAGTCGATCTGGCACCGAAAGGCGAAGTAATGCGGTCGGTCATGTCAGCCTGCTTTCGAAACGGCGCGTCGCTCTTGAGAGGTCAGCTCTTAGGCGGTCGCGCGATACCAGTCGACGCCCGAGGCATCCCGTTCCCGCACCACCTGGCCACGCGCCATCAGGCAGTTCAGGTGCGCCAGGCTCTCGCCAGTGGCGAGCCCCAACAGGTTCTGGTCGATCTTGCGCCGGAACAGTACCGAGAAAACGTCCACGACCCGCTTTGGTTCATCCAGCAGTGCGGCCAGTCGCTCCAGCCCGCGCTCGTGGCCGCTGATCAGGTGATCGATTCGCGCGTGGAGCCCGTGGAACGGCTCGTTATGCGCTGGCAGTACCAGCACGTCATCCGGTATCCTGGCCTTGATCTGCGCCAGCGAGGTCAGCCAGTCAGTCAGCGGATCACCGTCCGGCTCGGTGGGAAACACCGACACGTTGGACGAAATCTTCGGCAGCACCTGGTCGCCCGAGATCATCAGTTTCAGGTCCGGACAATAGAGGCACGCATGCTCCGGGCTGTGGCCTGAGCCGACCACCACGCGCCAGACATGATCGCCGATCTGGATCTCGTCGCCGTCACTAAGCCGGCGAAAGCTGTCCGGCAGGGCATGCAGTCCCCGCCCGAACCCGCCGAACCGGGCGCGGTAGTTCTCAAGCGCGTCCTCGTCCCAGCCCGCGCCCTGGAAGAAGCGCAGGGCGTCCTCCGGCGCTTCTCGGCCAGTGTCAGCTGCCAGCGAACGACAGGTGATGTACTCGAGCCGCGTTATCCACAAAGCGGCATCAAACTTGCGTGTCAAATAGCCAGACATGCCGATGTGGTCAGGGTGCATATGGGTGACAAACACCCGCGTCACCGGCTTGCCTTCCAGCGGTCCTTTCAGGACGGCGCGCCAGCCGTTGCGGGTTTCCGCGCCGCCGATGCCGGTGTCGACAATGGCCCAGCCATCGTCCTCGGAAATCGCCCATACGTTGATGAATGCCAACGCACCACCCAAAGGCATCCGCATCCATTTGACGCCCGGCGCAATGTCGACAGCTTCGCCCGTCTGAGGCTTCACGGCCATAGGATAAGTCAGCTTCGGCCTGTGGCTTTCCCAGGCTTGCGCCTCTTCAATTCCGTCCCGCACGACCCTGCTCCCATTCCTGAGTTCCCATTATCGGACTTCGACACCGATAAGGGCAAACCCCAATGCGCGCGCAGTTGATTGACGCCGCGTCTCAAGCTCTATGATCATGAAAAGAAACGCTGGAGGAAACGGTCATGGCCACCCTTGGACGTCGGATCGATGTGACGCTGGCCGCCCGGCTCGACCCGATCCTCGACAACGCCCTCGCAGAGACCCGCATCGTCGGCGCGGTGGCACTGGTGGCCCGCCAAGGCAAACTGGCTTACGCCCGCGCTGCCGGCCACGCCAACCGCGAGACGGGACGGGCCATGACTCTCGATGCCATTTTCCGTGCCTCATCTCTGACCAAGCCCATCGTCACCGCGGCTGCCCTTAGTCTGGTTGAAAGCGAGGTGATCGGCCTGGACGATCCCGTGATCCGCTGGCTGCCGGACTTTCAGCCCGCGTTTGAGGGTCAGGTTCCAACCATCACCTTGCGCCACCTGCTGACCCACACGGCGGGTCTCTCGTACGGCTTCATGCAGCCGGGGGACGGTCCCTATCTGAAGCTGGGCGTGTCCGATGGGATGGACCAACCGGGCCTGGCCTTTCCCGAGGAACTGCGCCGGATCAGCGACGCCGGCCTGACTTTCCCGCCCGGGGCGGCCTGGCTTTATTCGGTCGGCATGGATGTGATGGGCGCGGTGATGGAGGCCGCCACCGGCCGGACCCTGCCTGAGGTCGTCGCCGAACGAGTCACCCACAAGCTTGGTATGACCGACACCGGCTTTTCGGTCACCGATCGCGCGCGGCTGGCGGTGGCCTATGCCGACGGCACCCCCCCGGTCACGATGGGTGCCACGCACACTGTGCCTTTCGCCGAGCTCTCGGGCATCCGGTTCGCCCCCGACCGCATCTTCGACCCTGGCTCGTTCCCGTCCGGCGGCGCGGGCATGGCGTGTTCAGCGCCTGACATGCTGGCCTTCCTGGAGGCGATCCGGACCGGCGGCGACCCGGTGGTCTCGGCGGAAACCGCCCAGGACATGATGACCAACCAGACCGGTACCCACGCCATCGTCACCAGCGGCCCCGGCTGGGGCTTCGGATTCGGCGGCGCTGTGATGCTGGACCCGGTGCCTACCGCCCATCACCTTCCGGCGGGTGCCTGGACCTGGGCCGGCGTCTATGGCCACAGCTGGTTCGTCGACCCGGCCAGCGAAACCACCTTCGTCCTGATGACCAACACCTCCACCGAAGGCATGAGCGGCCTGACCTCGCGCGACCTTGCTGCGGCGGTGATGGCGGGGTGACTGAGCACCCCGCGCTTGTGCTTCGCCCCTGCCAGGTGAAATAACCCCCGCAACAAGGGTAGACTCACATGCAGAAATTCGCCGCCGCACTTGGCGTGGCGTTGTTCATCGCCACGCCCGCCGCCGCCCAGACCCCGCAGCCCGGCGAAGCCGCTTTCCGCGCGCTCTACAAGGAGCTGGTGGAGACCAACACCACCTTCTCGGCCGGCGACTGCACCCTGGCTGCCCAGCGCATGGCGACGCGACTTAAAGCTGCAGGTTTCCTAGATGGTGATCTGACCGTGTTCGCGCCCCCCGGTCGCCCCAAGGACGGCGGCCTGGTGGCGGTCTATCCGGGCAAGGATCCCAAGGCCAAGGCGATCCTGCTGTTGGCGCACATCGACGTGGTTGAAGCGAAACGCGAGGACTGGACGCGCGACCCCTTCACCCTGATCGAGGACGACGGCTATTTCTACGGGCGCGGCGCGTCCGACGACAAGGCACAGGCCGCGATCTTCACCGACCTGCTGATCCGCTACCGTCAGGAGGGCTTCAAGGGCCGCCGCCCAATCAAACTCGCACTGACCTGCGGCGAGGAGGGTGGCGGGCACGTCAATGGCGCGGCCTGGCTGGTGGCCAACAAGCGCGAGTTGATCGACGCGGCATTTGCGCTGAACGAGGGCGCGGGCGTCAACCTCGACGGCACAGGCAAGCCGATCGCCCACACCGTCCTGGCCGGTGAAAAATCCAGCACCTCGTACAAGCTTGAGGTCACCAACCCCGGCGGCCATTCGTCGCGCCCTGTGCCGGACAACGCCATCTATCACCTCGCCCGCGCCATCGACCGGATCGCGGGCTATAACTTTCCCGTCATGCTGAATGACACCACGCGCAGCTATTTCACCCAGATGTCGAGCATCGTCGGCGGCCAGGCGGGCGCGGCCATGACCGCCATTGTCGCCAACCCGGGAGACGCCCAGGCTGCGGATATCTTGCGTCGGGATCCCAGCGTCAACGCCATGTTGGGCACCACCTGTGTGGCCACGCAACTTCAGGCGGGCCATGCGGGCAACGCCCTGCCCCAGCGGGCCAACGCCACCATTAACTGCCGCATCTTCCCGGGCGTATCAGGAGAAGAGGTGCGCGACGCTTTGATCAAGGTGATCGGCAATCCGGTGGTCTCGGTCTCGACGGCCCAGGGCCGCCCGGGTGCCGCCGACGCGGGCCCCCCGCTGACCCCGCAGGTCATGGGACCGATCCGCCAGGTCTCGCAAGCCATGTGGCCGGGCGTGCCGGTGGTCCCCTTCCTGCTGGCGGCGGGCACGGACGGCAAGGCGCTGATCGCGGGCGGAATCCCCACCTATGGCGTCTCCGGCATCGCCTATGAGCCGGACCAGGGCCATATCCACGGCCTGAACGAGCGCATCGGCGTGAAGTCGTTGCTCGACGCCCGTGATTTCAGCTACCGGCTGGTCAAAATCTACGCCAGCCAGAAGGACTGAGACTCAATGCGGATCTGGATTGCCGCGTCACATGACCCTGCCCACCTGAATGGCGGCTGGGCGTTCGTGCGCGCCGGTGCAGAGGTCTATGGCGTCGCGGGCGGTGATCGCCGCACAACCCGCGCGCGGACCACGCTGAACGGTTTTATTGCGGCCCTGAAGGATGTCCCGGCCGGGGAGAGCCTAGCCGTCGTCGCACCACGCCCGGACGCTGTGATCCTGCATCAATTCCTGAAGCCGCCCAAGGACGCGCCGACCGAAGACCTCGACCTGCGCGCGACCCTCTCCAAGGCCCTGACGGGTCGAAGCTGGACACTTGCACTCGGCGACCCCGACGCCCTGACCCCGTTCAATTTCGCGGTCGCCTGGGCCAACATGGCCAGCGAAAAAGCCAAGATGGGCGGAGCGTTTACCGCCGCCATCCCGAAGACCAATCTGGCAAAGGCCAAGGGGCTTTAGGCGGCAGACCAGGGTCACTCGAAAGAATTGTTATTCATTTTCAGGGACTCTGTCGTCGCCTGGGCTTTCCAGGTTGACCGAAGGACAAGATTCCGATGAGCCGGGTCACGCATTCAAGGCGTACATCGAGCGATCACTTCGAGCCGGACGACAACGTCGACGCCAAGACCAAACGCCAGCTGCATGGTCATCTGGAACAGATTGACTACACGGCCTATGCCGCCAACCGACGCGTGCTGAGCGGCACGCTGGCTCATGTCGATGCCGAGAAACTCCAGCGTCTGGCGTCTGCCGCGGCGCTGGCGCGGACTCGATGGGTGGTGGCGGGTATGTCGTTGGCCGACGTCGACGCCTTCCCGACCCCTCAACAGATCAAGACCCTGTCCGAGTTGCGGGAGGCCTACGGGGAACTCACAGAAGTTTACGAGGGCCTTCGGCGGATGGTGGAACGGGGATATCTCACCTACGTCGGGCCGGAGCCGGCCTGACGCCTACGCCAGTTCAACTGCCATCGCGGTTGCCTCACCGCCGCCAATGCACAGGCTGGCGACGCCGCGTTTTCCGCCCGCGCCTGAAGGGCACTGAGCAGGGTGGCGAGGATGCGGGCCCCGGACGCACCGATCGGATGGCCCAGCGCGCACGCCCCGCCGTTGACGTTCAGCTTCGCCCGGTCAAGGCCCAGATCCCGCTCAGCGATCATCGCCACCACCGCGAACGCTTCATTGACCTCGAACAGATCAACGTCGGCGACGCTCCAGCCCGCACGTTTCAACGCCTTTTGCATCGCCGGCACCGGTGCTGTCGTGAACAGGCCAGGCTCATGGGCATGCGCCGCATGAGCCGCGATCCGGGCGACAATGCTCATACCGAGACGACGGGCGACACTCTCCCGCGTCAGCACCAGCGCTGCCGCACCGTCCGAGATCGATGAGGCGTTGGCCGCCGTGATCGTACCGTCGCGCGAGAAGGCAGGTCGCAGGATCGGGATCCGGGCCGGGTCAGCTTTCAGGGGCTGTTCGTCGGTGTCGACGGTTATCGTGCCCTTGCGGTCGGTCACCTGCACCGGGGTAATCTCGCGAGCAAATGCACCGCTTTCGCTGGCGGCCCGGGCCCGGGTCAGTGATCCGATGGCGAACTCGTCCTGCGCCTCGCGGGTGAACTGGTACTGTCTGGCCGTTTCCTCGGCGAACGACCCCATCAGACGGCCCGGTTGATAGGCGTCCTCCAGACCGTCGAGGTACATGTGGTCGTGCATAGTGTCGTGACCAATCCGGGCGCCGCCGCGATGCTTGGTCATCAGATAGGGGGCGTTGGTCATGCTCTCCATGCCCCCCGCCACGATCACATCCACCGAACCCGCAGCCAGAGCATCGTGCGCCATGATCGCCGCCTGCATGCCCGAGCCGCACATCTTGTTGACGGTGGTGGCTTCCACGGATGTCGGAAGTCCGGCACCCAGCGCAGCCTGTCTGGCCGGTGCCTGGCCCAGGCCCGCCGGTAACACGCAGCCCATGATGATCTGCTCGATCACCAAAGGATCAGCCCCGGATCGCTCGACGGCCGCCTGGACCGCTGCCGCGCCAAGTTCGGTGGCCTTTGCGGCGGACAAGGCACCCTGAAACCCGCCCATCGGCGTGCGGGCATAGCTGGCGATGACGATGGGGTCGGTGCTCTGGATCATGGTGCAGATATAATTCGCAGGCGCGAGAAACCCAACGCCTTAGGGTTGGCGGGTCGTGACATCGCAGTACGGTCCGCCGTCGCGGATGGTCTTGTTACGATAGATCACGGCACCGATAAGATTAGGTGCCTGCCGGATCGCCGCGCAGAACTCCAGCCACTGGTCAGAGGGCACCCACAGGCAGGGGGCGCGGGGGTCCTCGTCGCAGGCGATGTCCACCAGTTGCTTGGCGTCCATCGACATCGCCGCGTCAGATGTTGCGAACTGTGCCGGCGATGAAGCCGCCGCCCAGCACGCGGGTCGGGTCCTCCGGCGCGTACAGCACGCAAGCCTGGCCCGGGGCGACGCCTTCTTCGGGCACGCCGAACACCACGCCGTGGCCG
>Ga0105048_10009925_pt1 | contig 15092 bp, 13 predicted proteins | sample MAT05_FD_78382 | JGI IMG/M metagenome (GOLD analysis project Ga0105048, IMG submission 78382) | Freshwater microbial communities from Lake Fryxell liftoff mats and glacier meltwater in Antarctica - MAT-05 | ecosystem: Environmental > Aquatic > Freshwater > Ice > Liftoff microbial mat | place... | reverse complement strand
TTTTTGTTTTCTGTTTTTAACTTTGTAAGGATTTTCATGTCAAAAGTAGTTGTTGTTTATCACTCTGGCTATGGCCATACCCAGCGCGTGGCGCAGCATGTCGCACAGGGTGCAGGCGCAGAGTTGGTCGCTATTGATCCAGAGGGTAATTTGACTGAAGCGCAATGGGCCAGCCTGGATGCAGCTGACGCCATCATCATGGGCAGCCCCACTTATATGGGCATGGCCAGCTGGCAGTTCAAAAAATTTGCTGACGCGACCAGTAAAAAATGGTTTGTAGGCGCCTGGAAAGACAAGGTCGCGGGCGGCTTTACCTGCTCGGCCAGCCTGAGTGGCGACAAGCTGTCTACCCTCCAGTACTTCATTACTTTGGCCATGCAGCAAGGCATGATTTGGGTCGGTCAGCCCGAGCTGAGCAGCGCCACCATCAACCGCATCGGCTCCAACTCAGGTGTCATGGCACAGGCTGGTGCGCAAGATCCGGCCAGCGCGATTCCCCAAGGCGACCTGGACACCGCAGCTACCTACGGAAAACGCGTGGCTGAAGTCGCGACGAAATTACGCGGTTAAATAAAGGGGCTAATGCTGCGGGCCTCTCAACCCGCATCCCGCGCCAGCCGCAAGCCGCTAAATTGCCACCGCGCATCGGGCGGGAAAAAGTTGCGGTAGCTGGCACGTATGTGGCTTTGTGGCGTAGCGCATGAGCCGCCGCGCAGCACAAACTGGTTGCACATGAACTTGCCGTTGTACTCCCCCACCAGCCCTTCCCAGGGCTTGTAGCCAGGGTAGGGGTTGTAGTTTGATTGCGTCCATTCCCAGACGTCGCCGAACATTTGAGACGGGCAATCGGCTCTGGCGTGTTGCAGTGGCATGGGGTGATAAGCGGCGCTTTCCACAAAGTTGCCGCCTGGTGGTGTTTTGATTTGGCTTGCAGCCAGTTCCCATTCAAACTCGGTGGGTAAACGCGCCCCTGACCAGCGCGCGAAAGCATCCGCCTCAAAATAGCTCAAATGGCAAGCTGGGGTATTGGGGTCGACATCTACCGTGCCTTGCAATGTGAAATTTTCATATCCTGACTGTGCTGATTGACTGCTTTGCCAGTACAGCGGTAGTGCGTGCTGCCCCGCCTGTACCCAATCCCAGCCGGCTGACAGCCACAATTCGGGTCGCTGGTACCCACCATCTGCCATGAAAGCCAGGTAGTCGCCGTTCGTCACCAATCGGCTGGCCAGCTCAAACGGGGCGATGTACACACGATGGCGCGGCGTTTCATTGTCGAAGGCAAAGCCATCCTGAGCTGCATCAAAGCCATGTTCGATCAGGCCAGCTTCATAGCCGTGCCAGGTCACGGGCTGTGGCGCAATACTTGAAAGCGGCCAGCGTTTGGCATAGGCCAAAGTAGCCGAAGTAGCAGGATTCATGGAAAAGGCGTGCTTGATATCGGTCAGCAGCAATTCCTGGTGCTGCTGTTCGTGCTGCAGGCCCAGTGTGACGAGCTGGGTTAGCGTCACGTCATGCGGATGTTCGCGTAATACCGCCAGCATACGAACATCTACGGCCTTTCTGTAGGTCAGCACTTCGGCCAGGGTGGGGCGGCTGATCAGGCCTCGCTGGGCGCGCGGGTGCCTCGCACCAATCCCGTTGTAGTAGCTGTTGAACAGGACGCGAAAACTGGCGTCAAAGGCTTTGAAGTTTTTTTCATAAGTTTCAAGAACAAAAGTTTCAAAAAACCAGGTCAGGTGCGCCAAATGCCACTTGGCAGGACTGGCATCAGGCATGGACTGCAATTGACAGTCTTCAGCGCTCAGCGGCTTGGTCAGAGACTCGGTTTGCTTGCGAATGTGCTCAAACTGCAACGCAAGATGGTTTTTAATGTGGGGTGCGGTTTGCAGGGTCGGCATGTTGTTCTCCACAGATATATTCATATTTGTCATCAAAACACAAATACTCTTACAGCCTGTCAGATGGCCGTGTAGGTGAATAGGCCGATTTGGCTGTGAATTGGGTCAAGTTCGGTGCAATGCCCGCCCTAGAATGTTGTGATGTTTGTCCATTTACGTATCCATACCGAATTTTCAGTCGTTGACGGTACCAACCGCATTGACGAGATTACCGCCGCCGCAGCAGCAGACCAGCAGCCCGCATTGGCCATCAGCGATTTGAGCAACCTGTTTGGCACCGTCAAGTTTTACAAGGCGGCGCGCAGCAACGGCGTCAAGCCGTTGATTGCTGCCGATGTGTGGGTGCAAGTGCCCGGTAAAGATGCCAGCGCACCACCCGCCCGTCTGCTGCTGATCGCGCAAAACCACCGGGGCTATCTCAATTTGTCAGAGCTGCTGACCAGAGCCTGGACACGCGGCGTGGTGCGAGACCAGGCCATCATCAGCCTGGACTGGCTGAGTGAGTTCAATGAGGGTTTGATAGCGCTGTCGGGCGCGCAGCGCGGTGCCGTAGGCCAGGCGCTGGTGCAGGGCGATGACGCGCGGGCAATGGAATGCGCACTGCATTTTTCAGGTATTTTTATTCATCGCTTTTATATCGAACTTCAACGCGCCGATCAGGCTGACGACGCGCGGCATGTACCTGCTGCAGTGCAACTGGCCGCCCGATTAAAACTGCCGGTGGCGGCCACGCACCCGGTGCAGTTTTTAACCTATGACGACTACGAGGCGCACGAAGCGCGGGTGTGTATTTCCGAGGGTGAGATTCTGGGTAACGCGCGCCGCGTGCGCAAGTTCACGCGCGAGCAATACTTCAAGTCCAGTGCGCAAATGGAGTCGCTGTTTGCTGATATCCCTTCGGCTATTGCCAACACATCGGAGATCGCCAAGCGCTGTAATTTAAGGCTTGAATTGGGCAAGCCGATGTTGCCCGAATACCCGACGCCCGAGGTCAATGGCGTGCGTATGGCCGCAGAGGATTACTTTCGACAAACCTCGTTTGAAGGGCTTGAAGAACGCCTGGTGCACCTGTACCCCAACGTGGAAGTGCGCGATAAAAAGCGGCCCACTTACGTGGAGCGACTGGAGTTTGAGATCAAAACTATTTTGGGCATGGGTTTTCCAGGCTACTTTTTGATTGTGGGCGACTTTATCAACTGGGCTAAAAACAATGGTTGCCCGGTCGGGCCGGGTCGGGGCTCAGGCGCGGGCTCGCTGGTGGCGTATTCGCTGAAGATCACTGACCTGGATCCGCTGCGCTACAACCTGCTGTTCGAGCGGTTTTTGAACCCGGAGCGGGTGTCCATGCCCGACTTCGACATTGACTTCTGCCAAACCAACCGCGACCGCGTGATTGACTACGTGAAGGACAAATACGGTCACAACGCAGTTAGCCAGATCGTGACCTTTGGCACCATGGCGGCGCGTGCAGCGATTCGTGACGTGGGTCGCGTGCTCGATTTTCCGTATGGGTTTTGTGATGGCATTTCCAAGCTGATACCGAACAAGCCCGGCCAGGCCGTGACACTGCAACTGCTGCCCGCCGAGCGCGACAAAAGCGACAAGATGGTTTATGCGCTGGAAGCCGAGCCTCTATTGGCAGAGCGTGAACGCAAGGAAGAAGACGTTCATACCCTGCTGGAGCTGGCTCGCAAGCTTGAAGGCCTGACGCGCAACGTCGGCATGCATGCTGGCGGTGTATTGATTGCGCCGGGAAAGCTGACCGATTTTTGCCCGCTGTATTTGCAGCCCGGCAGCACGTCGGCTGTCAGCCAGTTTGACAAAAACGACGTGGAGGCGATTGGCTTGGTCAAGTTTGACTTTCTGGGCCTGGCCACACTGACGATTCTGGAGATTGCCAAAGACTTTATTGTTGCCCGTCATCCATCGCAAAAGGACTTCAGGTTTGAAAACCTTCCGCTTGACGATGCGCGTGTTTACAGGTTGTTTGCGGAGGGTCAAACCGAGGCGGTGTTCCAGTTTGAAAGTTCTGGCATGCAGCGTTTACTGAAAGACGCCAAGCCCGACCGGCTGGAAGACCTGATCGCGATGAACGCGCTGTACCGGCCCGGCCCGATGGAGCTGATACCTAATTACATCGCCCGCAAGCAAGGCAAGGAAGTGCCGGACTATCCGGATCCGCGTGTCAAACCGATGCTGGAAGAGACCTACGGCATCATGGTCTACCAGGAACAGGTGATGCAGACCGCGCAGATATTGGGCGGTTACTCGCTCGGTGGTGCGGACATGCTGCGCCGCGCGATGGGTAAAAAAGACGAGAAAGAAATGGCCTCGCAGCGTGCCGTGTTTCGCAAAGGTGCGGGTATCAATGGCCTGAGCGAAGAAAAAGCCGACGAGGTTTTTGACCTGATGGAAAAGTTTGCAGGTTACGGTTTTAACAAGTCGCACTCTGCTGCTTATGCGCTGCTGGCGTACCACACGGCCTGGCTCAAGGTGCATTACACAGCCGAGTTTTTTGCCGCCAACATGACAGTGGAAATGGGCGACACCGACAAACTGAAAATCCTGCATGGTGATGCACTCAAAAGGGGCATTACTTTTGAATCGCCCGATGCCAATCGCGGCGACTACCGGTTTGAGCCGACCAGCAACAACGCCGTTCGCTATGGCCTGGGCGCTGTCAAGGGGACGGGTGAGCAGGCCATTGCGGCGATTGTGGCAGCGCGGGTTGAGGGCGGTTTGTTCACATCGCTGTATGACTTTTGTGTGCGGGTGGAGCGCACCAAAATCAACAAGCGCACCGTTGAAGCACTCATCAAGGCAGGCGCTTTTGACAACCTGCAATTGAACCGTGCGTCGCTCCTGGCATCGGTTGATCAGGCCTTCGAGTTCGCTTTGGCCACCGAGGCCAACGCCAACCAGGGCGGGCTGTTTGACCTGTCGGATTCTCACGCCGCCAGCACCCAAGAGCCTGCGCTGGTAGCGGCCATGCCCTTTGGCATCAAGGCGCGCCTGGTGGCTGAAAAAACAGCGATTGGTTTTTACCTGTCGGGCCATTTGTTCGACGAGGTTGAGGCCGAGGTTCGTCAGTTCGCCAAACTGAAGATTGAGGATTTGCTCGACTCACGCGAGACGCGAATCCTGGCCGCCATCGTGACAGACTTGCGCGTCATCAACGGCAATCGCGGCAAGGTCATCATCTTCAAGCTTGACGACAAAACCGACACGCTCGAAGCATCGGTTGACGAAGCCACCTACAACGCCAATCGCAATCTGCTCAAAGACGACGAGCTGGTGATTGTGCAGGGCACGCTTCAAGGCGCCTCAGAGCGTTTTGGCAGGCGCTTCAAAGTCACGCAGGTCTGGGATCTGGAGGCCGCGCGCTGCAAGTTTGGCAAGTGTTTGCTGGTGGCTGTGAATGGCGCTGCGCCAGACATCAACCGCCTGGTCAAAGACTTCCCACCACGACGCGAGATGACCGAGCAGGGCGAGCTTGTGCGTGGCTTGTCCGTGCGTTTGCAGGTCAGGCGCCCGGCTGATTTTGGCGAGGTGGTGGCTGATCTGTCGCTAGGGGATCAGGCCAGATTCTTCCCCAGCGATGCAGCGCTGGCCAGCTGGATGGCACAAGCTGACAAAGGGTTGGCGCGTATTGTGTACGAATAAGCTGGCTCTGTCGCATCTGGCACAGCAGCATGGCAAAGCACCCGTCAGCATCGCTAGACTTGAACATTGCCCAACTCTCGAGTCACCCCATGATCACACTGCACGGCTTTCCGGTTTCAAACTACTACAACAAGGTCAAGCTGGCGCTGCTTGAAAAGAACGTGCCTTTTAGAGAAGCCGCCGCGTACCCGATGAAGCTGACGCTGGCAGACCTGGCCGCATCACCGCTGGGTAAAATCCCGTTTATCACCACACCGCATGGCACGCTGTGTGAAAGCCAGGCGATCATTGACTACCTTGAATTGGCCTATCCGCAGCCGCTACTGCTGCCCGCAGACCCGTTTGCCGCTGCCAAAGTTGGCGAGCTGATCACCTACATTGACCTGCACGTTGAGCTGGTGGCGCGTGAGCTGTATGCGCAAGCATTTTTTGGTGGCACGGTCAGCGAGAGCGCCCAGACCAGGGTACGCAAGCAACTGGAAAAAAACATTGCCGCGCTCAAGTCTCTGATCAAATTTGCGCCTTATGCAGCGGGTGACACCTTTACCCAGGCCGACTGTGCCGCGTTTGCCAGCCTGCCGTTGGTGGGCATGGCGACCAAGGCGATTTATGGTGAAGACCTGCTGCTGGCAGGCGGTGTGGACTACAAGGCTTACATCCAAATGATTGGCGAGCGCCCCAGTGGTCAAAAGGTACTGGCAGACCGCAAGGCCGCGACTGCCAAGCCAGGCTAATTGCTATTAGATCAATAGCTGCTAATGCCCGTTTTTATTGAACTAGAGCCCTTTCCATTCCTGAGAACGGCCAAAACGCAGCAAAATCAGGTTTTAAAGTCCTAGCGCCGCATAAACCCGCATGGCGGCATAGGCATCGTTGGCGGCATAGATTAACTGCGCTTCCGTCAGGTTCGGATTGGCCCAGTTTGACGTGCTGGCTTTTTTGGACTTGATAAAGCGTTTGTTGAACAGCACTGCCACTGCACCGCGCACGCCCATGTCTTTGCGGTAGCCTTCTGCGCGAAAAACGGTATTCAAATCCAGTACGCCTTGCAGGTCAACGCCCAGTTTGTAGGTGATGCGTTTTTTGTCATCCCCCAGGCCAAAGCCGGCTTTGATGATGTGGGGTGCTTCAAGCAGCAGGCCTACTGCGCGACGGCATTCAGCATCTTCCAGTTGAAAAATCCATGCTTTGTGCAAGGTAGCCAGTTGCACGATGTGCGGCCCGGTCGATGCCTCGTTTTTGGCAAAAGTAGGTTTTGACTCAGTGTCAAAGCCAAGAGCCTTTTCCCCCTGCAGGGCTTCTAGTCCCAGTTTGGCCTGCTCTGCTGTTGCTATCAGCTGTATTTGGCCAAGACCTAACCTGTCAAAGCTCTCCAGCAGGTTAATTTGTTCTTTGTCGGGGGTATGGAGTTCTGTCATGGTTGTCCGGCAGGATAGCCTATGTCAACTTTTGACGAGCAGACCGTTGCACGGTAAAGTACGAACGGGCGTTTGGAGTTCACGTCAAAACGTGAATGGCGTTCCCTAGTTCAACAAATCGAGCGGGACTTTCACTGAGATCATGAAAAGCAAAACAGGCGGTCTGGTGTATTCGACCGATGCCGGAAGAATGTGTCCCGTCTGCCGACAGCCGATCAGCCAGTGCACATGCAAAGCGCAGGTGATACCACCCACCGATGGCGTTGTACGCGTCAGCTTGCAAACCAAAGGCCGTGGCGGCAAAAGCGTCACGCTTGTCAAAGGCTTACCCCTTGATGCTGCGGCTCTTGCGGTGCTGGGCAAGCAGTTGCGCGCTGCCTGTGGCTCGGGCGGTACGGTCAAAGACGGTGTGGTTGAAGTGCAGGGCGACCACGTCGCGACCATCATGGCTGCGATGCAAAAACAAAGTTATAACGTCAAGCGCGCTGGTGGTTGAAATTGATCACGCTTACGCATTGTGCAACCGCATAAAACGTCTTCTCATTTGCTGCCAAAAGCATAGCGGCTTGTTCCAGTCATAGGCGCTTCGCGCACGATTTGAAACGGCAGGTAACAAGGTTGTAAGCTTGGGTGTGGCGTATTAATATGCTTGCGTTGAGATAAATCTAAAAATGGAGTCATCTTGAACACGTCAACCTTTCTTTTTTTGTGCCTGGGGCTGACTGCGGGTGCCGCCCTGGGTATTGGCTTTTATGTGGTGTGGCTAAAACGCCAGGCCAATGCAAAAATGCGATTGCCCAGCAAGTGGCCGTTGACCGCACGGGTTTTGATGACCAACGAAGAGTACGAGGTCTTTAGGTGGTTGCTGGCGACTTTTGATGACCACATGGTGATGGTCAAGCTGTCAGTGCTTCGCTTCACTGTGCCTGTGAGCAAAGACGAAAACGGCGGTGGCGCGCGCTGGCAAGAGTTGTTGGCGGGTGTGTATTGCACTTTTACGGTGACTACGTCGAATGGCAATGTGGTCGGTTGTGTTGACGTGCCAGCCAAGCGCGGGTTCAACAAAAGCAACCGTCAGCTGAAAGAATCGCTGCTGTCGGATTGCCGTATCGCTTACACAGTGGTGCGCAGTGCCAAGCTGCCTGAGTCGAGCGCAATGCGGGCTGCATTTTTGGGTGAAATGCCGATTGAAGATCAAGCCGAAGCCCAGGCCACACGCGGCGGCGACAGCAGTTTTCATGCAGACCTGGACAGCTTTACCAGAGAAAAACAGCTGGCAGCCAAGGCAGCTGCGCTCAAAGTGCTGAACAACAGTGATTCGGGCAGAGCCGCTCCTGCACCTCAGTCAGCGGGCTTTAACCCGGACGGTACGGGTGCTTTCGGATCCGGAAAGTCAGGCAGATTCCCCAATCAGTGGGACGACTCGTTTATCCAGCCTGACGAAAGCCGCCCTGCCAAACTAAACTGATTTAGCCTTGGCAGCCAGCACTGCCAGACGTAGCAAATCAAGGCGGTCGTTGCCAAAGTACATGTCGTTGCCGACAAAAAAGCTCGGCACACCGAACGCGCCTCGTGCAATGGCTTCATCGGTGTTGGCTTTGAGTGCTTGCTTGATGTCTGGCTGCGTGATGCCTTCTGCAAATGCAGCGGCATCGATGCCAAGGTTCCGGCAAATGTGTGCCAGTATGTGGTCTTGTGACAAGTCTTCTTGCTCTGTGAAGTAGGCCGCAAAGCAAGCTTCAATAAATGCCAGCAAGTGATGTTTCGGCTCAGTATTCTGGGCCAGCCAAATGCAGCCGCGCATGGCCTTGACGCTGTTGACCGGAAATACCCTGGGTGGAAAAAATATGTTGACACCTGCCTGCCGCGCGCAGTCTTGCAGGTCTTTGAGAATGTAACGGTTGCGCGGCGAGTTGCTGTCTTCACGAGAGGCATACATGCGCTGATTGACGGTGTTGAAAATACCGCCCACCAGCACTGGTCGCCAGACTATCGTCGCGTCCAGTCGCAGCGCCATGGGTTGAATGTTGCGAAAGGCCAGGTATGTCCAGGGGCTGGACACGTCAAAGTAAAAATCGATCATCGGGTTTGCCTCAGGTTGTCGAATAAGCTCGACACCATGTTAGCGAAAGCGACCAGACCTTACTCCAGGTCTTCCATCGCCAGTAAATGATAGCGCTGACCATATGAAAAGGAGGCGCTTCGTGCAGATTGCATGACGCTCTCGGTTTCTTCGTCAGAGTCCACTTTGATCATCAATGCGCAATGGCCTTTACGCGCCAGATCCACATACTTGCGCACGGTTGCACCTTCTGTTCCTACTGAGGGCAGTGCAACGTCAGAATCCCCTTCGACCTTGCCGATGTCTCGCAACACTGACGCTGCATTCAAAAACATCAGGGACCCGCCTTGCGCTGATGTTTTGTCAATTTCAAAGGCGGCGCGCTCTGCCTGAGTGGCGTTTGGAAACATGATGAATGCGTAACCCGTGGGGTAAAACGTGCCACTCATCGTCAACATGTCAGGTGTAAGTTCAAGTTTTTTCATGGCTCTTGTTTCTTTTAAATCCAGATGCCCATTGATACATTTGGCAGGACGCAACGGTATCAGCCAGCGTTGTTGTCGGGTGTAAGACGATAGCGATTTTTTTCATGCTGGCTGACAAATGTTGTATCTCGGCTCCATGTTGTGCTGCATCTGGGAAAATGCTGGCATGTCATCGCCTTCAGCCCAGCCACAGTCCCCATGGCCAAACCCAACCAACCCAGCAAACCGATCAAACCCATGGCGCGTCTCGGTTGCGCCCATGATGGACTGGACCGACAGGCATTGCCGTTACTTTCATCGCCTGCTCAGTGCCAGAGCGTTGCTTTATACCGAAATGGTGACCACTGGCGCGCTGATTCATGGAAACGTAGCACGGCACCTAGACTACAACCTGCAGGAGCATCCGGTTGCCCTGCAACTGGGTGGCAGTGAGCTGCAAGACCTGGCCCACTCTGCCAGGCTGGGTGAGCAATGGGGTTATGACGAAATCAACCTGAACTGCGGTTGCCCCAGCGAGCGGGTGCAACGTGGTTCATTTGGCGCATGCCTGATGGCCGAGCCGCTGCTGGTGGCCGATTGCGTTAAAGCCATGGTTGATGTGGTCAGTGTTCCGGTAACCGTCAAGCACCGCATTGGCATTAACAAGCTCGAGAGCTATGACTTTGTGCGCGACTTTGTGGGCGCCGTCAGTCTGGCCGGTTGCAACACGTTCATTGTGCATGCACGCAGCGCCTGGCTGAAGGGTCTAAGCCCCAAAGAAAACCGCGAAGTGCCGCCACTCAATTATGCGATGGTCCATCAGCTGAAACAAGACTTCCCAAACCTGAACATCGTCATCAACGGCGGCATCACCACCAACACTCAGATCGCCGAGCAATTGCAGCAAGTTGATGGTGTGATGGCGGGCCGCGAGGCGTATCACAACCCCTGGTTAATGGCGTCGTGGGATGCAGACTTTTTCGGCGCAGCGCTTTCAACACTGACACGCGAAACAGTTGAAGCGCAGATGTGCGACTACATGGCGCGCGAATTTGCAGAACACGGCACGCCGCATACCGCCATTGCCCGCCACATGCTCGGCCTGCGCCATAGCCTGCCGGGCAGCCGCCGCTGGCGCCAGGTATGGAGTGACCACAGGCTGAAGGGCTGGGATCCGCACGAGGTGATGGCGCTGGCGCACTTGCCAATTGAGGCGGCTACCTCGACAGAATTTTTTTGAAAAAGCAGTCCAGGCCCCTGGAAATCGCTGTTTTTTGATGCTTTTTTGGCCTGTAGCCCACGGAGTACGGGCGCAAGAAGCTATGAAAATAATAGCGAATTTAAACGGCGGCTGTCAAGCCGTTGGCAAAATGGTCACGCATACACTGCGCCGCCTGATTGGCATCACGTGCCGCGATGGCCTGCATGATGGCGCTGTGCTCGCTTAAAGACTCAGCAATCCGGCCTGACTTGAGCAATGAGTTGTGGCGGTTCAGCTTCATGACCTTGCGCAAGTCGCCCACCATCTGGTCACGCCAGCGGTTGTTGGCAATCTCCAGAAGCCGCATGTGAAAGGTTTCATTGATTTCAAAAAATCGTTCTCGGTTTTTTACAGTTTTTTCGAGGTTGTCGTGCAGGGTTTGCAGTTCTTTTAACTGTGCATCGGTTGCCTGCGTAGCCACTGCGCCAGCAGCATCGGCCTCCAGCAGGCTTAGCAGGTGATAGACATCGGTCAGGTCTTTCTCATTCACTTCGGTCACATACGCGCCGCGCCGCACCTTCATCGTCACCAGGCCTTCAGTCGCCAGCACCTTGAGCGCTTCACGCAGCGGTGTACGGCTGATGCCATATTCTTCGGCAATTTTTAACTCGTCGATCCAGCTGCCCGGCAACAGTTCGCGGTTAAAAATGCGTTGGCGTAACAGCTCTGCCACCTCTTCATAAAGAGCGCGCTGCTTGAGGTTCTGGGGCAGGGTGGGGGCGTTCATGTCGCGTATTTGAATGCCGTCGAGTTTACATGAAACTGAATTCTGAATTTATAATTATAAAAGTTAAATCAGGGTAAACTCATACCCATGAGCACCATATTCAAACCGTCAAGCCTCGCCGATTGGGAAATGGCCGCCGCCATGTCAGCCCCGGCGGGTAACGTAGAAGCGTTAAATTGGCAAACGCCAGACGGCATTACCGTCAAGCCGCTGTACACAGCGGATGACCTTAAAGATCTGCCCTACACCAACACATTGCCGGGCTTTGAGCCTTTCATTCGCGGCCCACAGGCCACCATGTACGCCGTGCGCCCATGGACGATTCGGCAGTACGCCGGGTTTTCAACAGCAGAAGAATCGAACGCTTTTTACCGCAAGGCTCTGGCCGCAGGCGGCCAGGGTGTAAGCGTAGCGTTTGACCTGGCCACCCACCGCGGTTATGACAGCGACCACCCGCGCGTGACGGGTGATGTGGGCAAGGCCGGCGTGGCGATTGACAGCGTCGAAGACATGAAGATTCTGTTCAATCAGATTCCGCTGGACAAAGTCAGCGTCAGCATGACCATGAACGGCGCGGTGCTGCCGGTGCTGGCGGGTTACATCGTTGCGGCTGAAGAGCAGGGCGTGGCCCAGGCTGATTTGAGCGGCACGATTCAAAACGACATCCTCAAAGAATTCATGGTGCGCAACACCTACATTTATCCGCCTGCACCCAGCATCCGCATCATTGGCGACATCATTGAATACACGGCCAAACATATGCCGAAGTTCAATTCCATTTCCATCAGTGGTTATCACATGCAAGAGGCGGGAGCCAACCAGGCGCTAGAGCTGGCCTTCACGCTGGCCGATGGCAAGGAGTATGTGAGGACGGCGATAGGCAAGGGGCTGGATGTTGACGGTTTTGCCGGGCGCCTGAGCTTTTTCTGGGCGATTGGCATGAACTTTTATCTGGAGATTGCCAAAATGCGCGCCGCGCGTCTGCTTTGGTGCCGCATCATGAAGGGCTTTGATGCCAAGTCACCGAAGTCCCTGATGCTGCGCACCCATTGCCAGACCAGCGGCTGGAGCCTGACCGAGCAAGACCCCTATAACAACATCGTGCGCACCACGATCGAAGGCATGGCGGCAGTCTTTGGCGGCACGCAGTCGCTGCATACAAACTCATTTGACGAGGCAATCGCCCTGCCGACCGAATTCAGCTCACGTATTGCCCGTAACACACAGTTGATTTTGCAGGAAGAAACACATATTGGTGCCGTCGTTGACCCGTGGGCGGGTAGCTACATGATGGAAAAGCTGACCCAGGACATGGCCGATGCGGCCTGGAAAATCATTGAAGAAGTCGAAGCCATGGGCGGCATGACCAAGGCCGTTGACAGCGGCTGGGCAAAGCTGAAAATTGAAGCAGCAGCTGCGCAAAAGCAGGCCCGGATTGACAGTGGTAAAGACGTGATTGTGGGTGTCAACAAGTACAAGCTTAAGACCGAAGACGCGATTGAAACCCGTGATATTGATAACGTCGCGGTACGTGACGGGCAGATCACCCGCTTGAAAGAGATCAAGTCAAAACGCGATAAAGATCAAGTAAACCGTGCGCTGGCAGCTATTAAAAGCGCAGCAGAAGAGAATTCGGGCAATCTGCTTGATCTGTCCATTCAAGCTGTGCGCGCGCGCGCTACCGTCGGTGAAATCAGCGACGCGCTGGAATCGGTCTATGGCCGCCACCGCGCCGATACACAAAAGGTGACCGGTGTGTACGCTGCTGCTTATGACTCCGCCGAGGGCTGGGAACAGCTAAAACAAGAGATCGAACAATTTGCTGTTGATCAAGGCCGTCGCCCGCGCGTGATGATTTCCAAACTAGGCCAGGACGGCCACGACCGGGGCGCCAAAGTCGTAGCGACTGCTTTCGCCGACCTGGGCTACGACGTGGACATGGGGCCGCTCTTCCAGACCCCCGAAGAGTGCGCCCGCCAGGCGATTGAAAACGACGTGCATGCCGTCGGTGTTTCAACCCTCGCAGCTGGCCACAAAACGCTGGTACCCGGCATCATTGAAGAATTGAAGAAGCAGGGCGCAGACGACATCATCGTCTTCGTGGGCGGTGTGATTCCCCGGCCGGACTACGAGATGCTGTATGAAGCAGGCGTCAAAGGCATTTACGGGCCAGGCACTCCGATTGTGGCCAGTGCCAAGGATGTGCTGGAGCAGATTCGGGCTGCGTTGAAGTGATCTCAACTGGCTTGGCCGATGCGATCTTGAGGGTAGGGGCCATAGCCCAGCGCCGCGCTATAGCCAAAGCAATCACCCTGCTCGAATCCACCAGAGCAGACCACCGCGCGCAGGGTGACGAGTTGCTTACAAGCTTATTACCCCACACAGGCAAATCCTTTCGCCTGGGCATCAGCGGCGTTCCCGGCGTAGGCAAATCAACCTTCATTGAAGTGCTCGGCCTGTACCTCATCAAGCAGGGGCATCGTGTCGCAGTGTTGACGATTGACCCTTCTTCCACCGTCTCAGGCGGCTCGATATTGGGCGACAAAACGCGCATGGAGATGCTCTCGGTGCACGAAAGTGCTTATATTCGGCCCAGCCCGTCGAGCGGTACGCTGGGCGGCGTGGCCGAGAAAACACGTGAGGCCATGCTGGTGTGCGAAGCCGCTGGCTATGACGTCGTGATGGTTGAAACCGTGGGCGTTGGCCAGTCAGAGACAGCCGTTGCCAACATGACTGACATGTTTGTACTGATGCAGTTGCCCAACGCGGGCGATGATTTGCAGGCGATTAAAAAAGGCGTGATGGAATTGGCCGACCTGGTGGTCATCAACAAGGCCGACATTGACGCATCAGCAGCCCAGCGCGCGCAACTGCAAATTACCTCGGCCATGCAATTGCTCGGTATGTTCAGTGGCTACGTTGAATCCAACTGGCATCCCAAAGCAATTCAAATCAGCGCATTAAAGGGCGAGGGCGTTGAGGCCTTTTGGGCCGAGGTGCAAGACTTCAGGGCACGGCAAACGGCCAACGGTAAATTCGCAGCGCGCCGCCAGCATCAGTCACTTAGCTGGATGTGGGAGCGCGTTGACGCGGGGCTCAAGCAGGCCTTCAAACAAGACCCGGCGGTTAGCCGATTGCTGCCCAGGTTACTTGCCCAAGTTAGCAGTGGGCAGATTCCAGCTTCTACAGCAGCACGACATCTGCTTGCAGCCCAATTAAATCAGGTGTAAACAGCTACTGAATAAATAGCAAGTATCACTGAAAAGAAAACAACCATGCAAGACATTCTTGAAAAACTGGAACAAAAACGCGCCGCCGCCCGACTCGGTGGCGGGCAAAAGCGCATTGATGCGCAGCACGGCAAAGGCAAACTGACGGCGCGTGAACGGCTGGAGGTGCTGCTGGACGAAGGTACGTTTGAAGAGTGGGACATGTTTGTGGAACACCGCTGCACAGACTTTGGCATGGCAAACAACCGCCCGCCTGGTGACGGCGTGGTGACAGGCTACGGCATGATCAATGGTCGCATGGTGTTCGTCTTCAGCCAGGACTTCACGGTATTTGGCGGCGCGTTGAGTGAAGCGCATGCCGAGAAA
>Ga0105048_10009921_pt1 | contig 15098 bp, 18 predicted proteins | sample MAT05_FD_78382 | JGI IMG/M metagenome (GOLD analysis project Ga0105048, IMG submission 78382) | Freshwater microbial communities from Lake Fryxell liftoff mats and glacier meltwater in Antarctica - MAT-05 | ecosystem: Environmental > Aquatic > Freshwater > Ice > Liftoff microbial mat | place... | reverse complement strand
GCCAGGCCGTGCTGTTCGACCTGGGCGAACGCAAGTTCTACATCCTCGGGCTCGTGTTCTGGCCGCAGGACGTGGTCTACCTGTCCGTCCTGCTGATCCTGTCCGCGTTGTCGCTGTTCCTGTTCACGGCGATCGCCGGCCGGGTGTGGTGCGGCTTCGCCTGCCCGCAGACGGTGTACACCGAGATCTTCCTGTGGATCGAACGCAAGATCGAAGGCGACCGACTGGCGCGCATCCGCCTCGACGCGGAGAACATCAATGCGAAGAAGGTGGCGAAGAAGGGGTTGAAGCATGCGGTGTGGATCGGGTTGTCGCTGTGGACGGGGATCACCTTCGTCGGTTACTTCACGCCCATCCGCGAACTGCTATTGGCCATCCCTGGCCGGCTCGGCGCGTGGGAGATGTTCTGGGCGCTGTTCTATGGCTTCGCCACTTATGGCAACGCGGGCTGGATGCGCGAGCAGGTCTGCAAGTACATGTGCCCGTACGCCCGCTTCCAATCGGTGATGTTCGACAAGGACACGTTGATCATCGCGTACGACGAGGCGCGCGGCGAGCCACGGGGCGCGCGCAGCCGCAAGGCTGATCCGCGCGCGGCGGGCTTGGGCGACTGCATCAATTGCAGCATCTGCGTGCAGGTGTGTCCCACCGGCATCGACATCCGGCAGGGGTTGCAGTACGAGTGCATCGGCTGTGCCGCATGCGTCGATGGCTGCGACCAGGTGATGGACAAGATGGGCTATCCGCGCGGACTGATCCGCTACGCATCGCAGAACTCGCTGGCGCATGCATGGTCGCGCAGCACGATGTGGCGGCGCGTGCTGCGGCCGCGCACGCTGCTGTACGCAGCGCTGCTCACGGCCATCGCGCTGGCGGCCGGCATATCGCTGGCCCTGAAGAATCCGCTCAAGGTGGACGTGATCCGCGATCGCGGCGCGCTGGCGCGCGAGGCGCGTCCGGGGGTCGTCGAGAATGTCTATCGCGCCCAGATCATGAACACGTCGGAGACCCCGCAATCGTTCAGGCTTCGGGTCGAAGGCTTGCCGGGCATCGCGGTGGCCGGCATCGAACAGCCCATCGACGTCGGTCCTGCAGCCATCCGCCTCGTGCCTTTCCGCATCGAGGTACCGATGGAGGCAGGCGCGCCGGGCTCGCACCGCATCGAATTGATCGTCGAGAGCACCGGTGCCACGGCGCTGCAGCGGCGCGAACGATCCACGTTCATCCTGCCCCGCCCATGACTCACAACGCCCGATTGGTGGCACGCCCGTGGTACCGCGAACGGTGGACATGGTTCCTGATGGCGGGACCCGCCATCGTGGTGGTGGCCGGATTCGTCACGCTATGGCTCGCCATCTCAAGCTTCGATGGTCTGGTGGCCGACGACTATTACAAGCGCGGGCTCGGCATCAACCGGGTGCTGGAACGCGCCGACCGTGCCGCCGAGCTGTCCCTGGTAGCGGAAGTGGATGTGGCGCCCGATGGCAATGCGCGCGTCATGTTGTCGTCGACCGGCACGCCGTTGACCGCGGTGCCGTCGATGGTGCGCCTGATGCTGATCCATCCCACGCGCGCGGGCGCAGACCGCCGCGTCGACATGCAGCGCGGCCCGGATGGGATCTATCGTGGCCAGGCCGGTATCCTGCCGCCGGGACGCTGGCGCGTCGGCGTGGAGACCGACGAGTGGCGGCTGCCGACAGTGGAAGTCGAAGGTGCCATCCGCGCGCAGCGGATCGGTGCCGCAGCTCGGCAATGACGCGCATCCATGGCAAAGCCGACAAGCTGGGGGCAGGACGCGATGAATGATGACGAACCGCCGGTCCGGCGCACGATGTGGATCATCTGGCCGGCCTTCCTGGTAGCCGGGGTCGCCGAGATCGTGTTCTTCTCGATCTTCGATCCCTTCGAGCTACATTTCTTCGGCGCGCCGCTTGACTGGTCGCGCCAGGCCATCTACACGCTGGGATTCTTTGGGTTCTGGGGGCTCGGCATCGCGTCGTCGGCCCTCACGCTCTGGCTTCAGCGCGCGCCGCTCCCGAAGGCGCAGCCGTTCGCGCGGGGCGACGACCGCTAGTGGCCGCCGATCAACTGCTTCAGCATCGCCATGTCGACGATCTGCACATTGCGCCCGCGGACCTTGATCAGGCCTTCTGCCGCAAAGCGGGAAAAGAGGCGGCTGACCGTTTCGAGCTTGAGCCCCAGGTACCGGCCGATCTCCTCGCGCGTCATCCGCAACACGAAGTCCGTCGACGAATAGCCAAGGCGCGCGTACCGCTCCGAAAGGCTCAGCAGGAACGCCGCAAGGCGCTCTTCGGCGCGCATGCTGCCGAGCAGCAGCAACAGCCGATGGTCGGCGCTGATCTCTCGGCCCAGGATGCGATGCAGGTTGTGCTGGAGTGCCGGCACCTGATGCGCAACGTCCTCCAGCTGCGCAAAGGGAATCACGCATACCTCGCTTTGCTCCAGCGCCGTGACCTCGCTGGCATGCTGTTCGCTGCCCACGCCATCCAGGCCGAGAATATCGCCCGGCAGGTGGTACCCGGCGATCTGCTCGCGGCCGTCATCGGTGACCACGGTGGTCTTGAAGGAGCCGACGCTGACCGCGAACAGTGCGCTGAAGGGCGCACCATGCCGAAACAGGGGCTCGCCTTTGCGGACCTTGACGCGCTTGCGCACGATCGAATCGAGCGCTACGACATCGGGCGGCGCCAATCCCGACGGCAGGCACAATTCGCGCATGCTGCAGTCGGCACAATGAGTGCGCAGCGCGTCGAGCGATACCAGGCGCGGAAACTCGGCGGCTGCGCGGGCGTTGGCGGTCATTGGGGCTGCCGGTGGAGGAAGGTGGAATTCATGGCACGAGGGCGGGGGGGAAGTCGTGCGGAATCTGACGCCGTCGAAGCCGCAGTGTACCCGGGCCACGCCATTGGGGGACCTAGCGTCCCTTCGCCGGGCGTTGCCGTTCCCCGTGCCTGTCGATGCCACAATCCGCACTGATCGGGGCCTTTCTTGCCGGCCTGCTGGGCGGGCTGCACTGTTTCGCCATGTGCGGCGGGTGGATCGCCCTTACTTCGCGTCCGGCCACCGTGGCGCCGTTGTTGCCCGCCGCAGCACTGCGTCGGCGGCAATGGTTGAGTCACGCCGGGCGACTTTCCACCTATATTGTGCTGGGAGCGCTGGCGGGCGCGGCGGGGGGCGCCGCATTGTCGCTGACGGTTGCACCGATACAGCGTGCGCTGTACATCATTGCCAACATCTTCCTGTTGCTGCTGGCAATTTCCATCGCCCGGCGCGGTACCGAAGTGATTCCGCTCGAGCGGATCGGTCTCGCGCTGTTCCGCCGCTTGGCCCCGCTCGTCTCGCGCGTGGGCGGGCGCGACGGCGCACTGGCGCGGTTCACGTTGGGGGTGGTGTGGGGTTTCACGCCCTGCGCGCTGGTCTATGGCGTGCTGCCGGTGGCATTGCTTGCGGGCAGCGCACCGGCTGGCGCGCTGGTGATGCTTGCCTTCGGTATCGGCACCCTGCCCAACCTCGCTGCCGCAGGCTGGATGCTGACGGTGGCGCAACGATGGTCGTCGCGCTCGGGCATCCGCTACGGGGCGGCCGCACTCGTTGGCGTATTCGCGCTGCTGGGGCTTTACCGGGCGTGGTTCGCGCCGGAAACGCTGGGTGACGGACCCTTCTGCCTCGTGCGTTGAACGGGCCTTGATCCACGACGGCGCGTGGCCGCGATGGACCGCCGTGCGAAAATGGCGAGGTTACGCCGTTCCATCCCGCCCCGGCCTTGCCATGCTCGATCCCCGCCGCTTTCCGCCCTCCGATCTCGCACCCGCGCTGCTGCGCCGCGTATGGGACTCGCCGGGACCAGCCTCGCGAGCGGCACCGGTGCCGAGGCTGCAGCCGCCGATACGCAGATCGGCACTGCGCTCGATTTGATGTTGGCCGGGGATGGCGCGACGTTGGCGCAGCTATTTTCCGACGTGCCATCGGCGGCCGTGCACCGCCATCTGTGGCGCCTGCTGGTGGAGCGTGAACGCGCCACGGATGCGGATGCCACGTTGCGCCTGACGCTGTTTGCGGTTCCACTCGTAATCGTCGCGGCGCTCGAGGACGCCAAGACGTCCCCGGTGACACTGCCCGGCGTCGTCGCCGACATCGACGGCAAGGTCGCGTTGCTGCGCGAACATGGCGCACTGTCGGGCAACGAGAATTTTGCGCTCGGCAACGCGTTGGTAGCGGCCGAGGCACTTGGATTCGCGGCGTTGCCGGCGTTGCTGGCGCGGCGCCGCCTCGCTGCCACGCCGGATTCGCCGCCTGCGCTTGCCCCTGCGCCGATGGTCGTCGCGAGCACGACCGAGGCGGTGCACCTGCGCTTTCTCGTCGGTACCGCGCTGGCTGCGCCGACGGCCGATCCTCTTCGCGACACGGCGGTGGGACGCTGGGGGATCCCGTTGGCGGCTGCACTGGCGCGTGACATCGGCGCACCGGGCGTGGCCGTGCTGGCGCTGCCGCGCGCACCGGCGGGTCTGGTGCCGGCGTTGTGGCAGGGACGCGTGGCGCAGCGGGAAGTCAGTGCGCAACTCTTCGCCAGCAACGCCATCCGCCGGTTGCGCGCAGCGGTTGGGGAACCGCAAGCGGTGCTGAGCGTGCACGGCCCGCTGGCCGACGGTGGTGGCGAAGTGCGGCTGTCGCTGTCGTCGCCGTTCGATCCGCGCGAGGCGGAGGGTTTTCGCTGTCCGCTGCTGCCGCAGGATCGCGTCGACGACGTGGTGAAGATGCTGCAGGACCTGCTGCGCGATTGCCGCGTGGATACCGTCCACGTGCTGCCCGGGCTGCACGCCGATCGCGATCCGGTCACCGGCCTGACGCTATTGTTCAAGGGCGACGCGCTGCCAGCGGGCCCGCAGGTTCATTGAAGCGCTACACCGGCTGTATCAACTCGCGATAGCGCCGCGCGTTGGCCACGTAGTGCGCCGCCGCCGCGCGATTGCCGGCCACTTCCTCGTCCGTCAGCATCCGGACCACCTTGCCGGGAATGCCCATGACCAGCGAACGGTCGGGGATCACTTTGCCCTCGGGGACGAGCGCGCACGCGCCGATCAGGCAATCACGGCCGATGACGGCGCGATTGAGGATGACCGCCTTGATGCCGATCAGCGAACCTTCGCCGATCGTGCAACCGTGCAGCATCACCTGGTGCCCGACTGTGACATCCGCGCCGATCACCATCGGGACGCCGGCGTCGGTGTGCAACACCGAGCCATCCTGGATGTTCGTCCGCGCGCCAACCACGATGGGCTCGTTGTCGGCGCGGATGACGACGCCGAACCAGATCGACGCCGAGTCTTCGAGCACGACGCTGCCGACCAGCGTGGCATCCGGTGCCACATAGTGATTGCTGCCGCGTAGCTCGATGCGGTGCTCGCCCAGGTTGTACATCATGGGTGGAACGCCTTTGGGAAGGATCAGGGAGCGGGAACGAACCGGATGTCGCCGTACCACGCGTCCACGGTGGCACCGGTGTTGTCGGTATCGGTGAGGACGCCAACGTCGGTGAGGAGGCCAGGGAGCTCGTTGAAGGCGCGCCGAAAGTCCTCGACGACATTGCGCCTCACGGTGACCCACTGCCCGACATTGGCCGCACCAGTGGTGGCCACGACCATCTCGATGCGATGCGTATGCGGATTCTCGATCACCGTGCCCACCGGTGCGCGATTCGACCAGATGTACATCAGTTCTGCATAGGGCAGGTCGCGGCCGCTGATGCGCTTGGCGATGGCGGACGAGGCCTTGTCGCGCAGCGACAGCTTGGCGCGGTCGCCGTCGAAGTTGAGGATGATGCGTACAGGCGAATCCTCGCGGCTGGCCACGGCATTGTCGGCATCGTCGATCAGCTGCGCCACCTTCCAGCGCCATTGCAGGATGGGCGACGCATTGATGTCGAAACGTACTGGCGCAACGATGCCACTGGCCGATGCCTCGGCATGCGCATGCAGCACGACGACGCCGAGATCCTCGACGAAGCGATAGAGCGTAAGCGATTTGTTCGGTGCGATCCGGAACAATTCCCAGCCGGGTGGCAGCATGGCGCCCGGCCGGGCGGACGAGAACGGCGCGAGCAACGACGCCGACTCGATGCGTTGCGCCGATGCAGGCGATGCGGCAAGCGACGCCACCAGGCTGGCAATGCCGACGACGACGAAGGTGGCGTACCGCATGGCGAGGATGGGCGGCGACGGGGCGGAGGGCGGGACAGTCGCTATAATAAACGAAGCATCACCCTTGAATTCCGAAAGTGACCCTGCGATGAGCCTCGACCGCGTTCCCGCCGGCAAGGATGTCCCCAACGATTGCAACGTGGTGATCGAAATCCCGATGCGCGGCGATCCGATCAAGTACGAGGTGGACAAGGAAACGGGTGCGATGTTCGTCGATCGCTTCATGTCGACGGCCATGCACTACCCGTGCAACTACGGCTACATCCCGCAGACGCTGTCCGACGACGGCGACCCATGCGACGTGCTGGTGCTATCACCGATGCCGCTCATCACCGGCGTGGTGGTCCGGTGCCGCCCCATTGGCATGCTCAACATGGACGACGAGGCCGGCGGTGACAGCAAGATTCTCGCGGTGCCGATCGACAAGTTGTCGTCGCTCTACCACCACGTGAAGTCCCCGCGCGACCTGCCTGAACTTACGACGCGCCAGATCGCGCATTTTTTCGAGCACTACAAGGATCTCGAACCCGGCAAGTGGGTGCGCGTGGCCAGTTGGGTCGAGGCCGAGGTCGCCAAGCGCGAGGTCGTCGATGGCGTGGCGCGGTTCAAGCAGGCGGCCAAGCGCAAGTCCGCCGGTGCCGCTCAATCCAAGCCGAAGCCCTCCGCCGCCAAGCCGCGCAAGCGCTGACGCCGCGCATCGCGCGCGGTCGCCTCGTTTCGTCCTGCAATGTCCGCTTCGGCACCTGCTGCTGACCCTACGGCGCGTTCGCGCATCACCGCGCTCTTCCCCGGCTTGTTCGTGCTGCTGTGGAGCACAGGCTTCATCGCCGCCAAATACGGCTTGCCGTACGCCCCGCCGTTCCAGTTCCTGTTCTACCGGTTCGCGCTGGTCGCACTGCTGATGGCAGTCGTGGCGTGGGCTATGCGCGCGACTTGGCCGACAACGCTTCGCGACTATCTGAACGTCGCGTTGGTCGCCATGCTGGTGCATGGCATCTACCTCGGCGGCGTGTTCGTCGCGCTGGCGGGTGGCATGGCAGCGGGCACGTCGGCGATGCTGGTGGGCCTGCAGCCGATCCTGACCGTGGTGCTGGCCTTCTTTTTTCTGTCCGAACGCGTCGTGTTGCGGCAATGGCTGGGATTGCTGCTGGGTCTCGTCGGCGTCTACCTCGTCGTGCGGCACAAGATCGACTTCGCCGGCAGTGCGCAGGGCCTGCTGCCGTGCACGCTGGCGTTGCTCGGCATCAGCGTCGGCACGCTCTACCAGAAGCGCCATTGCGCGCACATCGACCTGCGCAGCGGCGCAGTCATCCAGTTCACCGCCTGTGCCGTCGTGTTTGCACCGCTGGCGTTCTTCGTGGATCCGCATCCCGTGGCGTGGACGCCTGAATTCCTGTTCGCGCTGGGTTGGTCCGTCCTGGTGCTGTCGGTGGGTGCGATCAGCCTGCTGTACTGGCTGCTGCGGCACGGCGCAGCAGCTGGTGTGGCGCGGCTCTTCTACCTGGTGCCGCCGGTCACGGCGGTGATGGCGTGGCTGCTCTTCGGCGAAACGTTGGGCGCCGAGGCCATCGTGGGCATGGCATTGATTGCCGTGGGAGTACTGCTGGCGCGCCCAGCAGCGGCGTAGAGCACAGGCACGGCAGGCTTCCACCTTCGAGCTATGCGCTCCGGTGGTCGCACTTGGGGCTGCCTGGCGCGCTCAGGCAGCCGGGCGAACGGCCGGCGCAGGCGGCGCGTCCTGCACGAGGCGCGTGCCGGCGAACCGATCGTGAAGAAACTGCTTCTCGTGGTCGACGAAGGTCCACAGGAAGTTGAACGCCAGGAGCCAGATGGCCTGCGCGCCAAGGCCCCAGGGCCGCAGCAGCGCATAGGCCGCCACCGCCAGTACCGGCCCGATCCATGTAGCCAGGAACCGCAGCAGCGCGGCCTTGCGCTTGACCGGCAGCCCGTCCGCCATCACGAGCCGCAGCCGCCACGTCTTCATTGGCAACGAGCGCCGGCCGCCTGTCCAACTGGCCACGCTGTACCCGGCCAATACGGCGAATAGCAGGCAGAACAACGCCACGCGTTGCGGCAGGCCGGGGATCGCCAGCGTATCGACTGCTCCCGCATGGCCTGGCGTCACCAGTGGCAGCGCGACAAAGGCCGCGATGAAGATGATGGCGGTAAGCAGGAGTCCTTCGTAGAGCAGGGCGGCCAGTCGCCGCGCGCGTCCTGCCAGAGGCAGCACCGGGACGACGGAGTCCGGCGCGGCGGGCATCGTGAAGCGGGGTAAGGACGCTACGCTGGAAAAACGTTACTGGCGCGCGGCAGGCGTCGGTGCCGTCCCCGGCACCGGTTGCGTCATGGGCGGCGACTGCGGCTTACGCGCCGCACCCGCAGCGCCCGGGGTTGCGGGCTGGCGCGCGGCCAGCTCGCGTTTCTGCTCAGGCGACAGGCTCTGGTACTCCTGCCAGCGCTGGCGCACGTCGTCTTTTTTCTCGGGCGGGAGTTGCTTCAGCGACTTGTATTGCTCGCGGGCCGCCTGGCGCTGCGCCGGCGATAGCTGCGACCATGACCGCATCTGTTGCTGGATGCGCTGCTGCTCGTCCGCACCCATCTTGGGATAGCGCTGCGCGATGCCGCGCCACTTGTTCTTGCGTTGCGTGTCCAGGTTGTCCCAATCCGATGCCAGCGGTGCCAGGACCTGCTTCTCCTGGGCAGAAAGCTGCGCCCACGAGGGTGAACCCATCGTGATCTGCGCATGCGCGGCGGATGGAGCAAGGGCGGGGACAAAGACCAGCGCGAGGACCAGGAGTAGCGCGCGGGTCACGGTTCGAGCCGCGTGAGCCACGTCTGGAATCCGCGGTCGAGGTAGGCATCAATGGGCAGGTCCGACGTCAAGATCTGGGTGTCGAGCTCCTCGATCTCCCGGGTTTGCTGGACCACCTGCCATTGCTGGAAGCCGAAGCTCGCGGCCGCGATCAGCAGGATGCCGAACCACATCCGGCCGCTTTTCCAGAGACTGCTGCCGTCACCGGCATTGCCACCGCCGCCAGCAAAGGCGCGCGCCAGTGCCGATTGGGTGGCGCGCCGCGGTGCGTCAGGTGCGAGGCTGGCCATCGCCGCTGCCCGCGCCTGCTGCAGGCGATAGGCCGTACCCGACTTGATCTCCGCGGCCCCCGCGTCGAGGTAAGTCGTTATTTTCTTTGCAAATTCTTGGTGATCATCGGTCATAGCTGCAAACCCTTGGCCTTGAGCATTTCTGCCAAGGCGTGGACGGCCCGGGAACAGTGGGTCTTCACGCTACCTTGGGAACACCCCATCGCGGCAGCGGCCTCGGCCACGTCCAGTTCTTCCCAGTAACGCAGCAGGAAGGCTTCGCGTTGACGTGCCGGTAGCCTGGACAGTGCATGTTCAATCATTCGTACAACATGGGCTTGCTCGTATTGGGCGGCGGGGTCGGCTGCGGCGTTAGAGTCCGATTTGGCCGCCAAAGTTTCAAGCGGATCGTAATCGTCGTCTTTGTCATCGCCTTTGCCAAACGCCGAGAGCAGCGTCGTCCACGTATTTCGAACCTTCTGGCGACGGAAATGGTCATGGATTGTGTTCTGTACGATGCGTTGAAAAAGCATCGGCAGCTCGGCGGCGGGCTTGCCGGCATAGTTTTCCACCAGTTTGAGCATCGCGTCCTGCACGATGTCGAGCGCCGCGTCACTGTCGCGCGTGGCAAACATCGCCTGCTTGAAGGCGCGCCGTTCAACTGCGGCTAGAAATCCCGAAATTTCCTGTGGTGTGGCCAGTTTGAGCGATCAGGACGGCAAATCGGTTGATTATAGGACGTAATTCCGGGGCGTCCGGTCGCCCCGGTCGCCTGCGCTCGTGTTGCATCACAGCAAAAAAGGGAAAGCGGCGGCGCGTTACAGGCGGTTGCCGCCGCCAAAACCTTGACCGGTGAGGGGTGTTCCAGCTAATGTCTTGGCTTCCGGATCGAAAGGTCTGGATGCTGTGCTGCAAAAACGGCTGTTTGCGCTCCCTCCGGCAATGCCACAAGCGTCGCGGAGATCCCCTAGGAGTGCGGCCGGGTTTGCTTGGCGAACGCTTTCTACAGAAGCAACGCTCTTCCGGTCGCGCGCCCAACCCTGCCGCGACACGTTTTCGAGCAATCCCGCATTACCCCGGCCCGCGCACGTGCGCGTTTTCAGCGCCGGAACGTCTTCATAGACCAAGGGTGTTCAATCATGCAACTTACCGGTGCGGAAATCGTGGTCCGCTGCCTCCAGGAAGAGGGCGTCGAGTACGTCTTCGGCTACCCGGGCGGCGCAGTGCTCAATCTCTACGATGAGCTCTTCAAGCAGGAAAAGGTCAAGCACGTGCTCGTGCGCCATGAACAGGGTGCCGTCCACGCCGCCGATGGCTACTCGCGCTCATCGACCAAGGTCGGCGTCGCGCTGGTCACGTCCGGCCCCGGCGTCACCAATGCGGTGACCGGCATTGCCACCGCCTACATGGATTCGATTCCGATGGTCGTGCTGACAGGGCAGGTCCCCACGCACGCGATCGGCCAGGATGCCTTCCAGGAGTGCGACACGGTCGGCATCACGCGGCCGTGCGTCAAGCACAACTTCCTGGTCAAAGACGTCCGCGATCTCGCCACGACGATCAAGAAGGCGTTCTACCTGGCCTCCACCGGCCGTCCCGGCCCGGTGCTGGTCGACATCCCCAAGGACATCACGCAGCAGAGCACCGAGTACGTGTATCCGAAGACGGTGTCGCTGCGCTCGTACAACCCGGTGACCAAGGGCCACAGCGGCCAGATCAAGAAGGCCGTGCAGTTGCTGCTGGAAGCCAAGCGCCCGATGGTTTACGCGGGCGGCGGGGTCGTGCTGAACGATGCGGCCCCGCAGCTGACACGCCTCGTGCGCCTGCTGGGCTTCCCCTGCACCAATACGCTGATGGGACTGGGCGGCTTTCCAGGGACCGACCCGCAGTTCACCGGGATGCTCGGCATGCACGGCACCTACGAGTCGAACATGGCGATGCAGCACTGCGATGTGCTGATCGCCATCGGTGCGCGATTTGACGATCGCGTGATCGGCAACCCGGAGCATTTCTTCCGCGCCGATCGCAAGATCATCCACATCGACATCGACCCGTCGTCGATCAGCAAACGCGTGAAGGTGGATGTGCCCATCGTCGGCTATGTCGGCGACGTGATGGACGAGATGATCAAGATCATCGAGTCCTCGCCGCAACGCCCCGACCCGGTGGCGTTGAAGGCGTGGTGGGCCGACATCAAGGAATGGCAGCGCAAGGATTGCCTCAAGTACGACACCAAGAGCGAACTGATCAAGCCGCAGTTCGTCGTGCAAAAGCTCTACGAGCTGACGAAGGGCGATGCGTTCATCACCTCCGACGTGGGCCAGCACCAGATGTGGGCCGCGCAGTATTACAAGTTCGACAAGCCGCGCCGCTGGATCAACTCCGGAGGTCTCGGCACCATGGGCTTTGGCCTGCCAGCCGCGATGGGCGTGCAACTTGTCAACCCCGATGCGACCGTCGCCTGCGTGACCGGCGAGGCGTCGATCCAGATGTGCATCCAGGAACTGTCCACCTGCAAGCAGTATCACCTGCCGATCAAGCTCGTGAACCTTAACAACCGCTACATGGGCATGGTGCGGCAGTGGCAGCAGTTCTTCTACGGCAACCGCTACGCCGAGTCGTACATGGATGCGCTGCCCGATTTCGTGAAGCTGGCCGAGGCCTACGGCCACGTCGGCATGAAGATCGAAAAGCCGGGTGACGTCGAAGGCGCGCTGCGGGAATCGCTGAAGTTGAAGGATCGCCTTGTGTTCATGGACTTCATCACCGACCAGACCGAGAACGTGTTTCCGATGGTGCCGGGCGGCAAGGGCCTCACCGAGATGATTCTGGCGGAAGAGTTATGAGATGAGGCACATACTTTCGATTCTTGCGGAGAATGAATCGGGTGCGTTATCACGCATCTCCGGATTGTTTTCCGCACGCGGTTACAACATCGATTCGCTGACGGTGGCGCCCACCGAAGATCCGACGATGTCGCGCTTCACCATCGTCACCATCGGCTCTGACGATGTCATCGAACAGATCACGAAGCAGTTGAACAAGCTGGTCGAGGTGGTCAAGGTGGTCGACCTGACCGAAGGCAGCCACATCGAGCGCGAGCTGATGCTGGTGAAGGTGCGGGCCTCCGGCAAGGACCGCGACGAGATGAAGCGCCTGGCCGACATCTTCCGCGGCCGCATCCTCGACGTGACCGACAAGAGCTACACGATCGAATTGACCGGCACCGGCAGCAAGCTCGATGCGTTCCTGCAATCGATCGAGCCCGGCGTCATTCTTGAAACGGTGCGCACCGGGGCCTCCGGCATCGGGCGTGGCGAACGGGTATTGCGGGTCTAGCGGCACCAACCTTAAAGTCGCCGCATCGCGAGAGGAAGCGCCGCGCGGCGACACAACACGAAGCCAATCAAGGGAATCAAGTCATGATGAAGGTCTACTACGAAAAAGATGCCGATCTGTCCCTGATCAAGGGCAAGAAGGTCGTGATCGTCGGTTACGGCTCGCAGGGCCACGCACACGCGCAGAATCTCAACGATTCCGGCGTGAAGGTCACCGTCGCGCTGCGCAAGGGTGGCGCCTCGTGGGACAAGGCCAAGAAGGCCGGATTGAAGGTTGCCGAAGTGGCCGACGCCGTGAAGGCCGCCGACGTCGTGATGATGCTGATGCCAGACGAGAGCATCGGCGCCGTCTACAAGAACGATGTCGAGCCCAACATCAAGAAGGGCGCAATGCTCGCGTTCGCGCATGGCTTCAACATCCACTACGGTCAGGTGCAGCCGCGCGCCGACCTCGACGTGGTGATGATCGCGCCGAAGGCGCCGGGCCACACCGTACGCTCCACGTATGTGGGTGGTGGCGGCGTGCCGATGCTGATCGCCGTGCACCAGGATGCGTCGAAGAAGGCCCGCGATGTCGCGCTGTCGTACGCGGCGGCCATCGGCGGCACGCGTGCCGGCGTGATCGAGACGAACTTTCGTGAAGAGACCGAGACCGATCTTTTCGGCGAACAGGCCGTGCTGTGCGGCGGCACCGTCGAACTGATCAAGGCCGGTTACGAGACGCTGGTCGAGGCAGGCTATGCGCCCGAGATGGCGTATTTCGAATGCCTGCATGAACTGAAGCTGATCGTCGACCTGATCTACGAGGGCGGCATCGCCAACATGAATTACTCGATCTCCAACAACGCCGAGTATGGCGAGTATGTCAGCGGCCCGAAGATCGTCAACGCCGAGACCAAGCTCGCGATGAAGGAGATGTTGAAGCGCATCCAGACCGGCGAATACGCCAAGGACTTCATCCTTGAGAACCGCGCCGGTGCACCGACGCTGCTGTCGCGCCGCCGCCAGATGAGCGAGCATTCCATTGAAGTCGTCGGCGCGAAGCTGCGCTCGATGATGCCGTGGATCGGCAAGAACAAGCTGGTGGACCAGACGCGCAACTAAGGGACGAGGTACTGCAGGCGAGGCTTCAGCCTCGCAGGCAAGATGCAAGAGCGAACCCGCGAGGCTGAAGCCTCGCCTACAGTGAATGCTGGATGTACGCGAGGCTTCAGCCTCGCAGGCAAGATGCAGGAGCGAACCCGCGAGGCTGAAGCCTCGCCTACAGTGAATGCTGGGAGTATCGGCAACTGCTGTCAAAGGAGATAAGCATGCATCAAAGCATCGACAGGCAACGCGGATGGGTGGGCATGCTCGTGATCCTGATCGCGCTGGCGATCGTGGCGTGGTTGTCGAAGGACGCGCTGTTGAAATACGGCATGATGGCCGGTGGTGGCTCCACGACTACGGTAAAGGGTGGCGCCGCGACGGCAGGCGAGCGAACGGGCTCGGCGGCGGCGGGTGCCGTCGAGCGGTTGGATCCCACCGGATCCGTGCCCGCCCCCACCGGGGCGATCGACCGTGCGCGGGGGGTGGAGGGCATGGTGAAGGGTGCCGCTGAGTCTGCCCGCTCGAAGATGCCCTGACGTGGTCGCGGCTGCGTCGTGCGGGTAGGGCATAATTTGCACCCGTTGCCGTCAGTGGCTCACCGATGAACAATCACTACCCGCATCCCATCATTGCCCGCGAAGGTTGGCCGTTCCTGGCGGGCGCCATCGTCGTTGCGGCGCTGCTGACGTGGTGGGGATCGCTGATCCTGGCCTTCGTTGCGTGGTTGGTGGCGGGCTTCATCCTGCAGTTCTTCCGTGATCCGCCGCGCGTCATACCCGATGCGCCCAACGCCGTGCTGTCGCCGGCGGATGGCCGTGTGGTGAAGGTGGAGAAGGTGCGTGATCCCTATCTCGATCGCGATGCGCTCAAGATCAGCGTGTTCATGAACGTGTTCAACGTGCACTCCAATCGCAGCCCGGTCGACGGCACGGTGGTCAACCGCTGGTATCACGCGGGCAGTTTTCTCAACGCCGCGCTCGACAAGGCGTCACTCGAAAACGAACGCAATGCGCTGCAGATTCGCACGGCGTCGGGACAGGAAGTGACCTGCGTCCAGATTGCGGGCCTGATCGCCCGGCGCATCCTCTGCTACGTCGAGCCTGGTGCCATGCTTGCGCGCGGCCAGCGCTACGGCTTCATCCGCTTCGGCTCGCGTGTCGATGTCTATCTCGACCCCGCGGCCCGGCCACGCGTGGCCGTGGGTGATGTCGTGGCCGCCACCGAAACCATCCTCGCCGACTTGCCCTGATCGGCTGCCGCGCGATGCACGACTACGACACCGAACGCGCGGTTCTCAAAAACCGTATCCGTCGTCAGGGCATCTATCTGTTGCCCAACCTGTTCACGCTGGGTGGCTTGTTCGCGGGGTTCT
>Ga0105048_10009910_pt1 | contig 15108 bp, 14 predicted proteins | sample MAT05_FD_78382 | JGI IMG/M metagenome (GOLD analysis project Ga0105048, IMG submission 78382) | Freshwater microbial communities from Lake Fryxell liftoff mats and glacier meltwater in Antarctica - MAT-05 | ecosystem: Environmental > Aquatic > Freshwater > Ice > Liftoff microbial mat | place... | reverse complement strand
TAGTCCTGACAGAAATAGCCCTAGACCAGCCCCAAACCGTACCTTCCAAGCAGATGGTCGCGCGTTCGAATCGCGTCGCCCGCTCCAGCTTTCGCGCGTCCTGATGCGGAATCTCAAAACGAGGTTCCGCATCTGTGTGTATCCCGAGAGTAGATCCGGGAGCAGCGCCGCTGCGATGCGGCCGACACAGCGCTTCCGTTGTACGCCTTCTTCACGAGCGTCACCTCATGGTTCAAGCGTGCGTCCATGCACCCCAGGCGTAGTAAGGCTGCGTGATAGAAACGCGCATTCTCGATAGTTAGCCGCTATTAGCCGCCGCTCATACGAGCTATTCTACCAAAAAAGCTTTACACTTATCGTTGCGGTGGGTAAGATCTTTCGCCATGCCCTGCGACCTCGACAATCAGCTCGATTTCGACGGCGTAGTTCAGGGGGATGGTCATGCCCACCGCGCTGCGCGCATGCCGACCAGCCGCTCCGAAGACCTCTAGCAGCAGGTCGCTGGCGCCATGGATGACCGCCGGAGTGTCGTCGAAGTCCGGCGCGACATTGACCATGCCGAGCAGTTTGACGATCTGTGCGACGTTGTCGAGCGAGCCGGCGAGGGTCTTGACGGCGCGCAGGCAGTTGAGCGCGCAGAGCCGCGCGGCCTCGTAGCCCTGCTCAACCGAGAGGTCGCGCCCGAGCTTGCCCTTGATCTCGCGGTCGCCCCAGCGCGACACCTGGCCCGACGTGTAGATCAGATTGCCGGTGCGTACGGCGTGCATAAGCTTGCCGGCGTCGAGCTCGATCGGCTCGATGCTGTAGCCGAGCTCGCGTAGTTTTGCTTCATACGACATTGGTTGTAGCGCCTCCTGTGCTGGTCAGATACTCTACTATACTTCTACTGCAGTGCGCCACGTGCGGCCACGGGCCAGACAACCTCCACGGTACCACTGCGCACACCGACGAGCTGATTGAAGAGGTTTGCGACGGGGCAGCAGTGGTTTGGAATGACGGTGACCCGCTCGCCGAGCGCGGGCTTGTGCGCACACGCCGAAAAATCCACGTGCCCATGCTCCTCGGACATGCCGTAGAAGCGTGCCTCGGGGTACTCGACGATCAGCCCGTGGCCCTCTAGCCCAAGCAGATCGGACGAGAAGGTCTTGCTGCCGCCATCGAGAATGCCGCGCTCGGCAGTTGGCCGACTGACGATGGTGGTCAGCACCTTGAATGAGCAGTCCTGCTCCAGAATGGCGCCGTGCTTGAGCGTGTAGCGGTCGCCGAAGATATACATACCGGCGCGGTGCTCGTTCACGTCGGGGTGCGCGTGGGCTTGCCACATACACTGCGTGCCGCCGCCGCTGACGCACTCGATCGCCAGCCCGTCGCGGGCCAGCAACGCGCGGACGGCGCGCACGAACGCGTCGGTGCGCTCGTTGCTTGGGTAGGTCATCAGCCCCCCGAAGCGCAGGCTGTCGGAGCGCGCGATCACCCGCGCCAGCTCGGCGGCCGCCTCGGGCGTCTGGACGCCGCAGCGGCCCATCCCGCCGTCGAACTCCACAAGCACCGTGAGCGGAACACCGGCGCGAGCTGCGGCCCGTGCCAGCCCCTGCACCACTAGTTCTGAGTCGGCAGTCAGGCTGAGCGTGGCGCGGCGTGCAAGGCTAGCCAGCCGCTCAAGCTTGGCCTCGCCCAGCAGATTGTACGGGAGGAAGATGTCGCGAATGCCTGCCTCGACCATCACCTCGGCCTCGCCCAGCTTTTGGCAGGTGATCCCGACCGCGCCAGCGGCAAGCTGCTGATGGGCGATCGCAGGGATCTTGTGGGTCTTGATGTGCGGCCGGTTGGCGATGCCGTGCGTATCCAGGTAGGCCTGGAAGCGGCTGATGTTGGCCTCCATCAGATCGAGGTCGATGATCGCGGCGGGCGTGTCCAGTTGCTCGATGCGCATGGCGCTGCTCCTCGTGTGTTGCTAGCGAAGCCCCAGGAGCGCGAGCGCGTCGCGGTGGATGATCGCCTCGATCGCCTCCTCGGGGACGCGTGGCAGGCGGGTGCCCTCGACAATATCGTTGACGCCGCGCAGCTTCGTGATCGTCTCCTCGACCGTGGTAACCGGAAAGTCGGTGCCGAAGAGCAGCTTGTCGAGCACCTTCCACTCGGCTGCCTTCACCATCTGCTCCCAGAACGAGAACGGGCGGTAGAAGTTGGCCGAGATGTCGGCGTAGAGATTGGGGTGCTTGCGGATCACCACGCAGGTGTCCACCTGCCAGGGGTGGCCGACGTGGGCCATGATTATTTTGAGGTCGGGGTAGCGGATGGCGATCTCGTCCATCAGCAGCGGGTGGGAGAGCTTGATCGGCGCCTCGCGCACCGGCGAGGTGCCCTGGTGGAACATGATCGGCAGGCCGTAGCGCTGGGCGCGCTCGTAGATCGCCAGGGCGCGCGCCTCTAGCGGGTCGAAGTTCTGATAGTTGGCGCCGAGCTTGATCCCGCGCAGCCCCAGATCGCTGCGGCAGCGCTCAAGCTCGTCGAGGCAATCGCGGTCGTGGGGGTGCAAGGCCATAAAGCCGATCAGGCGGTCGGGGTGGGCGCGCACGAAGGTAGCTGTGGCATCGTTAAGATTGCCCGCGTACCAGTCGGCGCCCGACTCGGCGATGCCGTCGTAGCGCGAGTCGCCGGGGTGCCAGGCGATGCCGAAGACGATCGATGTGTCGGCAGGGCCCATGGCCTCGATGTAGTCGGCCCAGCAGGTCGTCGCCTTCACGGCGCGGTCAGGGCGCCAGACCCGGTTCATCACGAGCTTGTCCTCCGGCACCGCGTCGCGGTAGGCCGGCGTGTGGGTGTGGACATCGATAATCATGGGCGCATTCCTTTCAGCGCAGCGAGAACAGCTGCGCGGCGTTGGTATAGAAGATGGCCTCGATCTGCTGATCGCTCAGCTTGAGCCTGCGGGCGGCGAGCCGCAGGCTACGCAGCGCCTCAAGCCCGATCAGCACGGGCCGCAGCGTGGCGTGGCGCTCGTCCAGCTGCATCTCGTCGGCGTAGAACCAGTGGAAGGAGTCGCCGATCGCGACGCAGCGTCCGCGCAGGTGGCTGACCGGGAAGTCCGAGCCGTACAGCAGCCGCTCGTGCCCGAATGTCTCGATGATCGCCTCAAACGCGCCGGCCTCAGTGACGGCGCTCGTATCGAACCAGACGTTCCCCAGCCCGCGCAGGCTTGCGATCCCCTCGATGGTGTGCCAGGGGTTGAAGCCGCGCGCCGCGTGGGCCAGGATCAGGCGCATGTTCGGGTAGCGCTCGCAGTAGCGCCGGATCGTCGCCTGGTTGAGCGGGTCGGCCAGGGCTCGGTCGCGCACGATATGCAGCGTAATCGTCAGGTGCTCCTCGTGGGCCAGCTGCACGTGGGCCTCAGGCAGGTAGCGCTCAATCGGCGCATGCCACGTGGGGCCGTCAACCTGCGCCATGGTATGGTAGCACTTGAGGCCGACATAGCCGTCGCGGCGCACAAGCGCGCGGATCTGCTCAGCGTCCTGGTCTGGTGGAACGACGAGCTGCGCCAGGGCCGCCATGCCAAGGCTCTGGCCAGCCACGACCTCGGCGGCGACAAAGGTGTTGTTGCCGTCGCGGTCGCCGGTAAAGGCGAGCCCAAAGAACAGCCCGCCCACCGTCCGCGCGCCGGGGTGGATCCACTCGACATAACGCTGATACGCCGCGAGCCCAAGCTGCTCGGGGTTGCCGTCCAGGTAGGCGGGCGGCGCGCCGGGGGCATAGTGGGACTGGCAGAAGAGGTGGGCGTGCGCGTCGAATATGCGGTCAGGGAGAAATGGCTCGACTTCGCGAGCGATCAGCTCCTGGTCGGCCTCTGTCAGCACCCATGCTGCCATGTTCAGCCTCTCACTAGCGGGCCCAGGCGTTCTGGAGCAGCCGCAGCCAGTTCCCGTGCAGAATCGCGGCGATGTCCTCAGCGGTGTAGCCACGGGCCGCCAGCAGCGCGCCGATCTGCTGGAGGTCGGCAATCGTGTCGAGATCCTGGGGCGACTGCTCGCGCCCGAAGCCGCCGTCCAGGTCGCTCCCGAGCGCGGCGTGGCGGCTCGTGCCCGCCAGCTGGCAGAGATGGTCGATCTGGTCGACCAGATCGCTCAGCGTCACCGCCGGATTGGCCGGGTTATGGCGCTCGCCGATCACCCAGCCTGGCTTGAGCATCCAGGCATCGAGCGCCGCGCCGATCACGCCGTCGCGGGCGATGATTGCGCGCAGCTGCTCGTCGCTGAACTGGCGCTGGTGCGGCACGAGCGCGCGGCAGTTGTTGTGGCTGGCGAGCAGCGGGCCGCCGTAGTGGTCGAGCGCCTGCCAGAATGCCGCATCGGAGCAGTGCGTCAGATCGAGCAAGATGCCCAGCCGCTCCATCTCGCGCAGGAGCGGCGGGCCAAGCTCGGTGAGTCCCAGCTCCGTGCCGGTGCCGCCGGCATAGCGGCCTGGCCCATAGTGCGTGATGCCGAGCAGCCGCAGCCCGGCGGCGTGCCACTCCGCAAGCTGATCCGGGGCGAGAATTGGGTCCGCGCCCTCCATGCTGATCACCACGCCGAGCGGCGGCGGATCGGGCACCGCGTCGGCTGCCTCCCAGGTGCGCCACCCGGCCATGTGCCTGTCCAGCGCGGCAAGGTCGGTAAGCACCTGCACTGCGCCACGCCGTTCGAGGCTGCGGTAGTAGGCGAGCTGGCCGTGGGCGATGCCATAGGCCTGTTCGGGTGTAGCGTAGTCGACATGCGCAACGGGCTGGCCGGTCGAGCGGGCGATCAGGGTGGCGATCACGATCGCCGCCCTGCCCTGGCGCAGCTCGGGGAGCGCGACGGTGCCGAGCCCGCGACCCTTGCCGCCGGAAGCGCTCTCGCTGAGACGGATGGAAGCGACCGACTGGAGCAGGTCGCGGTTCCACTGGAGCGCATTCCAGGCAAGATCGAGGTGGGCGTCAATAATCAGCATGCTGCTCGTAACCTACTTCATGCGCTTGTCGTGGGTGGTCAGCACTTCGGCGCCGCGCTCGGTGACAAGCAGGGCGTCCTCCAGGCGGATGGCGGTCTCGTCGGGGAGGTAGATCCCCGGCTCGACCATGATCACCATCCCAGCAGCTAGGGTTAGATCGTTGTACGGCACGATGCGTGGCTCCTCGTGGCCGGTCACACCGACGCCGTGGCCGGTATGGTGGGAATAGACCGGGTAGCCGGCAGCCGCCATAAATGCGCGCACCTCGCGGTCGATCGCGCTTGCCGTTGCGCCTGGTCGCACCAGCGAGATCGCCAGATCGAGCGCCTCGCTGACGGTGTGGTGCATCGCAACCTGGCGGGCGCTCGGCTCACCGGCGTAGTAGGTAGCGCAGCTGTCGCTCCAGTAGCCAGCGAGCCGGGTGCTCAGATCGACCACGAAGGAGTCGCCCGGCAGGATCGTGACATCGAGCGGCCCGCCGCCGTGATGCGCGCGCCGCCCTACGGTGCAGTCGTTCCCGATCGGCACGCGCTGGCCGGCAGCCTTGAGGATCGCGTGCTCAAGGGCCGCCCAGACATCGAGCTCGGTCGAGCCGGGGCGCACAGCCGCACGGGCGGCCGCCAGGCCGGCATCCGTGAGCGCGAAGTTGGCGCGCAGCTTCACCAGCTCCTCAGCCGTCTTAACCATGCGCAGCGGGATGAGCAGGCCATCAAGCGCGATGAGCGCGGCGCTGGCGGGGAGCGCGGCCCGCAGATAGTGCGGCAGATCGTGCTGCTCGACCCCGATCTGCTGTGCGCCGGTACCGCCGACAACCTGGCGCAGCGCCGCGAGCAGGTGGCGGTGGCCGTCGATCGGCGCAGCGATGCTGTAGCCCAGATAGCTGACGACGGGGCAGCCGCTGGCCGCCGCAGGCTCGGCGTGGCCGTCGAGCACAATCAGCGTCCACCCGCCACCCGCATACCAGACCAAGGGCGGGCCGCCCGCAAACGGGTTGGGGCCGGTCTGAACTGGCGGCGCGAAGCCGGTGAGCCAGGTGACGCTGGCGGGGCTGGTAAAGAGTGCGCGGTCGATCTTTCGCTCACGCAGCAGATCGTGCGCACGCTGGCGCTGCTCCTCGTGCATTGGCTTACTCCTGCGCTTCTGGCAGGCGCAGCCCCACTCGGAGGCCGCCATCGACGCGCAGCATCGTCCCCGTGATATAGTCGGCGTCATCGCTCGCCAGGAATGCGACTGCGGCGCCGATATCGTCTGGGGTGCCTAAGCGACCCCAGGGCATGCGCTTTGCGCCCTCCGCGATCTGCTGGTCGGTGAAGAACGCCCGCTCACCGGGTGTGTCGATCCAGCCAGGGTTGATCACGTTGACATTGATCCGGTGCGCGACCAGCTCGGTGGCCATAGTCTCGCAGAGGTGGTTGATCGCCGCCTTGGCCATGTTATAGGCCGCGCTGTCGGGGAAGGCGATCTCGGCGTGGATCGAGCTGATCAGAATGATTTTGCCGCCGCCGCCCTGCCGCACCATCTGCTGTGCGCCGAGCTGGCAGGCGTGAAACGTACCGAACTGGCTGACCTCAACCGTGCGACGAACATCCTCCCACTGGGCCGTGATCACCGGCGCACGAATCGAACTGGCCGCATTGGCGACCACAATATCGATCCGCCCCAGCGCAGCGACCGTCTCTGCAAACATGCGCTCCATCGCCGCGCGGTCGGCGACGTCGGCCTGTACGATCAGTGCGCGCCGACCCAGGCCGACAACCTGAGCGGCCACTGCCTGAGCCTCGTCTGGATGGGTGCGATAGTTGACGACCACATCGGCGCCCTCGGCGGCGAGCCGGAGCGCGATGCCGCGCCCGATCCCGCGCGATGCGCCTGTGATCAGGGCGACCTTGTTGGTGAAGCGAGCCATAGACACCTCTTGCGCACGCTGTGCGGTTAGGGATTTGCGCTACCAGGCCGTGCAGCCGCCGTCGATGTTCACGATCGCGCTGGGGGCGTTGCGCTCGCGCAAGTGGAAGACCACTCCCGCAAGGGGAGAGGCGGAATACCGCACTAGGAAGCTAGCAAACTGGTTTGATTATAGTACCAGTATACCAAGATGATGCTTGGTCGTCAACGGGCGCAGGGGCCGAGATCGAGCGCGCGGCGGACCTGATCGTATGCACACGAGATCACCCGGATCAGCACGGGCAGGCCAAGCAGCCGCCCGACCTGGCAGGCCTCAGCGATCTGCTCGTCGCTGTGCGGGCCGTGCTCGCAGTCGATGATCAGATAGTCCAGCCCAGCGAGCTTACAGATCTCGACCAGGCGCGGCCAGAGGTGCTCGGTCACCAGCACGCCGGTCGTGAGCTGCTCGGCGTTCATTTTGGCGATCAGGGCTGCGGCGGGGTTCATTGTGCCACCTTGTCGTAGGCAAGCGTCTTTGCGGTGGCCGCCACCGCCGCGACGGTCTCGTCGATGAGCGCATCGGTGTGTGCGGCGGAGAGGAACCATGCGCCGCGCTCCAGCGCCCGCACGCCGCGCTGGAGCAGGCCGACAGTGAGCTGGATGTAGCGCGCCCGATTGGCGGCGAGCGAGCTGCGGTAGTCGGTGATCGGGGCGCTAACGCCGAGGGCGACGTGGAAGATCTGCGGGAAGCCCTGGATCTGGACGACGAGGTCGGCCTCGCTCAGAGCGGCGGCGATCCCGTGCATCAATCGCTGGCCGCTGCGCTCCAGAGCGGCGTGGACCTGCCCGTCGGCGAGGGCGTTGAGGGTCGCCACTGTGGCAGCCATGGCGACCGGCTGGGCGTTGTAGGTGCCGCCGTGCATAATCTTGCGCGAGGCAAACTGCTCCATCAGATCGGCCCGCCCTGCCAGGCATGCCACCGGAAAGCCGTTGGCGATCGCCTTGCCAAAGATCGCCAGGTCGGGCGTGACACCCAGGCGCTGCTGGGCGCCCCCCGGCGCGACGCGAAAGCCAGTGATCACCTCGTCGAAGATCAGCACCGCGCCGTGGGCGCGACAGGCCGCCAGGGCGCCCGCCAGGTAGCCGTCTGCCGGAATAATCGCGCTGGTGTTGCACATCGCCGGCTCCATGATCACCGCGGCCACATCGCCACGCGCCAGGCGCTCCTCCAGCAGCGCCAGATTGTTCCAGGGCAGCACGGCCAGGTGCTCGCCCGTCACAAGATCCATGCCTGCGCTATCGGGAAGTGGCACGGGGGCGGCTTCTGGCCCGGCCTGTTCGAGCGGCGGCGTCACGCTCCAGAGGATGTTGTCGAACCAGCCGTGGTAGTGACCCTCGAATTTGATCACCGTACTGCGCCCGGTGGTTGCGCGCGCGAGCCGAAGCGCGGCATGGACCATCTCGCTGCCCGAGCAGCCGAAGCGCACCATCTCGGCGCATGGGACAAGTGAGCAGACCAGCCGGGCGGCCTCGAACTCCACCTCGCTCTGCCCAGCGAAGAGAATGCCACGCTGAAGTTGCTCCGTCACCGCCACCACCAGGGCCGCTGGGCTATGGCCGAGGATCATCGACCCCATGCCGAGGTAGTAGTCGATCAGCTGGTTCCCATCAACATCGTACAGGCAGGCGCCTTCGGCTCGTTCAAACACCAGCGGCGTGGGTGCGATCCCAAGCCGGTAGTTGCTGTTGACGCCGCCGGGGATGCGGCGCGCCGCCGCGCTCACGAGCTGTCTGGATCGATCAAATATCGCCATGCGCGTATCCTCTTCACTGATGTGCAATAGCCGATAGCCGATAGCCGATAGCCGATAGCCGATAGCGCATTGCATCGCGGCGGTGTGCGCCCCGCGCATGAGCGCCTAAAATCGGTCGAGCGGGAAGATTGGCCGTCGCAGCCGCCGATACGGGAAGCGCGCCAGGTTTGCGCTACAGAGCCCGGCCGTGTCAAGTTCGACCACGCCAGCCGCGATCGGCAGGTACGCTGCACGGTAGGCGACCGCCGATTTGACCACAACAAGCTTCTGCTGCTCTGGAATTACCCCGACCCCGCGCAGCTGGGCCAAGTCGAACGGCGGGGTTTTGCGCTCGGTCAGGATGACGTTCACCCCACCCGCGCGCAGCCAGGCCGTGCGCCCCATGCGGATGGTATCGCCGTAGAAGGCCGCAAAGTGGTTGTCGGGAAGCTCGCAGGCGAAGACACCGTCTGAGAGCGCCCGCACTGTCCCGACGAGCTCTACCGGCGCGCCGTGCCAGCAGTCGGTTTTGCCGCCCACAGCGATACGCAGCACAGCGCCGACGCCGGCCTGCCAGCAGGCTGCGACCGCCGCAGGGTCTGCCAGCACTACTGTGCCCTCCTGCACATCGGCGGCCAGCATGGCCCGCAGGGCGTCGGTGCCATCGCCGGGGGTGCCGCCGCCGATATTGTCGGCCGAGTCGACCAGGATGATCGGCCCGCCGGGCATGGCTAGGGCCTGCGCCACCGCCGCGTCGGGGGGCAGCAGCTGGGGCAGGGCTGCGTTGCGCTGCTGCATCAGCAGGTCGGCCAGCTCGTCGGCATAGCGCCGCGCTAGGTCGGGCCGACCGTCGGTGGTGACGATGATGCTGGCGCCTGTGTCCGGGGTATCGGCGTAGGCGAAGCCGCCCATCACGCAGATGCAGATCACCTCGGGGGTAGCCTCCAGCTGCGCTGCGCGCGCGTGGACGGCGCGCAATGGCAGATCGTTGGTGCCGGTAGCCTGGGGCGCCAGCAGCAATGGCGGCTGGGCGATCGCCGCCGTCGGGCGGATGGCGGCGCGCAGCAGCTGCTCCATGATCGCCGCCGCCTCGACGCCGCGCGCGTGCGGGTCGATATGCGGGTTGGTGTCGAAGGCCACCAGCACATCGGCCAGTGCGACGGTGCGCGAGCTGATATTGCCGTGCATATCCAGCTCGACCACCACCGGCACACGCGGCCCGACCACTGCGCGCACATGCGCGAGGATGTCGCTCTCGGCGTCGAGCTGTGCTTCGGTGACCATCGCGCCGTGCAGGGCCAGCAGCACGCCGTCGAGCGGCATGGCCGCTGCCAACCCGTCGAGCAGGCCGCGCAACATCGTCTGATAGGCTTCCTCGACCACCAGCCCGGCCGGCATCGCAGCGCCATAAAGCGTCGGTAGCAGCTGCCAGCCGTAGCGCTCGGACGCCGCGATCATGCCGCCGATTCCGGCGCGGGTGCCGCGCAGCGCCGCCAGGATCGCCTCGCCTGTGTAGAGCCCCTGGGCCTGAAAGTCGGCCAGCGTCGTGCGCGACTCGGCGAAACCGTGGGTCTCGTGGATGATCCCGCCGATGGCGATGCGTTGCGGCGATGCTGCCATTGCGCGCTCCCTACTGAAGCCCATGCCGCTGTAGCACCTCGGCCACTCGCGCCTCCTCGGCGTGGCCGAAGCTGTGGAGCGGCGCACCCATGCGGGTGCTGCGGATGGCGCCGCGCAGCTTCAGCCCGGTCTTGAAGCCGCCCAGGGCCGACGAGCTAGCGGAGAACGCAGGGTCGCCCTGCGTAATCAGCTCGTAGAAACAGGCCAGCAGCCGCTCCTGGATCGCGGCGGCAGCCGCCCAGTCGCCGGCCCGTGCCAGGTTGTAGAGCTGCACATACTCGGCAGGGAAGACGTTGCCCAGACCCGGCACGCTGCCGGCGGCGCCCATGTGGAGACACGCGTCGATAATCAGCTCCGAGCCGGTGAAGGCGCGGAAGCTTAGGCCGCGCGTCGCCAGCAGCACGCGCCGGAAGCCCTCGGTCGCGCCGCTGCTGTCCTTCAGGCCGCTAATCGTACCCTCGGCCGCCAGCCGCACCACGGTGTCGCACTCCAGCTTGGTATTCACCGCGCTTGGCACATCGTAGGCGATCAGCGGCAGGCCTACGGCGGTGCGCACGGCGCGGAAGAGATCGAGCAGCTCGGCCTGACTAGGGCGGAAGTAGAAGCTCGGCGCAAGCACGACCGCGTCGACCCCGGCCGCCTTTGCTGCCAGGCCGTTCTCGATGCAGCGTGCCGTCGAGGTGTCGAGAATGCCTGCCAGCACCGGCACGCGCCCGCCCACCGCCGCCACGGTAGCTCCCAGCAGCTTCTGGCGCTGCCGGCCCGTCAGCGAGGCGAACTCGCCGGTTGAGCCGAGGGCGAAAATGCCGTGGACGCCGCCGCCGATCAGGTGCTCGACCAGGGTATGCACCGAGGGCAGATCGACCTCGCCCGCGTCGGTCAGCGGCGTACACATGGGCGGGATGATCCCGTGCAGCTGCGCTATATCGAACATGCGGCTTCTTTCTCTCTAAAGCGGTGGTTGCGCTGGAAGATGAAACCAGCGGATCACATACACGCACTCCTCCACGCACCAGCAGGCCGCGAACACGCTGCCGTCGGGCAGCAGCAGCCCGGCAGGCAGGCCGAGCTTCAGCGTGGTGAAGGCGCGGCTAAGGTTCTCGCCGCCCACGATGTTCGCGTCGCCGGCGCGCTGGTGGCCCCACAGCGCCAGCTCGGCCTGGTTAATCCACGCGTCGCCGTCGATCCGCGCGTAGCTGGCCCAGAGCCCAGGTATGTCGGTACGGCGATAGAGGCACACCAGGCGGCCATCACCCAGCCAGATTGGCGTGCTCGTTTGGCCGTGCAATCCGGTCGAGCGCGGTGGCCCGAAGCTGCGCCCATCGTCGTGCGAGATCGCGTAGTGGACTGTCCGATCAACACCTTTGGCGAGATCATGCGTCCAGCACACCGCCAGCAGCCGGCCATCGTCCATCACGACGATCTTCTGCTCCCAGTAGATCACATCCTCAGCGCGGCCATCCATCACGTCGACATACCCGGGCCAACTGCGCCCCCGGTCGTGTGACACCAGCGCGATGGCCTTCATGCCGTTCGGGCAATCGCCGTCCCAGCCCTTCCAGGTGGAGGTCGGCCAGAGCCAACGCCCATCGGCGAGCGGTACCACCGGGCTACACAGCTCGAACGACGGCCCGACGAGCGGCGGCTCGATCAACGCTGGGCCTTGCCAGGTGTGGCCGTCGTCGGTCGAGCGCAGCAGCATCAGCTCGGTCGCGACGAAGCCCTGTGTCGCCGGATTGGTCAGCCCCTCGTCGGCGCGCGAGCGGTCGGAGCGCACGCCGAAGGCGATCAGCTCGCCGTCGGGCATGCGGCTGATGCGCACATTCGCGGAGCTGGGGCGATCAGTCCGCTCGTTGAATACCGCGCCGGCCAGCTGCCAGGTGCGCCCGCCATCGCCCGAGCGGGCTAGCTCGGTGTGCTGGTCGGCGGCCTCGAAGCCGCTGCCGATCGCGAACGACGCCAGCAGCTCGCCGCTTGGCAGCAGCACTAGCGCCGGGAAAGCGGCCTGGCGGCTGTACAAGTGCGGCCTGGGGTTGCGATAGATCAGGCCGGTCTCGATCACAGATTGCCTCCTAGTACCACAACGAGACGTGTCATTCCGAGCGCAGCAAGGAACCTGACGAGGACGCCCAGAGCGACCCTTCGACTATGCCTGGGGCTCCGCTCACGGCATCCGCAGAATAGCGTCCGCCGTAATCGGCCGTACCTCGCGTGCGTCGGCGATGCGCTGGGCAGCGCTAGCGTCCTTGAAGCCAATGCCGGTGAGCAGGCAGACCACCCGCTCGTCGCCGCGCAGGCGCCCCGCTGCCAGATCGGCGCGGACGGCGGCCAGGCCAATTGCCGCCGCCGGCTCGACGAACAGCCCCTCGCGGCCCGCGAGGTCGGCCTGGGCCGCATAGGTCTCCTCGTCGAGGATGGAAATCGCCCAGCCACCCGACTCCGCCAGCGCCCGCAGCACCAGATCGCCGTCGGGCGGCGCGGTGAGCTGCAGCCCCGAGATGGCGCTGGCGCAGCCGTCGATCGGCCGCACTGGATGGCCCGCGCGCCAGGCCTGGGCGATCCCGTCGCAGCCAGCAGGCTGCACGGCGACCATGCGCGGTGCCTGGTCGGCCCGGCCCGCCGCGCGCCACTCGACAAAGCCCTTCCAGGTAGCGCTGAGCAGCCCGCCGCCGCCGACAGGCACATAGACCACGTCGGGGACGCCGCCGAGCTGCTCGCCGATCTCGTAGGCGATCGTCTTAACTCCCTCCATCGCGTGAGGGCTGAAGCGGCGGGCAGTGACGAGCATGCCCCAGCCATGAGCGTCGCAGAGGGCCTGGATGTTGCGCCAGGTAAGCTGCTCGACCTGCGGGTCGTAGCCCAGCCGCTCGACCGCGAAGACGCGCGGCCCGTAGGCCAGGATCTGGGCAATCTTCGCCCGCGAGGCCTTCTCCAGGGTGAAGAGGTAGCCGTCGAGCCCTGCGCGCACTCCGTAGGCAGCGATCGCCGCACCCGCGTTGCCCGACGAGGTCGCGGCCCAGGCAGGCTTACCCAGCTCGACCAGCCGCGCGATGCCCACAGCGGCGATGCGGTCCTTGTACGAGCCGGTCGGGTTAGCGCCCTCGACCTTAAAGTGCAGCTCGGGCAGGCCCAAGGCGGCACCCAGATGGGCTGCGCGCACCAGGGGCGTGCCGCCCTCGCCCAGGCTAACGGCGTGGGCCGCATTGTGCAGGGGCAACCGATCTGCGTAGCGCCAGATCCCTGGCCGAGCAGGATTGACGGTGATCGCCGCCGAGGCGTAGGTTATATTGACGGTGGCCCCGCACGACGGGCAGGCCGACAGATCGGCATCATCGGCGCGCCAGCCGCAGCTGGTGCAGGCGAGCTTAAACATCAGCGTTACTCGACGGGAAGGTGAATACTGCCACTATACAACGCTCCTCGTTTCGCTGCAAGAAGCTTCTATTTCATAGCAGGGCTACGTCATGGTCGGCGCTATTGCCAGAACCCGGCGGTTGAAACCGCGGCGGCCGGGCCTGCGGCCGCGCGTCGGCCTGCGCCGACGCGTCCGGACCCGCCCGCGCAGGCGGGCGCCCGGCGCATCGCGCCCCCACGGCGCGCGTTCACGCGCCCGCCTGCCCACAATGACGTAGCCCTAATTTCATAGCACGAAACGCACTGCGCTAGCACTACGTGTGCAGATCCGCTGGGTCGAAGCTATCCGAGGAGCCGCTGGGATGCCAGCCGATCACCGTTTTGGCGTGGCTCGTGTCGCGCCAGCGGCGCGAGTTGTCGGAGATCGCGTCGAAGATGTCGTACTTAAGCGTGAGCGGCGCGGCCAGGCAGCAGTCGATCATCTGGACGGCGTCGGCCTGTGAGAGATAGCCGGGAAAGTGGCGCACCAGTTCTGGTCGGTCACTCGGCAGCACGGCGCCGAGGCGGATGCAGAGCACCGACATGCCATACTTGTCGGAGAACCAGCGCCCGACGTTCTCGCCGAAGAGCTTGCCCGCAGCGTAAGGGCCATCGGGCCGTGGCGGGTCGCGGTGGTCGAGCATCCGCCAGCCGGGCGCCACCTCCTCGCCGCGCGCCAGTGCGCCGTAGGGCGAGCCCTCGAACCACTCGTAGCCGCACATCGTGCTGCCGCTGCTCATAAAGACGACCCGCTTTACACCTGCCTCCTGGGCCGCCTCGTAGACATTGACCGTCCCGCGCATGGTCGACTCGAAGACGCGATCCCAGTCGTTGTAGTCCTGGGTCTCAGCCGCCAAGTGCAGCACCATGTCGACTCCGTGGCACGCACGCCGCAAGGCCCCGAGGTCGCTAATGTCGGCCTGGATATGCGGGATGCCGGCGACAGGCCGACGGCTGAGGCCGCTGAATGTGTACTTCTGCCCGAGGTTGCTGATCGTCAATCCGCCGATGAGTCCGCTCGCGCCGGTGACCAAGACGCTGGGCTTGTCGCTGGGGAGGTTATCGCTCATTGTGTTGCTCCTTTTACGCTACATTTACACTACACTGCCGAGAGGGCGTCGAGCTCGGTCGAGGCTTCAGCTGCGAGCGCTGCGGCCTCAAACGCCTGGTCGACCTGCGCGGGGCTACGGGCACCGATCAGGGTTGCGGTGATACCAGGACGGCTCAAGACCCAGGCCAGCCCCAGGCGCGCCATCGGCTGGCCCAGGCGGTCGGCCGCCGCGCGCAGCCGCCCCATCGCCGCGTAGCCTACGTCGTTAAAGTAGAGCTCCTGGTGGCCGGGGACGATGTCGAAGCGGGTGCCCGGCGGCACTGGCCCGGCTTGGTGGTACTTGCCGGTGAGGAACCCGGCGCCCAGGGGACTGTAGGTCACGACGCCCACCTCCTGGTCGGC
>Ga0105048_10009909_pt1 | contig 15109 bp, 14 predicted proteins | sample MAT05_FD_78382 | JGI IMG/M metagenome (GOLD analysis project Ga0105048, IMG submission 78382) | Freshwater microbial communities from Lake Fryxell liftoff mats and glacier meltwater in Antarctica - MAT-05 | ecosystem: Environmental > Aquatic > Freshwater > Ice > Liftoff microbial mat | place... | reverse complement strand
GCCATGGCGCAACGCGAAATCGGCCTGGCCGCGGGCGAACCGCCCACCACCAAGGGCTACACCCCCACGGTCTTCACCGAGTTGCCGAAACTGCTGGAGCGTGCCGGGCCGGGTCCGATCCGGCCTGACGGCACTTCGGCCGGCCCGATCACCGGCCTGTTCACTGTGCTGGTGGACGGCGACGATCATAATGAGCCCATCGCCGACGCGGTTCGCGGAATCCTGGATGGTCATATCGTCATGGAACGCGCCATCGCCGAGCGCGGGCGCTTTCCGGCCATCAACGTCCTGAAGTCGATCAGCCGCACCATGCCGGGGTGCTTGCTGCCGCATGAGCGGGACATCGTCTCGCGCGCGCGGCAGACGATGTCGGCCTACGCCAATATGGAAGAACTGATCCGCATCGGGGCCTACCGCGCCGGTGCTGACCCCCTGATCGACCGCGCCATCGAACTGAACCCGGCCCTGGAGACCTTCCTGGGTCAGGACAAGGACGACGCTACCAGCCTGGAGGCCTCGTTTGACGGCCTCGACGACATCCTGAACGGAGCCGCCGCGTGAGTTGGGCCCAGTCTCTGATCAAACTGTCGAGTTATGAGGCCGAGGTGCTGCAAAAGCGCCTGTCCGAGATCGTTGACCGCCGGGTCGCCGCCGAACTGAAACTGGCCATGCTGCACGCCGAGGGCGACGCCGAAGACGCCTTTGCCGCCGAAGAGGTCGCCACCGGTCTCTATCGCCCCGGCTTCCTGGACGGCTTGCGTCAGCGCAAGGCCAGTGCCCAGGTCGCCATCGATGTGATCCTGCTGGAAGAGCAGGGGGCCCGCGACGCCTTGTCTGAAGCCTTCGAGACCCAGAAAAAGTACGAACACATCGCCGAAAACATTCGCGTCGTCGAACGCAAGGAAGTGGGCCGCCGCGAAATCGCCGCCCTGGATGAACTGGGCCTGCGCCGCGCGGCACGGTAGGTTTTGCGGGGGGTGACTTCACCCGAACCGACCGCCGGAATTGTACATGATGGTTTGCGGCCTGAGCGCCCATCGCGGGCCGCTGTCAAACTGGGGGAAGCTCGTTCCGACCCGGTTTTCTAGTTTCAGTATACGACATATATACAATAAAAACAATTACATATGGAATTGACCCGCTTCAATCTGTCGGGGCTGCCCAAGGCCAGCGCATCAAGTTGTACAGCTGGAAATACCGCTACTTGTGACAAACGCCGATACGACCGCTCTGGCAAACCGCGAACGGTGGGCTCCCGGTGTCACGCCGCGGGATCAGTCCCCGCCACCCGTCTGGCGCGTACGCTCAGCCTCGACGTCGGTGCGCAGGACGTGCAGGTCCTCGCTGATCTTGAAGATCGTCACATAGAATTCGCAGAAGGCGCGCCACAGCAGCACGCCGACGCCGACGCCCAGCATGCCGATGCCCAGGATGCCCAGCGCCAGCAGGATGCCCAGGAAGATGTTGCTGTCGCGGACGGCCACGCCGATGGCGGCACCGATCACGCCAAACGCGATGATGCCGATGATACCCAGCCCGGCCCAGTAGACGAGGTGGATGACACTGCCGGTCAGCATTTTTTCAAAGGTCAGAAGGTCCCAGAAAAACCGGGTGTCCTGGCCTTGGGATCGTTGGAGAGGTCGACGCATCGGTATCCCGAGACTCAAAAGCACCGGGGGCACGGCCCCGAGGTTCGAACCGCTATCAGCCGGGGGGGCAGGCTGCAACGGCGCAGAATAGCGGGTGGCCGCAAACAATCCCCATTGTGTTGGCGTCGGCGGCCGAAGATCTGCAGGCGCATTGCCCGGCGGATGCTGGTCAGAGCGCCCCCACCGTCTTCAGTCTCGCGCGCGGATGAATTTCATTCTGGCTCATCACCGGAGTCTGACCGCGGAAGCGTTCGATGATCGAGCGAACGTAGGGGCGGATGGTCGGACTGGTCAGGAGTACGGGGCTGTCGCCGGCGAGCGCGGCGCGCTCGAAGGTCTCGCGGATGCCGCGAATGAAGTCCTGCAGGCGCGAGGGGGCCAGGGCCAGTTGCTTGTCGTCACCCTGTCCCACGAGGGCGTCGGCGAAGGCGTTTTCCCATTCAGCGGACAGGGTGACGATCGGCAATGCGCCGTCGTCGCCGCGGTGCGCATAGCATAGCTGGCGCGACAGCCGGCCGCGCACCTGTTCGACCAGCAAGGTGATCGAGGTGGTGTGGGGGGCCGCCTCGCCGATGCCTTCCAGGATCGCGCCCAGATCGCGGATCGAAACGCGCTCGCGCAGCAGGGACTGCAACACGCGCTGAAGCGTGGAGGCGGTGACGATGGTGGGGATCAGGTCCTCGGAGAGCTTCTTTTGTTCGGCCGGCAAGTCCTTGAGCAGCTTCTGGACCTCGGCATAGGTCAGGAGGTCCGGCATGTTTTCCTTGAGGATCTCGGTCAGATGGGTCGTCATCACCGTGGCCGGGTCGACGATGGTATAGCCCCGGAACGAGGCCTCCTCGCGCAGCGCGTCGTCGATCCAGGTGGCGGGCAGGCCGAATGCCGGCTCCTTCATGTGCTCGCCGGGCAGGTCGACCTGGCCGCCGCGCGGGTCCATCGCCATCAGCTGACCGATGCGGACTTCCCCGGACCCGGCCTCCATCTCCTTGATGCGCAGGCAATAGCCCATGGAGGGCAGGCGCATGTTGTCCAGGATGCGCACGCTGGGCATCACGAACCCGAAGTCGGCGGCCAGCGTGCGGCGCAATGCCTTGATCTGGTCCGTCAGGCGGCGACCCTCGAGATCGTTGATGAGCGGCAGCAGGCCATAACCCAGCTCGATCTTGATCTCGTCGATGGCCAGGGTCTGGGAGATCGGTTCATCCTCGGCCTCGGTGGGGGCGTCGCTGATCTGGACCGCCTCAGGCTGGGACGCGGATTTCGAGCGCCGCCAGGCCAGCACACCGGCCCCGATGGAGACGAGGCTGAAGGGGATGATCGGCATGCCGGGAATGATGGCCAGCACGCCCGCGGCGGCAGAGACCATGCCAAGGCTGATCGGATTGCTGGCCAGCTGGGTGACCAGGGCCTTGTCAGCCGAGCCCTCGACACCGGCCTTGGAGACCAGGAAACCGGCTGCGATGGAGACGATCAGGGCGGGGATCTGGCTGACCAGACCATCGCCGATGCTCATGATGGTATAGGTCGAGAACGCCTCGCCCAGCGGGACATCGTGCTGAAGCACGCCGATCAGGATGCCGCCGATTACATTGACGGCCAGGATCACCAGGCCCGCAATGGCGTCGCCGCGCACAAACTTGGAGGCGCCGTCCATGGCCCCGAAAAAGGTGGATTCCTGCTCCAGTTCCTTGCGGCGCAGCTTGGCATCGTCCGTGTCGATCAGTCCCGATGACAGGTCGGCGTCGATGGCCATCTGCTTGCCGGGCATGGAATCGAGTGTGAACCGGGCCGCGACTTCGGCGATCCGGCCCGAGCCCTTTGTGATCACCACGAAGTTGACCACCACCAGGATGATGAAGACGATGACGCCGATGGCGAAATTGCCACCCATCATCAACTCGCCGAACGTCTCGATCACCTTGCCGGCACCGTGAACACCCTCGTGGCCGTGGGTGAGGATCAGCCGGGTTGTGGCAATGTTGAGCGCCAGCCGGAACAACGTCACGCCCAGCAGCACGGTCGGGAAGGCCGTGAACTCCAGGGGCTTCTTGATCAGCAGCGACGTCATCAGGATCAGGATCGACGAGGCTATCGACAGCGACAACAGGCCGTCCAGCAGCCACGCCGGAATGGGCACGATGAGCAGGACAACGACGCCAACAACGCCCAGCGCCAGCAAGACCTCGCCACGCGCCACCCAGCTCCACATCTGACCTGCGGAGGGTGCGGTGTCGAAACGGTAGGCCTCGGCCATCTATCTTGCGATCATGCAGGGTGGGGCGCGCGTCATGCCGCGCTCTGGCCCATTTGCGGGGCTGGGACGGCAATGCCGGCTTCGCCATACTCTTTCAGTTTGTTGCGCAGCGTTCGGATCGAGATGCCCAGGATGTTGGCCGCATGGGTGCGGTTGCCGAAGCAGTGTTCAAGGGTGTCTATGATCAGGTGCTGCTCCATCTCGGCCACGGTATGGCCGACAAAGGCGCGGCTGACAGTCTCGGCGGCGGTTGCGGCAGCCATCGCGGTGCGGCTGTGGGCGTCAGAGGGCGATAGCGGTTGTCCGTCGGGCAAGCGAATGGCGTGCTCGTCGATCTCGGCCCCGGGTGCCAGCAGCACCGCACGGTGCATGGCATTTTCCAGCTCGCGGACGTTGCCCGGCCAACGGTGGCCGATCAGGCGGCGGCGCGCTTCCTGGCTCAGGGGCTTTTCGGGCAGGCTGTTGGCGGCGGCGTACTTCTTGATGAAGAACTCGGCCATGGCGACCACGTCGCCCGGTCGCTCGCGCAGCGGCGGCAGGCGCAGGTTCACGACGTTGAGGCGGTACAGCAGGTCCTCGCGGAAAGTGCCGTCCTTGACCGCCTGGGTGAGGTCACGATTGGAGGTGGCCAGAATGCGGATGTCGACCTTGACCGGCTTGGTGCCGCCAACCCGGTCGATTTCGCGCTCCTGGATGGCGCGCAGCAGCTTGGCCTGCAGGCGGGTGTCCATCTCCGAGATTTCGTCCAGCAGCAGGGTGCCGCCAGTGGCTTCCTCGAACTTGCCGATCCGGCGGGCGAGCGCGCCGGTGAAGGCCCCCTTCTCGTGGCCGAACAGCTCGCTTTCGAGCAGGTTCTCAGGGATCGCGGCGCAGTTCACCGAGATGAACGGGCGGTTCGCCCGGCGCGACTTCTGGTGCACGTAACGCGCGACGACTTCCTTGCCGACGCCGCTTTCGCCGGTGATCAGGATCGAGGCGTCGGACCCGGCGACCTGATCGGCCAGCGAGATCACCGCTTGCATATTGGGATCGCGCACCACCATCGGGCGGTTGTCATCTGACACGGCGGACAGCACGGCGGCGATCAGGGCGGCCTCGGGCGGCAGCGGAATGAACTCCTTGGCCCCGGCCCGGATGGCAGCAGCGGCGCGCAGAGGGTCGGCAGCGATGCCGCACGCCACCACCGGCACGCGGATCCGCTCGTCCTCGTTGGCGGCGATCAGGCCGGCAATATCCAGGTCATAGTCAACCATCAGCAGGTCCGCGCCCTGACCGGATCGCAGGGCATGGGTGGCCGCCTCGATGGTCTCGACGTGGCTGACCTTGGCACCCGCGCTCATCGCCATTTTGACGGCGGTGGCGAGCTGCCCGCTTAGTTTTCCGACGACCAGAAGCCGCATTGGGGTCTACTCCTTGTGACGCGAGGCCGGCATCAGGCCGCCGCGTCGCCGTCCTTGATGATTTCGGTCATGGTCACGCCCAGCCGGTCGTCGACGATCACAACCTCGCCGCGCGCCACCAGGCGATTGTTCACATAGATGTCGATGGCCTCGCCGACCTTGCGGTCGAGTTCGAGGATGCTGCCGTGACCCAGCTGCAACAACTGGGCGACGGTCATCGTCGAGCGGCCCAGAACGGCTGAAATGGCCACGGGGACGTCGAACACAGTCTCCAGATCTGTGGCGCTCTTGACGCCATCATTGCCGCCATCGTCGAGTACCTTGCCCTCGTCGGGCGCAAATTCGTCGAGCTTGAGGTCGTCATCGGCCATGGGTCTAGCTTTCGCTGCCGGGGATCAGGGGTTCGGCGTGCAGGCCTTCCGAGGCCAGCGCTGCCGTGAGGGCTTCAGAGACGCGTTCCGCCGCAGCGGCGGGATCGTAGGCCGCCTGGCCGTCGCCGAAGTCGAGGGTGAAGGCGTGGCTGCCGAACGTGGCGTCACTCTTGACGACGACCGCGCCTTCGAAGCCGAGGCCGCGTGCAGCGGCGTCCAGGGTTGATTGCAACATCTCGGCCAGAGGGGGTTCGGCCGTGACCACCAGCCTGGGCTGGGCGTCGATTTCACGGGCCAAGGCTTCCAGCGCGGCGAGGGCGGCGGCTTCCGGAAACCGATCCAGCGCCGCGCCGGCAATGGACTTCGCACAGGCCAACGCGAGGTTGGCGGAGCCGACGCGATGATCATGGGCGACTTCGGCCAGTCGCGGGAGAGCCTGCGCACAGGCGGTCATGATCTCGCGGATCGCATTGGCCTGGCTGGCGCTGATGCTGGCGAGAGCCGCCTGTTCGCCGGCGGCATAGGCCGCCGCGCGGATCTGCTCGACCTCGTCGGCAGGAAACAGGCGCTTCACACGTTCCGGCACGAACGACACCTCTCCACCGGCGTCGAACTCGGTGTCGAACTGAAATCTTGCGAGGGGATCTGACATCAGTAGATCAACTCGTCATCGCCGCTGCCCGAGCCGGCCAGCATGATTTCGCCCTTGTTGGCGAGATCCTTGGCGACCTGCACAATCGCCATCTGGGCTTGATCGACGTCTTTCAGGCGAACCGGGCCCATGGATTCCATGTCTTCGCGCATGATCTTGGAAGCGCGCTCGGACATGTTGGAGAAGAACATTTCCCTGAGCGCGTCGGAGGCGCCCTTCAATCCCATAGCCAGGCGGTCTTTCTCGACCGTCCTCAGCAGCGTCTGCACGCCGCCGGGGTCGAGCTTCGACAAGTCCTCGAACACGAACATCAGCGCCCGGATGCGTTCGGCGGCCTCGCGATTGCGCTCTTCCAGGGCCGTGATGAACCGGGCCTCGGTCTGGCGGTCAAAGGCGTTGAAGATGTCTGCCATCATCTCATGGCTGTCGCGTTTCGTGGTGCGCGCCAGGTTGGACATGAACTCGTTGCGCAGGGTCAGTTCAATCTTGTCAAGAATCTCGCGCTGCACGGGCTCCATGCGCAGCATCCGCATCACGCACTCCAGCGCAAAGTCCTCTGGCAGTGATGACAGCACGCGGGAAGCATGATCGGGCCGGATCTTGGACAGCACCACAGCGACGGTCTGCGGGTATTCATTTTTCAGATAGTTGGCGAGCACCGCTTCGTTCACATTGCCCAGCTTGTCCCACATGGTTCGGCCGGCTGGACCACGGATTTCCTCCATCAGGGACTCGACCTTGTCGTCGGGCATGATGGAGGCGAGCAGCTTCTGGGTCTGTTCGAACGAGCCCATGATCGCGCCTGTCCCGGCCATGCCGGTGACGAATTCCACAAGCATCTGCTCGACCACGGTTGCAGAAACGTTGCCCAAACCCGCCATGGCCTGGGAGATTTCCTTGATCTCTTCCTCGTCCAGCGCCTTCCAGACAGTCGCGTGCTCTTCGCCCAGCGCCAGCAGGATCACCGCGCACTTTTCCGCCCCCGTCAGGCGGGTAATGTCGACGACGTTCTTGGACCCCGATTTTGCCGCCATCAGGCCGTCTCATGCAGCCAGGAGCGCAGGATCGAGACCGACTCGTCTGGATGGCTCGCGACGAAGTCTGAAACTTGTTTGACCTTGTTTGCCCTGACCTGGCCGTCGATACTGGACATATCCATCTGACCACCGTCGCCGTTCGGTCCGGTCAGCGCCAGCTGGGACATACTACCGTCCGCAGCGACCTGAACCTGCTGACCATCAGGCAAGACCATGATGCGCGTGATTTCCGGCGGGCCGCCCAGCGCGGGGGTGCCATCCTTGCCGCCCTTGGCCTTCTTGCCGCCGCCGGCACCCAGCAGGGGGCGGGCAACGAAGAAGATCATGAGGATTCCGACGATAGCCAGCACAGCCAGTTCGGCCGCGCGCATGATGTCATTCTTGTCGAAATCTTTCAGAGGGTTGGCCGCCTCTACGCCACCGGTGTCCGCCGCGACCGGGAATTTGACGTTGATCACGCTGATCTGGTCGCCGCGATCCTGATTGAAGCCGACTGAGGCACGAACCAGTTGTTCAATGCGCTGCATTTCCTCGGCGGATCGTGCGGTGTAAGCCCCGGGCTTGCCATCCTTGCCGACGGCCGTGGCACCATCGACAGCCACCGCAACCGACAGCCGCTTGACGGTACCCGGCTCCTGCACCTCGGTACGGACGGTCTTGGAAATTTCGTAGTTGGTGGTGGAATCCTGGCGACCGGCGGAATTGGTGTTGTCGGTGGTGTCGCTCCCGCCAGCAGCGCCTGGAATATTGGCGGCCACAGAGGCCTGACCGGACGCATCCGCTGACTTTTCGCGGCTATTCTCATCGGTGGTGGATTCGGACCGGATTACCTGACCGTCAGGGTCGTATTTTTCCTCTTGGGTCGTAACCCGCGCCAGGTCCAGATCGGCCGACACGTTGACGCGGGCCTTTCCCGCACCGACCAGGCCCTCGACCAGGGACTTTACCTGTTTGGCGATGCGCTGTTCGACCTCGGATTTGCGGCCGTCGGCTTCGGCGGCCATGCCGGTTTCACCGCCGGACAAGGTCTTGGCGTGCTGGTCGACGACGGTGACGCGGTCGGGCCGCATATTGGGCACAGCACCGGCGACCAGATTCTGGATTGCGCGCACCTGTTCGGCGGTGGGTTCACGCGCACCCACGCCGATGCTGACCGAGGAGGCAGGTTGCTCGGCATCTTCTTCGAACAGCTGACGTTTGGGCAGCACCAGATGCACGCGGGCCGAGGTGATGCCGTCGAGCGCACCGATAGTGCGCGCCAGTTCGCCTTCCAGAGCCCGCTGGCGATTCAACTGCTGGACGAAGTCGGTCTGGCCCAGCGCGCTTGCGTTGTCGAAGATCTCATATCCGACGGATCCTGCCGTTGGGAGCCCCTTGCCTGAGAGCATAAGCCGGGTCGAAGCCACCTCGTCGCGCGGCACCAGAATGGTCGAGCCGTCGCCCTTCACCTCGTACTTGACGCCAGCCTGATCGAGGGCTGCCGTGATCGAGCCCGCCTCCTTCAGATCCAAATTCGAGTACAGCAGCGACTTGGGTTGACCCAGATTCAGGAAGATGGCGGCCATGACGGCGGTAAAGCCAGCACCGATCCCGATGACCGCAGCCACCCGACCGATCCCGAACCGTCGCAGCAGGCTCACCAACGGGTTCAATTCCGAACGCCCCTTCCCAACTCCACAGAGGGCGCACGTGTATGCGGTCCCGCCCCCTTGCTAGGCAGGATTTACCCAGTGCTTGGTTAAGGCGGGTTTAAGCCCGGCCGTAGATTGCCGGGTTCCAGGAGATTCCGGCCGGGAGTTGCGCCCTCAACTCCAGGGCTCCAGCCCACCGGCGAGGGCCAGCAACAACGAGAACGTCGCGTAGATCAGCACCGTCGTCGTGAAGAACGTCTTGCGCAGGCCGTTCCATGAATCCACCCGCCGCCCGCCCTGCCAGATGGCGGGAAGGGTGGCGACGGTGACCAGCGTCAGAACAGCCGCCACCAGGGCGCAGGTCGAGGCGATCACCAGCGGAATGCCTGGCCAGTTGTACATGAGTGCCTGGGCATCAGATGCCGACGCGCCCCAGATGGCGAAGAACAGCAGCGCGGAGATCCAGAGTCCTGCCTGCATCGCCTGCACCATCGAGGCCCGCGCCTGCACCTGATTCTGCCGCAGATCGCGTCGGTTCCGCACGATGAGGCCGGCCAGGGTCGCGACAGCCGCGATCCCGGACATCGCCGCCAGCGCGATGAGAGTGATCGGCCTGTCAATCAGCGAGGTTCGCCTGAGCATTTCGCCATTGTTGGCGCTGCGGATACCCGTGGCCCGACCGTTGACCGACTGGAACACGATACGCTGGTCATCCACCACCGAAATGAACTGACCCTGATCGAGCGGCCCTTCCGGCACAAAGGCACGCGCCTGGCCGCGCCGGCTGAGGATCAATCGTCCGCCGGACGTAACCCGGACATCGTTGCCGCCACCCAGCCGGCTCACGAAGCCTTCCAGTCCGCTGTAGGCCCGCCGGGTCGACATATAGTTGCCGCCGAACCTTTCAGTGGTTGCGAGCAGCTCCGCGGAACCCGGCCTGGGGAACGAGGTGCTCGCGGCGTAGAAGCGTCTGACGACCTCGCGCGGCAATCGCTCGGCTAGCGCACTGCCCGCCTCGCCATTGGTGCTGATGAACACCCCCAGCTCCAGATCGGGGATCACGGTCATGTTCGAGTGGAAGGCGATCGTATCGCCCAGGTGACCAAAACCGCGGTATCCGCCCGGCAATTCAAAAACCATAAACCCGTGCGCCCAGCCGTTGACCCCCTGCGGCGTGCGCAGCAACGGGGTTCGAAACGCCTTCGCGGCCTGGGGCCCGAACACCGTCGCCCCGTTCCAGCTACCGTTGCCCAGCAGCATCAACATATAGCGCGACATGTCGCCGGCTGTGGACGACGCCGACCCGGCTGGGGCAGCCTGCCCGATGTATTCGAAGTCATTGGGCGAGTAGCCGGCATTGCGCCATCCGTACCCTGTGGCGAGGCTGGTGCGCAGCGACGCGGGCATAGCACCAGGCAATCCCCGTCGCTCGGGGCGGGGCTCTCGAAAGGTTGTACGGCTCATGCCAAGGGGCAGGGTGATCTCGTTCTCGACCCGACGCTCGAAAGTTTTGCCGGATATGAAGGCCACCGCCTCACCGGCCAGCGCTGCGCCATAGTTTGAGTAGCTGGCGATGGCCCCGGCACTACGCACCTGATCGGGTCGTTCCTGGCGCAGATAGAGGTCCAGCGGTCGCACGCGCTGAGGGTCGCGTTCGAACAGCTGGCCCAGAGCGCGGTCCTCGAACCCCGCACTGTGGTTGAGCAGGTGGCGCACCATGATGTCGCGCGACTGGCTGGGCAGGCGCACTTTTTCCGGCAGGTATAGATTGATCGGGCGATCCAGGCGGATGCGACGGGCCTCCACCTCCTTCATCAGCAGGATCCAGGTGAAGGTTTTGGATATCGATCCGATCCGGAACAGGGTCTGGTCAGGGTCCACAGACCGTCGCGGCGACAGACTGGCGAACCCATAGCCCTTCTTCAAGATGATCTGACCGTTCTGCACGATAGAAACCGTGGCACCGGGCACATGCTCCCGCGTCATGGCATCTGCCATCCAGCCGTCCACAAACGCCTCCAGCCTTGCCGGATCGAGCGGCGGCTGGGAGGATATTTTTGGCGGCGTGAGGGTTCGAACTGCGACCTTGGTGGACACACTTTGGGGGGCAGGACCGGATTGCAGTTGGGAATAGGGGATCGGTACACGCGGTGTCGCAGCCGCGGGCGTAATCTGGGCGCTGATCGGGCCAGCCAGAAAGCCTGAAAGCACCATGGCCAGGACGGCAATGCCGCAACGTCGCTGTCGTTGATCGTTCAATAGGCCCTCGCAAGGCAGACCATAGCATCTCGGTTGAGTCGCGAAGCGCGTTGAGGCTCAGGTTCCAGCGAAGGCGAGTTTGGCAGGCGGCGACACAGGCCGATCAATCGGTCCGGACCGGGTTTGCGAAGGCAAAGAGCGGCAGCATCGGGCGGAGTTCACCGCCAATCCACAATTGCGGCTCCGATGGCGGGCTCACCTTCTCGGTGGCTTCCCGGGTTCGCACGCACACGCGCACCGCGCCGCCCAATCCGGCAAAGTCCCGCACGCCTTCCATCGACGACAGGAAGCAGTCGTCGAAATAGGGATACTTGTTGTCCTGCCCGCAGCCGAACGAGGTGCGATCGGGTCGGGCGGCGGTCAGTACCATGCGGTTGGGCTTGGCCAAGGTGCGAACATAGACGCCTGAAAAGCACGCCGAGATCACCACCACCGTCGGTCGCTGGCCACAACTCTTGTCCAGCATTGTGGCCAGTACGCCGGGCTGCAGTATGCCCTCGTCCAGCTGCGCGCCCTGGGGAGCACCATGCGAGGTCATGTAGAACAGACAACCACCCGGAGCCTTGGCCGACAGGTCAACCATGGCCGCATAGATGCCGCGTGCGTCTGACTTCTCGGGGCGGGTGTCCTTGTAGCGCTCGGGCCGCACCGAGAACTGGCGCATGTTCGCGGTCTGGAACCCGACGCGTCCCAGCGCCAGGGTCACGTCGCGCCGCGCATTGTCGAAAGCCTCTGTCGGCCCGCCATCGTGGGCGTGCCAGTCCCCGGCCACCACCACCGCCGACCAGTCCGCAAAGGCCTGGGCGTTCGCAATGCCCGCTGCAGCGATCCAAAGTGCGGCGACAAAGGCGAGGAGGCGGGTCACAGGGCCGCCTTCAAGTTTTGTACTTGGCGAAGGGCGTCGGCATTGCGGTACCGGTGGCCTTGGCCAGCATGCGGCCTTCCGGATCAAACAGTTCACCCTCGGTGAAAGCGACTTGACGGCCCCACTTCAGCACCCGGCCGATGCCCTTGATCTTGCCCGGGGTGCCGGGCCTGAGGAAGCTGGTCTTCATTTCCAGCGTCGGTGCCACGGCGGTCATGCCCGAGGCCACCATGCAGGCCACGCTCATGCATTCGTCCAGCATCGCGCAGAGATAACCGCCCTGAATCTGCTTCATGGGGTTGAGCAGAAGCTCGGCTTTGGCGTCGAATTCGACCTCCACGGACTTTGTCGCCTGGCTAACGCCAACGATGCGGAACCCCAAGGTTTGCGAGCCTGTCGGCTGGTTCTTGGTACGCTGGAACCGCGCCAGGATGGCCTCGTCGGTGAGGGTCTCTGGCGCGGGGCTCACAACGTCGGTCATCCCGTGGTCACTTCTTCCGGAACTGATCCAGGGAAACGATGGTGGCGTCCCCCGTTTTGGCTGGCGGATCTTCAGCCTTGGTCTCGACAGGGGGCACCACCGTCAGTTTACTGTCCTGTGGTGCCGAGGGCGGGGCCTCGAACTGCAGCAGAAACTGCACAGACGGGTCGTAAAATCGCGTGATCGCCGCATACGGCACCGATAACCGCTTCGGCTGGCCGCCGAACTGCAGGGTCACCGAAAAGAACGTCTCGCCCGGTGCCAGGTCCCAATACTGGTGCTGCAGCACGATGGTCATCTCGTCCGGATAGCGCGACAGCAGATCGTGAGGCCCGGACACCCCGGCCGCGTCGGTCTTGAAGGTCACGTAGAGATGATGCGCGCCCGGCAGTCCCTCCGGCGACGCCGCCCGCCTCAGCGCAGCCTTGGCCACGCCGCGCAACGCATCCTGCGCCAGCGCTTCGTAGTTCATCAGATCCTGGACCGGCGGATCCTGGGCCATAGGCACTCCAAAACAACAACGTGCGGAGACCCTAGCGCGTGGCGCTTGCGGCGCAAGGGTCTGAAGCGGGGCGGGGGGCAGAACGGGAGAAAGGTGGAGGGATTCTGTTGGCAGGCTCCCTCCGGGCCCCGCCTAAGGATCTGAACCCCTAGGACTTAGGTCGGATGTCACCGAACCGCATTACGCGGCGAGGCGGACTTCCTCAGCGAAGTTATCGTTCGCATTTAGTTTAAAGACCCGGGACGGTGAGTCACGCCGAGAGAAAGCAACACCTTTAGACGTCTGTCGATGCTGATCGGCCCCATGCTTCAACCAGAAGAAATCTGGCTGCCCGGCGATACCCGGGGGAAGATTGGTGGAGCCGCCGGGAATCGCACCCGGGTCCAGTCCGCTTATGACGTGCGCGTTTATCTCCATAGTCGGGCGAACCCGACACCTTACATATAGGGCGCTCCGGTTGAGAATTGAAGAACTTACCGCTTGATGCGGTTGGCGAAGCGTCGGTGGTGGGGCGAAATTCGTGGATCACCACCGGGGCTTCGCGGTTGGACTCACCGCTTTTCGGGGGCGACCCTAGTCTTCGGTTCTCGAATTTGACCGGAGCTTTCCATGCAAAACCTGCTGCACGCGGCCCGCCCGTTGGCCAATGACCTGTTCTCAAGCCTGCTGTTTGCGGCGCTGGTGGCGCTGGGGGTTGATACACAGACCGCCACCCTGATCGCTATGGGCATCGGCCTGGTTCACGTCATCCTGTGGAAGCTGTTGGGCAGGCCGGTCGCGTCGATGCAGTGGGCCAGCCTGGCGCTGGTGATGACGTTTGGCACCCTGGGTCTGTTCCTGCACGATGCACGCTTCCTGATGGCGAAGCCGACGGTGATCTACCTGATTCTGACGGTCATGATGCTGAAGCGCGGCTGGATGCTGCGTTACATGCCGCCGATCTCGACCGGCCATGGCGAGCGAGCTATGATCGTATTCGGTTACGTCTGGGCGGGGCTGATGGCGCTGACCGGGGCCGCGAACCTGGTGGTCGCGATCCAGTTCCCGCACCTGTGGCCCGCGTTCCTGGCGATCTTCCCGACCACGTCCAAGCTCGTATTGTTCGCGGTGCAGTACGCCGTGATGCGACACGTCACCATCCGAAGCATCCGCGCACAGATGGCGTTGCCGCAGACGTCCTAGAAGACCTCGACGCCCCGCTGCAGCGACAGCACGCCGGTGCGTGATACCTCGACCAGCCCCAGGCCGCGCATCAGGTCTACGAACTTGTCGATCTTGGTGGGCGCGCCGGTCAGTTCGAACACGAAACTCTCGTGGGTGGTGTCGACCACCTTGGCCCGGAAGATGTCGGCGACGCGGAGCGCCTCGACGCGCTCGACGCCGGTGCCGCGCACCTTGATCAGCGCCAACTCGCGTTCCAGGCCGTTGGGATCCTTGGTCACGTCCTGAACGTGGCGGGTCGAGACCATCTTCTGTAGCTGGGCCTCGATCTGCGACAGCACCTGCGGTGTGCCGCGCGTGACGATGGTGATCCGGCTGGTGTGGGCGCTGCCATCGGTCTCGGCCACCGTCAGGCTGTCGATGTTGTAGCCCCGCGCCGCAAACAGGCCGACCACCCGATGCAGCACACCGGGCTCATTCTCCACCAGCACGGCAAAGGTGGCGCGGCTCTCCTCCTGCTCGGCATGGGCGAGGTCATAGACGGAAGCCGGCTGGACGGGGTCGGACATGGGCTTGGATTCCTGAACGGTCGAGATCACGAGGTGTCACAGGATGGGCGCTGTCGCAACAGGGCGTAGGGTGCCAGCCCAGACTAAAGCCCCAAAGTTGCGAAGGTTCTGTCGTGTTGCTGCCGGAACGCTGTCACCAGCCACGACTAATGTCTGTGGATCGCGTTCGCAAAGGAGCTTTCCATGCCCACCACCCAAGAGATCGCAGAAGACCTGGTCGCCCTGTGCCGTCAGGCGAAATTTGATGAGTCCGGCGAAAAGTACTGGGCCGACGCTTT
>Ga0105048_10009908_pt1 | contig 15109 bp, 9 predicted proteins | sample MAT05_FD_78382 | JGI IMG/M metagenome (GOLD analysis project Ga0105048, IMG submission 78382) | Freshwater microbial communities from Lake Fryxell liftoff mats and glacier meltwater in Antarctica - MAT-05 | ecosystem: Environmental > Aquatic > Freshwater > Ice > Liftoff microbial mat | place... | reverse complement strand
TCCAAGACTGCCCGCCGACTCAAGCGAACGGAAAGCCCGAATGCGTTCGGATTTGTTATTGCCGTGCAACTGTTCGGCATAGAGTGATAGCTTTTTCGGATCGCGAGCGGCTCTGCTGGCCAAATCGAGGATCGAATTGGCCGTGCTTTTTTCCGCCATCGTCAGTTTGGAATCGGGGCTGACCAAAGTCGCAAAGGTTTGCGTACCGGCAGTCCGGATCATCTGCGTGGCTAACGACTCGTCCAGGCCTAATTTAGCGGCCTGGTCAAGCCAACGTCCAGCTTCTTCCCAGCGTTGGATGCGGACCATTAGTTGAATCGCGCGAGCAATCTCAGCTGGCGTTTTGGGAGGATGCGCCTTCAACGAAAGAACAACAGCGTTCACTTCGTTGGGATCAAAGTCCGATTTTGCTGATCTCTCGCTCCGTGCCGGAACAACGTCGAGTCCAAGCGGATCTGGATTAACGTCCGTATTGCCAAGTTCACCCCCATCCATGCCACCGAACGGGTCCTGAGCTCCTGCAGTCGAAAGACAAAAGGTACTTTCCAGCGGAACGACGTGGCCCAATAAGAAGAAAAACAAGACTTTCGCGAGAATCCGAACCGGAGTTTTCATGGCGACTCGATCGAGGGTGCTGAAGTGCGTCGGAGACCGGGCTCGAGCACAGCTAGCGCTGAATTCCCAGTCCATGTGTCAATCTTAACTCGATGCCGGGCTCTATTCCCCAAGACTTCTGGTTACAAACCGTTTTTTCCTACAAAAGACTTCGTTCCTAACGGCGGAGAATAGACCGTTCCGACCAATCGCTAGCAAAATCAATTTTCCGACTTGACCGCGTCCATGATCACGGATATCTTATTGATATCACTTTGTTATCATGCAGTTTCCTTGAAACGGTAGAGGATTGGGAAGATGGACGTGGGTAAAGAAAAGGTTTTGGTTCCTAAAAGCGGTTGGACGATGCTCGGGGTCTTCCTGGCGATGCTATTGGGAGCGGGCGTTCTGGTTCTCATCGGAGTTGCCGTGCCGGCACCGGTTCTGCTGATTGGGGCGTTTGTGCTGGCTTTAGGTGCAATTATCGGATTGTGCGGTTGCATGGCAGTACAGCCTAATGACGCGCGTGTCCTGGTTTTGTTTGGAGACTATCACGGTACCGTTTCTCAGTCGGGCTTTTATTGGGTGAACCCTTTCTATTCGAAGAAGCGGATCTCGCTAAAGATTCGAAATTTCGAGACAGGCTCGTCGTCGGTAAGCGAAAAGAAGAACGAGGCTGGACAAGTGATACAGCAGAAATCACGATCGCATGGTCGGCCTTCGAAAGTGAATGACCGGGATGGCAATCCGATTGAGATATCCGCTGTTGTCGTTTGGAAAGTGGTCAACACGGCCGAAGCGTTGTTCGAGGTAGATGACTACGAGGATTATGTTTCGGTGCAGAGCGAAGCTGCATTGCGCAATCTGGCATCGCGTCACCCTTACGATAGCGAGGATCACGAGGTGTCTTTGCGGGGTTCGATCCAGGAGATCAGTGATCAGCTTCGGCACGACATCCAGGAACGTCTTGACAAAGCCGGTGTCCACACGATCGAGGCGCGCATCAGTCACTTAGCCTACGCTCAAGAGATTGCGGCTGCGATGTTGCAACGCCAACAAGCCCACGCTGTTGTGGCGGCGAGAACGAAGATAGTCGAAGGGGCTGTCACGATGGTGCAACTCGCGTTGGACCGCTTGAGCAAGGACAAGATTGTAGAACTCGATGACGAGCGCCGCGCGGCCATGGTATCCAATTTGATGGTCGTCCTGTGCAGCGACCGGCATGCCCAACCGGTCATCAACACGGGTTCCCTATACTCCTAGCACGAACCACCTAGTAGGTCGAATGTCGATCTTCGGGTGATGAGAGAGGGACAGTCTCGTGGTCAAGCGTGAATCCTTTTTGCTTCGATTGCATCCTTCGACGATAGAGGCGATTCGCCGCTGGTCGGAGGATGAATATCGGAGCATGAATAGCCAAATTGAAATGGTTCTTCAAAGAGCCTTAAAAGACGCGGGTCGATTGCCTGACAAGAAATCGACTGAGGAAGATCCTGAATCCAGGTAGCGGAGTGTCTGCGCATCTTTTTGAGCGAGCAGCAGATTAGAAACTATCCAAAGTAGACTGGGACCAATGTCCCGATCCTTTTTGTCCCAATCCTTTGTATGGACGGGACAAATGGTCCCATCCTACCCTAATCGAGTAGATTTCATCCTGCTGATCGCCTTAAAACTTTCTGGTCACAGGCCGGTTATACTCTATAGGATTCCGTTGATTGAACCTAACAGGAGCCGCCGATGTTGATCCGTTGGCCTTGGAGACTATTTCATCAAGGTCGACTTCCGACTCCGGAGCGGCATTGGGGACGAGAGCACTTCATCCCAATGACACCGGGGGAACTCGTTTCGAGAATCGGTGCACTCGAAGCCGCGGAGGGACGTGACGCAGCCGATTTTGGCAAACTGGGGGATCAGATCATCGAATTGATCCACCGTCAGTATCGCCCTCACCAGATACAGTTGGTCTCGTTGTATCATGGTTTCGATCCGGATCGAGATGCCCCGTTTGTTTCGCCAGACGAGGATCCCGAAACCAACGATTCTTTCGATACGATCGACCGTGAAGACACCAGCAGAAAACTGTTTTCTGAGATTTCGGATTCTCTTCACTTTGCGAATTACCGAAGGCTCAAACCAACAGAGATCCTAGAAGCGTTAAAGGCTGCAAGTCACTGGGGGGTGCGACTGAAGATTCGGTTCTCCTCGTTTCGGCGTCTCGAGGTCTACGGCCGAGGTGACATCGTCGCGAAACGGTGGAGGCGAGAGTTGCATCGTTTCTATCGGCTTCGCGAGGTCGATGTTCCGATCTACCAAAGGCTAGTTGTCGTTTTTCGAACCAAGCAAACGCAGATTCTTTCAGAGCTCCTCGCCCCGGAGTTCATCCACGTCCGAATGTTCAAAAACATTCCCAAGGCCGACGTCGACATGATGCTCCCGGGAACACAAGTACGCTTAAACTGGATGGATACGGGTAAGATCGGACTTCCCACTGCTTGGGGCATGTCGATGCTCGCATCCAAAATAGCGAAGAGTGTTTGGCTACTGGCTTGGCTCAGCGCAGCGAAGGCCATCTCCTCAGTCTTGTTTCTGATCGCGATTCTCGTCGCGACGAGCATCTATGGCGTCAAGTCACTGTTTTCGTACACCACGGCCAAACGCCGCTATCAGTTGAGCATCGCGAAAAACCTGTATTACCAAAATCTCGATAACAACTTGGGAGCCTTGTTGCGACTGATCGATGAGGCGGAGCAACAGGAAGCCTGCGAGGCTATCGTCGGCTACTTTGTCTTGGCACGCTCGGATTCATCCGGATTGGATTCGAACGAAATAGATAGGAAGGCAGAAATTCTGCTGAAAAAACTGACAGGGGTCGATATCGATTTTGATGTCGACGACGCGCTGCGAGATTTGGCTCGCATGCGTATCTGTGAACTCACCTCTCAGGGCTGGACGGCATTGAGCGTCGAAAGAGCGATCGAGGAAACTAGCCTTGGGGCGAAACCATAACGAAGGACTAAATCGCTCAAGATCCTGTTCAATCACCACGCCGGTTCGGATGTCGAGTCGCGGTTCTTGTCGATTCTTACCCTAGGAACTGCTTTCTTTTTGAGCCTGAGGCGCTAGCCGATTTTTTGCGGCGTGGCTCGGCTAGCGTTTCAGGCTCAAAATCTCAAGCTCAGCGTGGCGTGTCCGAAAATGGAGTCTTTGCATCATCGTGAACCATGGAGTCCTTTCCGTGTCCCTGGTCCATATGAAGCGTTCACAACGATGTCTTCAGGTTCGAGTCTTGGGGATGTAAATCCGGGGTAGAACGTCACTCCGTACCGTTTTCTTCGCCGAGGAGTTCCGAGCTTCACTTTGAGCCCGACCAAGTTTTTTAGCCGTGAAGTTGTACTAGCTTGCTAAGCGGTCATGTCTTGCACGGATATGCTCACTGTTGTCGCATGCGATTGTCCTGGCTCCAACGAGAGTCGGTTTGTGCCGACGTTGGCCGTCTCAATGCAGACCATTTCCGACCATTCTTTTTCCCCAAAGTCGGGCATCCGGATGCTCTTTTCGATCCATGGATTCCAGATCACTGTCGAACGAGACCCTGACTTGCGAACCAGTATCGATCGCTTCCAAAGTTTGTCCGTGAGGACACAATTATCCTCGGTATCGTTATAGACCCGATCGGTTTCACCAGAGAATTCGATGGGAGCAGTTGTCGCGGGCTTGTGTCGTGCGCCGTCCATCTTGTCGATGAAGCCGACGTTCTCCAACCCATGAATCGAAATGGAACGAACGTCGCCGACGGCAAAATACGTATGCAGCGCGTCTTCGAAGGAATGCGACTTCATAGCATCTCGGGCCAATGTCGTTTGGAGCGTGAGCCGTAACTCATTTCCCATGCTGACTTCGAAACGGAGGGAAAAGGGTTCGATTTGGGTCACGAGTGTTATAAGGATTTGGCCGTTCTCCGAAGTTCGCGCATCTGCGAGGCTCCAGAGAGTGGTGCGAGCGGAACCGTGTGCAGGAGCCGAGGGAATGTTTGGATTGGGCCCAAACCATGGAAAGCAAATTGGAACTCCGCCCCGTATCGGTTTCCCCAACTCGAAATAAGAACTCTTGCTCAGCCATAGAACAGGCCGATGGCCTGAAGGCTGCCAAGCCGTAACGTGTGCGCCGTGCAGAAACAACTCTCCCGACACACTCGGTGTCTTCACCTGCAGACTGACCAGTCCGTTGGCTCTGGAGGTGGAGTGTAGTCCAGGTACATCTGCGTGTTCAGTTGGTTCTTGCATAGGTTGATCAGGAATTCAAAAAGAGGTTCTAGTGCGTCGTCTGCCCTAAAAACTTGGGTTGGCAAACTTCGTTGCACGACGCTCAGCGTCGTGATTCCTGCGACGCGGAGCATCGCACAACTAAGGGCGATGATATCCGGTTTTTCGATGATGCGAGTTTCGGACCGCGACTGTTCGCTTACCTCGCAGGTTGGAAAGAGGTGGCTATTCCTGGGCTGAACGAGCCTTGGTGGTTGACCGTGTATATTATCGCACCAATTCTCGGGGCCATTTCTGGTGGGGGAATTTACCAGCGCGTCCTCCGACCTGCCTTGCAGATCGAAAATGCAGCTGAGCCCAGTTTTCAGTCGCGGCCTGTGGCGGTAGCCGCGAAAGGAGGGTTGTTTGGAATCGATTGGAGTCAGACCGCTTGGCTATTTCTTCTGAGCCAGAGCTCCAGAAAAAGCAGGTTCCAAAGTCGGTAGCCGTTGCTAGTTCGACCACTCATGTGATCCTCAACCAATGTGGAAATGGCTTCTCGCCTAAAAAACTCATGGCATTTCGCGTCCTTACTTAGCAAGGCATCGTAGGTTCGATCTCGCAGGGATGTACGGAACCATTTTGCGATCGGCACGCCAAACCCCATCTTGGGTCGGTGCCAGATCTCCTTTGGAAGTTCATCATAGTAAGTGTCCATCAATAACCGCTTGCCCTGTTTGCCCCGTAGCTTCAGATGGGAGGGTAGGGAGGCAGCCCACTCGACTAGCCGGTAGTCCAGCATCGGCTGCCGAGCCTCCAGCGAATGGGCCATGGATGCGATATCTATCTTGGTCATCAAATCACATGGCATGTAGGTTTGCAGATCGCTCGTGGATGCGCAGCTGACCAAGTCCCGTTTGCCGGCGTTGCGCCAAGCATCTTTCAGGAAAGAAACAGGATTGCGATCAGGGAGTTGCTCGATGAAGGAATCCTGGTATAGATCGAGCCTGCTCGCTTCGCCAAAGATTTGGATCCAATTCATGTAACGTTCGACCGGTGGTTGGCCCAGGGCCTCGCAGAAACGACGAACCCGTCGCAAAAACGATCGCCGCGCATTTGAGTCCGGCAACCGCTTGATCCAGGACGATTGACTCATCCAACCTACCGGTAGCCAGGACTGCAATTGACCACTTAGTTTTAAGGCTCGATAGCGTTCGTAGCCACCGAACAACTCATCGCCACCATCTCCACTCAAGGCAACGGTAACATGCCGACGAGTCATTTCGCACAGATACCAAGTAGGCACCGCGGACGAGTCGCCGAATGGTTCATCGTATTGATAGACCAATTGATCGAGAATACTCATGGCATCGGGAGTGACTTCGAATCGCTCATGCTTGGTCCCAACATGATCTGCGACCATTTTCGCGTAATGCGTTTCATCGAAATCCGCTTCTGAAAATCCGATCGAAAAGGTTTGGATAGGGGTCTCCAGTTGTTTTTGCGCGATGGCGACGATGAGTGAGGAGTCGATTCCACCCGATAGAAAGGCGCCCAGCGGTACATCGCTCCGCAGTCGGATCTTGACGGAATCGGCCAGTATTTCCCTGAGCTGTTCCGAAGCATCTCGCTTTGAAATCGCTATCTCACGTGACCAATCGATATTCCAGAACCGTTGAATTTTCAGCTGACCATTCTCGAAAACCGCGAAGTGCCCTGGCGGCAGTTTGTGGATACCCTTGTAGATGGAATGGGGATGAGGGATATACTGATAGGTGAGGTAAAGGTCGATGGCCCCGGGATCGATCTCGCGACGAATGCTCGGCAAAGTCAGGAGACTCTTTAGCTCGCTGGCAAAGAACAATTGGCCGTTCTGAATCGTGTAGAACAGGGGCTTCTTGCCCATCCGATCGCGAGCCAGAACCAGTCTCTCGCGGCGCTGATCCCAGATGGCCAGGGCGAACATACCATTCAAATGCTCGAAGCAATCCAACCCAAGGTCTTCGTACAGGTGGACGATGGTTTCGGTATCTGTCTGAGTACGAAATGTGTGGTCTGAGCCTTCGAGCCGATGGCGCAGATCTTGATAGTTATAGATTTCACCATTGAACACGATTTGGATCGAGCCGTCTTCGTTGCCTAGCGGTTGATGGCCGGTAGACAAATCGATAATGGAAAGACGCCGAAACCCCAATGCGACCCCCGGACTGGGACGTGCGCCCACCAACGAGGGATGTCGTTTAGATGAGAGTATCAAATGCCCTTGATCGTCGGGTCCCCGATGTGCGATGGCATCGGTCATCCGAGCCAGCATTGACTGAGTCAAGCCTGGAGCGTCGTGGGCCCAGATTCCGCCCGCGATACCGCACATATTATGCCTTGGTCGTCCACTCGACCGGTGCAGGTTCGATTTGTTCGGCAAGAGGCGAACCGCAATCCTTGCGTCCGCTACCTTCGAGCCGGCTGATGACCTTCACCGTCATATCTGATTCGCAAAGCACCTGGCAGCTGAGCCGTACCCCCGTCGCGCCCTTGGCGGCCAAGACATCGCGTTCGGCGACCGTCATTTTGTCCGGTTCCCCGGCAACGAATTCAACTCGACATGTGGTGCAACGTGCTTTGCCACCACAAGCGTGCAACTGGTCCGTGCCGGCCTCTTCACTCAATGCGGCAGCCAAACGTTTTCCTTCGGGAACTGTAAACGTTCCAATTCCTTCGACAGTGAGATTCGGCATCCGTAGTTCAATCTGGTTGGTGGTTCGATGGCAGGGAATACGTATCGTAGCACAGGCCCAGCGGAAGCGGAATCATATCCCCCTTGCTGGCTACACGGAAGAACTTAATATTGGCCTTGAACACCTCGTCCGACTCGAGCCAAGAAAACGCAAAAATGAACTTTCGATGAGGCTGTTCGAGGTCGCAAGAATTCCGTGTTATGATGGTGCGAGTCACTGACCAATAGTATGTCACCTTACCGGCCCGACCGCCCCCGATCTATTAGCCAGCCTAGCGTTTCCCACTATGCATCTCACAAAATCTGCCTTTGCTCGCTGGATTTTTTTTGGGGTTGGTGTGTTCGCTTTCTCGCTCGCGCCCAGGGCCATGCCGCAAGAATCCAGCACCGCCCAACCGGAAAAACCAGTTGAGCCATCCAAAGCCAATCCCAACGACCGCATAGCCATTCTGCAAGAAACCGCCATGCGGGAGAAAACCGCCAATTGGGGGCACTGGGGCAATCGGCCAAACAGCTATAGCGCTTGGACCAATCACTCCAATCGACTCATACCGGTTTACGTGTTCGGCGGATCTTTTGCCGAATACATGAACGAAGGCAGCGTCTACCGCGACGCAGTCTCGTTGGAAAAATTGTTTGGAAGGATGCCCAGCAATTCTCTGAGATCAGATGCCCCGTACGCGGACCAAACCGACGTCTATCGTTTACAACGCAAAGCGATCGAACAAAAGGGCAAGAAGTATGTTTTTTTGGTTGTGTTCGATGGCATGGACTGGCAGACCACCCAAGCGGCAGCCGTCTACCGAGCTGGTCAAATGAAGTATACCGAAGGCCGAGGGACAGGATTGGTGTTCCAGGACTACAGCCGCTGCCCAACTGATTTCGGTTTCTTCGTAACGTCTCCTTACGGTGACGAAGTAGAAACGGACGTCGATGCTCAGTTAAACTCCAAACCGGTTACGAAATTCGGTGGCTACGACTCCCGATTGGCCGGTTCGTTTCCCTGGCAAACCGAGTCCGACATCGACTACCCAATCGGGCGCTCCAAAGTTTCCGAACACGCTGTCACCGATTCCTCCTCCTCCGCAACATCGATGACCGCCGGCATCAAGGCGATCAACGGCGCTATCAACCTGGACCACCAGTTGAAACCAGCAGAAACGATTGCGCACTGGGTGCAGCGAACGAAAGGCTTCTCAGTCGGTACCGTCACGAGTGTTCCAATCTCGCACGCGACTCCTGCGTCCGCCTACTCACAAAACGTGAGTCGCGACGACTACCAAGACTTGACTCGCGACATGATTGGCTTGCCAAGCATTTCCCACAAATCGACCCCGCTGCCAGGTCTGGATGTCGTTTTGGGTGGCGGCTATGGCGAAGAAACACAAGATGGCAAAGGTCAAGGAGAAAACTTTATTCCAGGCAATCGCTATCTATCAGACCAGGATCGCAAGCAGGTAGACGATAGCCAACCTGGTTCGACGGGACGCTATGTCTACGCATCACGTACCCCTGGTAGGAATGGAGCAGAGTTGTTGGCAGAGGCCGCGCTGCGGGCGGCCAAACAAAAGAAACGGTTACTGGGATTCTTCGGCGGCAAGAATGGCCACTTGCCCTTTCGAACCGCCGACGGCGATTATTTGCCAGTTGTCGACGTGAAACCGCCGGAGGAGTATACACCAGCCGATATCGACGAGAACCCGACTCTCGCTCAGATGACCTCCGCCGCCCTGGAGGTTCTGCAACAAAATCCGGAGGGATTCTGGCTCATGGTGGAGTCCGGAGATGTCGACTGGGCAAACCATTCGAACAACATTGACAATGCAATCGGAGCAGTGATCAGTGGCGAACAAGCGATCGAAAAGATCTTTGAGTGGATCGAGGCTCGCAAAGCCTGGGATCAATCGCTCGTGATCGTCACCTCGGATCACGGTCACTACTTTCATTTGCAACAGCCCGAAGCCCTTGCCCGATAGCTATTGAAACCGAGACTGCCACTCCGATTTGGCTGCCGGATAGCTGGCCAGAACCAGTTCCATCAATGCATTCGCATCCGCGGTCTGCCCTAAGCTCCTCAGCGTTTGTACCGTTCTAGCGCGAGCCTCCATCCAAGGTTCGCTTCCGGGGGGAAAGCCGTTGGCCATTTGACGGAACATGGCGATGGCCGGCTGCCGTTGGGCTTTCAAGCTTTGAAGAAGGCGGGCCGTCCGATAGAGCCACCACGCGTTTTTCGAATCCTGTTTGCGAGCCGCTTCCAATGCGCTTAGGCCCAGTTCTTCCCGGCCGGACCAACATTTGGCCGAGGCTACATAAAGTTGACGAGCACGGTTCCACTGCTGCAGCGTTTTCTCGCCCAGCTCCGTCACAATATTCTCAAGCGTACCGAGTTCACCCACCCACGAACGGAACCTTTCGCTTTCGCTTTGGGTAAGCGCATTCGCCGATCCGGACTGAACCAGTCGTTGCCACTCCAGCTCCAATTGTGCCCAACGCATCGCGAACTCGACGATGCTGACCGGGTCGTTGGACACAGCGGGCGTTTCCGACGACGGAGCGATGCTAAACCCTATCGGCTCTTTGGAAGTCCTTAAGGGCCAACGAGTGGCGTCGGAAATCATCGACACACAGGATCGGAAACGATCTTCGACACTCTCGACCCGATCGGACTGAAGCTTGGTCTTTAGGATCGCTAACTCGTTCGCAATGGCGTCGAATTCTTTGGACGAGAATATCGAATGGTCGAACCACGCGTCCTGCGTCGCAGCCCACACCAACGCGAAACGAGAGGCTGCCAAGTCGAATGGGGACCTATTGGACCAAAGATCGAGCATTTCGGGCAACCGATCGGTGGCGATCAGCGCGCGATCGAGCTTTCTCATCGCTTGCTGCGATTGCGCGGATTCGGGCCATTGGGAAACAATGTCTCGCAGTCGACCCAGATAAATTTCTTGCTGAAGCTCCGCCGCTTCGATTTCTGGGCTCTTGGTCGAACCGCTCACCCCCGGCCGAACTATTTTGTCAAAGTTCAAAACCGACATGATCGCTGCGTCGGGAGCTTTGGCTTGTCCGCGGTACGCAAAGGCGGCACGGTGGAACTCCTCTTCCGCGCGTTCTCGTTGCCCACCTCTGGTCAGCACGGCCGCTGTTTGGATAGCGAGCTCGAGCGCTAATCTCTCATTCCCTGAACCGGCCGCGGACTCCTCTGCCTGGCTCAATTTATCGATGCCCTCGTCGTACCGCTTAGCCGAAAGCAATTGTTTGGCTTCCGAAACGAGCAACTCGACCTTGAGGTTCGGGGCGGTCGAAGTCGTAGAGGAAGCAGAATTCGCAGACGCAGTCGAACTCAACAGATTGTTGGACACGAGTATCGCATCGGCTCGCTGTTGCCAGTAGCTGCCAAATCGCAACCCTATTTCTCGCTTGACGTTCAACGCGGTAGACAATTGATTTTCCGAGAGGGCTGAACTGGCAGGAAACGCAACGAGATTTGCAAAGTGCTCGATCGCAGCTTCGGGCGAGGCGGTCCAACCGCCGATACTCTCGAGCCAGCGATTCGATTCGGCAAGATTTCCCAGTTGGCGATTGGCGTCGGCAGCCAGGACTGCGATGGGAATACGCCAACGATTAGTCTGCTTGACCTTGTTGCTTCCCGGATCGTTCTTTTGTCCCGAGGAAACTCGGTTGGGCTCCTCTAGCTGCAGCTTCAACGACTTCAGCGATACGAGAGCCGAATCGGAGCGATTGACGAGGATCAGTGCCTTGCATCGCGCCAGTTCGACGTTCGGGCGACCGGCCCAATCGAGACTCATTCGGAGGCTTGCATTGTCGATAGCGGTCTGCATTTCCGTCGCGGCTGCGATTCGTTCAGGACTTTCGGGTGGGTAGTACAAGGCCCGCAGCAGTAACAGGTCAGTCCTCAATAAATGGGTATCGTTGATCAGGTCGATCCATTGCGCGGGAGGGGGGCCTGGCTTGGAGCCCGGTTTCAAGGTTCTATCGGGCGAAGTTTGAATCTGCTGCTGAAGCGTTTCCAGTTCGGCGACTGAGCGTCGAATAGCAGCCAAAGACCATTCGCGAATCTCTTTTCGGGCTGGTACGGACAAATAGGCTGCCTGAAGCCGTTGGAGCAAATACCAATGGCACCATTGCAACTGATAAGCAAGCCAAAGTCGGCGTGGCGATTCCGTCGCTGATTCGACAATCTCGTTGAGTTCGAGTAGACGCCCGGTCACTAGCGTTGGTTGATCGTAAATAGCTGGATCCGCCCCGATCTTTGCGGCCAAGCATTTCATTTCCAACATTGACCATTGGGCAACGGATTCCGTTTGCGAATTGGCAAGCGTTCGTCGATTGCGGCAAGTCTCCACAGCCTGCTCGTAAAGTTCCAGATTGAGCAGAGATGCGATAAACGCCTTGTCCGGATGCTCAAATAAAGGTGGAGAACCGAAGGCCTTGTTGTAGGTCTCGTTGCCATCGGACTGGCTGTTTTCCTCGGCAAGAGCGATCTGGGGGCAAAAACGAATGAAAGCAATCAGGAGGGAAAATAGAATTTGTTGGTTCGTAGACTTGTGCATTGCGATAAACTTCATCAGGATAGGTCCAGCTATTTTCCTCCCACGGATGAATTCATGCAATCGACAACTTTCGCCGGTGACTTTAGAACTCGGACGCTCGGAGGCGAAGCAGGACCGGTTTGCAATCCTGAGTTGCTGACTCGCTATCAGTTGTTGCTCGACAACCGAAAACTCCAGTGGATGACCTATCATAAGCTGGATCGAGTTCTGGGGAGCGGTGGTCAGGGAATAGTATTTCTTTCCTCGCGACAGGGGTCCGATGGTTTTACTTTGCCTGTGGCGATGAAAGTATTTTCGCCCGAAAGGTTTGGGAACCAAGCAGGGTATGACGATGCGATGGCTAGGATCGGCCAGGTTGCTTCGTCGGTAGCTCGTATTCAACACGAAGGAGTGCTCAGTGTCCACGACTTTATCGAGCGCAATCGCATTCGGATTTTGATCATGGAATGGATCGACGGGTACGATCTCAAGGATTTGTTGCAGTTGGAGCGGATGGCCAAGATTCGAGGGCGTCTCTCGCAGCGCCGATGGGACTACATCAATAATGTGATTGTCACAGCGGGTCCCGCACATGCTAGATTCAAGGCAGGAGTGGCCGTTGCCATCGTTCGAGACTGCCTAGCCGCGCTGGCGGCAATGCATCGCGAGAACATCGTGCATGGGGATATTAAGACTTCGAACATCATGATCAAGCGAACGGGGCATGCGAAGTTGATCGATATCGGTTCGGCCTTTGAAATGGGGCAGCAACCCCAAGTCTTTACGTGTACACCTGCATATGCAGCTCCCGAAGTGCTTGAGAATGCTCCGGTATCACCCCGAAGCGATTTGGCTTCGTTGGGGTACGTTTTGGTTGAGCTGCTTTCTGGGCAACCGTGCTTTAGTGAAACCAATTCTTTGCGTACGCTTTTGGAGCAGAAGCGGTCCTTACCCAATCGCTTGCATGAAATTTTTCCGCAAGAAGTATCTTGCAACGGGTTGCTCATGAATTTCTGTCGCGGGCTCATCGCACCGGATCCCTCTAGGCGTTTTCCGAGCGCGGAAGCGGCTGAGCTTTTGCAAGAGGGGGCCGCTTCGTTCCATCGGCAATTGGTCCTCAGCGACTTGGCAAGCGAGTATGACAACGACATTCGCGTTTGGATCGAAGAGCTAAAACTGTCCGAGCAAAGCTGAATGCGGCTCGTTACCAGATAATTTCATCTTGTCGCTCGCCAAAAGAGCCTCGATACCGTCCCTACAACCGTCAAACCCGCGTCAACGGTTTGGATAATTGAACGTTCGCTGGCAAGGTTTTTAGGCAAGCCTCAGCTCGCTGTGCGACGTGAGCTAGATTTCGCAAAGTTCTGAAACCTTTGCGTATCCTGCAATCAACGTGCCATGACAGCTACACTCTCCTCCTCCAGTCACGCGATTCCCATACCGACTAGCGTCAATGCCGTGTCGACGATCGAGCTTCGTTCCGAGGTGCTCGCCCGAATCGTTGGTCGTATGCATGAGATCCCAAAAGAGGTGGTGACACAGTTGGTTGGCCCTGCCACCGTGCCTCTATCGAGCGCGTCAGCGAATCACCTGTCGAAACTGATCTTGGAATTAATCCATGCATCGGAAGTGAACGAATCGACGGTGACGAAGTCAGCTCATGAGAGAATCGAATCGTTCGCCTGTAGTATCGCAGCCACGTTGCGTTGGATGCATGAATCGCAAGGACAGTTCGATGAGACTTGGATGCGGCGGATATTGCTGAAATCCCTGATGCCACTGTATCTGGAAGCAGGCCAAGGCCGGGCCGCGACGGGAGTGAGCGATACACTGGCGCTGCTCCGTACCGCTTGCATGTACATTGAGCTAGATCGGCTTACTCAAGACAGCGAGCTCGCGGAATGGCTTATGGAAACAGTCCGATGCCAAACCGACCCGATGCAATCCATTCCCAAATCGTTTCGCATCGCGATGCCGAAAATGGCCAGCGTCTTCTGGACGACCAAGGCCAAAGAGATCCATGGAAACGGCAAATTGTTAGAGCCGAAACAGCCCGCTTCGGAGAGTCAGCATCGCGCTTGGTGGTCGCTGGCTTGCCAACTCAATGGGCAGGACTCCCATATAACGGTCCCGGCGGACCTGGCCATTGGGGTCGTCGCTTGGGATCGATTAAAGGAACATTGGAAGCGTGTATGGACATTACTAGGTAATAGCGAGCTCCCTCCAGGAATCGGTTCCGCAAACGTGGATTCGGGCGAGTCAAAGACTTCAAGCTCGTCGGTTTCCGTCGCAAACAAGGAACCGTCCGCTTTGCTCAAAGACCACCGTTTTGTCGAGGTCCGTTCCGCCCGCGATCCCCAACTCAGTGCCAGTTTGGACCAACTGCTCACGCAGTGCCGAAATGAGCAAGGCATCCTGTCACTGTTGGTGGTAAAGCGATTGCGTGTTGGCGGTACGGACAATGCGTCCTCGGACGCACTGTCGCTACCGAATTGGCAATCCAAGTTCATTGAGTATATGGACCAACAAGGAGAAACGAGCAACGTTCGTGGTTTCATCAGTGACGACGGCGAACTGACTCTCGTTTTTGAGAACGTGGATCGAAATGAGTTGTCGCATTGGATTCGCGAATCCTTTTCGAAATTCAACCAAACATCGTCCAGTTCAACTATCGCAACCCCAGTGAGTCAGCCGCTTGTGGCCGGCGTTGCAATGGTCAATGCCCCATCGCGGATGTTCAAGATTGACCAATTGATCGGAGCCGCTTGGCGATGTCTCGACGGAGCAACTACCCAAGGTGCGGGTGCGGTCAAGACGATCGAAGTTTACTGACGTTGCCTTTTTCTGCGTTGAAATTTTCCGAGTAGTGAATTTCCGAAATAACAAGAAATTTCATTCAGCATTTGTCAAAATAGCACTCGCTTTGCGACTTAGTAGTAGGGACTTCTGTTTTCCGATGCCGGGCAACGCTAGCGTCTCGAAGTAAG
>Ga0105048_10009907_pt1 | contig 15110 bp, 12 predicted proteins | sample MAT05_FD_78382 | JGI IMG/M metagenome (GOLD analysis project Ga0105048, IMG submission 78382) | Freshwater microbial communities from Lake Fryxell liftoff mats and glacier meltwater in Antarctica - MAT-05 | ecosystem: Environmental > Aquatic > Freshwater > Ice > Liftoff microbial mat | place... | reverse complement strand
GCCGATGATTCGGTCGAGGGCACCTTTCGGCTCTACCGCCAGCTCAACCGCGACATTCGCGTTCAGGTGCTGAACCTGTTGCCGGAGCAGGCGATGACGGTGGCCAAGATGCTGGGCACCAACGTGCTGCCCGAGAACCGCATGTATCTGTACCAGCACTACGACGACAACTGCTCGACCCGGCCTCGCGACATCATCGACGCAGCCATCGGCGGTCAGCTGCTCAAAGCCAGCACCGCACCGGCTCGCATGGGGCTGCGCGAGCTGACCCGGCGCTACTCGATGGTGAGCCCGCCGATGAGCCTGGTGCTCGACTTTTTGCAGAACGACGAGCTCGAGCGACCGATTACGCAGCGTGAAGAGGCCTTCTTGCCCGATGAGCTCGAGCGGCAACTGCAGGCGCTCACGGTGACCCGGCCCGACGGCTCGACGGTGCCGCTGGTGAAGCGGCGGTTCGACCTCTACACCGCGAAGAATCGGGCCGCTCCGCCTGAGCAGCCGCCCCAGTGGGCGCCCTGGCTGCTGCTGATCGGCTTGGCGGTGGGTGGCTCGGCGTTCGGCCTGTCGAGAATGCAGGGGCGCTGGCCACGCGTGCTGCTGGGTCTCGAGACGACCTCCTTGGGCCTGGTGGGTGGGGTGCTCGGCCTGGTGCTGTTCGTGATGGGCTTCTTCACCAATCAATCGGTGACCCACCGAAACGAGAACCTGCTGCTGCTCAACCCGGTGACGCTGATGGCGTTGCCCTTCGGGTTGATGCTGACCTTCGGTTCGAAGAAAGCGCGAACTTTCCTCCGATGGACGTGGACTGTGCTCGCCGCCACGGCCATGCTTGGGGTAGTGCTGAAGGTGTTACCGATGTTCAACCAAGCCAACTGGAACCTGATCGCTCTCGTACTTCCCGTCAACGTGGCAATGGCCGCGTTGTGGTGGTTCGACTACCGTCGCTCACAATCTCCATGAAACCCCGTTTCACGAACCGTCAGACCCCGAAGCTTGAGCAACTCACCGAGCTGCAAGTGCGCCAATTGGCAGTGGCGTCACTCCGACTCGACAACAACGCCGATGAGCCCTCAGCGGGGTTCGGAGTCGACCGCTTCCGCGACCTCGAGGTGTGGGACATCGTCGACGCGGGAGGCATGAAGCGCTTCGAGGCCTGGGTGCATGACGACGAAGCGGGGTTCGTCTTTTTCGCTGGTACCGAAGAGCTGCTCGGGTCGCTGACCCAGGGTGCTTTTTCGAGTGATGACGAGCGGGCGTGGCAGTTCGTCGCCGAGGCCGCAGAGCACTCCGACTTCGGAGACGCTCTGGCCGGTGCGATGATCTGGGAGCTCGAGGAAATCTAGAAGTGCGACTGGGGCCAGACTTCAAGAAGCACTGGCCCCAGCGCTGACGAGAGCGGCGACTTACTTGAAGTTGCCTGCCGCGAACTCCCAGTTCACGAGCTTCTCGAGGTAGGTCTCGACGTACTTCGCGCGCAGGTTGCGGTAGTCGATGTAGTAGGCGTGCTCCCAGACGTCGCAGGTGACCAGCGCGGTCTGACCCTTGGTGATGGGGGTCTCGGCGTTGCCCGTGGTGACGATCTTCAGACCATCGCCCTCTTTGACCAGCCAGGCCCAGCCCGAGCCGAACTGGCCCATGGCCGCGGTCGAGAACTGGGTCTTGAAGTCGGCGTACGAGCCGAACGCCTTCTTCACCGCGTCGGCCAGCGCGCCAGTGGGCTCGCCACCGCCCGCGGGCTTGAGCGACTTCCAGTAGAAGTCGTGGTTCCACACCTGGGCTGCGTTGTTGAACACGCCACCCGAGCTGGTCTTGACGATCTCCTCGAGGCTCTTCTCGGCCTCAGGCTTGCCCTCGAGCAGCTTCTTGAGGTTGTTCATGTACGTCTGGTGGTGCTTCTCGTAGTGAAACGAGAGGGTCTCTTCGCTGAGGTGTGGCGCCAACGCCGACTTCGCGTACGGCAGTGGCTCGAGCTCGAATTTCATGACGACTCCTTGTTGAATGGGGTGACGCTTCGGCTGATTGCGCGTTCGTAACGGTGAACGCCGACGTTGTCAGCTCTTCTTCAGTGCGAGTTGCTGCATTTGCCACTGGAGCAACGGCCGCCTTTGCAATCTGAATCGGAGCCGCACGAGCCACATTTGCTGCTCGAGCATTTGCCCACGCTGCAGTCGGAGTCTGAGCCGCACGAGCCACACTTGCCGCTCGAGCACTTGCCGTTGCCCTTGCAGTCAGCGTCTGAGCCGCACGAGCCACACTTGCCGCTCGAGCACTTGCCCGAGCTGCAGTCAGAGTCAGAGCCGCACGAGCCACACTTGCCGCTCGAACACTTGCCCGCCCCGTGACAGTCAGAGTCGGAGCCGCACGACCCGCACTTGCCGCTCGAGCACTTGCCGTAGCCCGCGCAGTCAGAATCGGAGCCGCAGTCGCTGGCCCACGCGGCGCTGACGGGGAGCAGGAAGAGAACGGCGAGGGTCAGACGAAGCATGGGTGACTCCTGGTGAGCGACGAGGAGCCAGGGGTTCTACTCGTCTTCGATGGTGGGGTCGGTGAGATTGTCGTCGGGCGTCTTGTCGACGAGCTCATTGAGCGGGTCGATGCCCACGCGCGCCGGTTTGCTGGGCACGATGAAGGTGACCGCACTCTCACCCTTGGGAATGCGGCGCTTCTCGAGCAGCAGCGCGTCGCCCTTTTCGTCGACCGCACCGACGATCATCAGGTCGTTCGACTCGACCTCTTTCTGAATGCCTTCTTGATCAGCCTCGAGCTTGGTCGACTTGACCTTGAGGGTGACCTCGTAGGCGCCGCCGTGCACCGAGCGCATGGTCGCCGAGACGGCGCGGTTGTCGTAGATCACGATCTTCTCGAAGAAGTCGTCGATCATCGATTGCTGGTCAGGCGGAGTGGCGGCTCGCAGGTACGAGATCAGCTCGGTCGCGTTGGTGTATGGCGCGCTCTGAAACCTCACCTTGGCGACGTACTTCTTGAGGGCGCCATTGACGACGTCTTCGCCGATCAGGTCTTGCAGCGCGTACATCACCAGGCTGCCCTTCTTGTAGTGAATGTACTGCTGGTTCTCGACGCGCCCGAGCGGCAGCTCTTTCTTGCGCTCCATCGCGCGGCCCATCAAGTACCCGTCGAGCTCGTACTTGAGAAAGCGGCGCATCTTGGCTTCGCCGTACTTGTGCTTCATCACCATCAGCGCGGCGTACTGAGAGAGCGTCTCGCTGGTGACGGTGGCGCCCTGGGTGTTGCCGCCGACGACTTGATGCGCGAACCACTGGTGGGCGATCTCGTGCGCGGTGATGTAATACGGGTAGTCGATGTCGTCGGGCTCGCCTTCGCGAACCTGCGCGATAAACCCGATCGCCTCAGAGTAGGGAATCGTGTTGGGGAAGCTCTGCGCGAACTGCGCGTAGCGGGGAAACTCGATGATGCGGGCTTGGTGGTGCTGGTACGGCCCGAACTGCTCCGAGCAATAGGCGAGCGAGTCTTTCAGGCCGTTCATCATGCGATCGAGGTTCGCGGTGTGAGCGGGGTGGTAGTCGATCTCCAGCTTCACGCCATTCCACTCGTCTTGCTTGCGGGCGTAGCGCGCCGACAAGAAAGCCACGAAGTTGAGAATCGGTTGATCCATCTCGAACGAGGCGAAGTTGCGGCCGTTCTCAGACCACTCTCGAGTCACCGTGCCAGGCGCGACGGGGAGCTGGTCACCCGAGGTGCTGACAGTGGCCTTGAAGGTGATGAAGTCCGAGTCTTGGCGAATGTAGTTGTTGGCCAGGCCCACCGGGTCGTCGCGATCTCGCATCCGCTCCTTTGGCGGGAGGTCGTACTTCTTGCGATCGTTGTCTTCGTCGAGTTCACCGTTCTCCACGTAGCCCACCACGGGAAACCAGCCGTTGTTGATGAAGGTGCCGTTGGCGACGATCTGTTTTGGGGCCCCCTCGTGAGAGATGCCGGGGCTGTCGAAGGTGAGGTCGAACACCAGGTCTGCCTCGTCACCCGGTGCAAGCGGTCGGCTCAGCTCGAAGAGGTGGGTGCCCAGCTTCAGGTCGCTCGACTTCTCTTTCTCGCCCGCCAGGGTCAGCACCTTGGGCTCGAGGCGATCAGCCAGGTTCACCAACACCTTGGTGATGGGTTCGCTCGACTTGTTTTTCACCCGGTAGGTGCCGCGCGCATCGACTCGCAGCTGCTCCGGGTAGATGTCGACGTTCACCTCGAGGCCGGTGATTCGAGGCTGCGGCTTCGACGCGTACTCGGCCTTGTAGGCCTTCTCGTACGCCGCCTGCCCGCGTTCCTGGTCTTTGGACGTGAGGTAGGGGTTGAAGAGGTGGGTCTGGTAGTAGAGGTAGCCGCCGGTACCGACGATCACCGCGATTGCCAGCGCCAGCAGGCCGCCGACCGGCGAAGTGAAGCGCCGCCGTGCTTCGTGCAGCCGCATCGCGCGAGAGGTCTCACGGCCGCGAACGGCGAGCAGCCCTCCAATCACCAGCAGCACCAGGGCCCACGCCCACCAGTACGCCCTGAACCAGACGATGGCCTCGAGCTTCTGCCCGTAGCGATTCATGTCTGAGAACTGAACGCTCGGCTCGGCGCCGTACATCACCAGTCGATCTTCGACTCCGATCATGGTGAGCGCGATGTTCCACACGAAGTAGAGCACCATGGCGAAGTGGGCCACGTACTTCTGATTGATCACCACTTGCAGCACGAGGGCCAGCGCGCACAGCGGCACATTTCGCAAGAAGCCGAACACGGTGAGGTTGATGGCGTACTGATCAAACTCGATGGCGGTGTAGCCCTTGGCGAGCTGCCAGATCAGCGCTGCGCCACCCACCACTGCTTGCAGCGAGGCCGCTACCAGCAACAGCGCGAGCAGCTTCGAGCCGTAGCCTACCCAGGTGGGCACCCTGCTGGCCGAGACGATGTCATCGACGCCTGCATCTCGCTCGCGCCAGACGATCTCGCCCGCGTAGAAGGTAATGGTGATCATCGAAAAGAGGCGAAACGACCCGGCCGCCATCTCGAGCACTTGGTAGGTCACCGGCAAGGTCGAGGTGCCGAAGATCTGATTGGAGAGCGCGACCACCAGCAGCACCGAGGCCAGGCCGGCAGAGAGAAACGCGAGATAGACCGGTGAGCGCACCACATCGAGAAACGACAGCCAGGCCGTTGAGAACATGGTGCGCGCCCACGAGCCGGTGGTGGGCGTCGCCGGGGTCGTCACCTGGGCCAGCGCGATCGTCGGCGCCGACTCTTCATCATGCTTGCCGCTGCCCTTGAGCTCTTCGACCATCGGCCGAAAGCGAGCGATGGTCAGCGCGAGCAGGCCCACTCCCACCGAGGCCCAGATCACCCGGTTCGCCAGAAAGAGGCCGGTGAGACCAATCAGGTCGCTGTTGCGCTCGGCCGGCGACCAATAGCGGGTCACCACGTCGAAGGCGAAGAACCCGAACGGGTCAGCAAGCGCGCCCACCGTCTTGTTCTGCACGTCACCCAGCGCCGCCGAGATGATCAGGTAGCCCATCACCAGCACCACCATGCCCACGTACACCGGCGCCATGCGGCGGGTGAGCGCGGCGAGCGCGAAGAACAGTGCGCCACAGGTGAACAACATCGGCCACACCTGCACGATGAAGGGCCAGACGTAGGCCAGCAGATTGAAGGTGGTCAGCTGCTTGTCATCGACCAGCGCGACGATGCCGGTGCCGAAGAGCATGCCCACACCGATCGACAGCATCAGCGCCGAGCTGAACACCCAGGCGCCCAGAAACCGGCCGAGCAGATACCGGCCCTTGGGCACGTTCTTGGTGAAGATGATCTGCCAGGTGCGATGCGCGAAGTCTTGATGAGCGGCCTGGCCGAAGATGGCCGCCACTGCCAACACCCCGAACAGGCTCATGGTGCCGATGTTGGTGAAGAGCATGAAGGGGCTGTTCGCCATCACCTTCTCGCCGCCCGAGTTGGTCGACATGCCCTTGAACACGCCGCCCGCGGCCAGCATCAGCAGCAGCGACCCGGCGAAGAAGATCAGCGCGTAGACCCATGACGACAACATCTTGAGCCGGCGCTTCAGCTCGAAAGAAATCAGTGCAGTGAGCATTGGGTCAGCTCCTCGGCGCAGGGGCAGAGGCGTTGGCCAACTGGTGGAAGTAGACGTCTTCGAGATCCGGCGTGGCCGGGTCGAAGCCTTCGGGCTGCGACTCTGAGAACACGTGCGCCAGGCGTTGACCCGCGACGCGGCGAACGGCGATGACCTGAAACGACTTGGAGACGACCTCCAGCTCGGCGGGGGTGACGAACTTGCGCCACAGCTTGCCCTTGAGCTCCTCGATGATCTTCAGCGGCGCGCCGGTGAGCACCACCTTGCCTCCCGCCAACACCGCCATGGTCGGGCAGAGGTCGGCCACATCAGAGACGATGTGGGTCGAGAGCAGCACGACCACGTCTTCGCTGATCTCCGCCAGCAGGTTGTGAAAGCGAAAGCGCTCAGCCGGGTCGAGGCCCGCGGTGGGCTCGTCGACGATGATCAGCTTGGGCTGACCCAGCAGCGCCTGGGCGATGCCGAAGCGCTGCTTCATACCGCCCGAGAAGCCGCCCAGTCGCTGATGGCGGTGCTCCCAGAGGTTGACCCGCGAGAGCAGCCCCTTCACCGCGTCTTGGCGGGTCTTTCGCACCGAGAGGCCCTTGAGCTGGGCCAGGTGATCCAACATGTCGGCGGCGGTGACCTTCGGGTAGACCCCGAAGTCTTGCGGCAGGTACCCGAGCACCTCGCGCAGCTTCTCTTTCTCGGTCTTCACGTCGATGCCGGCGAAGGAGATGCGGCCCGAGTCGTAGTCTTGCAACGTCGACACGCAGCGCATCAGGGTCGATTTACCCGCGCCGTTCGGCCCCAACAGCCCGAACATGCCCCGGGGAATGGTGAGCGAGACATTGTCGAGCGCCTGCACGCCGTTGGGGTACTTCTTCGACACGCCTTCGAGCTTCAGCTCCATGTTCAATTCTCCGGTTGTTCAACTGTCATGACGAGGTATGACAGTGCGTTACGCACGGCCGGCCAAATGATTTCACTGACCGAGCTGATAGAGGTATTCGACGTACGACTTCACCGTCTCGTCGTAGCCACCGAGCTTGGGGTTGGTGCTCTCGATGAGAAAGTACTCGTTAGGTGCGTGGGCGCCGTCGCCGTGACCGAGCCCGAAGTGACTGGCGGGCAACGAGAGTGGAGGGTTGGTGAACACGTAGCCCGGCCACGAGCCGGCGTTGCGAGGCCACAGCAGGGGCGTGATGCCGCGGGCCGTGTAGGTGGCGATCGACTTCTGAATCAGCACCGAGCTCAGCGCCGTCGCGTTGGGGTCGTACCCCCCGCTGACGTTGACCTCGAGGTCGCCGAAGCCGCGCTTGGCCAGGTGCGCTTTGAGCGCCGCCACCGCCTCATCGCGGGTCATGTCGGGCACCAGCCGCAGGTCGAGCTTGGCTACCGCGCGGGTGGGGAGCACGGTCTTGCCGCCCGGGCCGGTGTAGCCGGCGACCAGCCCTTCGATGTTCACGGTTGGCCTGCCCACGAGGTGACCGAGCGATTCTCGCCAGCCGGCATCACGCGCCCACACCTTCACGCCCATGCGGCTCTTGTCATCAGCTTCGCTCTGAGCCACGGCGGCCAGGTCGAGCATGGCGTTCTCCTCGGCCGAGAGCGGGCGTGCTTTGGCAGTGAAAGCGTCGATGGCAGGGTCTCCATTCGCGTCAACCAGGGTGGCCAGCGCTTGCACCAGGTGAAAGGCCGGGCTGTCGAGCCGCGCGCGGTTGGCGGAGTGCACGTCTGTGCTCGCGCCGCGGCCCCACTTCTCACCCGAGGCGACGAGCTCGAGCTCCACCACCCCCTTGGCGCCCAATGACACGGTGACCTCGCCCTGGCTGCCTTGCTCAGCGCCCGGCATGAACACCCCAATGGTCTTGGAGAGCGCTGCCATCACCTCGGGCTTGCGAACGATCTGCGCGAAGTGCGGCGAGCCGATCTCTTCTTCTCCTTCGGCGACCAGCACCAAGTTGACCGGCAGCTTCTTACCCGCCGCGCGAATCGCATGGAGGGCGGCCAACAGCGCAGATTGCGGCCCTTTTTGATTCACCGCTCCCCGACCGACCATCACTTTGCCGAGGCCGGGCTTGGAGACGAGTTTTCCTTCGAGCGGCGGCGAGCTCCATTCTTTGGGGTCGAACTGCTTTACGTCGTACATGAAGTAGAGGCCGACGGTCTTCGCGGCACCGGCGTCGAGGGTGGCGAAGACGCCAGGTTTACCGTCGGTGGCGATGCGCTCGACCTTTTGAAAGCCCGCCTCGCGCGCCAGCTCCATCATGCGCTTGACGCCCTGCTCGGTGTTCAGCCCTTCGGCTGCGATGGTCGGCAGCGCGACCCACTTTCGCAGTCGCTCGACCGACTCGGCGTGGTGCTTGGTGACCTGGTCGTAGATGGGCTGAAGCTCGTTCGCGGGGGCCGCTGCCAAGGCCAGTGCCAAAACCAGATTGTGCATCGCGCGGTCTTACGCCTTGAACGCAGCGGCGAGAAGTTCTAACCCTGCCGCCATGAGCGACGTCGCGACTACCATTCTCGAGCTTCAGACGAGGCTCGTCGGCCTTCGGGGGTCTCTTTGACGTCGAGCGCAAGAAGAGCCGCATCGCGCTGATCGACCGAGACTCGACCCAGCCCGGCTTTTGGGACGACAACGTCAAAGCCCAGGGCTTGCTGCGCGAGAAGGTGCAGCTCGAAAAACAGATCGCCTCGTACGAAAAAGCCCATCGCGGGCTCGACGACTCGCGCACCTTGCTCGAGATGGCCGCCGAAATGGGCGATGAGCCCGCCAAGCAAGAGGCCATCGCGATGCTGCCCGGCGTCACAGCGCAGGTCGATCAGCTCGAGCTCGAGAAGATGCTCTCGGGCCCCAGCGATCGCCTCAACTGTTTCCTCGACATCAACGCCGGAGCCGGCGGCACCGAGTCGATGGACTGGGCCTCGATGCTGCTGCGCATGTACACCCGCTATTGCGAACGCCGCGGGTGGAAGGTCGAGATGAACGACTACAACGCCGGCGAAGAAGCGGGCATCAAGAACGCCTCGCTGCGCATCGAAGGCGACAACGCCTACGGCTACCTGAAGGCCGAGATCGGCGTGCACCGACTGGTGCGTATCAGCCCGTACGATTCGAACGCACGCCGGCACACCTCGTTCTCGTCGGTCGACGTGTACCCCGAGGTCGACGACACCATCAAAATCGAGATTCCCGAGACCGACTACGAGCTCAAGTTCATTCGCGGCTCGGGCGCCGGCGGCCAGAAGGTGAACAAGACCTCGTCGACCGCGCAGCTGCGACACTTGCCGACCGGGTTGATCATCACCACCCAGACCGAGCGAAGCCAGAGCGCGAACAGAGACATGGCCTTCACCATCTTGCGCTCGCGGCTCTACGATCTCGAGGTGAAGAAACGCGAGGTCGAGTCGGCCGCACGCGAAGCAGAGAAGGGTGGCATCACCTTCGGCTCGCAGATTCGCAGCTACGTGCTCGCTCCGTACCGCATGGTGAAAGACCTGCGCACCGGCATCGAGTCGGGTCAGCCCGACAAGGTGCTCGATGGCAACCTCGACGAGTTCATCGTGGCGCAGCTGATGGGCGTGAAGAACCCTTCGAAGTCGATGCCCGAGTAACGCCACGGTGCGCTTGCTGCTGCTGCTGGTGTTGCTCGGCGCGCCCAAAGATCGGGTCGCTGATGCTCGCGCTCGACGAAGCGAAGACCTCGCCGCATTGCTGAAGCAGGCCGGGCTGACCGCCAAGCCGACCGAGGTCTACTTGAGGGCGTTCAAAAAAGAGCGCCAGGTCGAGCTGTGGGCAGGGCCGCGGGGCAAGCCGTTGTCACTGGTGAAGACCTACGCCATCTGCGCTGCCTCTGGTGAGCTGGGGCCCAAACGCATCGAGGGAGATCTCCAGGTGCCTGAAGGGCTCTACGAGGTGACAGAGCTCAACCCGACCTCGAGCTACCACCTGTCGCTCAAGGTCGGTTACCCGAACGCCTCTGATCGCGTGCGCAGCGACCCGCGAAAACCCGGAGGTCTCATCTACCTGCACGGCAACTGCGTGAGCATCGGCTGCATCGCCATCGAAGACGCGCAGATCGAAGAGGTGTACCTGATCACCGCCGACGCCAAGGTGCGACGCATCGACATCTTCCCTATGCGCCTGGGTGACGCGGCCTTTGAGGCCGGCGCGTCGGTCGACCTCTGGCGAGAGCTCCGACCTGCCTACACGCAGTTCGAAAAGACCAAGCGCCCGGCCTCCTTCTCCGTCGACCCGAAGACCGGCAGTTACCGCGTAAAGCCATGAAATAGCTGCGCAAACGAGGGCGAGTGAATATTTTGGCACCCTCTGGAACCCGCCTGAGAAGGTGATGTCTGATGGCGCCCGTGAGTGACGCGCTCGACATGGCAGTACGAATGAGTGCCGACAGCGAGAACCCTCCCGCATCACCTCCCAGCGCTCCCGGGTCTTCATCGACCAACATCGACATCTCGGAGCGGGTGCTGGTCTCGAAGCTGCGCCGACGCGACCCGGTGGCCTTCGAGCTGTTCGTTCGCACCCATCAAGACCGGGTCTACGACTTCTGTGTGCGCATGGTCACCGATCGCGAAGAAGCCTTCGACCTCACTCAAGAAATCTTCTTCGCGGTGCACCAGAACCTCGAAAAATTCCGCGCCGACTCGAAGCTGACCACGTGGATCTTTCGCATCGCCAAGAACCACTGCCTCAACCGCCTCAAGTACCTGAAGCGCCGCGGCCGGGGTCGCAGCGAAGAGTTCGGTGAGGTCAATGAGCTGTCGATCTTCAACTCGGTCGGTGCTCAAGCGCGACCCGATGACGTGCTGAGCGCCCAGGCCGACCGCAAGTTCGTGCACCTCGCCATCGCCCAGCTCGATGAAGATCAGCGGGTGCTGGTGGTGCTGCGCGACGTCGAGGGCCTCAGCTACGAAGAAATCATGGAGATCACCGAGCTGGCCGAAGGCACGGTGAAGAGTCGCTTGCACCGGGCTCGAGAGAAGCTGGCTGGCATTCTTGCCAAGCTTGAGTCGAGCTTCGCTGATAGGAGAGAGTGACCGCCGTGCGCCGAGAACTTTCAAAGAGTGAAGTCGAGCTTCTCTTCGTCGAGGCCGTTGATGGGGCTCTCGCCGACGCCGACGTCGCGCGTTTTCAAGAGCAGCTCGCCTCCGACAGTGAGCTCAAGGCCCGATACGACAGCTATCAGCGCGCGGTGAACCTGTTGCGCGCCGAGCCGAGGCAGAAGGCCCCCGATGCCCTGGCCTCGGTGATTCTGCGCCGCACCCGCCGTCGTCGCTCGGTGATGCAGTCGCTGCGGTTGCACGAGATGCACTTCAACCGCGTGCCCGCCGAGGTCTTTATTCCTCTGTTGTTGGCTGCGGCGGTGGCGTTGTTCTTGATGACCGCCTCCCCCTGATCAGCACTTCTTCACACAGTTCGCGCGGCACAGAATCGGTGACAGGGCTATGGAGTCGCCCATGGCACTGATCGAAATCTTCAAACCGAAGGGCCCCAGTGGGTTCGGGTACGGCTCGACCGCCGAAGAAGTGACCGCCAACCTCTCGCTCGAGGGGCAGACGATTCTGGTCACCGGCTGCAATTCTGGCCTCGGTCTCGAGACGATGCGGGTGCTGGCGCTGCGTGGAGCCCACGTCATCGGCACCGCCCGCACCGCCGACAAAGCGCGAGCGGCCGGCATCAGCGTGAAGGGCAAGGTCACCGGTGTGGCCTGCGAGCTGGCCGACCCCAAGTCAGTGCAAGCCTGTGTCGATTCAGTGAAGAAGATGAACGTTCGCCTGAACGCGATCATCTGCAACGCGGGCATCATGGCCCTGCCCAAGCTCGAGCAGGCCTTTGGCTACGAGCTGCAGTTCTTCACCAACCACATCGGTCACTTCATTCTGGTCACCGGGCTGCTCGACACGCTTGCCGACGATGGCCGGGTGGTGATGCTCAGCAGTGACGCGCACAAGACTGCGCCCAAGGGCGGCATCGACTTCGACAACCTCTCAGGCGAGCGCGGCTACAGCCCGTGGAAGGCGTATGGCCAGTCGAAGATGGCGAACATTCTCTTCGCCAAGGCGCTCAGCCGCCGCCTCAAGGGCACCAAGCGCACCGCCAATGCAGTGCACCCCGGCGTCATCGCCACCAACTTGACGCGCAATATGATGCCGCTGGTCGCCACGCTCTTCAGAGTGGTGAGGCCTCTGTTGCTCAAGAGCCAAGCCCAGGGCGCCGCCACCGAGACCTACGTCGCAGTCAGCCCCGCCGCAGCCACCATCACCGGCCAGTATTTCTCTGACAGCAACATCGCCAAGCCCCGCGCTGACGCCGAAGACGAGGCCTTGAGCGAGAAGCTGTGGGCCGAGTCAGAGCGAATCGTGGCCAAGGTGCTCGGCTCGTAGAAAAATTTGGCGCTTGCGAGTGGTCGGAGGGCTTGTCAAAGCCCTCGCCATGGTCGCTGACGTCACCGCCGAGCAGGTCGCTGAGCCCGTCTCCGAAGACAAGCTGTACCAAGATCGCCTGGCGAAGGCCGAGCAACTGCGGGCGCTGAAGGTCAACCCGTACGCGAACGGCTTCAAGCCCCGACACCTCGCAGGCCAGATCGTCGAGCGGCACGGCGCCGCGACGCCTGAGGCCCTGGCTGAGATGAAGGGCGAGTCGTTCTCGGTGGCGGGCCGCATCGTCACCTTCAACAGCTTCGGCAAGTCGGCCTTCATTCGGGTGCAAGACCGCAGCGGCTCGGTGCAGGCGTACGTGAAGAAAGACGGCGTCGGCGACGCCACCTACGAGGTCTTCAAGGCCCTGCAGGTCGGCGACTTCGTGGGGCTCACCGGCACGCTGATGAAGTCGAAGACCGGAGAGCTGACCATCTCGGCCACTGCGCTCTTGGCGCTGACCAAGGCCCTGCGCGCGATGCCGGGTAAGTTCTCGACTGGCACCGACGCCGAGAGCCAGGCCTGGGCCGAGAAGCAGGCGCTCGCCGACGTCGAGCAACGCTACCGCCAGCGCTACGTCGACATGCTCGCCAACGCCGAGGTGCGCGAGACGTTCAAGAAGCGCTCGAAGCTGGTGCAATACATTCGGAGCTTCCTTGATCAGCGCGACTACCTCGAGGTCGAGACGCCGATGATGCACCCGCTGGTGTCGGGTGCGGCCGCCAAGCCGTTCATCACCCACCACAACACCTTCGACATGAAGCTCTTCATGCGCATCGCGCCGGAGCTCTACTTGAAGCGCCTGGTCGTCGGCGGGTTCGACCGGGTCTACGAAATCAATCGCAACTTCCGCAACGAAGGGGTCTCGACGCGGCACAACCCCGAGTTCACCATGCTCGAGTTCTACGAGGCCTACGCGACCTACGAAGACTTGATGGACTTGACCGAAGAGATGATTCGCGGTGCGGCCCAGCACGTGTGCGGCTCGACCACCGTGCCGTACACGCTGGGAGGCGTGACCCACCAGATCGACTACGGCGCGAAGTGGCAGCGCATTCCGATGATGGAGGCGATTCGCTCCAAGGTCGGCGAGCTCTCGGTGGCCGACATGGCCGACGTCGAGAAGTTGCGCGCGGTCGCCAGCCGAAAGAGCGACCCCAAAGAGAAGGCGATCATCGCCACCATGAACCGCGGCGAATTGATCAACCTGCTCTTCGAACAGCACGTCGAGCACACGCTGATTCAGCCCACCTTCATCACCCAGTTCCCCGTCGAGGTGAGCCCGCTCGCGCGACGAAATGATCAAGACCCGACCATCACCGATCGCTTCGAGCTGTTCTGCGTGGGCCGCGAGATCGCCAACGCCTTCAGCGAGCTCAACGACCCCGTCGATCAAGAAGCGCGGTTCAAGGGCCAGGTGGAAGCCAAGGCACGTGGCCAGCAAGAGACGATGGACTACGACGCCGACTACATTCGCGCGCTCGAGCACGGCTTGCCGCCGACCGCGGGCGAGGGAATCGGAATTGATCGTTTGGCGATGCTGTTGACCAACTCGCCGTCGATTCGCGACGTGATCCTCTTCCCCCTGCTCAAGCCCACTCAGTGACCTCTCCCCCCCGAAGCAACGTGCTGACGCAGCCGGCTGTTCGCTGGGCGTTGGCGCTGTGGTTGGCCGCGTCGTTCATGCTCACGCTGGCCGGGCTGTTTCGCGCAGGGCTGGTGACCCTGATTATCGGCGACCTCGGTATGAACCTGGTCGGGCTCGGTCAGGCGTTCGAGACGCTGGGCTCCATCGGCACCGTGGCCACCCTCTCGGCACTCTCGACCAATCTCAGCGCCTCGATCATGGGCACGATGGATGGCGTCACCAAAGCCGAGCTTGGGCTTGGGCTCGGTGGCTGGGTGTTGGGCTGGGGTCTGCTCGCCGCCTCGTTCTCTGGCGTCAAGCCCGCTGAGCCCGCGCCCTCAGCGGCGGTCGGTAAACCGCTCTTCCCCCGCCTCGCGCTGTATCAGGACTTTAACTGGGGCACGATCGCAGCCTACGGGCTGGGCTTGCTCTTCGCCGAGCTGCTCTTCATCGGCGCCTACACGCTGCTGGTCGGCAAGGGTGGGTCGGCGTCAATCACTGCGGCTGGCGCGGCGGCGACTGACTCGGGCATGCCGCCGATGACTGCGTTCGGCATCGCGCTGTTGGTGGGCATGGTGATCTCGTTCGGCGGCGGGTTTCTCGGCGCGGCGAACTCGAAGCGGCTCTCGACACCCGAGGCCACCATGGCGCTGCTCTACTTCGGCGTGCCGTTGCCCTTCGTGCTCAGCCTGATGCACCAGGTGCCCGCGCTGATGATGCAGGTCGGGCATCGCTTGCGAGAGATCGTCTACCTCTCGTCGCTGCTCGGTGTGAACCGACCCGAGCTCGGCTACTGGGGCATGACCCTGGTCTTCGCGGTGTGCATGTTTCTGGGCATCAGCCTGGGCTTCGTCTCGACCTCGTCGGGCGAGCTCAATCTGCGCACCGACTACGAGCGCTTCATCGCCACCCGCCACGTGTCGGTGCTGCGAGTCGAGCTGATCGCCGGGGTGTTCACGGTGCTGTTCT
>Ga0105048_10009905_pt1 | contig 15110 bp, 14 predicted proteins | sample MAT05_FD_78382 | JGI IMG/M metagenome (GOLD analysis project Ga0105048, IMG submission 78382) | Freshwater microbial communities from Lake Fryxell liftoff mats and glacier meltwater in Antarctica - MAT-05 | ecosystem: Environmental > Aquatic > Freshwater > Ice > Liftoff microbial mat | place... | reverse complement strand
TCGGTGTGGTGGCCTGCCCGAGCTGTTTTGGCCGCGTGTTTGTCGGGTCAAACCACTGTCAACACTGTGGAGCGGAGATGCTGCTTGCAGCGCACGCGCCCCCTGAGGACGCTTCCCAGCGCGCGTGTCCTCGTTGTTCGACGCGCCCGCCGAACGGGGGCGCACCGTTGAATGGGCTCACGTTGTCGGCGCATTTGGTGGGCGAAACATTGCTTGAGGAGTGCTCCTCGTGTGGTGGGGTTTGGTTGGAGGCGACGGCTTTCGACAACCTGATCAAGAGTCGCGACGAGCAAGGCCTCGTACTTTCAAGTCGCGGGCCGTACCTCGAGCTGGAAGCATTCGAGCGAAGTCCCGGTGGGTTGGTGCCCACGCGCTACGTGCCCTGCCCCCACTGCCAACAATTGATGAATCGCAAGAATTTCGCGGAGACTTCCGGTGTTATCGTGGACGTCTGCAAACCTCACGGGATCTGGTTTGATCGCGACGAACTCGGGCGCATCATTCAATTCGTGATGAAGGGCGGGCTCGATGAGTCTCGCCGTCGCGAGCTGGAGCGCATGGCTTACAATCTGAGCGAGAAACGGGCGAACCTTTTGGCCATGAGCTCACCGATGATGTCGCAGCCTGAGCCCTACAACGGCGAATGGTTGGCGGAGGTGATCCGCCTGTTTAAAGGGTATTTTTTCTAAGTTGGCTTGAGTGCGGCCGGCCTTCGCCACGCGCGCTCTGGGGGCCGCAAGGGTACAGCAAACACGATGCACTCGCAGACCGGTTTAGGTTCAGCCTTGCAGATCAGGTGCTGAAAATCCTGACGTAGCTGTCTCGGTGCGGCACGTAGGTGCGTCCCGAAAAATGTGTGCGTCTTGCGCCGCAGGACATGTATTACTTGGGGAGTTTGAAGATGCTGGTCTTGTCCGCCACTCCATCGTTGCGGGTCTCGATCCAAAACAGCTCTGACGGTCCCACCGTAAAATCACGAATCGCCCGGCGGTCGCACGCGACAACTGTGAAAGCCCCGCCCGAGATCGCTTGCCGCCGCAACGGACGTCCAATTTTTTGGCTGGCCACTGGCACTGCGTAATAGTTGGCTCCATCTGCCAGACTTGGATTGTTGGCTGACACCTGCTTGTCGTCGATCAAGTCCAAGATCTTGCGGGGATTCTCTCCGCTAAGGGTCAACGCACGAATGCCCAGCGGATCGCCACACAAAATGGCCGTCTCTGTGGCAACGACTCGGAAAGTGCCACAAGTCAACGTGCCGACCCGCATTGGCGGTGTCATCGCGGCACCTGCAGGAACCTTGAAGATTCCGTCGATTCCTTGGCTACCCGTAAACCAGACTTCGTCCTTAAACAGCTGAAGGGACGTGCTGATCGTACCATCGCGCTCTGCGACGATCACCTCGACGCCATCTGCGACCGCGACCCGATAAATTCGTTGCTTCCCCTCCGACGACGCTACGTAAAGCGCACCCCCATTGACGGCGAACAGTTGCGACCTTTCACTGTCATAGCCCTTCGCCGTGGCAGCCGAGATGCGGGTGGGAGGTCCACCGGCTTTCGGGACTGAATATAGAAAGGCTTTCGACGAACCTCCCAGCAAGACTTCAGACAAAAGGAAATACACCTGCGTTGCGTCTGTGTTCAAAGTCACCACGCGCTTTCCCTTCGGAGCAACGTAAAGGACAGTATCGCCACTGCCATCTTTACCTACCTTGCGAATGGAAGCGGTGCGGGTGAGCAAGTCCATCTCCCCACCGTCGCGATCAACGAATACAAGATCGTCGCCCGACACATGCAAGGACCACGCATTGACAGAATCCAACACCGCTGTAGGCCTGCTCAGTGCTGTGCAGGCCAGGCTGGCAATGCCCGCGTCACCGACCACCGGAGCGCCAGCGCCTCCGCTGCCATCGTTCGTCAGCATCCCCGCATCCGAACCCGCACCCGCTGAGTCAGAACCGCAACCAGCGGCAAGAACTGCGCAAAGCACGAAACAGAAACGACCGCGATAGGTTTTTTTTCGCATTGTCGCCATTATACCAGGGCAATCTCGGGCGCATAAGACATTCGAACTGCCAAATCAGCCGGAAGGAAGCGCAGGGGCAAGAGCAGGCCCGCTACCTGGTAGCGATCTGAGCCCTGCTAACCAGGTCACTGAGGCTCGCTCGCCCGAGTTGCGCGACGACATCCCGTTCACTTTTGTACGCGACGTCGTAACGCCTCACAGCTCATGGGCAAACAAACGGCACGTGTCGCGGGTAGGGTATTGAGCCTTGCATGTTCAGGTGTCGTCAACCTGTGGAGATACGGAGGTTAATCATACTTGGTATTGCGAATGGCTGCGTTGCCCCGGGAGCGCCTGCAATGCCGAGGCAGGTCCGTGAGCCACCTGAACAACAGAAAAAATTCGTACCGCATTCTCCGCAGCATCTAGTGGCGGGTTTTCCGAACGCCAATCGCGGCTCCAGGCTGGTTCTGCCCGGATCTCCATGAAGTAGTGGTGGATGTTGACGAAGGCAACCTATTGGCCCAAGCAGCGATACCTGGAGCTGGCGCTCAAGTACTGGCTCGCGACCCGCGCCAAGCTCAACCCCGACGAGCTCAACGCCCCACTTTGCTCCTTCACGATCCCGGCCTCACAGCAGCTTTCACAGGCGGGCCGTTACAAGATTGCTGAACCGTCTTCAACGTGGGTTCCGTGCATCGCGACCGAATAGTTGCTCGACGCGCTAATGCTGCGACTGACAATAGAAACAGTCGGCGCCGACGCAGGTCGCCTTGTAGGCGCAGGCTCCCAACTTCCCAGGCGCAAAGTCACATGCCTGTCCGAGCGCCTTACAAGCTTCGGGCGGCTTCTTGACGACCCCGCTGCCCGGACACCCTGTTACCGTGAGGGATGCAACGGTGGCAACGCAGAGGACCCAATGACGCAGCATGATACTGAGAGTTGCTTGAATCGCGGCACTAGGCAAGCCATTTTGCGTGGCAACAGCCAGGGTTTACTTGATGATTTTTTGGACAGAACGGGTTCTCGCATTCGCGATCTTCTTGGGGGAGACGTGCGCAAGCTACTCGTGATGTTGGTATGCGCTATCTTGTCTGAGCTACGCGATACCTAGGGCCGTTTTGGGCGCCTAGAAACCGCTTTTGGAGAGTCAACGCTCCAAGTTTGTGCTAAGCGCGACCGATATGGACGAGGCGAGCTTGCTCGAAAAGCTGCGACGCATTGAGGCACTTTTCGCCGGCGCAACCACGCAAGGAGAAAAGATTGCTGCTTCTGAGGCACGACGCAGGATCCAACTCCGGCTCAAGCTGCTGGAAAAGGAGGACCCTCAGTCTGCTTGCGGACCTCCGGGCGACTATGGCGATCGCGCCGATGCTGGGCGTTCTTGCTGAAACCGAATGGGAGCACATCATCCATGATCGCATCGTGCTTCGCCTGCCCGATCTGGGTGCGGACGTGCTTGAGCCCGCTCTGGAGATGCTCGCCGACGACCCAACCGACGACCTTGCCGACGCGTTGTGCTCAATCGTGTCGAAGTTGGGAGTCCAAGACGAACGGATCTACAGCGCGTTGTCATCACACTTTGGGCGAATTCCGGAAATTGCATGCTCCTGGTTTGTCGATTACCGCGACCAGCGCGCTCTACCCATGCTCCGGAAGGAAATTGAAGACACCGTACCGGACCACCACAGTGCCTTGGGGCTTCACCCTCTCGTCGATCTTGCCGAAGCTTACGAGCTGCTCGCAGGTGAGCTCCCGCATGAGCTGCGCACTCACGTGGATGAGCTCATTGCGCACTGGCGAGTTCTGCGTGTCTCCGTGCCGAAACACTCACCGCCTCCGCCTAAGATCGGGCGCAACGACCCCTGCCCCTGCGGTTCGGGCAAGAAGTACAAACGCTGCCACTTCGGCTCTACAACCTCTCCGCATGACCAACCCAAGATTGCCAATGTGCCCGGTTAACGCCGTTCGTGAGCGCCATTATCGAATAAATCAGGCCTCACCTCGGACTTCCATATCTCGCTATGTGGCGCAGTAGCGCCAGGCCCCGTCGCGCACGTTCAAGACGTAGCTCTTGGTGTTGGGAACCAAGCTTTGCTCGCCATCGCCATGCTGCACAACGTTGCCACCTTCAATTCGGATCTCGTGCTCAGCGTGGAGTGTTGCTCGGTGTCCGTGGATCCCAAGGGGCACATCGCCGTGTGTTTCCAAACGCTCAATGCGAAAGCTCTCTGAGTGCAGCGAGTAAACGGGTGTTTCCTCGGGATGACGCGCGTAGCCGAGCGATCCAATGAGGTAGATCTGATCGCCGATCAGCGTGGCGGTGTGGAATTCGGTTGGGGGGAATACCGATTCTGGATAGGCAAAAACTCGCACATTGCCATCCGTTTCGTGGACAAAAACGTCATTTTAGACGTAGAAATCTGGGTCGTAGTTAGGGTGCTCGCAAGAGCTGCGATCTCCGCTTGATTGAGGGCTCGATTGTAGAATCGGACGTCATCGAGGCTGCCCTGAAGAACGCCGCCTATGCCCTCGGCCGAGCCGATATGGAAGGGGCTCGTACTCGAACAAATTCGCGGTGGGCGAGTGCCAGGAGCCGCAACCCCGTCCACATAAATGCTCTGCGCATGCGTCGCGTCCTGAACAATGGCCACGTGGTGCCAGGTGTTGAGCGTCACCACCTTGGCAACAGTAGCAGGGGTGATCTCGTTGGCGTCAAAACTGAACGCGTCACCAATTTCAGAAGCCGCCATAGAAGCGCCGCTGACATACAGCCCGCAGAAGTTCGGCGCGGCAGGCTCATTGGTAATAATCGCCACCCAGCCCTTGAACACTGCAACAGAGACCCAAGCACAAATCGAAAAGCTAACCGTGTTCGTCCAGTTGCTAAAGGCCGGAGCGGCGGGCAAGACCAGATCATGCGCATTGCCGTCGAAGATCACACAGGAGGTGCTCTTTCCTGCGAGTGGAGCGGGCACATCTGTGCTTCGCGTCGGCTTCGACACGCTGAATGTGCCGTGATTGGTGCCGACCGAATCCATGGCTGTTGCACCCACGGTTGCCTCATCGAATTTCCATTAACCAATAAGGCCGCTCGTGAGCGCGACGCTCCCTGGAACACCGCCCGTTGCTGCGCCTCCGGTTCCCACACCGCCGCTCCCGACTTGGGCACCACCTGCACCCGTCGCGGCACCGCCAAACGTACCGGACGCAGCACCACCGACACCAAGGACGGCAGCCCCACCACTCCCGTTCATTGATTCTCCGCCGATATTTGCCGTACCCCCTGACACGCTCCTTCCCCTGCCTCCGGAAACCGCGAGCCCTGGACTTCCACCAATTCCAGCATTCGCCCGTGCTCCGCCGAACATCGTTCCCCCACCTGCGCCTGACATGCCTCCTGCGGGGCTTCCGCCTGCTGGCTGATACGCGTCACCCATCACCAAACGCGAATTTCACGCCCCAGCGAGCACCGCTAGGCCCAAGATTGCAAACCGGCCGTATCGCATCACAGACTCCCTTTCACTTCCACGCACGCAAGTCCCAAAGCCACATCATCCCAACGATGAGGCAACACAGATCACAAGCATGAAGATCAGACAAAACCTCCACTGGCTGCCCTATTTTGGAATATTGGCGTTTCTCGCTTTGTACTTTTACGCATCTGCTCTTTACCCAGGCGGAACACAGTTCGATCACTCTACGCTTGGCTACAGTCGGCTTGGTAATTTTTGGTGTGATCTGCTTGATGAAGTGACCTATTCGGGTTCCAAGAATCCGGGACGGCCCTACGCGCTTACGGCGACGATTGTTCTTCCGACGACGTTAACTGTCTTTTGGTTCTTTGTTCCTGCGCTTTTTTCCTGGCCAGACTGGCAACGCTGGGCGGTCCGCGCTTTGGGCTGCACCTCAATGGTCCTGGCTGTTTTTATTTTTACACCAGCGCATGACTACGTTATCAACCTGGCTTCGCTGATGGGATTTGCGGCGTTCACAGCGGTTCAAATTGGCCTAATCCGCAACAAGGAGTTTCTCTTGCTCGCGTCAGCGAGTGTGGCGATCTTGTTCGGGCTGACCCATTTTTTCATGTGGCGAACTGGATTCAGGTTGGACCAAATGCCAATTGTCCAGAAGTTTGCATTCCTATCTTTCTTTATCTGGATTGGTCTCACCACCAGAAGAATGCAAGAGGCTCTGCGAGTTTGACCGGGGCGGCTGACCCGCGTGGCTACCGTCGGGTGGCCGAAGTCTCTCGCACGATTTGACACCCACGACATCCCGTTCACTTCTGTCCGCCCGTCGCAAACGCGACCCTGCTCATGGGTGAACAAACGGCTAGTGGCGTCGCAGAGTAACGCCTCTACGACCTGGGAGCCTTTGATTTACTATGAATCCTGAATTCCTCGTTTTTTGGCGCAGTCTTCGACTCACCTATTAAGACGACTTCACAAGCACCAGGTAGACCAATACCCAAGCAGCAACAAGCACCGCCCAGACAAAGCCAGTCGCGCGACGACTAAAAAGAAGGGAGTTCCACGAAGGTTGCTGCAGCTTCCGAGAGACCAGCATCCCGCGGACGCCCACAAGAGGGAACGCAAGCACGGCTGACAACGTCGCAAACTGCCACCACGATTGAGGTGTTATTCCAAACGAGAAAACAATAAGCGGAGCAACCGCGCCACTGCCGGCAACGTGTGAGCAATGAGGCGGCCGCGCGCTTCACGGTTCTGAAATGCATTCCGCAAGTCTTTAAATGGCACATCAAACCCTGGTCCCGCCGCCGGTCGGCCTTTCGACGCCTCGCTGTGCTGGGTGAGGTGCACCCGGTCCCCACCCATGGGGGTCGCCTTCCTTCAGAAAGGGACGGCAAATTTGTTGACACCACAGCCCGGACCCACACAGAGCGTCTGCGCTGCGAGGCTCGTTCTCGTGCAGGCTCATGGGTCGCTCGCAATTGTATCCGGCGGCCACGTTGCAGATCAGTTCGCCGTCGCAATAGACCGGAGCGAACAGAAGACCGTCACCGTTCGACTTACAGTCTTCCCCCTCGCCCCCTCGCCGCACGCCGAGAGCGCACCGCAGCTGTAGCAGCAAGACCCTCCTGCCTGCTCGCACGCAACCATTTAGATTTCTCAGGAACCATTCCTCAGCAGGACATATGTTGCCGCAGGAACCACGACGACCCTCGGGCATTCGCTATATGGCGCGTGGTCCACACGGGTGGCACCGCGGGCGCCGTCCAGCTCATCGCTCTAGCCGCAGTATGGCAACACATTGCACAAGAAGCGCTGGTGCGGTCGCTTTCTCGGGCCCCTCGCCAACGCAGTTGGTAGACATCGAACGGCCTCCATCATCAACAGGATCGGGGCGCTCGTGACCCTCCCGTCTTATGTGCTGCTCCCATTTTTATTGCTCAGGTACGCAGCATGGGAGTGCTGACCCTGTGTGGGGGGTCTCTCCCTAGATGCGGAGGCACCAGAATTATAACGTCAGACGTTAGGATTCTGGGGGCGGACAAGGGAGTCCGTAAAGGCGCACGATGAAAAACGGTGCATGTTCGGGTACGAGAAAGTTGATGTGGCGACGATATGATTCCGCAACGCCTGGCTCGTCGAAAAGGTGAAACCGGTTCACGAGATGGCCCCACTTGATTCTAAGTTCTTCGCGGTCTTCTTGTTCTATGCCGCAATTCACGAGTCCACTCTGCAATCTCGCATCGCAAATATCAAAGCCCAAGGCTTCCCATTTCGCGTCGTACGGCTCTGGCGTAGCATTCCCACGCACGACATCTGCCCAACCGGGGTAAGCCTTCGGAACCCCGATATCGGCCACAACGATAAGCTCAGATGTTTCATCCGGAGGGTCAGTTGGATCCGCTGGAGGCGTTGCAGATGCGTCCACGGAAACGATGTTCGCCACGCCTTGATTGACTAGAAAATGGCTCCTTCTTGGAGTAACCCAGAGATTCAGGTGACGCCTTACGATGCACCGAACGCTGCGTTGAATAACCATGGCTATGGTCATGATGGTAGCCCTGCTCCGACCCGCCGCTTCCCGTACGGTGTGTACCCGTAACGCTCAGCGACCTGTCCAGCTTGATTCGAGCGTGCCATGACGGAGTAAACGTGGTTCTGATGGAAATGCAGGGTCCCTGCCGTAGGCCAGGCAGGGCAGCCGTTCGTCGATGTACGTGCCATAAAGACGTGCATCAGGGTGTCCAGGTTCAGCTACGCAACGACTACCCATGAAACGGACGGCACGATAAGTATGACTTCATTCCTTTCTCGAGTAGTTGTTAGCCGAGTGGTGTGCATTGCCCCCCTTTTCATCGCTTGCGGGACGGGCGGGGGCTTCCCGTCCCCCGACCCCAATTGCGTCTATGTCGGGACCTGCGGAGTAAGTTGCAGAAAATGCCACTGGCAAACTTTGGGTGAGCAAGGCTGCCGAGTCGCGCAGGTGGCACAACTGTGCCAAGGAGCGTGATTGGCCATGAGGCTAACCTGCTGAATTTATTCATATTCACAAATGGATTCGGCCGGCACAGTCCATGCTGTAGTGCCAAACGACGCTGGGCTTTCAAAACACGGAGAAACCACCATGACAAAAAACTTCCTTAAACTGTCGCGACCCGCGGGCATTGGTTTGATGGCGCTCAGCTCCGCGCTGGGCTGTTCCCAAGGGAATTCCCCGGAGCAAGGGGAGGGTGTGCCACTTGGGGATGGCGTGTTCGAGTCGGGGTATCCCAGTCCTCAGAGCACAAGCGGGACTCCCCCACCAGGCAACAACTTAAGCGGTGATTCGAGTGCACAGGGCCCTCTCTCTCCCACCGCCGGCACCGGTTCTGAAGGAGGTGCCGCCCGCGTTATCGAAGAAGCAGACATCATCAAAGTGGAGGGGGGAAAGCTTTTCGCTCTGTCTCAGTACGGCGGGCTGAGCGTGATCGACGTTTCGAAGAGAGACGATCTTCGATTGCTCGGGCGACACAAGATCGTGGCGATGCCCTTTGAGATGTATGTGCGGCAGGGTTTAGTGTTTGCGCTCTATCACGGTTATGGGGATTACGTTTTTGACGCAGCAACCAAACAGACCGTTTGGGTTCAAACAAGCCGGGTGGTCGTGATGGACACGCTGGATCCAGCCAATATCAAGGTAGTTAGTGAGTTCTCGGTTCCAGGAACGATCGCGGATTCGCGCATCGTTGGGAACATCCTGTACGTCGCGGCCTACGAAGACGGCGCGTGCTGGGGCTGCACAACCAATCAACCGCGCACCGTCGTCGTCTCGCTGGATGTTGCCAATCCGAGTCAAGTTACCAAGGTAGATGAGGTGAGCTTCGCCGAACGAACGGGTACCTACAGTTGGAAGCGCAGCATCACCGTCACTGATCAGCGCATGTATGTAGCTGGGCCTGTGTGGGGGCCGAACGAACCGATAGGGTCTACGGTACAGGTAGTTGATATCTCCGATCCAAAGGGTGACATCAAAGAGGGCGTGAGCGTTCAAGTTGCAGGTCAGGTCAATAGCCGCTGGCAGATGGACGAATACCAAAGCGTGCTACGCGTCATCAGTCAGCCATTTCAGTGGCAGGCCAATATGCCACCACAGGTTGAGACATTTCAGGTTGCGTCTTCCACGGACGTGACGCCGCTTGGAAAAACCACCTTGACGTTGCCCCGCCCTGAAGGCCTGCAAAGCGTGCGCTTCGATGGAGCGAGAGCGTACGCCATCACCTTTGAACAAACCGATCCGCTGTTCACCATTGATCTCACCGATCCAGCGAAGCCCGCGCAAGTGGGCGAGCTCGAGATGCCGGGCTGGGTGTATCATATGGAGCCGCGAGGCAATCGATTGATTGGCCTCGGATTTGATCAGGGTAATCCTGAAGGTTCACTTCACGTGTCGCTGTTCGACGTGACGAACATGGCTAAGCCCACCATGATCGTCCGCCGGAATTTTGGAGGCAGCTGGGGCGGGCTCGCAGAAGGTCAGGATCAGATCCATAAATCCTTCCGCGTGCTGGATGACGCAAAGCTTATTCTGGTTCCGTTCAGCGGATACACCCAAAACGACCAATCGGCCATGTACTGCGGAGGCACGTGGAACTCGGGAATTCAACTGCTCGATTGGGGTAACGACACTCTCGGCCTAAGAGGGGTGGTCCCCACCAAAGCCAATGCACGGCGTGGGCTATTGCACGACGAACGTTTGCTTGCAGTGAGCGACGATAAGGTCGAAGCCTTTGACATTACCAACCGCGATGCGCCAAGAGCGACATCGTCCGTAGCGCTCGCACAGAATGTGACTCGCACGGTGCGCGTTGGTGACCACGTGCTGCGTGTCTCCCAAAACTGGCAAACCCAATCCACGGAGCTGGACGTCACGAGCCTCGCCGCGGTGACGGTACCCAGCTCCAAACCGAATCTGGAGATTCAGCAGGAGGTTAACACCTGCTACGGTGGCCAATGGCTGGCGGATGTTTTCGCGAGCGGCAACCGGGCCTATCTGGTCTATCGCTCGTATGATTATTCCGCAGGCAAGGTGGCCGAGCGAACGCGCCTGGCCACTGTAGAAGTTTCCCCTGCAGGAACGGTGTCCATCCTCGGGCAAACCGATCTGCCGCTTGGAGCCGGGGATGGTGGTAGCTTCTATTACGGCGGTTATCCTGGTGGTTTCGGGTCCGGCCTCGTTAGCTCGGGCAGCAATATGGTGGCTGTCGGCTCAACCCTCGCGTTCGCCGATACTCGCGTGCTTTACGAAGGCGGCAAGGAGTTATTGAGCCAGAGCGCGGTCAAGGTTGTTGACATGACCGATCCCAAGAACGCCAAGGTAATTAACGTCGATTTACCCGGAGGCAACGGAGTATCAGGCCTTCTGATTTCTGGAAACATCGTGGCGCGAAGTCACTCGGAGGTTGCGCCGTTTAGGTCTGATCGAGTTCGCTTCTTTCTTGATCGCATCGATATCTCTAATCCCGCGGCGCCGCGCGTACTTCCCAGCGTGAACATCCCGGGGTCGCTGGTTTCATTCGATGCTGTGAACAATCGCATTGTAACCGCCGATTACCAACCCGACACTCTGCGGGACGTCACGATGCAAGAGTGCTACGGAGCTCACGCAACCGCATCTTATACCGGCGCCCAGGACACCTATAACGCGCAGGGAATGCGGCTCACTGAAGGTCGCGGCCTGTGCGAAATAACCCGCCAATCCCTGAATCTGGTACAAATTTTCGGTTCAATCGCAAGCCGTTTGGGTCGCTATGATGTGCCGGCGAAGTATAGAATGGGGCAGATCACCACGGGTGATGATCGTGTGTTTGCAGCACTCGATTCTGCTGGGTACTACGGTTATGGTTATGGCTATGGCTATGGGGTATCAACCGGCGCTGTCGATTCCAGCTGTTTCGGCCCCTGCGGTTACTCTACGGTGGTAGATCGCGCTGTCCCGCTGCTCACGCTAGGTGGTCTGAAGTCTGGCGTGTTCTCGGCAGGCACCGTGGACGTTAGCGTTGGAGATTATGGGTCAATTGGAACTTTGGTGGCCGCCGGTCAAAGTGCGGTGTTCTCGGCCGGTTGGCGAGGAGAGGTCGCAGTGGTCAGCGCTGAGAATGCCGCGCTCCCGAAGCTCATCAAGAAGATCGAGGTTCCGGGATATGTTCAAGCCATCGAGGTCATCGGCAACACGGCAGTTTGCGCTCTCGGGTATGATGGTGTAGCGACAATTCCCATCACGAAGTGACAGACAATCCAACGCCTTTAAACACCAAATCAATCAGGCTACAGCCGAACGCTTGGGTGAGAGCTTGAAGCTGGCGCCACTTGAGCTAAAGGCTCGGGTGGCGTTCGTTTGTAAGGCTATGGGGAAACGGCTGCCGCCGGATCATCCGGCGGCGCTTGGTATTGTCATGCGGACGGTTGGCCCACCGCTGAGTGACAGTGAAGCCGTGAGTGCGAATGCTTTTTACTTTGGAGCTCACCCAGCGCCACGGCCGAGTTCGCCGTGCGGCCGTTCTTGGCCAAGGATTCTAAGCTTGTGCTCAAGTTCCTAACGGCCCACGCCAAACATCAGAATCACACGGGGGGTACCGCGCTTGTCGGTGGCATCGATGTGGCCGCACCCTGCGCTCTTGAGAAAAGAGACCAGATCGCGGCCCCGGAGGTTTTGGTTGCGGCAAGATCGGCTAGGGCGCGTCGAGGATCCGCTTCGGAGCCAATAGTGTCGATCACGCGAGGCCTCCCGGAAACATGAACAATGCATCCCTCCCGACGAACCGGCCCAGCTCCGCATCCTGATACCGGGCCCGGAACCTAAGGACCACGGAAGAGAACCTGTGACGCCAATGCTTCAGCAAACTGGCAGGCCAGCACGACCGCTAGGAAAAATGGGTCGGGCCTGCCCAACTGAAACACCGGACTGTCTCAGTTCGATCCGATTCCTGAGAAACTGAAACGCTCGCGGACCTTGCGCTTCGGGACACCTGTGCACTCGGTGTCCCCCTGCAGCCAGACGATCCGAATCCCTGGCACGCCCGGCAGGATTCGAACCTGCGACCGGTGGATTAGAAATCCCAATTTAGGGAGCCTTGGTGCGGCCAATTGCCGCAACGTGCCGTCATTGCTCAGATTGGCTCACAAAAATCCACCGTACGCGGCACCGGAATACTCGTATTCCAACAAATGCACCATGCCGCACCATGAGCGTGGTGCGGAGCTGCACCATGGCGAACAAGAGCGTGTCAGGATCGGCGTATTCAAACGACCTTTAGCGTCGCGGACATAGACGCCGTCTAACGCGGCTCACGTTGAGCAGAAGGGCAGCCTCGTTAAGGTCGAGCGCGTTGTTCGTCACGACTCGCCGAGCTTGTTGAGAAGCTGGGTCACGAAACCAACGACGTCCGCCTGCAGTTCGTCGTCGCGCCCCCCCGACACGAAGGCGGCCACGCGACTCGGCCCCACCATGTCCGGGTCGAGGAAGTCGCGCTGCAAGATGGTGAGCGCCTTCTGCACATCGGGATCGCCGAGCAGCGGCCGGAGCCTCGCGACGACGTCATCGACGCCGGAGCCGTAGTTGCGGATGACATAGTGGAGGTCGTAGGCGTCCTTGTTCTCGCCACGGCTGTCGAACGCGAGCGCCTTCAGCACCACGTAGGCGCCGGCCCCGCACACCCAGATCTCACGGGTCGCCTTCTCGTTGAACAGCGTCCTGCCTTCCAACGTGACTCGCTGGCGATCCTGGAACGCGCACCGCAAGCCCGGAGCGATGATCGCGGCGAAGTCAGGCTCGATGTCGCGCAGCTTGCCGCCCTTGTCGCCCGCCAGCGACGGCTGAATGAGGAAGTCGACTGTCACCGTCCGCGAGCCTGTGATGGCCCAACGCTGACGGGTTGGGTTGCCCGCGTCGTTCGTGTCCATCGAGAAGCCCGCGTCACGCAAGCGCTCGGTGAGCTTGCGGTAGCGGCCCTCGTCGAGCAGCGCGAGCTGGAGGCCGACGTCAAGGTCCATCGTCCCGACGTGCGCGGCGACGTCCTCGGGCAGCGCGCCCTGGTCCACGATCAGCGATGGCACGAGCCCGCCGACGATGACGAGGTCATCCATCATGTCTCCGAGCTTGGTCGCCACGTAGAGGCACGTCGCGCGGACGAACTCGACCTGCTCGCTCTTGTATTCGGAGGCTCGCTTCGGTTTGTCAGGCATGGCGCTTCCAGTTCATGAACTCGGTTCGTAGACGTTCGGCGGTTTCGGGCGCGCGCTCTGGGTGCTCTTTCAGGTCGAGGTACGCTTGAACCGGATGAACGCAGCGAATTCCGTCGCGCTCCTCCGCTCCATGAAAAACGCCAGCATCGTTCGGCACGACGAGCCAGAGGTTCGCACCGCGTGCTTCCTCGCGGAAGCCGAGCTTGTCCTTCAACTCGGCGGAGGGCTCGCCCGTCACGAAGAACGTGGCGATGCGGAACGCCGCGAAATGGGTCAGCTGCCACGCGGCCGCAAGCCCTGTAGCCGCGTGCTCGACGCTCGAGGTGACGAGCGTGTCGCTCACGAACCGCGCCAGAGCATCGCCGGAGCGTGCAGCGACGTGGCCCTGGATGAGCGTGTGCTTGGAGAAGCTGTACTCTTCGCGCCAGGCGTCGAGGAGCAGAGAGGCATCGCGCACGCGTACCGGAGCCTTGCCTTGGTGACTTCCGCCAGACCCGTCGCCATCGCCCGCGCCGGAGACGGCGTCTCGAACCAGGTAGCTGTCGGCCAGAAGCCGCGCGACGATGCGGCTCACGAAACCTTCTGTCATGTCCGTTGCCCGAGAGATCTCTCGCTGGGTGAAAGCGCGCTCAGGGTGAATGAGCAGCCAGCGCACGACGCGCGCGCTCTTCGGCGCGAAGACGCTCGAGGGGCGTCCCGGCGCCCGGAACCGGTTGGGGCGGCCATCGACGATGACGCGGAGACCAGGAGCAACGATGTGTGCGTTCCCGCTGAAGTCGAACCAAGGTACGCGAGCGGCTTCGCAGGCACGCCTCCCGACCTCGCTCATGAAGGGCACCGCCATCAGAGGGATGGCACGACGCCGGACTCCCTTCGTCACCTCGGCCAGGCGCTGAGCGTGGGCTGCCACGGCCCCAGCAGGCGCTGCGCTGAGGATTTCCACGACGAAGGTTTGACCAGCTGCGGAAACGATGAGCTCGGCCCCTGGCTCGCTCTGTTGTAACTCGATCTTCGCGACGCTGATGTCGAGGAGCGCGGCGAGCGACGCCGGAACTTCAGCAATCAGCTGACTTTCTAATAGCCGGACGCGCATGCTTCACTAAATAGCACTGCTTTACTTTTGAGTGAAGCTAAATAATTTAGTGAAGTTCGTGCGCCTCGCGTCTCGCTAGCTTCACTAATAAGCTCGACTTCATCGTTGCCTCAAGGTGGCGCCTTTAGTGAAGCTAGGACCTTGTCTTGGCAACCATATTTGGTACTTCAACAAATGCACCATGCCGCACCATGAGCGTGGTGCGGAGCTGCACCATGGCCGGGGTTCGTTGGTCTGCCCATCCTAGATTCTGTATTGGTACGCAACCCCACTGGCCATGTCTGCCCCCTCTCTTGGTTATGGCCGACGATGCGTGC
>Ga0105048_10009902_pt1 | contig 15111 bp, 12 predicted proteins | sample MAT05_FD_78382 | JGI IMG/M metagenome (GOLD analysis project Ga0105048, IMG submission 78382) | Freshwater microbial communities from Lake Fryxell liftoff mats and glacier meltwater in Antarctica - MAT-05 | ecosystem: Environmental > Aquatic > Freshwater > Ice > Liftoff microbial mat | place... | reverse complement strand
TGCTGGCCGCGACGGTGGAAGAGGCTCTGGGCGCGCTGGAAAATATTCCGGTGATTTATTCGAAATTAAAGACGCTGAACGACGTGGGTCTGGGATATATCCATCTGGGACAATCGTCCACCACGCTTTCGGGCGGGGAAGCGCAGCGCATTAAACTGGCGAAAGAGCTGAGCAAGCGTCAGACGGGCAAGACGCTGTACATTCTGGACGAACCGACCACGGGTCTGCACTTTGAGGATGTGCGGAAACTGCTGGAAGTGCTGCACCGGCTGGTGGAGCTGGGCAACACCGTGGTGGTGATTGAGCATCAGCTGGATGTGATGAAGACCGCCGACTGGATCATCGATCTGGGGCCGGAGGGTGGCGAGCGCGGTGGCAACATCGTGGCCAGCGGCACGCCGGAGCAGGTGATCGCGAACAAAGCCAGCTTCACCGGAGCCGCGCTGCGCAAGGTGATGATGCCGGAGCGTGCCGCCTGAATCTGAATCCCGAGTTGTACGATGCCGACGCGGCTCCGCAGTTCGACGTGATCGACGTGCTGTTGTTCTTTGGGCTCGGGAGCCCGCTGTTCGTGTTTGTATTCCTTGTGGTGCAGGCGGCGCTGAAGATCGCGCAGGTGGACGGCGAGGGCGTGCGGGTTCTGGTGTCTCAGTTCGCCGGGTATCTGGCCTCGCTGATTCCGCTCTACATGATCGCGAAGATGAAGTACGACCGCTCGCCACTGCAGCTTGCCCGGATGAGCATTCACCATCGCGATGTGGCGAATTCGCTGTCGCTGGGCATTCTCACTTCCATCGTGATTGTGACGCTCTCGGTGCTGCTGAAGACTCCACAGATCAAGATGCCGATGGAGGAATTGCTGTCCGGCACGGCGTCTCTGGTGGCTGCGGCGCTGCTGAGCGTGACGCTGGGACCCTGGTTTGAAGAGCTGATTTTTCGGGGCATCCTGCAGCCGCTGCTTGGCCGCTATGCGGGCGGACTGGCCGGGATACTGATCTCCGCGCTGATGTTCGCGGCGCTGCATGGCCCGCAGTACGCATGGTCCTGGCGGCATGTTCTGCTGATCGCGGTGGCGGGTGCGGCGTTCGGACTCCGGCGCATGCTGACTGGCTCCACCGGAGCCGCCGTGGTGATGCATGCGGCGTATAACATGGTGCTGTTCGCGGCGTTCCTGGCGGCAAAGTTCAGCGGCGCGCCGATACCGAAGACAATATGAGAAATACCCAACATGGTTGAAACCATTCAGTGGACCAACGACGGCGTGGTCATGATTGACCAGACTCGCCTTCCGCATGAGCAGATTTTCGTCACCTGCACGGATTACCTGCAGGTGGCCGATGCCATCAAAACGATGATCATCCGCGGAGCGCCCGCCATTGGCGTCGCCGCCGCCATGGGCATGGCGATTGGCGTGTTGAAGGCCGATCCGGAGAATCTCGACGCGCAGGTGGACGAGATCGGCGCGACGCTGGCTGCGACCCGGCCGACGGCGGTGAATCTCTTCTGGGCCATCGACCGGATGAAGAAGCTCTACGGGACCGTGCGCGGACGCGAAGTGGAAGAGATCCGGCAGACTCTGATTCGCGAGGCGAAGCACATTTACCTGGAAGATATTGCGATTAACCGGGCGATTGGCGCGAACGGCGCTCCGCTGGTTCCCGATGGCAAGACGGTGCTGACGCACTGCAACGCGGGGGCTCTGGCGACCGCTGGCTATGGCACGGCGTTGGGCGTAATCCGCGCGGCGGTGGAATCGGGCAAGCAGATCGACGTGTACGCGGATGAGACGCGGCCGTTTCTGCAGGGTGCCCGCCTGACCGTGTGGGAACTGCAGCAGGACGGGATCGACGCCACGCTGATTACCGACAACATGGCGGGTCATTTCCTGAAGTCCGGCAAGATCGGCTGCGTGGTGGTGGGTGCGGACCGCATCGCGGCTAACGGCGACGTGGCGAACAAGATCGGGACGTACTCCGTGGCGGTTCTGGCAAAGGAAAATGGCGTGCCGTTCTACGTGGCGGCTCCCATCTCCACGCTGGACCTGACGCTGGATTCGGGCGACAAGATTCCGATTGAAGAGCGCGCGGCGAGCGAAGTGACACACGTAGGCGGAGTCCACCTGGCGCCGGAAGGCATTGCCGTCCGGAACCCCGCGTTCGACGTGACGCCGTCGCGTTATGTGACCGGGATCATTACTGAACGTGGTGTGGCGACTGCTCCCTATGAGGAATCGCTGAAGCGTCTGGTGGAAAACCAGCGTGAGACGATGTCTGTATGAAGAAACTGATCCTTACCTTGTTGGTCGCCAGCGTGGCGATGCAGGCTCAATTCTCTCGCCGGGCTCCAGGATTCTCACTGCCCGACATCACCGGCAAGCAGTTCGACCTGGCGGATTATCGCGGCAAGATTGTTCTGCTTGACATCATTCAGACCACCTGCCCCAGGTGTATTGAGCTGACGAAGTCTCTGGATCAGGTGAAGGCGAAGTACGGCGACCGCGTTCAGGTTCTGACCGTGGTGACGCTGCCCGATACCTTACCAAAGGTTCAGGCTTTCGCCAGCCAGTATAAGGTGACGAACCCCATTCTGCTGGATTGCGGGCAGATGATTGGATCGTACCTGAACGTGACTCCGAAGAATCCCGCGGTCCACTTTCCGCATTTGATTGTGATCGATAAAAACGGCCTGATTCGGCGGGATCTGGCGGAGGATGCGACTACGCTTCCGAATATTCTGGGCGCAATCGAGGCCGCGGCGAAGTAAGTCGGCGACCCCGTTTGCGCTGAAAACGAGAAGTTACCTTTGCACGGGCGGCGGGAGATCGCGAGCCTTGCACTCCGACTGGAATCCCTGGCGTCCGTGAGAGCCGTCGCAGAACGGCTTGTTTTCGGCAAGACCGCAGCGGCAGAGCGAGATCACCGTGCGTCCCGCGAGTCCGAAGGCCGCGCCTTCAGGATCCACAATTTCAAAATCACCCTCAATGCGAATGGGGCCATTCTTCAGAATCGTTACTTTGGTTGCCATCTGGATGAGATGGTAACAGACCGCAGCCAGCTATAATTACCCCATGTTCAGGCTTCCGGCGCTGTTGATGCTGGCCGGATTCGCGGCCTCCGCCGCCGACGCGGTGAGTGCGGAAACCATTCTGTTGCAGCGTGCGCGCTATCACATGGCGACCATGCTGACGAACCTGCCGAACTACACCTGCCTGCAGACGATTGAACGGAGCTTTCGAAGTTCGCCCAAACGCAAGCCGTCCCTGCTGGACGTGGTCCGCATTGAGGTGGCTCTGGTGAACGGTAAGGAGCTGTTTTCCTGGCCGGGCTCCGGACGATTTGTGGATACCGAAATCAGTCAGATGGTGCAGGGCGGGGCGATCGGCACGGGGAGCTTCGCGCTGCACGCCAGGGCCGTTTTTCAGGGCCGCGTGGCCACCTACAAGTACGAAGGCGTTGAGCAGATGCGCGGCCGCAAGGTGCACAAATGGACCTTTAAAGTGCCCCGAACTCTGAGCGGATTCCTGCTGCGCGACGGCGTGAACGAAGCGGTGGTGGGCTACAGCGGCGCGTTCTGGATTGAGGCCGCCACCATGGACGCTGTGCGGCTGGAAGTGCGGTCCGACGACATTCCGGCCACGCTGCGGATTGCGTCCACCTCCGATATCGTCGACTACGTCCGCACGCGGATCGGCGCTCAGGACTTCCTGCTGCCGACTTTGTCGGAACTGGTGATGGTGGACAACGGAGGCGCTGAGAACAACAATCGCACGACGTTCACCGGATGCCGGCAGTACGGCACGGAATCCACGCTGCTGTTCGACGATCCTGCTCCGGAGTCGCTGATCGCGAAAGCGGCTGAGCCGCCGCGGAATCTGGTGGCTCCGCCGAAGCTGGTACTGGAGTTCGATTTGAAGACGGCGGTGAATCTGCGCAACGCGGCAGTGGGCGATCCGTTGACGGGCGCGTTGTCGAAACCGGTAAAGCTGCCTGACGGGACGGTGCTGCCGAAGGGCACTCTGGTGCATGGCCGGCTGACCTACCTGCGTCCGACGGCTCTGGCGCGCTACCAGGTGCTGGCGGTCGGCATGAAGTTTGTGGAGCTGGAATCCGGCAACACCAGGGTGAGGATCGGCGCGGCGCTGCAGAGCATTCAGACGCCGGGCCAGGAGTTCGTGAACCGCCCTGGCTCGGCGGCGTTCAACATGCCGGTGCCTGAAAATGAGACGATATTGGGCAGTATCATCTTTGTGCGTGAATACACGTCTCAGCTCCGGCGCGGACTGCGGATGATATGGCTTACCACGAAGCCGAACAACGAGGACGATTCACAGTGATTCAGTTTGAACTCGACACGGACCGGCGTTTATTTGAAGACGCGATGGCATTCGCGCAGTCGCAGGTACGGAGTCTGATTGAGAAGCACCCCGACTTCTATCCGCTCCACACGGAGGGCGGCCAGTGGCAGCACGACATGCCGATCTGGACCCACTGGTGCGACGGCTTCCTGCCGGGCATGATGTGGATCTTCCACAGGTATCTTGGCGCGGGCGATCCCCGGGCGGACTGGTGGATGGACCAGGCGATTCGCTACACGAAGCCTCTGGAGAAGCGCAAGTTCGACGACAACACACACGATCACGGCTTCATCCTGATGCCGACGTATCTGCGCTGGTATCAGGTGACGGAGCAGCCGGAGCTGAAGCAGGTTTTGCTGACGGCGGGGCAGACTCTGGCGCAGCGGTATCAGGAGCGCGGCGCGTACCTGTGCTCGTTCGCGGCGGAGAACTCCAACTTCATCGACATCATGATGAACGTGGGCCTGATCTTCTACGCTTCGCGAGAGACGGGCGATCAGTTGCTGCGGGACATCGCGTTGCGGCATTGTCTGACCACCCGCAAGTATCTGGTTCGCGGCGACGGGTCGGTAGCGCACGAGGGGATCTTCGACATTGAGACGGGCGAGTTTCTGCACCACGCCACGCAGCAGGGCTGGCGTCCGGATTCCTGCTGGTCCCGAGGGCTGGCCTGGGCGCTTTACGGCTTCAGCCTTTGCTACGAATACAGCCGGGACCCTCGGTTTCTGGAGACGGCCCAGGCGTGCGCGCATTACTACATCACCCACGCGAACGCGGACGGCGTTCCGGCGTGGGACTTTAATGCGCCAACCGATTCGGGGCGGATGGTGGACACGTCGGCTGCCGCCATCACGGCGTCGGGCTTGTTCCGGCTGTGCCGCATGGTGCCGGATCCCATCAAGGCTCACTTCTACTGGACGACGGCGGTTCGGATTACGCGTTCGCTTTGCGAGAAGCATCTGGCGAAGGGCACTCCGGGCTGGGAAGGCGTGCTGAAGAACTCGGTGTACCACATGCACAAGGGCCTCGGCGTGAACGAGAGCGTGATCTGGGGCGACTTCTATCTGGTGGAAGCGATCGAACTCGCCATGCGGCAACTGCGGGGGTAGGGCCGACTCGCTGTTCAGGCGAGCCGCTGCTGTTCAAGGGGGCTGATTTCGGGGCCACGGACGTGGCGCTGGTATGGCTGGAATAGCCATCCGCGTATGGTATAAATGCGGGTATGAAGAAGACGTTCAATGTCGATGAGACTCTGCTGGCTGAAGCCAGGGCGGCATGCGGAGCGTCAACCGACACGGAGACGATTCGTCGTGGCCTGGCAGCACTGGTGAGGCGATCAGTGTACCAGCGTCTGCGGGCGCTGCGGGGCTCCGAACCCGATGCCACGGATGTGGTGAGACGGCGCGAGAAGCCACTGGCGACGCGACGCCGGGCATCATGATGGTGTTGGTCGATACTTCAGTCTGGATCCGATTTTCCGCAAACCGGGGGCCTCTGGTGCCGGAAATGGACCAACTCCTCGACAGCGAAGAAGTACTCGGGCATGAACTGGTTTACGGTGAACTTCTCATGGGTGACCGAGGCGGGCGTCCCGCGTTGCTCGCGTTATACCGGGAACTGGAGTGGGTGCCGCCGGTGTCGCATTGGGATGTCGTGGATTTCGTCGCCGCGAGGGGCCTTCATGGCCGGGGCATTGGCTGGGTGGATGCCCACTTGCTGGCTTCCTCGGTAGCGGCGGGAACTCCGATTTGGACAGCGGACCTACGGTTTGCTCAACTGGCTGCGGAACTGAGGGTGGGCTACAGGCTTCACTGTCCTCGCTAGCCATCCCGGAGGAACGTTCCCCCTTAACGCGCGCCCGCCATCTCCGCCTTGCTCTGCGTCATCCGCACTACCAGCACGGCTCCCAGATACATCAATCCCCCCACCAGCAGGGTTCCCTGCAGACCAATGTAAATCGCAAGGAAAATGGCGCTGGCTGAGCCGAGCACGCTCGACGCGGCGTTCAGCGCCCACGCCCAGCGGACTGAGGCGGGATGAACTCGCTCCAGCCGGGAAAGGCCTGTCGGGAAGGGCATGCCCATGGCGAAGGCCGGGGGCGCGATCAGGGCGGCCGTCAGCAGCATCCGGAGCCACAGGGGCCATCCGATGGCGGCCTCAGCGGCAACGGGCGCGACGAAGGCAAGGACGGTCACCAGGGCGGCCACAGCCGCGAGCGCGGCCATCAGGCGGCCATCGAGCCCCGCCAGCACCCGCCGGCTGAAGTAGCTGCCCAGACCGCTGGAAATCAGCATGCTGAAGATAATCACCGTCAGCGCGTAGACCGGGTGTCCCAGCAGCAGCACGAACTTCTGGATCAGCGCGACCTGGATCAGGATGTAGCCCACTCCGATGCAGACGAAATAGAGCAGGAACGTCAGCACGCCGCGCTCTCTCGGCAGGCGTGTGCCGAGCACGATGGGCGGCAACAGCAGGATCACCGCCGTCGCCACAATGCTGATGCCCACAAGTCCGAACAGCAGGGGCACGGCGCGGTTGATCTTGTAGTCGGCACTGCCCGAGGGGCCGGCCAGGAAGTTCAGCAAATCGCGGGGCTGCACGGTGTAGAAGAAGAACGGACGGTCGTCGCCGACGGGCGAGACATCGTACCGGTAATTCGCAAAGAATCGGCCCGTGTCGCTGGTGGTCAGCAGCTCAGCAAACGCGTTGCTGGACGGCGGATCGCCAGGCATGTAGATAACCTTCATGTGGCCAGCGGCGGCGGTCTCGCGAGCCTTCGCAATATCTACGGCGCTGAACGGCTTGCGCGAGATCAGCACGGTGTCGCGCGCGCCCCAGCCGGCGATGTTCTCCGCGCTCTCCCGGATGGCGATGACGTGCTTTGCGTGGTCGTGCTCGCCTATCTGATCCAGCGCGACGCGGGCGAGCGACAGCAGCCGCAGTGACTCACGCGGAGGATCGAAGCCCCAGCGTGTAAAGGCCAGGAAGCCGTCGTCGGTCAGATGGCTAAGGTAGTCGTGGAACGCGTCGGTGGTGTAGAGGTTGTTCTCCGACAGCGCGAAGGCGCCAGCCGCGGTGGAGGCCCAGGTGTCCACCAGCGTCGCCTGCAGAACCTGATACTTCTCAGTGGAGCGGCGGATGAAGCTGCGTCCGTCCTCTTCGAAAATGCGAACGCCGGGACGCGTGTAGAGGTTATTGCTGAGGTTCGCGAACTTCTGGCGCATCACCGTGGTGGCGATGATCGGATTGATCTCAACGCCGGTGATGTCGGTGCTGCCCGCCGCGATGGCGCGCGCCACGTCCCATCCGCCGCCGGGTCCGATGATCAGCGTGCGGGCTCCCGGGCGAACCTGGTAGGGGAAGCCGGGACCCTCCAGGAACAGTTCCTTCTTCTGGTCCGGAGTCAGGTTATTGAAGTCGAACTTCGCGATGCCGGTGGACGCGTCCGCGTCGATCACGATCAGCATCATGTCTGAGCCGTTTTCTTTCGCCAGCGCGATGCGGGAGAAGCTGTTCCATTTGGTGAAAATCTCGTTGGAAATCTTCTGGCCCTTGGCGAACGTGATGTCGATGATGGGCCATCTCATGTTGATGACCACCAGCAGAACCAGCGCGAGCGAGAGGGCGACTCCGGCGGCCCGGCCGCGCGAGGATCCGCCAAGATTGAACCAGATGGCCGATGAGGCCGCGAACAGAATTCCCGCCACCATGAACGTATTCGGACCGCCGAAGGTGTTCAGGAAAGGCACCAGCAACAGGCATCCTCCGGCCGCGCCCAGAAGGTCGAAGAAATAGACGCGATCCACGCGCTCAATGGTGTCGTTGATGGCGAGCGAGACGATCATGCCGGCCAGAATGAACGGCAGCGCGCTGATGAAGTAGATTCCCGCCAGCGTCAGGTTCGTCGGTTCGCCGCGCGTCAGCACGAAGACCAGAGAGAGCACTGTGACCACGCCCACCGCGGACGACAGCATTCCCAGGCGGCGGTAGATTTCCGGTCTCTCCGCCGTAACCAGGTACGACAATACGCCGCCGACTCCCAGCCCGAACAGAGCGATCGAGATAGCGAGGAACGCGAAGTGATAATAGAAAACGACCGAGAAAATGCGAGTGAGCGACAGCTCCAGAATGAGCGTGGCGAGGGTGGTCATCGCGACGCCTACGTAGACGAAGGGCCAGTGCAGGCGAGCACCTGGGACAGACGATAATATGCGCGGCAACTTACCATCGTATGATACGCGGTGGCGCGTCATGATAGTTTCGGAAATAAGAAGAATGCCAGAGACCATTTACCGCAATCGCAGAGCCGTACAGGTGGAGAACGATCAGGTCCGGGTGACCGTGATGGTGGAAGGTGGCCACATCGCGGAGATTCTGCACAAGGCCTCGGGGACGAACCCGCTGTGGACCCCGCCGTGGCCGACCATTGAGCCGTCGTCCTACGATCCGGCCCAGCATCCGGAATACGGACAGAACGCCGAGAGCGAGTTGCTCTCCGGCATCATGGGACACAACACCTGCATCGACCTGTTCGGCGGACCGTCGGCGGAAGAAGCCGCGGCGGGCGTGGGCGTGCACGGCGAGGCTTCGGTGCTGCCGTACCAGATTGTGGAAGAAGACGGCGCGCTGGTTTGCACCTGCCACATGGTGAAATCGGGCCTCGTGTTCCGGCGCAGTCTGCGGCTGGAAGGCTCGCGCGTGCAGATCTGTGAGAGCGTGGAAAACGTGGGCCACTGGGATCGTCCCATCGCGTGGCAGCAGCACGTCACGCTGGGTCCGCCGTTCCTTGAGCGCGGCAAGACGCGCTTCGCGGTCACCGGTACCAGATCGCGCACTTACGAGGGCGCGTTTGGCGACCTCTTCGATCCCGGCACCACCTTCGACTGGCCCTATGCTCCGCTGAAGGGCGGCGATGGCGTCTACGATCTGCGCGTGTTCACCTCCCGTGAGGTATCGGCGGGATACACCGCGCACCTGATGGACCCGGCGGCGGAAGAAGCGTCGTTTGAAGCCTGGTCGGCGGATGGGAGCGTGGTGTTCGGCTATCGCTGGAAGCGTGCGGACTTCCCCTGGCTGGGCATCTGGGAGGAGAACTGCGCGCGGCAGAGTCCGCCGTGGAATGGCGTCGCCATCACGCGCGGCATGGAGTTCGGCGTGTCGCCGCAGCCTGAGAGTCGGCGCGCGATGATTGATCGCGGCTCCCTGTTCGGTGTTCCTGCCTACCGCTGGGTGCCGGCGAAATCCACCGTGTCCGTGAGCTATGAAGCGTTCATCGGAGCGGCGGAATGAAGGTTCTCGTGATCGGCGGCGGAGGCCGCGAACACGCACTGGCGTGGAGGCTTGCGCAGTCGCCCTCAGTGAGTGAGGTGTTCATAGGTCCGGGGAATCCCGGGGTGGCCAGGTGTGCTGCTCGCGTACGGGCGAACAACATCGATCAGTGGCTGTCGTTCGCTAAGGAGAGGGCCATTGACCTGACCGTGGTGGGGCCGGAGGCTCCGCTGGTGGCGGGCGTGGTGGACCGGTTCCGCGCGGACGGGCTGGCCATCGTGGGACCCACGGCGGAGGCGGCGCAACTGGAGGGCAGCAAGGCGTTCAGCAAGGATTTCATGATCCGTGCCGGCGTGCCGACGGCTCGCTATCGCGTGGTGACCACGCTGGAAGAGGCTCGCGCCGCACTGGATGAGTTCGACCTGCCTGTAGTGCTGAAGGCGGATGGCCTGGCTGCCGGCAAGGGCGTGGTGATCGCTCAGGATCGTGCGGAGGCGGAGGCGGCTTTGCCCGCGCTGCTGGGCTCCTCCAGGCTGGTGATTGAGGAGTTCCTGCAGGGCGAAGAGGTCAGCTTCATCGTGCTGAGCGATGGCAGGAAGGCGATTCCGTTCGCGCCAACGCAGGACCACAAGAACATCTTCGATGGCGACAAGGGCCCGAACACCGGCGGCATGGGCGCGTATCGCGACGACCGCATTCTGACGCCGGAACAGAGCGCCGAGGTGGAGCGGACAGTGATTGAGCCGGTGCTGGCCAGAATGGCTGAGGAAGGGCGTCCGTTTACCGGCTTCCTGTACGCGGGTTTGATGATGACGCCGGCGGGGGTGAAGGTGCTGGAGTTCAACGTGCGACTGGGCGATCCGGAGACTCAGCCGCTGATGCACGGCCTGGCGTCGGATCTGGGGGAGGCGCTGATGGCGTCGGCACAGGGCGATCTGGGGAGCGCGCGGTTTGCCTTCAATTGCGGGTCGAGCGTGTGCGTGGTGCTGGCAGCCAGCGGCTACCCGGGGACGGTGCGGACGGGCGACGTGATCGAGGGGATCGCGGAAGCGGAGGCGCTGGGAGCGACGGTGTTTCACGCGGGGACGACGGAGGCGGCCAGTGGCGGGGTAAAGACGTCAGGAGGCCGCGTGCTCGGGGTGACTGCCTCGGGGCCGGACCTGCCGGTCGCGATCTCGGCGGCCTACGCGGCGGGCGGGCGGATCCGGTTCGACGGGATGCAGATGCGCTCGGACATCGGGGCTAAGGGTCTGCGGCGTTACTGAGTTAGCGTTACGGTGGAATCATGCTGGACTGGCACGTTGCCGGCTGGTCTTCGCCGAAGTTAGCTCACTCGACCCCGATTCCTGGATAGATTCGAAAACTCCGGAAGGAAATGTGTCCCTTTTTCCGGGCGGAATGCGCATACCTGTATGAGGTTTGGTCATTCCATGACAAGAAGATTTTTGACGCTTCCCTTCCTGTGTCTTGCCGCTCTTGCCCAGGCTCCGGCAGATCTTCCCCTGACACCGCTGCCCACGGGCAACGCCGACATTGACAGGTACAACACCAACTACATCAGACTGACGCGCAGCCTTCTTGCGCCGAAGAATGTAGCTGATACTTTTGGTCGGCGAATTGCCAAGCGGTACATTGCCATGCAGATCACTGTCGCGAACCGCAATGGCGACTACCAGTGGATGATCACCGACGCTTCACTGGACTTGAGCCGTCTGATTAAGTACATGCAATCCGAGTCCAGGTGCGGCACCAGAGCGGCTTCGCTGAAGGCAATCCTGGCCGAACAGGCAAAGCCCGTGCCTAACCCCACAGTGACCGGCTCCGATTTGACAATCCTGCGTGGCGTGGCGGAGAAAGGCCAGTTCCAGGATCCCCGCAATCTGACCTTGCGCGTCCTGCAGGGGAGCGGCACAATCGCTGCGAGCCTTCTGGGAGTTACCACTTTCGGCCCGGCTTTCGCCCCGGCTGTCGCTGCATTCAACGGGCCCCTGGTCAGTGCCTACCAGCGAGTCTTCCCGGACCTGACTGTCAATCAGTTGAACCGGCTGAACGACTCGGCCTACATGGCTAACTCCATCGTCAACAAGCAGTCTCCAAAAGTGCTTGTGATCTTTGTGCCGTCTTCGTTGCTGCTGGACAAGTCAGAGCAGGGCAAGTTCTACCGGGATCCGTATTCAGTGTTCTCCACGGGCTGTACGGACCTCCGGCTGCTTGACGCAACAGTCGATGGCCACTTCGTGACGCGGCTGGATGTGGCTCCGCTGATCTCGTCGGTGTCTATTGAAGGATCTGAGGCCACGAAGTTTGGCACCGACAATTTCAAAGTCACAGGAATGATCACGGGCCGGTTTCTGGACGGTTCGACGCTCGCATTGTCGGGAGCGCCGGCTGGGTTGGTCATCACGCCCGTCGGAAAAGTAACAGAGGAGCGGAGGGGTTTTGAGCTTTCGTCTCCGAAGCCGCTGACTCCGTCTTCTGCGTTCACCATTGAGGCCCAAAAGTCCGGATCTTCCGCAGGGCGCTTCGCGATCACAGCTAACTACTCACCCGGGCGACCATTGATCGCTGCCGTGGGTGGCGTTGCCCCGGCATCGGTCAGGCAAGGTGAGCAGGCGATCCTGGAAATCACCGGCACGAATTTCCTCCCCGATGCTTCCGTACGGTTCTCAAATGAGACTGGTCTCACATTGGGGGACGTGGAGTACGTCGCCACATCGAAACTCAGGCTTACTGTGGCCGTCGCTGCCGGAACTTCTGCTGGCGTGCGTGAATTCGTCGTCCAGACCGCCGGGGGAAGTACTGGTAAGGCGACCATTGCCGTCGTGCAGTAGCTAACCGTAAAGATTAGGATTAGGAGAAGACAGATGAGATTTCCAGGATTATCAGATCGACCATGCGCACCAGTGGGGTCCGGTTCCGACGGGGTTGTATCAGGACCCAGCCCAATCGGTTCCACTCCGTCGCCGATTGGCTCCGGTCCGGCACCCGGCGGCACGCGCGTCCGGGAAAGCGCCATCTCCGAGTCTGGCGGAATCGTACCGGACGTCAATATGCGCCGGACGGATCTGGATGCCCTTCACCCAGCCTTGCGTGAGGCCGTGGTTTGGCTACAGGTCCGCTTCCAGCAGGAATCCATTCCGTTCCGCCTGTTCGAGGCCTACCGGTCCTCTCTGCGCCAGGATTGGCTGTACTCGCAGGGGCGTTCCGGTGGCCCGCCCGGACCCATCGTTACCAAGGCTAAGGCCTGGGAATCGTACCACCAATACGGCCTTGCCGTGGACTTTGTCCTGTGGCTTGAAGGCAGGTGGAGTTGGAGCGATACAGGCATTTACAAGCGTTACTGGACACGCCTGCAGGACCTCGGCAAAGAGGTCGGCCTCGAGCCACTCTCCTGGGAGAAGCCGCATCTTCAGGTGGCTGGACTTGAGCTCAAAAACTTGCAGAAAGGCCTCTATCCGGACGGCGGAGATGAGCCGTGGATGGACAACCTTGAAGCCGCGGCAATTAGCTGGCAGGGTTCGCCCGGGGCTCCCCGTCTTGTGTCCCCTCGGCCCGCGGTCCGATAGCGGGATCACCGTTCGTCCCGCAGTCTGTCCTTCCCGGGAGCACCACAGGCGATCACTCTGCCTGGCTCCTCAAGGCTGGTGATTGAGGCGTTCCTCGTGGTCCGTTCGCGCCGACGCAGGACCACAAGAACATCTTCGATGGCGACAAGGGCGCGTATCGCGAAGACCGCATCCTGACGCCAGAACAGAGCGCCGGGGTGGAGCGGACGGTGATTAGCCTGTGCTGGCCAGAATGGCCGGAGTTCGACGGGATGCAGATACGCTCGGACATCGGGGCCAAGGGGTGGCGGCGGTATTTGAAGTAGAGCTCGGCTGGCGGGGAACGAAGCGTGGTTCACCGCCAGGCAGGAACACTAGACGTCGAGGTTGCGGACGTCCAGCGCATTGTCCTCAATGAATTTGCGGCGGCTTTCCACGTTCTCGCCCATCAGGGTGGAGAAAATCAGGTCGGATTCAACGAGATCTTCCAGACGGACCTGAAGCAGAGTGCGCTTTTCGGGATTCATAGTGGTTTCCCACAGCTGCTCGGCGTTCATTTCGCCCAGACCCTTGTATCGCTGGACGCTGGCGTCGCGCATGCCCTCTGTGCGGACATACTGGAGTAGTTCGCGCCAGTGGCCGATGCTTTCGGCGGCACCATCGTTGATCACGTTGAAAGGGGGGATGTTGTACTTCGCGATGTCCTTCGCAATGGAGCGGAGCTTGCGGTAGTCGGCCTGAGTAGCGAGGTCGACATTGATGGCACGCTCGGCCTGAGTGGCGTCCCGGTAGATCAGCTGGAAGCCGGAATGCTGCTCGTCTACACGGATCTCGGGTTCGAGGCCGATGTTGCGGAGGGCTTCTGCGAGAGGCTCCAGATTGGCGGCGTCGGAGAAATCGACGCGGGTGTCGACGCGGTACCTGGCGTTGGTGAGGAGTTCGACCACGCGTGTATCGCGGAGGCGGCGTTCGGCCGGGCGGAACAGGTTCTGCAGATCGTCGAGTTTCAGCAGGAAGCTGCGGAGTTCGCCCTTTTCGATGCGCACGACGCCATCGGCGGTGGTGATCTCGACCGCCAGGCTTTCGATCGCGCGGCGGAGCACTTCCACGGTGAATTCGCGGTCGTCCTTGATGTACTTCTCGCTCTTGCCCTTTTTAATGCGGTACAGCGGCGGCTGGGCGACATAGATATGGCCGCGCGTGATCAGTTCCTGCATGTGCCGGAAGAAGAACGTCAGCAGCAGGGTTCGGATGTGGCTGCCGTCCACGTCCGCGTCCGTCATGATGATGATTTTGTGGTACCGAAGTTTGGCGACGTTGAAATCGTCTTTGCCGATACCGGTGCCGACGGCGGTGATCATGGCACGAATTTCTTCGTGGCCCAGCATCTTGTCGTAGCGGGCTTTCTCGACGTTCAGAATCTTACCGCGGAGGGGCAGGATGGCCTGATAACGGCGATCACGTCCGCCCTTGGCGGTGCCGCCCGCCGACTCGCCCTCAACCAGATAGACCTCGCAACGTTCGGGATCCTTCTCCTGACAATCGGCCAGCTTGCCGGGGAGACCGCCTGAATCCAGAGCACCCTTCCGGCGGGTGAGGTCGCGGGCCTTACGGGCGGCTTCGCGGGCGCGGGAGGCTTCAATGGCCTTGCCCACGATCTTCTTCATCACCTGGGGATTCTTGTCGAAGAACTCAGAGAGCTTTTCGTTTACGAACTCAGTGACGTAGCCGCCGATGTTGCTGTTCAGCTTGCCCTTGGTCTGGCCTTCGAACTGGGGCTGCGGCAGCTTCACGCTGATGACTGCGGTGAGACCTTCGCGAACGTCGTCGCCGGAGAGGTTTTCCTTGACGTCGCGGAAGAGGCCGCCAGCCTGACCAGCCCGGTTGACGGTGCCGGTGAGCGCGCTGCGGAAGCCGCTCATGTGGCTGCCGCCATCGACCGTG
>Ga0105048_10009901_pt1 | contig 15112 bp, 14 predicted proteins | sample MAT05_FD_78382 | JGI IMG/M metagenome (GOLD analysis project Ga0105048, IMG submission 78382) | Freshwater microbial communities from Lake Fryxell liftoff mats and glacier meltwater in Antarctica - MAT-05 | ecosystem: Environmental > Aquatic > Freshwater > Ice > Liftoff microbial mat | place... | reverse complement strand
GACTTGCCGCTCGACGCAACGGTGTTCCCGGCGTCGCTGCATGCGACAATGCGCAAGGGCAAGTTCGAACGGGGGCTGCTGCGCCGGATGCCGCAGGTGCTGCCCAAGGCGGCAAAGGTGCTGGAAATCGGCTCCGGCGCCGGGATTCTGGGCCTGCATCTGCGGCATGTGCGGCCGGATCTGTGGATCACGTTGCAGGAAGATACCGCCGCCCTGCGCCTGATGATGCGCCGGATCGCAATCCGCAACAACCGGGTGTTCGATGACCGCCTGAGCCTCTCGCCGCTGACCCTGGAGCCCGTCGAGGACGGCTTGCGCCAGCTTGTCGGCACTCATGCGCCGCAGTCCTTGCTGCTGGCCGACCCGCGGCTGAACCCGCAACTGCTGGCCAAGACGCTGGGCGATCTGCCACCCCCGGACCAGATTTTTCTGCATGGCCGGCTGCTTGATGCGCATCGCAGCCGGCTTGGCGACCTTGACGCAGCGCTGGCTGATCTGGGATATGAACCGGCGTTCGGATTTGATCCGAACACCACGCGCGGCTATGCCAGGGTCAGGGGGTGAGCGGTCTGGACATGCGAACCGACCTGCGGCATTGTCGTCGAAAACCCAACGATTGCAGGTGATCCATGGCCACCCCGACCCGCAGACCTGTCGCCTCGCTCTGGATCGGGGAAAAGCTGCACTACCTCAACCAGCTCTGTCTGCTCAGCCATGTGCGCCACGGCCACCCGACGACGCTGTATTGCACCGACAAGGTCACGAACGTCCCCGCCGGAATTGATGTGCGCCCGGCAACCGACATCATGACCATCGACATGGACATTGTCCGCCAGACTTCGGAAAGCTTTCTGTCCAACGTGTTCCGCTACAAGATGATCCAGAAAACCGATGCGGTCTGGATCGACTGCGACGCGTTCTGCCATCGCCCGTTTCCCGACGAGATGCAGAATATCTATGCCGGGCATGGGTTTAGAGGCGCACTGAACTGCGGCGTGGTCTATATTCCGAAGCAGGGCGCACTGATGGATCAGTTGCTGGATTACTACGAAAACTTGCCCGCCGCCCCGGCATGGTTCAACAAACAGCAGCGCAAGCGGTTGGAGAAGCAGGACGGGTCCCTGCCGCAGGCGGTTCGCATCTACAACGCCGAACGCACCGCCTTTGGTCCGCAGGCCTTTACCTGGTTTGCGCAGCAGACCGGCGACTTTGACAAGGCGCTCAGCCCCGATTACCTTTATCCGGTGCCGTTCCAGTTGAACGATGTGTTCTACGATCCGCACGGCCGGGTCGAGGGACACTTCACCGAAAACACCCTGTCGGTGCATTTGTATACCAATGGCACGAAACCGTGGTGGCGCAAGCACCCGCCGCTGGCCAATTCCTATGCCGCACGAATGTGCGCCGAGGTGGGGGTCGACCCGTCAGCGGCACTGGAGGAATGATCGTTCACGTATCGGCGAACGCCCGTTCGTCTAACCCTTGAACGGTGCCATTCCGGCGCGGGCGAGCGCATCTGCGCGTTCGTTTTCGGCATGGCCCGCGTGACCCTTGATCCAGCGCCATTCAACCTTGTGCAGCGCCTGCGCCGTGTCAAGCCGTTGCCACAAATCGACATTCTTCACCGGATCGCGCCCCGAAGTGCGCCAGCCGTTGCGTTTCCAGCCGTGAATCCACTCGGTCACGCCGTTCTTGACATAGGCGCTGTCGGTCACGACCACCACGTCGCTGGCCCGCGTCAATGCCTCGAGCGCCGAAATTGCCGCCAACAGCTCCATGCGGTTGTTGGTGGTCAGCTTCTCGCCGCCCGACAATTCGCGCTGCTTGACGATGTCGCCATTCTCGCGGGCGATCATCAGCACGCCCCAGCCTCCGGGCCCCGGATTTCCCGAACAGGCCCCGTCGGTATAGACAAACAACTGTGGCATCTGGCCCCCTCTGACCCCTTGGGCTTACGCAGGCCGCCGTGCCACGTCAACCAGCCCTGCCGCTTTCTTATGTCCGGCTATTGCCCCAGCGGGGTAAAGACGAAATCGCCGCCCTCGTGCCCCGATCTGGCGATGGGCCGATACTGCGGTTCCTGATCGGCCCGGCCCACCACGATTGGCAGCACGAACTGATCGAACATCTCGCGCGCGGCGATCGGGCCATCGGCGTTGTGCAGCGCTGTCAGAAACGCCCGCGCAAAGATGGAATGGCCATCGCCGCCGCCATCGGCCACGGGTTCATTCGCGCCAGAGCTGATCAGCACCCGCGATCGTTTCTCGGCCAGACGCAGCAGCATGCGCTGACGGTCCTCGCCGGTGACCGCATAGCCGCCTGCGTCGCGCAGCAAGGCCCCCGAGTAGCAACTGTCCGACACCACGATCACCGATGCCGCCTGCAACCGCAGCAGCGCCTCGGAAATCCCCGAGGCCGAGATATAGCTGGGCGGCACCCCGGCCACGGCATCGGCGGGCACCCAGAACGCCGTGCCGGTGACCTGTTCGAACACCCCATGCCCGCCGTAGTAGATCAGCACCTGATCCGCCTCGCCGGCAATCAGGCTGAGTTGAAACAGCGTCGTCTCGATCTGCGCGCGGCTGGCATCGCGCAGCAGCAAGGGCAGGCGGTGCCCATCCGGCGTCACCGCTTCGGTCACAAAGCCATACCGGCGGACCAGCACATCGGCCACCGCATCGACATCGGCAAAGGGAGTCGCGAGCGCAGGCATGCCGGTATCGCCGCCGTAGGTCTGATTGGCGATCAGCAGCGCGTATTTCCGCCCGCCGCCTGCCAGCGGGTCCGCGCCCCCCGCATAGGTGACCTCGACGGTCCGCGTATGCTGCCGGTTGTCGCGGGTCAGCGCCACCACCTCGATGCGGTTCAACCCATCGGTCAATTCGATCTGATGCTCGAACGTGCCGTCCGACCGGCTAAGGGCCTGCTCCTTGCCCACCAGCACGATCAGGGTTTCTGACGGCCATTCGACCCGGCCCTTCAGCACCACCGTCGGCGTGTCGAGCGGTTCGGCGGCGCGGCTGGGTTCTGGAGCGGTGATGCGGATCACGTCAGGGCTGCCGGGGGCGGGCACCAGCGGCGCCGGTTCCAGAGGCAGGCCACCCGTCAGCTTTTCCGCCAGAATCGGCAGGCCCGCATCCGTCGTCTCGATCAGGTGATTCTGGTATTGCAGATATTGCGGTGCAAGCTCCAGCGCCGCCATCTGCCGTCCGATCGACGGCATGGTCAGCGCGTCATCGGTGCGCAGCGCGGCCGACAGCTTGAACGCAAACAGACCATAGACCGCCGCTTCGGCACTGCCTTCGGGAAGCTGCATCTCGGCCGACATCGACGTCTTGTCGGCGGCATAGAACAACGAAAACGCCCCGGCCCGGCTGATCAGCGGCGTGGGCTGCGGCCCGACCGGCCCGGCGCTGTCTTCTGACAGGTTTTCCCGCCAGATCAGCCGCCCGTCCACCGCCATCTGCCGCGCGGCAAGGTCAAAGCTGGCGGCATAAGTGGTGTCCATCATCAGCGTCACATGCGCCGCCCGGTTGCGCAGCCGGGTCATCAATTCCGACAGTGCCCCGGCCGAAAGAATTTCCTGCTGCGCCGCCCCGCTGTCATTCAGCATCAGATAGGGACCCGCCTCGACAATGCCGCGCATCAGGGGGTCACTGTCGGCCCAATCCGAAATCCAGTCCTGATCGCTGCGCCCGCCGGTCATCATGCCTGCGGCTGCGGCGGTGTCGAACATCACCGCCGTTGCGTAGATGACCACCATGTCGGTGCAGGTCACGCGGCCGAGCATCGCATCGACTGCCCGGGTCAGCCCCTGCCGCGTCGCGGCGCTGCCCTGCAGGGAAATGACATTGCCCGGATTGACGCCCCGCGTCGTCAGTGTCTCTCCGATCAGCGCAATCGAATTGCCCGACCCGGCCAGCTTGATCTCGGTCATCGGCCCGAAACTGTCTGCCCCCAGCAACAGCGCATAGGTCTGCCCTGTCCGGGTCATGTCGCAGGGCGGCGGGGCAGCGGCATCCTGCACTGGCAGAAAGGCGGTCAGCGTCGCATAGTCGCCCAAGGCCAGCGTGCGCATCTGGTCGATGGTCAGCGCCTCTTGCGCCCGCGCCGCCGGAGCCCACGCCATCGGGGTCCAGACCAGAACTGCCAACACCACCGCAAGCCACCGCATCATCGCCCCTATTCCCGGTTTGGCCCAGACTAACCGGGCACAGCGGGGAACGGGCATGGAATTTTGCAGGGTCGCGCCACTATCGCCCGCGTGCGTTCGGCTAGGGAGACACCCGCGCCAGCACCACATCGCCGCCCTCGTGCCCGGCGCGGTCGATGGGGCGGTATTGCGGCTCTTGCGCAGCACGGCCGACGACCATCGGCAGCAGATACTGGTCAAACAATTCACGGGCCGAAAATGCCTCTGACTCCATCTCGGCAAGCCCGGTCAGCAGGGCGCGGGCAAACACCGAATGGCCATCGCCGCCACCATCGGCCACCGGCTCGTTGCCGCCCGAGGCAATGACGATGCGCGACCGTTTCGCCGCCAGCCGTTGCAGCGCGCGCAACCGGTCGTCACCAACCGGATCGGCGGCTGCGGCATCTCCGCGCAGCAGCGCGCCGGAATAGCAACTGTCGGAGATGACCAGCACATTGCCTGCCTCAATCCGCAGGATCGCGTCGGTGATCGCGGCGGCTGGCAGATAGGAAAACGGCAGCCCCGCACTGGCGTCCACCGGCAGCCAGAACGCGCCTTCGGTCGCCGCCTCGTAAACCCCGTGCCCGGCGTAGAAGATCAGCACCGAATCCCTGTTGCCCGCGATGCGGCTAAGCTGAAACAGCGCGGTCTCGATCTGCAACCGGGTGGCATCCTGCAGAAACAGCGAAATCTCTGTGCCCTCGGGCGTGGTGGCCGTGGTCTGATAGCCATAGCGCGCCGTCAGAATCCCGGCCAGGGCCGTGGCATCGGCCAGCGGCGTGGCCAGCACCGGCAATCCCGATCCTGCCGCGTAGTTTTGATTGGCGATCAGCAAGGCATAGCGTTTGCCGGTTCCAACCAGCGCCTGCATGTCGCCTTCGAAGAACAGCTCGAAACTGTGGGTGATCGGCTGGTTATCACGGGTCATCGCCAGCACGTCGATCCGGTTCACCCCGGCGGACAGTTCGATATCATGGCTGAAACTGCCATCGGGCGACGATTGCGCCGGCGTGCCGTTGACTGTCACGATCATCGTCTCTGCCGGAGCTTCGACCACACCGCGCAGGGTCAGGCTGGCACTGTCCAGCGGATCGGCGGCGCGGGTCGGGGCGGGGTCGAGGATGCGGATCACCCGACCGCCGAGGGGCTGGGCCGGGCGGGTTTCGACGATCAGATCCCGTTCGGGATCGGTGGTCGAAAACACATAGGTCCATTGCCGGTCCACCTGCCCGTCGCCGTCCTCTTGCGCCATCTGCCGCGACAGGGCGGTCGGGGTGGTCCGGTCGGCCTTGAGCATGGCCGAAGCAAAGCGAAAGCTGAACACGCCATAATATCGGGCCTCGGGCGCATCGCGCGGCAGGATCATCTCGACGGTCAATTCGCCGACCGCCGTGCCGTAGTATACGGTCAGCGCCCCCGCCTGCGGCCCCAAAGCCAGCGCCGTGTCGGGCAGCGGCCCATCCGGCCCCATGCGGTTGCGCCACCGGGCGCCGCCATCGACCCGGGCCTGCCGGTCCTCCAGCCGCATGTCCTCGGCCGTCGAGGTGTCCAGCATCACCGTCACATCCGCGCCCCGGTTGCGCAGCCGCGTCACAAGATCGGACAGCGCGTCGGCGTTCAGCACATCCGACACCCCCGCCGTGTCGGCGTTCAGCATCAGATACGGCCCCTGGGCCACCACAGCACGGCCGGCGTTGACGCCAAGGTCAACCGCTGTCATCTCGGCCAGCGTGGCGTCGGCCTCGCCCCAGATGAACGGGCCGCGCGGGTCAGAGGTGGGACCAAGCTGATCGGCCCCGAACACCCAGCCCGAGGCGAGCAGCAGCACCGAATCGCCACAGTCGGTGGCGTCCAGCAGGGCTGTCGCAGCGTTGGTCAACCCTTGCCGTGTCGCCCCGGCACCCTGCAGCACCGTCAGGTTCTGGGCCGATGCCCCCCGCGCGATCAGGGCGTTGCGCACCAGTTCGGCATCGTTCACCGGGCCATAGAGGTGATACACCGGGTCCATGGTCCACTCGGCCGCTCCGATGATCAATGCGCGGGTCACCGGCTGATGCAGTGGGGTGCAGGCGATCAGCGCCGGCTCGTCTGGCAGCGGCAACGGCCCCTCCAGCCCATCGACCTGCAAACGCAGCAGACCAAGATACTCGGCCATGGCATCCGGTTCTGTCCCGGCATGGGCCGTCACCAGCGGGGCGATCGACAGGCAGGCCGTCATGGCGCAGATCAGCAGGGGGTGTCGCATCGCGGGCTCCGTCGTATCGCCGTCATGCTTGCATGCCTGAACAGGCGTGTCACATGACGAATGCGGTCACGCGAAGGCCGGGACCATCAGACAAGCCACCACCACCACCGTCAGCCCGATGCGCAGACGCAACCACCAGACGGGGGCCAGCCCGTGCTGCCAGAACATCCAGTCCAGCCCCAGCACCCCGACAAACCCGGCCATCAGCCAGATGGCCGCCGACACCGGGCCACCGCCGACGAAAAAGAACGCCCAAAGCGCCGGCAGCACAGCCAGGGCATAAAACTCCCTCCGTTCTGATTTGCTGGCAAACCCCCACAGCGCCCCGCCCATGAACGACAGGATGACCGAGCCATAGGCCAGCGTCACATAGGGCCCCAGAAAGCGCGGGCCAAGAAACGTCAGCCCGAAGTTGGCCATCGCAGGCGACAGTTCGGTTGCAGCGCCCCACAGGAACGGCAGCAACCCCGCGACCGCAAGGATCAGTGCCAGGCGGGGAATCGGTGTCATGCCGGCTCTCTCAACACGCGCGGCACCTTGAATTCGACATGCTCCTGCGCGGTTTCCACCAGTTCGACGGTAACGTCGAACCGGGCGCGGACGGCGTCGATCACCTCGGTCACCAGCACTTCGGGGGCCGATGCCCCGGCGGTCAGACCAAGCGACCGGATACCCTCCAGCGCGCGCCAGTCGATGTCGGCGGCGCGCTGCACCAGTTGCGCATAGGCACAGCCCGCCGTGCGCCCCACCTCGACCAGCCGCATCGAGTTGCTGGAATTCGGGGCGCCGATCACCAGCAGCGCATCAATCCGCGGCGCAATCGCCTTGACCGCCGCCTGCCGGTTGGTCGTCGCATAGCAGATATCCTCGTGCGCCGGGGCGTGGATGGCGGGAAAACGGGCCTGCAGCGCCGCCACGATGCCCGCCGTGTCATCGACCGACAGGGTGGTCTGGGTGATGAAGGCCAGCCGGGCCGGATCGCGCACCTGCAAGGTGGCCACATCCGCCTCGGTCTCGACCAGAAGCACCTCGCCGGGCGGCAGCTGGCCCATGGTGCCGATGGTTTCAGGGTGGCCCGCGTGGCCGATCATGATCATCTGCAGCCCGTTCTCGGAATGGCGGGCGGCCTCGTTGTGGACCTTGGTCACCAGCGGGCAGGTGGCGTCGACGACGATCATCTGGCGCGACGCGGCTTCGGCCGGCACCGATTTCGGCACGCCATGCGCCGAAAAGATCACCGGGCGGTCGACCGGGCAATCGTCAAGCTCTTCCACAAACACCGCACCCTTGGCGCGCAGCGCATCGACGACAAACCGGTTGTGCACGATCTCATGGCGCACATAAACCGGCGCGCCCCATTTCTGCAGCGCCAGTTCGACGATCTTGATGGCACGGTCCACTCCGGCGCAAAACCCGCGCGGCGCGGCCAGATACAGGGTCAGGGTCGGCAAGGGCATGTCGGAACTTTGCGTTTGGCAAGGAATCTGACCCATAGCTACGGCTTGCCTGCTGGCAGGTCCAGACTTTCCCGCAGGGTGGCGGACCGAGGCCGTGACTTGCCCCGGTCTGACACGTTACTTGACCTCGTCGGCCACTTCCTCGCGGTCCATCGGACGCGGGTCGCGCGGCGGGCGACCGATGACTTCGCGCAACTCGTCCAGCTCGATGAAATTGTCGGCCTGACGGCGCAGCTCGTCGGCGATCATCGGCGGCTGGCTGCGGATGGTCGACACGACTGACACCCGAACCCCCTGACGCTGCAGGCTTTCCACCAGCGGACGAAAATCCCCGTCGCCCGAGAACAGCACGATATGATCGACACGCGGCGCAAGTTCCATGGCATCGACGGTCAGTTCGATATCCATGTTGCCCTTGACCTTCCGGCGGCCCTGGCTGTCGGTGTATTCCTTCGCCGGTTTGGTGACCATGGTGAAGCCGTTGTAGTGCAGCCAGTCGACCAGCGGACGGATCGGCGAGTATTCGTCGTTTTCCAGCAGTGCAGTATAGTAGAACGCGCGCAGCAGTTTGCCCCGCCGCATGAATTCTGCCCGCAACAGTTTGTAGTCGATGTCAAACCCGAGCGCCTTGGCGGCTGCATACAGGTTGGATCCATCAATGAACAGCGCGAGCCGTTCGTCCTTGTAAAACATTCAGCATCCCCTCAAAAACCAACTCTCAAATCGTATTTCCGTGAAACACCTACGCAACGTAGTGAAATGCGACAGAGACCTGATGCAGATATCGGACCCGTGTACGATCCTTCAAGAGAACATACAAGAAAGTGTAACATTGGCTGACCAGACAGGAACGACCGCTCTCCTCGCGTTCGGGGCCAATCTGCCGTTCGACGGGATGCTGCCGGCAGAAACGATTCGGGCGGCGGCGGCGGCACTTGAGACCGAGCTTGCTGCAAAGGTTCGGCTTGGTCCGTTGTTCGGCACACCCTGTTTTCCACCCGGGTCCGGCCCAGACTACACCAACGCCTGCGCAAGGATGACGTTGAGTCGCGGACTTGCACCCGCGCTGCTTCTTGCGGCGCTGCACAGGATTGAGGCACGGCATGGCCGGACCCGCGACCGTCGCTGGGGCATGCGGACGCTCGACATCGACCTGTTGGCGATGGGCTGCTTGATAGAACCGGACGCGGCGACGCAGGATCACTGGCGCGACCTGCCGCCGGACCAGCAAGCCACCGCATCTCCCGACCGGCTGATTCTGCCGCACCCCCGGCTGCAGGACCGGGCTTTTGTGCTGGTGCCGCTGGCCTGTGTTGCCCCCGACTGGACGCATCCCCGGCTGGGTGTCGATGTCGCGACGCTGCTGTCCCGCCTGCCCGCAGCGGATGTGCAGGCGGTGACCCTGCTGGATTAGTTGCTTGTCAAGCCCCGGCATCACGCTTATATCCCCGGTTCCTGCCCCCTACTGACTGGAGTCGTCCATGGCCCGCGTGACGGTCGAAGATTGCGTTGACAAGGTTCCGAACCGGTTCGAACTGGTGATGCTGGCCGCCCACCGGGCGCGCGAGATTCAGGCAGGCTCTGCCATCACCGTCGACCGCGACGACGACAAGAACCCCGTGGTTGCCTTGCGCGAGATTGCGGATGAAACCCAGCCCGCCGCCGCCTTGTCGGAACGGATGATCGAAAGCCATCAGACCCAGATCGAGGTTGATGAGCCCGAGGATGATCAGATGGCGCTCTTGATGTCAGGCGAGATCGACCGCCCGATGCAGGACGACATGTCGGAAGAAAAGCTGCTGCGTGCCCTGATGGAAGCGCAAGGCGATAACTAGGCCCTAAGGTCAGGACGAGCATGATCGACGTCGATGACCTGATCGCGCTCGTCCGCAACTACAATCCCCGCACCAACGAAGACCTGATCCGCCGGGCCTATGCCTATGGCCTGCAAATGCACGACGGCCAGATGCGCAAATCCGGCGAGCCGTATTTCACCCATCCGGTGGCGGTAGCGGCGATCCTGACCGAACAGCAGCTTGATGATGCCACCATCGTCACCGCCCTGCTGCATGACACGATCGAGGACACCAAGTCGACCTACGCCGAAGTGCACCGCCTGTTTGGTGAAGAGGTGGCCGAACTGGTTGACGGTGTCACCAAGCTGACCAACCTGCAGCTTGACAGCGCCCACAGCCAGCAGGCCGAGAATTTCCGCAAGCTGTTCATCTCCATGTCCAAAGACCTGCGGGTGATCCTGGTCAAGCTGGGCGACCGGCTGCACAACATGCGCACCATCCGGTCGATGACGCCGGAAAAGCAGGCCCAGAAGGCGCGCGAGACGATGGAGATCTTCGCTCCGCTGGCAGGTCGCATGGGCATGCAGTGGATGCGCGAGGAACTGGAAGATCTGGCGTTCAAGGTTCTGAACCCCGAGGCGCGAAATTCCATCATTCGCCGCTTTCTGACCCTGCAGCGCGAAGCTGGCGATGTTGTGCACAAGATCACTGCCGATATCCGGCACGAGCTGGAAAAGGCGCAGATCGAGGCCGATGTCTATGGCCGCGCGAAAAAGCCCTATTCGATCTGGCGCAAGATGCAGGAAAAGGACCTGGCGTTTTCGCGTCTGTCCGACATTTACGGGTTCCGCATCATCTGCACCAATGTCGCCGACTGCTATCGCATTCTGGGGGTGATCCACCAACGCTGGCGCGCGGTTCCGGGGCGGTTCAAGGACTATCTCAGCCAGCCCAAGAACAACGGCTACCGGTCGATCCACACCTCGGTCTCGGGGCGTGACGGCAAGCGGGTCGAGGTGCAGATCCGGACCCGCGAGATGCACGAGGTGGCCGAGGCCGGGGTGGCTGCGCACTGGTCCTACCGCGAAGGCGTGCGCGCCAAGAACCCCTTTGCCGTCGATCCGGCCAAATGGATTGCCGGCCTGACCGAGAGGCTGGACGAGGGCGACCACGACGCCTTTCTGGAAAACGTCAAGCTCGAGATGTATTCCGACCAGGTGTTCTGCTTTACCCCCAAGGGCGATGTCATCCAGCTTCCCCGTGGTGCGACGCCGCTGGATTATGCCTATGCGATTCACACCCGCATCGGCAATTCCTGCGTGTCGGCCAAGGTCGATGGCATCCGCGTGCCGCTGTGGACCCGGCTGAAGAACGGCCAGAGCATCGAGATCATCACCGCCGAGGGCCAGCGCCCGCAGGCCAGCTGGATCGACATCGTGACCACCGGCCGTGCCAAGGCCGCGATCCGCCGCTCCTTGCGCGAAGAGGACCGGGGCCGGTTCGTCAAGCTGGGGCAGGAACTGGCCCGCGCGGCGTTCGACCACGTGGGGCGCAAATGCACCGACAAGGCGCTGCGCACCGCCGCCAAGATGCTGGGTGTGGCGGACGAGAATGACCTGTTGGCGCGGCTCGGCTCGGCCGAGATCACCGCCCGCAAGGTCGTGGAAACGCTATACCCCGAACTGGTTCAGTCAAAGGCAGATGTTGTCGATGCGCAGCGCCCCGTCGTTGGCCTGACGGCGGACCAAAGCTTTCGCCGCGCGCAATGTTGCCAGCCGGTTCCGGGCGAACGCATCGTCGGCATCACCTATCGCGGGCAAGGCGTGGTCATTCACGCCATCGACTGCCCGGCGCTGGAGGAATTTGAAGAACAGCCCGGCCGCTGGGTCGATCTGCACTGGCATTCCGGGCGGCATGCGGCAGTGCATACGGCCAGCTTCGAGATTACCATTTCCAACGACGCAGGCGTATTGGGCCGGATCTGCACCTTGATCGGCGAGCAGAAGGCCAATATCTCGGACCTGCGGTTCACCGAGCGCAAGCCGGATTTCTATCGGCTGATCATCGACGTGGACCTGCGCGATGTCGAGCACATGCACATGGTGATGACGGCACTGGACGCCGAAACCGATGTGGCGCAAGTGTCCCGGCATCGCGATGTGACGCGCAAGCCCTGAGTTTAGGGGCAGGAAGGAACCGGCCCGCCTGTGGTTTTCAAACGGCGCAACCCCCGCTCGTGGCTGTCCGCGACGCGGAATCTGGTTTATCCGGACGGCGGCTTTCGCCGTGCGACGCAGTATATGATCCACCGGATGCGCCGCTTGCCGGACGAGCCGCACAAGATTGCGCGCGGGGTGTTCGCCGGCACCTTCGTCAATTTCCCGCCGATCTTCGGCATCCAGTTCGTCACGGCCGCCCTGTTCGCCTGGGTGATCCGGGGCAACATCCTGGCCGCGCTTTTGTGCACCTTTCTGTCCAATCCGATCACCACGCCGCTGATCGCCGTCGGCGCGCTCGAGTTGGGGCACTGGATGCTGGGGATCGAGGTGCCGCTGACCCCGGTGATGATCTTTGATGCGTTCAGCCAGGCCGGGCTCGAATTGTGGCGCAACTTCCTGTCGATGTTCAGCCACGAAACGGCCCGGTGGGAAAGCCTCGCGCGGTTCTGGCAGACGATCTACTTTCCCTATCTGGTGGGGTCGATCCTGCCGGGCCTCGTGGTCTCGGTCATTGCGTATTACGTCACCATCCCGCTGGTGCGCGCCTATCAGAAGCTGCGCGCGACCAAGACCCGCGAGGCCATTGAAAAGCGGCGTCGGGTGAAGGCGGCCCTGCTGGAATTGCGCGCCCTCGAAGAGGCCGAAGCCAAGATGCGCACGGCGGCCGGCCATTCCGGGGATGACGGCAAGGCGAACTCATCCTAGATTGCAAACAGCCGCTCCGGCAGAAGGACAGACGATGAAACCCCTTGGAAACCTGCGGCTTGGCGTGAACATCGACCATGTGGCCACCCTGCGCAACGCGCGCGGCACGATCTGGCCCGATCCGCTGCGCGCCGCGATTCTGGCCGAGGCGGCGGGGGCCGACGGCATCACAGCGCATCTGCGCGAAGACCGCCGTCACATCCGCGATTCGGATATCGAGGCGCTGATGGCCGGTTTGACCACGCCCCTGAACTTCGAATGCGCAGCGACCGACGAAATGCAGGCCATCGCCCTGCGCCTGCGGCCCCACGCCGTCTGTCTGGTGCCCGAAAAGCGCGAAGAGCGCACGACCGAAGGCGGGCTTGACGTGGCGGGCGATGACAACCGCCTTGCTGCCTACATCGCCCCGTTGCGCGACGCGGGTTGCCGGGTGTCGATGTTCATCGGCCACGACCCGGCACAGATCCGCGCCTCTGCCCGGATCGGTGCGGCGGTGGTTGAACTGCACACCGGCCACTATTCCGACCTTCACGCCGAGGGCCGTCTTGCCGAGGCGAACGCCGAGCTCGCGGCCCTGCGCGAGGGTGCCGCGTTGGCCCGTTCGCTGGGTCTCGAAGTTCACGCCGGCCACGGCCTGACCTACGACAACGTCGCACCCGTCGCCGCGATGCCCGAAGTCATGGAACTGAACATCGGCCATTTCCTGATCGGCGAGGCGGTGTTCCGGGGCCTGGGCGGGGCGATCGAGGAGATGCGGCGGCGGATGGACGAGGCCCGCGCATGACCCTCATCGTCACCCTGAACCAGTCCGCGGGCGCGGTTGCGGCACGGCTGGATTAAGCGATGATCCTCGGCATCGGATCGGACCTGTGCAACATCGAACGGATCGAGGGCACCCTTACCCGTTTTGGCGACCGGTTCCTGCAACGGGTCTTTACCGACCGCGAACAGCGCAAGGCCGCCTCGCGCCCCCGCGCCATCGCCGCGACTTACGCCAAACGCTGGGCCGCGAAAGAAGCCTGCTCCAAGGCCCTGGGCACCGGGTTGCGCATGGGAATCTCCTGGAAGGACATGGCCGTGTCCAACCTGCGGTCCGGCCAGCCCGTCATGCACCTGACCGGCTGGGCGGCAGAGCGTCTGGCGGCGATGACCCCGCCGGGGCACCAGGCGATCATCCATGTCACGCTGACCGATGATCACCCCTGGGCGCAGGCGTTTGTGGTGATCGAGGCCCGTCCAATCGCCCCCGCGCCCCCCGGCCCAACTTGACTTACCACCCCGCCCCGCGCATGTAGCCCCCCGAACCCATCAAGAAGGCGCATCCCATGGCCAGCCGGTCGAAACCCGAAAACGGCATCGTCGAGACCGTCAAGACCATCGTCTATGCCCTGTTGATCGCGGGTCTGTTCCGCACCCTGTTCTTTCAGCCGTTCTGGATTCCGTCTGAATCGATGAAAGACACGCTGCTGATCGGTGACTTCCTGTTCGTCAACAAGATGGCTTACGGCTATTCGCGCTATTCCTGTCCCTTTGCGATCTGCCCGATTTCGGGCCGCATCCTGGCCTCCGAGCCCGAGCGGGGCGATGTCGCGGTGTTCCGCCATCCTGTCAACGGATCGGATTTCATCAAGCGGCTGATCGGCCTGCCGGGCGATCAGATTCAGATGAAGAACGGCGTGCTGTTCCTGAACGGCGACGAGGCCAAACAGCTGCCCGATGGCCTGTTCGAAGAGATGATGGAGCTGCAGGGGCCGATGCGCAACAAGCCGCGCTGTGAAAACGGCCCGGTGGGAGAGGGCGGCACCTGCAGCAAGTCGCGGGCGATCGAGACGTTGCCGGGCGGGACAAGCCATGCCGTGTTGAACATCGACACCAACGGCTATGGCGACAACACCGATGTGTTCACCGTGCCGGAAGGTGAGTATTTCTTCATGGGCGACAACCGCGACAATTCGCAGGACAGCCGCTATGGTCAGGCGTCGGGCGGCGTCGGATTCGTGCCCGCCGAATACCTGATCGGCCGCGCCGACCGCATCATGTTTTCGTCTGCCGGTCGGTCGATGCTGTATTTCTGGACCTGGCGGCCCGACCGGTTCTTCAAGGCGGTCAATTGACCGGGGCAGACGTTCAAACGGGTTTGCGCAGGCGGTGTTGGCTGTGTCTGGGGCCCCGGCCATGAAGCTTGCGGCCGACCTTATGGCCTTCCAGACCCGCATCGGCCATGTATTCCGCACCCCCGACCTGCTTGTTCGGGCTGTCACCCATGCGTCCTTGTCCTCGTCGTCCCGCCCGGACAACCAGCGGCTGGAGTTTCTGGGCGACCGCGTGCTGGGTCTGGTGATGGCCGAGGCGCTGTTGTCGGCCGATGCCCGCGCTGCCGAGGGCACGCTGGCCCCGCGGTTCAACGCGCTGGTGCGCAAGGAAACCTGTGCGGATGTGGCGCGGTCGGCGGGGTTGGGGGATGTTCTGAAGCTGGGCCGGTCCGAGATGATGTCGGG
>Ga0105048_10009900_pt1 | contig 15112 bp, 11 predicted proteins | sample MAT05_FD_78382 | JGI IMG/M metagenome (GOLD analysis project Ga0105048, IMG submission 78382) | Freshwater microbial communities from Lake Fryxell liftoff mats and glacier meltwater in Antarctica - MAT-05 | ecosystem: Environmental > Aquatic > Freshwater > Ice > Liftoff microbial mat | place... | reverse complement strand
GCAGAGGGTCCGCTGCCAGCCGAACGGGCGGCCCGGCTCTTTAGCGAAATTGCCGCCGGTCTTGCTCATGCCCACGAAAAAGGCCTGATTCACCGAGACCTGAAGCCGTCGAACATCATGGTGACGCCTAACGGTCATGCCAAAATTCTCGATCTTGGCTTGGCTCTCGGCATCGACGAGGAACTGCCGGCAGACAAGATGATCGTGGGCGGGCAAGGTTACGTTGTCGGCACCATGGACTACATTGCTCCCGAGCAAGTCGACGATCCGTCGCGGGTCGATGCCCGAGCCGACCTCTACGCCCTTGGTTGCACGCTTTACTTCACTCTGGTGGGTCAGCCGCCGTTTCCGGGCGGCACATCGGTGCAGAAAATGCAGCGACACCGGAAGGAATACCCGTCTCCCATCCCCGATGTGAACCCGACGGTTCCCGTGAATTTTGCTCACATCGTTGAGAAGCTGATGGAGAAGCGGCCGAGCAAACGATACGCCTCGGCTGGAGATGTTCGTGAGGCGCTGTTGCCGTGGGCGGAAGGCGACGAGGAAAGGCCGCTGGACGTCGACCCGATGTTGAATGAGGCCCAAGCGATCGAGGAACTCGAAAAAGAACGGGGTAGCTGGTGGGAATCGGTTCCCGTCATTTCCTTCGGCGGCGCGGAAGCCGGCAACTCCACGGATATATCCGCGGAACAGCCGTCAACAGAGAATCAGGCGCTGATGGCGCTTCTCATTGTTGTCGGTTTGGTTGGTCTCATCACATTTCTTGAAATGATTCGGCACTAACTCTTCCGGCCGACTACGAAACAAGCCCCTCGCGGAACGGGTCGTCCGGATCGAGTAAAAGCGTCGCCTCGCCTGTGATGAACGCCGTACCGGTCAGTCGCGGGTAGAGGAGATCGCCCTCACGCCGGATCGATCCTTCGAAGACGCTGCCGATGATGCTTTCTTGCCGCCAGATGTCGCCTTCGCGAATTTTACCATCGGCGGCGAGACAGGCGAGTTTGGCGCTCGTGCCCGTGCCGCAGGGCGATCGATCGTAGGCCAAGCCAGGGCAGAGGACGAAGTTACGGCTTTGATTCCGCGAATCGCGCGGCGAACCGAAGATCTCGACATGGTCAATCGGACCGCCGTCTTTCCCCGTGATCTTATCACGTTCAAGAGCCGTCCGGACCTTGCGGGTGAAGTCGAACAGGCGACCGAGATTCTTCAGGTCAAGTTCCAGCCCATGTTCGCCGACCAGGAAGAACCAGTTGCCGCCCCAGGCCACGTCGCCGCTAACCGGTCCGAACCCATCCACGTTTACCGATACGTTCTTCCACCAGCGGTAACTGGGAATGTTCTCGATCGTGACTGAATTCCCACCTGAATAGTCGAATTGCACAAGGCCGACGGGTGTTTCCAGGCGATGCGTGCCGGGGCCGATTCTTCCGAGATGAGCCAGGGTGATGGCCACGCCCATCGTGCCGTGGCCACACATTCCCAGGAAGCCGGTATTGTTGAAGAAGATGACGCCGGCCGTGTTCGCGGGGTCGACCGGTTTCTGAAGAATCGCGCCGACCAGCACGTCGGAGCCACGTGGTTCGCAAACGACGGCCGAGCGAATCGCGTCGAAATGTTCGTGAAAGCGGGTTCGGCATTCAAGCATCGTTCCCGAGCCCAGGTCCGGCCCACCAGCAACGATGACCCGCGTCGGCTCGCCGCCCGTGTGGGAATCGACGACTTGAATGCGTTGAAAAGCGCGAGCCATGCCTCACCCTTTCTTCGCCGCGGCTTGGAGCTTTTCCACAAAGCGAGCATGCTCGGGGGAGGCGATACCTTGTTGTAGCATCCGAATGACGGAACCGGTATCGCGGCGTACCATCGCTTCCACGTCAAGCCACAGGCCGGGAAAGGTCTCGCTATGAATGATGCCGTTGGCGTCGGGCGTCAGAAGTTCGTACTCGCCGGCGCGGAGGATTGACCACTCGATTGTTTGCTCGTCGACATTCCACAGGAAGAACTCGCGAACACCCGTTCGTTGGAACATCGGTCGTTTGATGTCTCGATCATAATCGATGCTACTCCAGGCCACTTCGCCAACAAATTCCGGAACGCCGGCTAAGTATCCGTCCGCACCCATGCTTGCATTCCCACCGTGTGATTTAGGGATAAAAAGCATCACATCCGGTTGCGGGATGTTGTCCCGCGCGAGCCGGGTCGTCGTGTTATCGCCTCCGTCGATGTCTGAAGTGAACGCTTTGTAGAAGCCGGCCCATGTCGCCAAATCGAGATGAGGGCTGCCATGAATCAGGGAGACGGGTGAGGCCATGATGTAGACGACTCCATTGATCAATTCCGCCTTCACGTCGGGCATCGCTTCGCAGCGGCGCATGAATTCGTCATCATCAAGACGTTGGCCATGAACCAGGGGCGGCGGTGCTAAAGTAGCTGTGCTCATCAAGTCTCACCCTTTCTTCGCCGCGGCTTGCAGTTGCTCAATGAAGCGGGCGTGTTCGGGCGAGGCGATGCCTTGCTGCAAGGCTCGGTCGACCGAGCCGACATCAAGGCGGACCATTGCTTCAACGTCGAGCCACAAACCTGGGAACGTCTCGCTACGGACAATACCTTCCGCTCCTGGTGTCAGAAAAGCATACTCTTCTCCGCGCAGAATCGACCATTCGATGATTTGCTCTTCGACATTCCACAGGATGAACTCACGAACGCCTGCCTGCTGGTAAATGGGCTTCTTCACTGTTTGGTCGCGATCAAGGCTGCTCAAGGCAATCTCGACAAGTAATTCGGGGGCTCCTTCGATGTATCGATCTTCATTGATGAACGAATTTCCGCCGTGTGATTCGAGGATGCGAAGGTACGCATCGGGCTGCGGAATATTTTCTCCTGAAAGACGAGTCGTTGCCTCGCCGCTCATTTCGACCCCGAACGTAGCGAACTCGTAATTGAACAGCCAGCCGATGAGCTTGCCTTGGGGCGTTCCGTGATCCACTTTGATGGGTGATGCCATGATGTAGACGACTCCATTAAGCAGTTCCGCCTTCACATCGGGCATCGCTTCGTAGCGGCGCATGAATTCGTCATCATCAAGGCGCTGGCCGTGAACAAGGGGCGGCGGTGCTAATGTGGCTGTGCTCATGATGTCTCACCCTTTCTTGGCCGCGGCTTGGAGCTTTTCCACGAAACGGGCATGTTCCGGCGAGGCGATGCCCTGTTGCAAGATTCGAAAGACCGAACCGGTATCGCGTCGGACCATCGCTTCAACGTCGAGCCACAAGCCGGGGAAGGCCTCACTTCGGATGATGCCGTCTGAGTCCGGCATGAGAAATTCGAATTCCTTCCCACGGAGGATCGACCATTCGATCAGCTGTTCTTCGACATTCCAGAGAATAAACTCTCGAACACCAGCCTTCTGGTAGAGCGGCCGTTTGGTATCCCGGTCGTAGTCGAGACTGCTCCACGCCACCTCGCCGATCAGTTCTGGCGCTCCGTGCAAGTAGCGGTCGGCGCCAATTGTGGTTTTTCCGCCATGCGAGTCGAGCACGCGCAAGAGCACATCAGGCTGAGGAATGTTGCCCGGTTTAAGCCGCGTCGTCGCATTGTCGTTCGCGCCAACGCCGGGAGTGAACGCCCTGTAGTAGGCGACAAAACCCGCCAAGTCGACATGCGAATCGCTATGGTCGGTTGAGACAGGTGAAGCCATAATGCAAACGACTCCATTGATCAGTTCCGCCTTCACGTCGGGCATCGCTTCGTAGCGGCGTAGGAACTCGTCCTCATCAAGACGTTGACCTTGAACAAGGGGCGGCGACGATAACGTGGTTGTGCTCATGACTTTCTCCTCTTCCCCATCCTACTCGAAATCATGGCAGATCGGCAAATTTCGGTTACCCGAGTCATGCTTCGACGATTATACTACAACTATTCCCGCCATCCCCACTTCCTGCCGAGGGGAACCATGTTTGTTTCTCGATTGCTGCAGATCGTTCTATTTTCTCTCTGCATCGTCACCCCGCTTCGGGCTGCCGAGTCGAGCGATTTCTTCGAGAAGAAGATCCGCCCAATCCTCGCGGAGCACTGTTACGCCTGCCATTCCGCGGATGCGAAGAAGATTAAGGGCGGTCTGCGGCTCGACACACGCGACGCCCTGCGTAAAGGCGGCGACTCGGGGCCGGCTCTCGTGCCGGGTGTGCCCGAGAAAAGCCTTCTTCTGAAGGTGCTGCGTTACGAAGGTCCCAAGATGCCGCCCAAGGGACGCCTGCCCACCAGCGTGGCCGACGACTTCGAGACGTGGATCAAGCAAGGGGCGACCGACCCGCGCGAAACGGCTGTGGTCGCAAACCCGAACAAAACCGATCTCGATCAGGCGAAGAAATTCTGGTCGTTCCTGCCGTTCAAGGCTCATCCTGCACCGAGCGTTCGTGACGCCCAGTGGCCGCTCCGCAAAACAGATTCATTCATCCTCCAAAAACTGGAACAAGCCAAGCTGAGCCCTGCCGCGAAGGCCGATCCGCGAACGCTGTTCCGCCGCCTCTCCTACGATCTCATTGGCTTGCCGCCGACACCCGAGGAGACTGACGCATTTCTTGGCGATTACGAAGCCAATGCAGCGAAGGCGGTTGAGAAGCTTGTCGAGCGTCTCCTCGCGTCGCCGCACTATGGCGAACGCTGGGCGCGTCTCTGGCTCGACATCGTACGCTTTGCCGAGGATCAGGCGCATATCGTCGGGGCGGACGCGTCGCTGACCTATCCGAACGCTTACCTCTACCGCGATTGGGTGATCGCCTCGCTGAATCAAGACATGCCTTACGATCGCTTCGTCCGTCTGCAACTGGCGGCTGACTTGCTCGAACCGGCGAAGCCCGAAAACTTGGTCGCTCTTGGCTTTCTCGGCCTTGGGCCGAAGTACTACAACCGTAATCGTCTCGACGTCATGACTGATGAATGGGAGGACCGCGTCGACGTGACGGGCCGAGCCCTCATGGGTTTAACGCTCGCCTGTGCTCGCTGTCACGATCATAAGTTCGACCCGATTCCGACGACGGACTATCACGCCTTGGCTGGCGTCTTTGCGAGCACGGCCATGTGGAACAAACCGTTGAACGAGAAAGTTGAAAAACGCGACAAGTCCGATGAGGCGAAGGCGCCGAAGGAAGCCCTGCACATCGTCAAAGATTCCACCGTGACCGACCTGAACGTCTTCATACGCGGCAACGTCGAGAACAAAGGCCCGATCGTTCCACGGCACTTTCTCACCGTGTTCGCGAAGGGCGAACCGGTCCCTTTCACGAAGGGAAGCGGCCGGGCGGAACTGGCGGAGGCGATCGCGAATGCCCAGAATCCATTGACCGCTCGCGTCATCGTCAATCGCATCTGGACAACCCACTTCGGTCGCGGGCTGGTGCCGACGCCGAGCAATTTTGGCAAACTCGGCGAGCCGCCGAGCCATCCCGAACTCCTCGACGATCTGACTGTCCGCTTCATCGAGAATGGTTGGTCGCTGAAGTGGCTGCACCGCGAGATCGTTCTATCGGCCGCCTACCAGCAGTCGAGCGAGACCACGCCGCAGAAGAGAACTAGCGACGCCGACAATCGGCTCTTGAGCCGAATGCCGCGACAGCGGTTAAGTGTTGAAGCCTGGCGCGACGGCATGCTCGTTGCTTCGGGCGTTCTCGATCACACCATAGGCGGTAAGTCGATCGATCCACTCGAACCGAAACAAGCCCGGCGCACAATTTACAGCGCCGTCAGCCGTCTCGAACTCAACCGGTTGTTGTCGCTTTTTGACTTCCCCGACCCGAACTTGCACGCCCCACGACGGAACGAGACGACGACGCCGTTGCAGAAACTCTTCGTGCTCAACAGCCCCTACATGATCGCCCAGGCCGAGGCGTTGAACGACCGGCTGCAACGTGACGTGACGGGGACCGATGCCCAGGCCGAACGCCGGCGGATCGACCTCGCCTATCAGGTGCTCTACACTCGCCCCGCGGCCGATCGGGAAATTGAGATTGGCCTCCGCTTCCTGAACCAGCGAGGCGATCGGACTTCAAACTGGAAGACTTACGCACATACACTACTGGCGGCGAACGAGATGATGTTCGTAGATTGAATCTGTCTTTAACACTCTCCAAGGAGATATGCATGTTGAGAACGCTACGGATCGCGGGCTTTCTGCCGCTCCTCTTGATCGGCATGACTGTTCAAGCTCAGGACAAGGCCGGGCCGAATGACAACAAGGCGCCTGAAGGTTTCACCTTGCTTTTCAACGGCAAGGACCTGACCAACTGGCAGGGCGCCATCGCCTTTAACAAACGGAACCTGATGTCGCCAGAAGATCGGGAGAAAGCTCAGAAGGATGCCGACGAGAAGTTCCTGTCGCACTGGACCATCGCGGACGGCATTCTTTATTACGACGGCAAAGGCGGCAGCCTGGCGACCGCGAAGGATTATGGCGATTTCGAAATGTACATCACCTGGAAGATTGAAGAAAAGGGCGACAGCGGCATCTATCTTCGGGGCCAACCGCAGGTCCAGGTCTGGGATTCGGACAACAGCACCGGCGCCAAGGGAGTCGACAAAGGCTCGGGTTCCGGCGGCCTGTGGAACAACCCCGCCGGTTCGAAAGGCAAGATGCCTACCAAGAAAGCGGACAACAAGCCGGGCGAATGGAACACCTTCCGCATCATCATGGTCGGCGACGACGTGACGGTCTATCTGAACGGCGAACTGGTCGTCGAGAAAGCGCCGCTGGCGAACTACTGGGAGAAAGGCAAGCCGCTCCCCGCCGTCGGGCCGATTGAACTGCAACACCACGGCGACAAGTTGTGGTTCAAGAATGTCTACATCAAAGAGTTGAAGAAGAGTTAGTCAAAAAAGAAAAAACCCAGGGACGGCCGTCCCTGGGTTTTCGATCGTTCAATCACTTTCCGCCGCGAAGCTCATAGTTCCTCTTGCGCGGCTTCGGCGGCGGAGCATTCGCCGCCGCGGCTTCTTCCGCCTCTTCGCGGGCTTTCATCACGGCCAGCGCGGCCTCGTCTTCCGCTTTGCGAACGGCTTCCGCGATCGCCTTCAGCGATAGGCCGATCCGCTTCTGTTCAATGTCGATGCTGACAATAGCAACTTCGACTTCTTTACCTTCTTGCAGCACGTCACGAACTCGGCGGACCCGATTCATCCCCAGTTCGGAAATGTGGATGAGTCCCTCGACGCCCGGTTCGAGCTCGACGAACGCCCCGAACTCAGCCGTGCGTGTTACCTTGCCATGAACCTGCGAACCGATGTGCAGCCGCTGCGTGATCGTGTCCCACGGGCTGACGCCTAGTTGCTTCAAGCTCAGGCTGATCTTGCGAGCTTCCGTGTCGATCTTGGTGATCTTCACGGTCACTTGCTGGTTCAGCTTGACCACTTCCTCCGGCGTTTCGACCCGGCCCCAGGCGAGTTCGGAGACGGGGATCATGCCGTCGGAACCACCGAGATCGACGAAGACGCCGAACGGTTTGATGTTGCGGACCGTACCCGTCCGGGTCTGACCGACTTCGACCTCGGCCCAGAATTGTTCCTTCTGCCGTTCGCGTTCCCGCTCCATCAGCGCCCGACGGCTGACGATCAGGTTCCGCTCTTCGGGGTTCAGTTCGATCACCTGGCAAATCATCTTTTGGTTGATGAATTGCTCGGGCTGCTCGACGCGGTACAGATCGATTTCGCGGAAGGGCATGAAGGCGCGGATGCCGTTGACCTCGACTTCCAGCCCGCCCTTGTTCGATCCGGTAACCTTGCCTTCGACGGTCATGTTGAGGGTGACGCTCGACCAGTTGCCGACCGCCTGGGCGGCGCCGACACGCGAGAGCTTGAGCAGCCCGTTGGACGAATCGTAACCTTGGATGTCGATCTCGATCTCGTCGCCGATGGCCGGAGGACCGTCGGGAAATTGCATAATCGAGATGACGCCTTCGCTGCGTCCGCCCGGCACATGCAGGAAGACGTCGCTGCCGCGGAGGCTGATCACACGGCCCTTCTTTCGCCCGCCGGACGACTTGTAAGGCTCCTCTTTCGCCTGGAGGTCCTTGTCCGAAAATTCGCTGACGGCCGCTGCAAGCTCGGCCTCGATCTCCTTGTCAAGCTCGCTGAGCTTGGGACCAGAGGGGATGTCGAAGGTATCGAGCATCTGCGGCCTGCCGCCCGGGTTTCTCGGCTTTTCGCCTCGCTGAAAGGGCCGTTTCTCGCGGGGTCGTTCAGCCGCGGGGGCAGGGTTCGGCGCAGGGGGGGGCGTCGCAACAGGTTCGGTCGGCGGAAGAGGTTCGGACATGGCTGGTTCCTAGAAACGTGAATCAGGCGAGCGTCGAGGCGTAAGCCCGACGTGGCTACGGAAAGCGGGTGCATTCGCGAAGCCACGTCGGCCTGACGGCTCGACGCTCGCCATTCGGTAGTTTTACTTCTTCAATTCCTTGATCTTCAGATTGCGAAACTCGACCTGCTTGCTGTGTGACTGGATGCACACATAGCCAGTGAGGGGCTTGTTCTTGATCTCCTCGGCGGTCGTTTGGTCGACGTTGAGGACTTCCTCGCCGTTCATGGTGACGCGGATTTTGGGGCCAATGCACTCGACTTCGACCACGTTCCATTCCGGGGCCGGTTCGTGAGCCACGGCGGTCGGGGCCACATAGCGGTAAAGCGAGCAGGTCGAGTGCTTGTCGGCCGACTTATCGGAATCGTCAAGCAACTGGATCTCGTAGGAGTAGAACGAGGGGCGCGAGGCCATCGATTGCTTGGGGTCGAAAACAGTCGTGCGAACGCCCAAACCGCTGTTGCCGCCTTTGACCATGCGATACTCGACGTGGTAGACGAAGTCGGTGAATTGCTTATCGTAACGGAGGAAGCCGAAGCCCAGCCCGGCGGTGCGGATCATCTTGTCCTCGACGATCCAGAGTGGTTTGGCCTTGTTGCCATCGGCCTTGTCTTTATACTCTGTAGGGCCGTCGATGATCCAATCGGTCAGGTCCTTGCCGTTGAACATTTCGATCCAGCCGTCGTCGGCCGCGCGGGAGGTATTGGTCAGACCGATCAGTAAGATAGTGAATAAACCACGGGTGATCATCGCGTTCTCCGGGGGCAACACCGCATTCAGGGAGTAAGGTGCAACGTAGCAGCCTAAGCCCATCAAGGCAATCAGGCGAAATGCGGAACGCGGAATTCGGAATTCTTCGATTGCGGAATTCGGAATGCGGAATGCGGAATAAAAAACGAGTAGGCGTCTCATCATTATGAATTCCGCATTCCGAATTTGAGTTGATTTCCGCTCACGATAAGCCGGTCGCTCAAGTTACGATATTGTCGAACCTAATTCTTGTTCCGTTCGCTTCTAGGAGCCATTTCATGCGTGTCCTTCTGATTCTTCTCGCGGGTCTAGGCGTCGGCAACTCGCTGGCGGCGGCCCCAACCCCCAAAACGGAAGACAAGCCAAGGTCGGAATCACCCGCCGAACGCATCCGCAAAGTGCTTGATTCGCGAACTGACCTGGAATACGCAAGCGTGAATCTGCCAGCCGTGTTGGCTCAATTGAGCGAAGCTCAGGGCGTGAACTATATTCTCGACAAGTTGGTCATCCAGCAGATTGGCGCCGAGCCGAACGACCTGATGGTCGACGTGAAGTTGAAAGATGTCAAAGTTCGCAGCGGCCTGCGGACGATGCTCGGACAGTTCAACCTCACCTATGTCGTCGTGGGCGAATCGATCATCGTGACGACCGAAGAGGTGGCGATCTACAAGCAATTGAAGCAGCGGGTCAATGTCGAGTACGATGTCGTTCCGCTGAATGATGCACTCAAACATCTCGCCAAGGCCCACGGCATCAACATCGTGATTGACCCCAAGACAGCAAAGAACAAGGTTGCCGAGACCCCGGTGACGCTGTTTGTCGAAGACGTGCCGATCGAAGCAGCTATTCGTCTGATGTGCGAGATGGCCGCCCTGAAGCCGACTCGCATGGGGAATGTTATTTATGTGACGACGGAAGATCGGGCTGACAAGCTTAAGGATTCCGAGTATCTGGTGCCGAATCCCGGCCTGCCGGGGAATCCCTTCGTCCCAGGAGCTCCCGGCAACGGCAACGGCATGATCTTCCCCGGAATCGGCGGCGTCGTGCCGGTCGCCCCGGTCCCGGGTCCCGTTCAAGAAGAGAAAGAGAAGCCGATTCCCTAGCGATCAAGCGCGGGCTTGCTGAGAAACATGCACCCCAAGTTCTCGTGGGGCACGTTTCTCAACGTGCCCCACGCTCCGTCATTCATTCAACTTTCACCCAGTTCAACTGGACAAAACTCGTCCGTTGTCTACGATAATCAAACGGGTTTGATCGCTTCCATGCGCAGAATGGAATTGGTTCCATCCCCACGGAATCGGGGATGTCCACGCCACGAATGTTAGCGGTAACTTCCGCTCGAACCTGAACCCCCAGACGAACCCAGCGATCTAATACAGCTGATGCCCCGGAGTGTGCCGCAGCGGGCGGCTCGCCCTCAAGCATCGTTTACTTAGTTGAGGAGCCGGCGGGATTTAACGTCTCGCCCGTATCCATGCTCGAGAAAATTCGCAACATCGGCATCATCGCTCACGTGGACGCGGGTAAAACCACCACCACGGAACGCATCCTGTACTATTCCGGCACGAAGCACAAAGTGGGCGACATCGATGATGGCGACACCACCACCGACTTCGACCCCGAAGAGCGAGCTCGCGGCATCACCATTAACTCGGCCGCCGTCTCGATCGACTGGAAAGACCAGCAGGGCAACGATATCGAGATTAACATCATCGATACGCCCGGCCACGTTGACTTTACCGCCGAGGTCGAGCGCTCTCTGCGCGTCCTCGACGGCGGCGTCTGCGTCTTCTGCGCCGTAGGCGGCGTCGAAGTCCAGTCGGAAACTGTTTGGTTTCAGGCCAACAAGTACAAGGTCCCGCGCGTCGCGTTTGTCAACAAACTCGACCGCATGGGCTCGGACTTTTACGACTGCGTCGAGCAGATGAAGACGAAGCTCCACGTCACCCCCGCGATCTGCACCATTCCCGTTGGACAGTCCAACGACTTCAAGGGCATTATCGACTTGATTGACTTCAAGTTCGTCCTCAAGGACAGTGCCGACAAGACCAATCGCAAGTACTCGTTGGTCGAAATTCCCGCCTCGTCGCTGGAAGAAGCGACGATGTATCGCGAGCAACTTCTCGAAACCGCGTCGCTGGCGAGCGACGAAGTCGCGGAACTCATCTTGGACGGCAAGCCCGTGTCCAAGGAGTTGCTGGTCAAGGCCCTGCGCGTCGGCACTCTGGCGGGTAAGTTCAGTCCGATCTACTGCGGTTCATCGAAGAACTTCCACGGCGTGCAGATTCTGCTCGACGCCGTCGTGAATTTTCTGCCGTCGCCTGTCGATCGGCCGCCGGTTGACGGGTTCGACCCGAAGAAGAAAGAAAAAATCACGCGTAGGCCGGATACGACCGAACCGTTCTCCGGCCTAGCGTTCAAGACCGTCACCGAAGCGACCGGCGACCTGGTCTATGTCCGCATTTACTCGGGCGTTCTGCGTCAGGGCGACACCGTGCTCAACACCACGGTCGGCCGCACCGAACGCATTGCACGCCTCTATCGCATGATGGGCAATGAAAAACAGGAACTGCCCGAAGCGGTCCCCGGCGTGATCGCCGCCGTCGTCGGCTTGAAGCAGACTTACACGGGCCACACGCTCTGCTCGGAAGATCACCCGATCGCGCTCGAGTCGATCACGTTCCCGAAGCCGGTCATCTCGGTGGCCGTCATCCCGGACAAGACGACCGACAGCGACAAGCTGGGCGTTGCCATCCAGAAATTGGTGCGCGACGATCCGACGATCAAGTTCCATACGGATGAAGAAACGAAGGATCTCATCCTTTCAGGGATGGGTGAGCTTCACCTGGAAGTGTCCGTCGGCAAGCTGATGCGCAATCCCGGCGTCAAGGTGACGACCGGCAAGCCACGCGTCGCCTACCGGCAGACCCTGGGTCGCCCGTTGGAACTTCAGACCCGCTACATCAAGCAGACGGGTGGCCGCGGCAAGTTCGCCGTCATCCATATCCGTTACACGCCGCTCGACCAGGAAGGCCTCGACAATTGGCATAAATACCTGGCCGATCAGGGTGAGAAGCCGGACCCGAACAATGTGTACTTCTACGACGAGATCGCCGGCGGCGTGGTGCCGAAGGAGTACATCCCATCGGTCGAAGACGGCATCCGCAACATGGCCAAGAAGGGGAGCAAGTACCCGTTCCCATTCGTCGACCTCGAAGCGGTGTTGTTCGACGGCAAGATCCATGACGTCGACTCGTCGCAGGACGCGTTCCGATCGGCCGCGGAAGAAAACTTCCGCGATGCCCAGGTGGCGGCCGGCATCCGGTTGCTCGAGCCGATCATGACCGTCGTGGTGGTGACGCCGGAAACGTACCAGGGATCGATCACGGGCGACGTGAATCGCCGCCGCGGCATCATCGAAGAACTTAGCAGCGACAAGGGACGTGGCATCATCCGCGCGAAGATCCCGCTGGCCAACCTCTTCGGTTACACCAGCGATCTCCGCGGCGCCACGGCCGGCACCGCGAGCTTCAGCATGGAGTTCAGCCACTACGCGGAGGTCCGCGAGGAACTCGCCGACATTCCGAAGGTGGAAAAGAAGTAACGCAACAAGCCCCGAGGCGCGGGTTTCCGAACCTCGGGGTTTTTTTGTGATCTCAGATCCTTTTTTTTGTGATCTCAGATCCCCGAGGTTCGGAAGCCTCACCTCGGGGCTTGTTTTGTGATCTCAGATCCCCGAGGTTCGGAAGCCTCACCTCGGGGCTTGTATTATTTCTTGGTCAGATCAACCACCGTCTTGATAATCTTGTCTTCCAGTCCCGGCGCCCACTTCGTCGGGAACCCGTAATAGGTCATTGATGAATCGGCCTCGTAGCCGCCTTCCTTCAGGACCCGTTCGGAAGGAATGTAGGCTAGGACGTCGTTTGCGTAGCCGGTGATCCAGAGCGACTTGCGGCCGGGCAGTTCTTTTTTCAGCCGCAGGTTGTAATCAATGACCACTTCGCCGCCGAGCGTCACCCAGGTGAGTTCGTCTCCGAAACGCCAGACCTGCACAGGATAGTAGTCATACTTGGTTGGGATTGGTTTGCCGTTCTCGAGCAGATCGAGCATCCGCTGAGCCCGATTGCGCACGGCCGTCGCCTTGCTGAGGGCGTCCATGGTCCACTTGGCCTTGTCCGGAATTGCATCGAGTTCGAGGCCGATCTCTTGGTAGCTGGTCGAGATTTTGGCAGTGAGTGCTTGGGTCGGCGCCTTAAGCACGTCTTCGACAGCCGTAGCCAGTTCTTTTCCATACTGCTCGGCGATCTCGACCTTGCCGCGGGGCAGGGGGTTGGCGTCGGCCCCGCAACCAATCCAGAATAGGGCCGTGGCTCCCGGATGTTTCTTCTCGATCTCGATCTGGGCGAACCCGGCATAATCGCCGCACCACTCGTAGAACGAGAGCGTCGTGTTGTGGCAGGCGTAGCCAAAGACGACCGCCTTCAATTTTCCGTCCACATCATTAATGCGCATCACGGGCACGTCATGGTCAACCGGTCCTTCCGGATTGCGGCCGTTAATCATTCCCTTTTCGGTTGGCTGCCGTCGATTCATCGCGAAGCGAGCCGTTCCCTTACCGATGCTCAACTGGGAGGGTTCGCGATTCTTGTAGGCCTGCACGATCACATCCACCATCCAGCCGCGCAGGTCTTTCGTATAGGCCTTGATCTTGTCTTTTTGTTCGGGAGTCACTGGGTACATGTCGATGAGATTGTTGTCGACGACCGGACCGCAGTGAGTGTGCGAGCAGGTTAGAGCGATCTGCTCCCGCTTCAAATTGATCTTTTTCGCGACATCACTCGTGACGTCGTTCGCCAACTGCCGGGGGATGCCACAAAGATCGCTGGTCAGAAGCACGGCAACATTTCCCGCGTTGTCTTCGATTGCCAAAGCCTTGACCCAGAGATCGTGCTGCTTGGTCTCGCACGGTTTATCGCGAGCGCCATACCCCGCCATCCAGAGCGGCCCGGTCGGCGTGATCACCTTGGAGGCCACGCCGGCCTTGTAGTGGATCACGTCGGCTCGTGATGAGCCGCCGAGGGTGAGGAAAAACGCGGCAAAGGCTGAAAGGAAGTAACGCATGAAAATCTCTCAAGGGTCTATCGATTGAGACGAATTTTTGGGATGTGATCGTTATATTACCAAGGGTAACCCTCATTGGGCGGAAACGATGCTGGGAGCAGAGCGACGGGGATGAGATACAATCCGCGACTTTACAGCCTCGGTTAGTTCAAAGACCCATCCGGCGCCAGCATGGGTTGATCGGGCCGTGAGACCATTGGAGAAAAGTTCCGGTGTTCCGCGACTCGTGTCAAATTAGTATCATCACGGATATTTACCATCTGAAATCGGGAGAATGTCTCGTGACCCAAGCATTGCCATTTGGTGAAGTTTTGGAAGCTGCGGATCATCTGTCTCATGATGAGCAGGAGGAACTCATCGCCATTTTGCACCGCCGGCTGGCTCATTCAACTCGGCAGCGCCTGGTTGCCGACGTCCAGGAGGCGCGTCAGGAGTTCGCGGAAGGCCGTTGTTCTCCCGCCACCCCTGACGAATTAATGCGTGAGATTTTGAAATGAGGCGTCTCCTTCTGCCATGACCCCCCATCTTCCCTACATACCTTTCGCGGGAAAATGTAGAATCTGACATGATCTAAGTTCATTCACAGTAAACTTTTATAACGACAAATACATTTGTACAGTTGTCATTTCTTTTTTCCTGAATGACTTTCCATCCGCTTACCGGTGTTTGTCGGAACCAATGGGTATCTGCGTGAAGCTCGATCACTTAGCAATGTGACGTTCTAAAGAACGACATTTCTTCTGTTTTGGTTCGTTTCTTCCGGACATGTTCGTTTCTTCCGGACATGTTGGATTCTTCTGGAGAGGGGTGTGTCCCTTTCCGGCAGAAGAATCGTGGTTGCTTTCCGCCCAGGGGGCATCACACGATCACGGGGGCAAAGCCCACCCGCTGGGCTTCAATCGG
>Ga0105048_10009897_pt1 | contig 15115 bp, 12 predicted proteins | sample MAT05_FD_78382 | JGI IMG/M metagenome (GOLD analysis project Ga0105048, IMG submission 78382) | Freshwater microbial communities from Lake Fryxell liftoff mats and glacier meltwater in Antarctica - MAT-05 | ecosystem: Environmental > Aquatic > Freshwater > Ice > Liftoff microbial mat | place... | reverse complement strand
CGTGCGAAAAGACGGGGTGGCGAGTGCATGCGTGGGTGCTGATGGGCAACCACTATCATCTGTTCATCGAGACGCCGGAAGCCAACCTTGTGGAAGGCATGAAGTGGCTGCAGAACACGGTGACACGACGATTTAATATTCGTCACCGACAATGGGGCCGACTCTTTGGAGATCGTTACAAAGCGGTAATCGTGGAGGGGGAACTCCCGGCGTATTACGAAACTTTGATAAACTACATCCATTTGAATCCCGGGCGAGCGGGATTGGTAAATGTGAAGAAAGGAGAGAGCATCCTGGATTACCCTTGGAGCAGCGTGGCAGGGGGCTATGCCGTGCCGCCTGGGAAACGGGCGAAGTGGCTCGCGGCGGAAACGGGAATGCGGTTGCTGGGATTTGCCGATACCGCAGCGGGAAGGCGGGAATTGGTGAGCTATCTGGACCGTCGGATTTTGGAGGAAGGCAAGAGAAGCGGGGAGGTTACTCTAGCGGAAGCGGTGGATCGGCGAATGAGTGATTTGAAGCGGGGATGGTATTGGGGAAGGCAGGAATTCGGCGAGAAGATGCTCAAGCTGGGACAAAAATTGATCAGCAAGGGGAAATCGCGGGGATACCGGCGAAGCCCGCAGAAACTCGAACACGGAGAGCGAGAGGCTGATAGATTGCTGAAAGAGGGATTGAAAGCCGCGGCACTCCAAGAGTCCAGACTTGCAGAACTGAAGGGAAGCGACCCGCGGAAAGTGGCCCTTGGGATGCTGATTTGGAAGACAACAACTGTTTCGCAGGAATGGATCGCGAGGCGATTGCAGATGAAAAGTGCCGCCAATGTCAGTCAGCTCCTGAGCCGGACTCGTCCGAGCAAGAACAATGAGAAACTACCGCTCGCGCTTTGTGAATTCATTGCCAATCAGAGTTCGTAGAGTGAGCCGTGGAGCAAATTGTCAAGTTTTGCACACTGACCCCATTTTCATTCATAGAGGGTTTAAAGATGGTGGGCAGAGTTGGATTCGAACCAACGAAGGCGTAAGCCAGCGGATTTACAGTCCGCCCCGTTTGGCCACTTCGGTATCTACCCCTTTGTGAGGGGCGGATGTCTTAATCTTGCGCGGACATAAAAGCAAATCCCTTTTTTCCAAAAGATCATCCCACGCAGGTCATCCCGGTATTGACATGCCGTCCGGCTATCTGGTTTTTACCATGAATGAAACATCTGCTGTCTATTGAGGCGCTTACCGCCGGGGAAATACGTTCGCTGATTGCCCAGGGGCATGAAATGAAGCGGATGCGCGGCAAGGAACCGCAGGTTCTGACCGGCCAGTGCTGGGCGATGATGTTTGCGAAAAATTCCACGCGCACCCGCGTCTCCTTCGAAGTCGGCGTGCGCGAACTGGGCGGACGCGTGATGTTTCTTTCGGCCAACGACATTCAGCTTGGCCGCGGCGAACCGATCAAGGACACCGCGCGCGTCATGGGTCGGATGGTCCACGGGGCAATCATTCGCACCTTCGCCCAGCGCGATGTCGAGGAGTTCGCGGAGTTCAGCAAAATTCCGACGATCAATGCGCTGACCGACGCGGAACATCCCTGCCAGATTCTTGCGGACCTCATGACGATCGAGGAACGCCTCGGCAGCTACGATGACCGCGTGGTGTGTTTCATCGGCGACGGCGCGTGCAACGTTCCCATTTCGTGGATCTGGGCGGCGGCGCGGTTGGGTTTTGAATTGCGCATCGCAGCGCCCAAGGTGTTTCAGCCGGATCCGGAGATTGTGAAACGGTCGGGCGCGAAAGTGTTTGTTACCACGGATTGCGCTGAAGCCGCGCGCGGTGCGGATGTGGTTTATACCGACACATGGATCAGCATGGGCAAGGAAGCCGAGGTGGAGTATCGCATGGCTCAGCTTGCGCCGTATAAAATCGATGCCGCGCTGATGGAAAACGCGAAACCCGGCGCGGTGGTGCTGCATTGTCTGCCGGCTTACCGCGGCAAGGAAATCTCCGAGGAGATCATGGAAGCCCACGCGACGACGATTTTCGACGAAGCGGAAAACCGGCTCCACGTGCAGAAAGCCGTGATCGCGGGTTTGGTCGCGGAGGCCTGAGTAAGAGCAGGGGCAGGACAACGAGCAAGAGTTGGCCTTGATCGGATTACCGTGTCATTTTGTGAGGACTTCAAAAAGTGGAAGTTTCCTCGTTTCCGACGTAGGTTTGCTGAACACTGCTCCGACCCATGGCCTCCGACACGTTGCGTATCCCGCTTTCGCCGCTTCATTCCATTGAGTTGGCGGAGGGCCTCCGGCAGCTCCTCAATAAACCGCAGGAGAAGGACTATTCACTCCACACGATCGCGCGAAAAGCCGGTCCGGACGGTCGCGAACTGGTCCATATGGAGCTGGTGCTTGCCGGCCGGTTGACCCGCGAGGCCTTCCCGCTCGCCGCGAAATATCCGGTGCATTTTTTGAAATCGTATCATCCGTGGGCTTTTCACGGAGACCCTGCGATTGAATTTAAGAACGCGCAACTCGCGAGTGAAATACTCGGGTGTCCGGAGCCCATCGGTTGCACGTCGAACTCCTTTCGCACCGCGTTCATCCCGGCCAAACCGCTCGCCCGGTTTTCCCCTTTCACAGATCAGGAACCGCATGAACGCTGCATCGCCATCGCCAAGGAGACTCCGCAGGCCACGCTCATCGGGCTGTGGCAACTCGCGCTGGACACGTTTGCGCAGTTGGAAAAACTGCATGCACACCGGTATTTCCATCGCGACATGGAGCTCCACAACGTCGTCGTGTGTACCGCACCGGTCCGCGTGTTTCTCATCGATTTCGAAAGTTCGGAACCGGATTTTGTCGGTCCGGACGAAACGTTCGAGGAACGCAAACATCGCGACCTGGAAGAACTGCTGCGGTTCGCCGTGTTCGTCCAATGCGGGCTCGGCCCACAGGAGGGCGCGCTCGCCGACGCGTGCCGGGCCAGGCTGGACAAGCTCTTCCAGGCTCCCGCGTCATTTGCGCCCTATATCGAGTCGGGAAGTTGAACCTGTCTATTTCGTGGACAAAAAAGTCCGCGTGGAAATAGTGGTCCTTTGCTGAAAACACAACCTTTTCATCCCAAGTGCCATGCTCGACATCCGACTTCTTCGCGACCAGACCGACCTCATAAAAGCCCGCCTCGCCCTGCGCGATCCCGCACTTGCTGATCAGGTAGATGCCGTCCTGCAAATCGATCGCGAGCGCCGCAGCACCGAGACGCAACTCCAGCAACTCCAGGCGGATCGCAAACGCATCAGCAAAGACATCGGCGCCATCAAGGCGAAGGGCGGCGACTCCTCGGCCATCGAGGCGGAGGTGCGCGGATTCGGCGATCAAATCGCCACGCTCAATCAGCAGGCCACGCAACTCGACAACCAGCAGCGCGATGTACTGCTCGGTATTCCCAATCTCCCTCATCCCGCCTGCCCGGTGGGCCACAGCGCCGGGGAAAACCCCGTCGTGCGCACCTGGGGCGAAAAACCCGTGTTCGATTTTACGCCGAAAGATCATATAGCGCTCGCGCAGAAGCACGGACTGGTTGATTTCGAGCGCGCCACAAAAATGAGCGGGAGCGGGTTTGCGTGTTTCACCGGAATGGGTGCGCGGCTGGAACGTTCACTCATCGCGTTCATGCTCGACCTGCACACCCGCGAACACGGCTACACGGAGGTCAGTCCGCCTTTTGTCATCAAGCCCGAAGCGCTTCTGGGCACAGCGCAACTTCCGAAATTTGAAGAGCAACTGTACCGGATCGAACGCGACTCGCTGTATCTCGCGCCGACGGCGGAAGTGCCGGTGACGAATCTTCACGCAGAGGAAATTCTCTCGCTGGCGGAACTTCCAAAACGTTACGCGAGCTACACGCCGTGTTTTCGGCGCGAAGCAGGATCGGCGGGAATCGGCACGCGCGGCCTCATCCGCGTTCACCAGTTCGACAAGGTGGAGATGGTGAAAATGACCACGCCCGAGACCAGCTACGACGAATTGGATGCATTGCTGGCGAACGCGGAAAAGGTGCTGCAGCTCATGGGCCTGCATTACCGCGTTATCGAACTCTGCACGGGCGATCTCGGATTCGGCTCAACGAAAACCTACGACATCGAAGTATGGGCTCCGGGCCAGAATGGTTATCTCGAAGTTTCGAGCTGCTCGAATTTTGAGGATTACCAGGCGCGCCGCATGAACCTGCGCTTCAAGGATGCCGAAGGCAAAAACCGCTTCTGCCACACGCTCAACGGCAGCGGCGTGGCCTGTCCGCGGCTGTTTGTCGCGTTGCTGGAGAATCATCAGCAGGCCGACGGCAGCATCCTGATCCCCGGACCGCTCCAGCCTTACCTCGGGACGGATCGCATTTAAAGGATGAACCTTCGAGACCTGCTCAAGCGCACCTTTGGCCACACGGGATTCCGTCCGTTACAGGAGGAAATCGTGAAGGACGCGTTGGCGGGAAGGGATGTGTTCGCGCTGCTGCCCACCGGCGGCGGCAAATCGTTGTGTTATCAGCTTCCAGCGCTGGCGCGCGGCGGCCTGACCGTCGTGGTGAGTCCTCTGATTTCGCTGATGAAAGACCAAGTCGATGCGTTGACCGCAAGCGGTGTTGCCGCGACTTTTCTCAACTCCACGCTATCCGCCGACGAATCGCGCCGGCGGTTTCGCGGCCTGCACCAGAACGAATTCCGGTTGCTTTACATCGCGCCCGAGCGGCTCATGCTCGACGGCACGCTGGAGCACATGCGGCAATGGAGCCCGGTCATGCTCGCCGTGGACGAGGCGCATTGCATCAGCGAATGGGGCCACGATTTTCGCCCGGAATACCGGCGACTCGCTTCGTTGCGCGAACAATTTCCAGGCGTGCCAATGATGGCACTGACTGCCACCGCTACGGGCCGGGTGCGCGAGGACATTGTGACCCAGCTTGGGCTCATCGAACCGCAGGTGTACGTCGCGAGTTTCAACCGCCCGAACCTCACTTACCGAGTCACCGCAAAAACCAAGGGGTTCGATCAACTGCGCGAGTTCATCGGCGAACGTGGGCGCGAGGCAGGCATCGTGTACTGCCAGAGCCGGGCCAGTGCGGATTCACTCGCCGAGAAACTCAGCAACGCGGGAATCCCCGCAAAACCTTATCACGCGGGCCTCGACGGCAAGATCCGCGCGCAGCATCAGGATGCATTCATCCGCGACAAAGTGCGTGTCGTGTGCGCGACCATTGCTTTTGGCATGGGGATCGACAAACCCAACGTGCGCTACGTCGTGCACTACGATCTGCCGAAAAACATTGAGGGCTACTACCAGGAAACCGGGAGGGCCGGACGCGACGGTTTGCCCTCGGATTGCCTGCTGCTTTTCAATCCGGGCGACGTGGCGAAACAGATCGGGTTCATTGAGGAGAAAACCGATGAAGAGGAGCGCCGTAACGCCCGCGCACAATTGCAGAGCATGGTGCATTACGCGGAAACCTCGGAATGCCGCCGCGCCCATTTGCTGCGGTACTTTGGCGAAACCTACTCCGAGGTTCCGTGCGGCGGATGCGACAATTGTTTAACACCCAGAGAGACGTTCGACGGCACCCTGGCCGCGCAGAAGTTTCTCTCGTGCATCTTCCGCGTGCGGCAGCGCAGCGGGTTCGATTTCGGCATCGGGCATCTCGCCGACGTCTTGTGCGGCGCGAACACCGAGGCGATCCGTAAGTGGAATCACGATCAGATTTCCACTTACGGCATCGGCAAGGAGTTTGGAAAACCCGAGTGGCAGGCCATCGCGCGGGAGTTGATACGGTTGGGACTGGTCGGACAATCGAGCGGTAAATTTGTGACCGTCGAACTCACCGAAAGCGGACGCGATTTTCTCACCCACCGCAAACCCATCCAGCTCACACGCGCCGTGGTGCAGGTCACAGCCGGCAAATCCAGTGGCGGCGGCAAGAGCGCTTCGGGTCGCAAACGCTCGGGCGAAATCGCATGCGACGAAGAGCTGTTCGAGCTGCTCCGCAGTCTGCGCCGCAAGTTGGCGGACGAACGCAGCGTCCCGGCTTACATTATTTTATCGGATGTTTCCTTGCGTTGGATGGCGCGGGATTATCCCATCGACATGATGAGTTTTGGAAAAATCCCGGGCGTTGGCAAAACGAAGCTGGACGATTTTGGACCGGCGTTCGTCGCCGAGGTTCGCGCCTATCTGGAAGACAATCCAAAGAGGAGCTTTGCGTGAAAACGATCTTTAAACAGGCGTTGCTGCTGCTTTTGCTCGCGTTGCTGCCGGCTCTGTGCGCCGCAGTTTTCCATCCGCTCCGCCCCGGATGGAAAAGCGGCGAAGTCACCCTCTGGACCGCGCGCGCCTGGGTTCCCAACGTGCTCTGGATCGATGCGCGTCCGGCCATGGAGTATCGTCTTGCCCACATCGAAGGCGCCGTGCTGCTGAATGAAGACGGATGGGATGAACTTCTTCCCGCAGTGCTTGAAAAGTGGTCGCCGGAGCAAAAGGTGGTCGTCTATTGCAGTAGCCAGAGCTGTGCGGCCAGTCATGAAGTAGCCCGCCGGTTACGCGAAGAGGCCGGGTTGCCTGAGGTTTTTGTGATGGAAGGTGGCTGGGAAGCATGGGAGGCCGCAGAATGAAAGCGCGCAACTGGACTGGTTGGCTGGCTGGCGCTTTGGTCGGCGCCGTTTTTTGCTACGCTGGCGCACTGAAAGCTCTTGAACCAGGGTCCTTTGCGGACACGATTTTCCGTTTTCGTCTGGTGCCGTGGCCGGTCTGCGTGGCAATTGCGCTCTGGCTCCCTTGGATCGAGGTATTCACCGGACTGGCGCTCATCGCGAAAAAATATTACCGCGGCGCACTGGCGATTGGGATCGGAATGACCGTCCTGTTTCTCTTCGCGCTGATTTCCGCCATGATGCGCGGTCTCAATATCGACTGCGGCTGCTTTGGTGGTGAAAACGAACCGACCAACTCCAGTGGCATCTGGAAATCGATCCTCCTGGATGTGGTTCTCCTGGCGCTGCTCGCCTTCGCTGCACGACAAGATGGCCGGTCAATAAAAGGACACGAATAACCCCGCCGCCGCGGCCATAATTTTTTTGTAGCGAACCAATGTGGCAACCCAGTTGCTTTTTGGGCTGTGCGCGAAGGGACATGCAGGCTATGTGCAGGTTGTGCAAGGCGACTCGGAAACTCTGAACCCGTTGGAACCCATGAAAAAACGCGTTCTTATCCTCTCGGCAAGCGCTGGAAGCGGGCATGTCCGCGCCGCCCAGGCATTGGAAAAAGTATTCCGAAACGACGACCGCGTTGAAGCGGTGGAACACTGCGACGCCCTGCAATACACGAACAAACTGTTCCGCGATTTCTATTCAAAACTTTACATCCAGCTCGTAAAATCCGCCCCCGAACTGCTCGGTTGGGTTTACAAAGGCACGGACGAACCCTGGAAAAACGACGCCGCTCGCCTGCGCATGGATCGTCTCCAGGCGCGCCCACTCGTGCGACTGGTGCAAAAGCTGCAACCGCACATCACGATCTGCACCCATTTCATGCCCGCAGGGATTGTTGGGTATCTCATCCAGAAACGTGTGTTGAACGCCCATCTTTCCATCGTGGTGACCGATCTCGACATGCACGCGATGTGGTTGACCCGCACGTTTCACCGTTATTTTGTCGCCCTCGATGAAACAAAAGCCCACATGGAAGTGCTCGGCCTGCCCGGAGATCGCGTAACCGTTTCGGGCATCCCGGTGGACCCGGTTTTCTCCGAACCCGTGGATCGGCGCGCGCTCCGGATTTCGCTGGGCTTGGATCCTGACAAACCCACAATGCTTTTTTCGGCAGGCGCATTTGGCGTGAGCCCGGCTGAGTTTGTTTGTTCGCGACTCCAACATGTGCGGCAACCGATTCAGACGGTGGTGATTTGCGGTCACTCCGAGGAAGCGCTCCACCGCACGCTCGCGGTCGTGGGTAACGATCCCAACTTCCACGTGCTCGGTTACACGGATCGCATGCACGATTATATGCGCGTGGCGGATTTGTTTATCGGTAAACCGGGCGGGCTCACCACCGCCGAAACACTCGCCTGCGGACTTCCGATGGTGATTATTTCGCCCATTCCCGGTCAGGAGGAGCGGAACAGCGATCATCTGCTCGAAGAAGGCGTCGCCGTGAAATGCAATGAACTGACAACAATCGATTACAAAATCAGTCATCTGCTGGACGGGCCCGAACGCCTGCGCACCATGCGGGAAAACGCCCTGCGTCTCGGCCATCCGCACGCTGCGCGAACCATTGCAAACACGTTGCTCAGCGAGCACATCGCGCCGCACCGGGTGGATGCTGCGGAAAAAAAAGCGATCGCAGGGATGGCGGCAGGCGAAGTGAACTAAGGAACGTAATTAATCATGGGAATGGCCGCAAAAAGGCGCATGAAGCGCAAATGGGACTGCCTGGTGTCGAACAGCCTCAGTTACAAAGTGTATCAAGCAGGGACCTTGCAGCCGTGAACCGTGGCTTTATCAAGACGCCCGTTTCTTGCGCTCCTTGCGCCTCTTCGCGTTCCAACCCGTTTTTTTATTCATGACATCGGACACTGAATTTCTCTGGGGCGTCGCCACCTCGGCTTATCAAAGCGAAGGCGGCTTCAACATCCCAGGCGGCCCACGCAACAACTGGGGCGACGCGGAGGACGCGGGCGACGTGGTGCGTACAGGTGCCTCGTCGGATTTCTGGAACCGCTGGGCCGAGGACTTCGCGCGCTGTGCCACGCTCGGGCTAAACACCTTCCGGCTCGGAATCGCATGGGCGCGAGTGGAGCCGGCGCAGGGACAAATCGATTTCACTGCGCTCGATCAATACGTCGAGATGCTGGAGTCCTGCCGTTCCCACGGAATGGAGCCCATCGTCACGCTCCACCATTTCACCCATCCCGCGTGGGGCGGCACCGATTTCTGGCTGCGTCCCGATGCGGCGGCACTTTTCGAAGGTTTCGCAAAGTTGGTCGTCGAATATGTAAACCGGCACCTGATGCACCCCATCCGTTACTGGATCACGATCAATGAGCCAAACATGCTGGTCCTCAACACGTACATTGGACGGCAGTTCCCGGGCAATGCGCGCATTGGATTCGACACCGTGGTTCACGCGTACAACGGATTGCTCGCCGGACATGTCCACGCTTACAATGCGATTCACGACCTCAGCGAGTTGCACGGATGGCCCACGCCCATCGTCACGCTCAACAATTTCTGCAACGACCTGTACCTCACCGATAAACTCGTCGTTGACCTGCTGTTCCTGCGGGAGCGCAATATTCCACGCAGCAAAGTCGGCGAGTATCTCCGCAAAAAGTCCGATGAATTCACCCGCGAACTCAGGAACGCGCACCTCCCTTTGCGCAAGGATCTGGCTTACTGGTGCGGCGCTCTGTTCAAATGGGTGAACCTCAAAATCTCCGCGCGCTGGTTTCATCCGGAGTTCATGGATCCACTGCTCGACGCCATCTACGCATCGCCTCGGAAGCAGCTTCTGGACATCATTGCGTTCGATTACTACGACCCTTTCACCGCGCACGCATTCCGGTTGCCAGTGTTCTGGGATCATGAGTTCAAAAACAAATCGTTCCGCTCCTGGGTGATTAACACGGTGACGAGCAAATGGTGGGACTGGCGCGCGCTCCCGGCTGGACTCGGCTTTTTCTGCGAACTCTACGCGCGTGATTACGACCGCCCCATCCTCATCGCGGAAAACGGCATGGCCCTGCGGCGCAACGTGAGCAATCTCCACACGCCACGCCGGGATGGACTGACCCGCAGCGAGTTTCTGCGTATCCACCTCGAGGAATTGCAGCGCGTCGTGAAGAAAGGCGTTCGCGTTGTCGGCTACCTCCACTGGTCGCTGTTCGACAACTACGAGTGGGGCACATTCACGCCACGGTTCGGACTTTTTTCCATCGATTACAAAAAAGGCACGGAGCGCGTCGCACAGGATCATCTTGGCGACAGGCCCAGCGAGACGTACGCGGAAATCATCCGCGCCTGGCGCAAAGAGGAAAAAAAGCCATGATCCACGTTGTTCTCGTGGAGCCGGAAATCCCCGCGAACACCGGCAACATTGCCCGCACCTGTCTTGCCACCGGAGCCCGGTTGCACCTCGTAAAGCCGCTCGGTTTTTCCATCGACGACAAACAACTTCGTCGCGCCGGACTCGATTACTGGCAGGATGTGGACGTTCATGTGTGGGAAGATCTCGAAGCGCTGACCGCGTCGCAACCCGCCGACGCTCGCCGTTTTTATCTTACAACAAAATCGCGGCAACCCTACTGGGACGCTGCGTTTCAGGATGGCGACTGGCTGTACTTCGGACGTGAGACACGCGGACTTCCCGAGCCGCTGCTGGCTGCGAGCCCCGAAAGCTGCCTGACCATACCAATGCTCCAAGGCAGCACGCGCAGTCTGAATCTCTCGGTCTCCGTGGGGATTGTGCTCTACGACGCGTTGCGTCAGACCGGTTTCAACACAGCACGGTAAGCACGCAAAACCTGCTCCGCCATATCCGCCACCGGGCGCGAAGGTGCGCGTAAAGCCTCTTCGTGACGCGCCTGCCATGCACCGGGCGATTCCATCACCTGGAGCATCTGGTCATACCACGCTTCAGGATCCTGCGGATCAAGAAGCCAACCGCCGCCGTGTTGCGTCACGCGATCATGCAGCGGCCCTGTATCACTGCAAAAAACCGGCAGCCCGAACGCCCATGATTCGCCCAGCGTAAAACAAAATGTCTCAGGCCAGATCGATGGAATGAGCGAGAAGGACGGACGCACCGCACGCAGTTTTAACGCAAGCTCATCGCGTTGATACGGCCCGTGATATTTTCCACCCAACGCAATCACATCATCCAGGTTGCGCGAACGCCCGCCGAACAAATGGATTTCCAGACACTGCCTGCGCTGACGATCCAACTGCAACAAAGTGCGCACCACCTCGATTCCCTTTGCCACACCGAGATCGCTGAAAAACACCATGCGCATCGGAAGCCCCAACTCCGGTGGTGTCGCGAGATTATCCCGCACCAAGTCGCGACCATATTCCACCACTTCAATCGGCACTCCCGGCATCAGGTTACCGATAAAATCCGCCGTGTGCGCGGACGGCGTGAACACCGTTTTGCATTGCGCCAGCGCCCGTCGCATCGATTCGCGGTGTGTATGAACAAAGGCATCCTTGAGCTGCGGCCCGCCACCCCTGAACCAACCGCCGCGCAGTTCGCAGTCCGTGGGACTTTCCGTGCATTTGCCGGCGCAAAACTGCTTCTGATCATCCAGCAACTGGATCGTCGGACACAGCGTGTAGTAATCGTGAAGACTCGCGAAAACCGGCACGCCAAGCGCGGCCACGCCGGCCAGGGCATCCGGTCCCGTTCCGATGAGATGCTGGAAATGCACCGCCTGTGCGGAAAGTTCGGCAATGAGTTTGGTCAGCAGATTTTTCCGGACCACAGCCAGCGGGAGAAAATATTGCCACGCCGCGTCGAATTGCCATCGACGCAAAGGCACCCACATACCGCGCTCGACGCGATACAAAACCCAGTTCGAGACCCCGGTTTCGAGGATGAACATCTCGATTTCGCCTTCGAGCGCGGCCGCAAGATCTTCCAGATGATAGCGCACCCCGCCACCGCTCGGCAGGGTCACATGGAGCATGCGCAACCGCCCCGGAGGCTGGCTCCAATCCCGCTTCAACGCGCTATTGATCGGCTCCAACGCGGCACTCCGTGTCCACGCTTTCCAACGCTCGCCGAGTTCCGGGGCACGACGCATCACCGCAGAGCCCGCGACTTTCCCATGGCTCGCATCGCTTCCTGGAAAACTTCCAACCAACGTCGCGTCATCGGCCAGATTCACCAATTCGCGAAGCACCCCGCGTAACGAAAAATCCGCCAGTGCATCGGCGGCGGCCATCAATTCACCATCAAATCCCCCAACCTTCAGCAGGGCTTTGCGCGGGATAAAAACACACGGGCCGCATGCCGTTGGAATCACCGGTCGCAACCGTGCGGAAACCTGCGCGACACGTTCCGGCGTAGCGCCGTCGATCGCAATTTTCAGGAGCCCGGTGAGGGATGAAAGCGCGCTCACCGTCCCGACGTCGGTCCTGCTGTAAGCCGTCGCCGCAAGCTGTTCCAGCCAGTGCGGACCAATCAGCGCACCGCATTGCAACAGCACCACGTCGCCCGGCGCAAAATCGAAACCAACATTCGCAGACAGGGCAAACCCGCCCGGCTTTTTGTGGCCGACGCAGGTGATGTGATGATGTTGCTCGCGAAGACTTTCCAGCAGCGGCCAGATCCGTGCATCCGTGCTGCCGTCATCGATGATCAGCAGTTCATGCGGCGAACCCGTGTGCTGAAGCACGCGTTCCAATGTGGCGCGCAATCCGTCGAAATCATCCTGAACAGTCACAACGATCGTTGTGAGATAAGGCGCGGATTCACGGGCTTTCCGCATCGCGGACGGCAGCATCTTGAAGCGGCGCATTTTTTCCGCATCCGCTCCGGACCCCGCCTCACGCGTCGGCTGTCGCCGAAGGAATCCACCGAGCCTCATATTTCCAAGGCGGAAATCATGCCGCCTCGATGCGGGCATACCGTGCCTTCGCGGATTCCCAGGCGGGTGAGGGTTTCGGCTGAAAAGGTTCCACGGCAAAAGATTCGCGAACGATTGTGCGGATTCCCGCCAATCCATCGACATGCCCCATCGCCGCCGCCTGCACCAGGACGTTACCTATGGCGGTGGCTTCCACGGGGCCGGCCAGCACGGTGCATCCGGTGGCATCCGCAGCAGCCTGGTTCAACATCCGGCTCTGGCTGCCGCCGCCGACGATATGCAGCGTGTTCACGGTGCGACCAGTCAATCCGCAGAGGACATGCAGCATGGAATCGTAAGTAAGCGCGAGACTTTCCAAAATGCACCGCACGAATTCGCCCGGTGTGCGCGGGACAGGTTCGCCGTGTTTTTCACACGCGGCTACGATGCGCTCAATCATGCCGAACGGTTTAGTGTAATCCGGGTCGTTCGGATTAATGATTGAGCGGAGCGGTTCCGCATCGCCCGCAAGCTGCGTGAGCGTGTCGTAATCAAATTCGAGCTCCTCGCTTTTCCACTGGCGACGGCACTCCTGCAAAATCCACAGGCCTGAGATGTTTTTTAAAAAACGAATCGAGCCGCCGTAGCCCACCTCGTTGGTGATGTTCGCGGCCTCCGTTGCTGCGTTGATAAGCGGCGAGTCCAGTTCCAGTCCAATCAGCGACCAAGTGCCGGAACTGAGAAATGCCCAGTCTTCACCCTCGGACGGAACCGCTGCGATCGCCGCCCCGGTGTCGTGCGAGCACGTCGCAATGACCTGCGTGTCGTCCAGTCCGGTCTCTGCGGCGAGCTCGGCGCTCATTTCGCCAAGCACCGTGCCGGAGGGCACAACTTCTGGAAATTTATCCGCCGCAATTCCAAGTTGGGCGATAAGAGCCGCAGACCATTCGCGTGCCTTGGGATTCCAAATCTGCGTCGTGCTTGCGAGGCTTTCTTCGCTGCGCGCCACGCCGCAGAATAGGTAGTTTAGATAGTCCGCGATGTTGAGAAATCCGCTTGCCGCCGCCAGCACCTCGGGTCGTCGCACGACATCATCCGCGAGCTGGAACAAGGTGTTGAATGGCATGAACTGGATGCCCGTCTCGCTAAAAATGAGCTTACGCGTCGCCTTTTCACAAAAGGCCGGGAACGATCTGTCCGTGCGGCTGTCCCGATAGTGATACGGCAGAGCAAGCATTGGCTCCGATGCGCTGAACCACACGAGATCGACGCCCCAGGAATCCACGCTCACACTTTCCGCCCGGATCCCGCGCACCGACACCGCTTTCATGCCGCGTTTGAGTTCTTCAAAAATTGCCGCAATGTTCCAGCGCAAGCTCCCCGCAAAATGCATTGGCCCGTTCGGAAAACGATGAATTTCCGCGAGAGAAAGATGCCCTTGTTCGATGGTCCCAAGGATGACACGTCCGCTTTCAGCACCGAGGTCGCAGGCAATATGGTAGGTAGGCATGGGTAGATTGGGTCGGAAAAGCTACAGCAACCGTGCTTTCCGGGGAAAGGCCAAAGGGTTCAGGAGATCGACGGAAACTTTTTCAGAAAAACCGGACCGGGCACGGTGGTAACTACGCGGCGCCTTCTTCTTTCGGCTTCCTGCTCTCGCTTTTCAGCGCATCAAGCGTCAGGCGCACTTGCGAAAGCAATTTCTGCTGAGTGTACGGCTTGGGCATGAACCCGCGCAGCCCTTTCGCCAGCATGGCCTTCACCTTTTCCTGCTCCGCAAAACCGCTGCTCAACACCACGGGCACTTTGGGATTGATCGCCAGCAGTTCATCGAAGGTTTCCGAACCGTCCATGATCGGCATGGTGAAATCCAAAATCACCAAATCAATCCGGTGCTGGAATTGCGCGTAAATTTTCACCGCCTGAAAACCGTCACGCGCCGTGACAACTTTGTAGCCTTCGTCGATCAACACACGTTGAGCCAGCAGCGCAACGTAATCTTCGTCGTCCACGATGAGCACCATCTCGCGCACACCCAGCGGATTGACCACGGTAACGCCTTGGATTTCCTCCGTCTTGACCGTCTGCCGCACCGGACGAGGAGCGACCGGCGATTCGGCTTCCCGCACCGGATGCATCACGGGGAGCGGCCTGGGTGGCAATGCGGCCTCCATAGCGGGCGCAGGCCGGGTCGTCTCGCCCAGGCGCGTGAGCATGAGCCGCGTCACACTCGCTGCACGGTCGATGCTCATTCGCATCATTTCCATGTAGCGGGTGGCTTCGTCGCTCTGCCCGGCAAATTTTCCCAGGTACTGCCCAGCCTCACTGATGACTTGGAGCAGATTGTTCAACTCGTTTGCCGTGGACTTCACCCATTTTGCATCTTCCGGTGCCAACATGCGGGCAGTATTCCGCATTTTTCCTTAAATGCCATGGCGATTTTCCATGAAATTCACAAGGCAGCTCGGCATCGGCCCGCGTTTTTTATCGAAACATGATCCAAACGGCCACCAGGACCATCG
>Ga0105048_10009895_pt1 | contig 15117 bp, 10 predicted proteins | sample MAT05_FD_78382 | JGI IMG/M metagenome (GOLD analysis project Ga0105048, IMG submission 78382) | Freshwater microbial communities from Lake Fryxell liftoff mats and glacier meltwater in Antarctica - MAT-05 | ecosystem: Environmental > Aquatic > Freshwater > Ice > Liftoff microbial mat | place... | reverse complement strand
GCCGCCGGATAATGTCCGTCGCTTGAGCCGCTTGTGCAGCGGCCGCCGATGCCCCGGCCGGTATCACCAGGTCGGGAAACGCCGAAGGCGTCCGTCCCGGCGTCCAAGAGTACATGTAGCTCAAACCTTTATAGTCCACGGCGTAGCTTGCCGCGGAAACAGCCATCTGTCGCAAGTTTGACATGCACACGACCGTCTTGGCGGCCCGTCTCGCGCCGGCCAGCGCGGGCAGCAGCAACGTCAGCAGCACTGCGATAATCACCAGCACTACCAGCAGTTCGATAAGGGTGAAGCCCGTGCCCGTGCGCGCGCTGCGCTGAGTGTGCGTGGTTACATACGGCGCGGGATAAAAATTGCGCATGCGGAGCGTATGCACCAGCCGTGCGCTCCAATATCGCGCGGCTTGCCACCTTCGCCAACTTCGGTGCGAGCGGGCGCGAACGTGAACAAAGCCATGGAGCCGGCCCGGCACTCCGATCCCAAGCTGACCTTCGAGACCTACGCCCGGGTCGTGATGCGCGATCTGACGCGCGGTCAACGCCACAACTCCCCGACCGTCGTCGGAAGCGGTAAACCCTTGCGGAAACCGGAGTTGGTGAGCCGCTGCGCGGCGTGGCGCGGCTCCAAGAGAGAATGCCCCCGAAAGGACTCGAACCTTTGACCCGCTGATTAAGAGTCAGCTGCTCTACCAACTGAGCTACGGAGGCGCGTAGTCCCGGGCGGCCGGGAGGACTCAGCCAAGATTATAGACCTCTGCCGCCAGCGGTCCAGCGCCGAGCGTTCAGTCCCACTGATCCCGCCCGCGGCGTGCCAGCGCATAGCGCCAATCATCGTGCCCTTGACCACCTGCAGCTCTCTCTCGGCCCCACCCTATACAGACCCCGTCCCACTTCACGCCCGCCTTCTCTCGACCGCACCCTTGGTTGGCAAGCCCTCGCTCAGGCCCAATCTGGATCGGCCCCGCCGGGGCGGCTAGACTTCTGGTCCCGTCCGGCGCGGCTTGCGCTCCGGAGGCCCAGATCAAAGGACACCTGATCACATGAACCCTCCACAGAGAGTCAGCTATGGCCGGTCCCGTCGTCGTCGTGCACACGACGCGCTCGACATTATCACCCCAGGGGTTGACCCCGTCTCGGGCCAACCCAAGTTGCACCACCGCGTCGGCGCCGAGACCGGCTACGTCCGCCCGGGCCTGACCATCACCGTCCCCAAGCTGGGCATCGGCGTCGCCAAAAAGGCCCGCCGAAACGCCGGCGGCAGCGACCAGGCCTAATACAACCACTTCCCGCCAGCGCCACGCCAACCACTCGGCTCGCGCGGTGCCAACGCTCCGCACGCGGCCAGCGCAAGGTCGTGCTGCTGGAGCATGTTGCCTGGGCGTAATGTGGAGGCGTGCTGCAAGGCCTCGCCGAGCGGGAGCAGCGCCCCGCGACGCTGCGTAGAGATATCGACGGACACCTACAGCCTGACCGCCGGCCAACCGCCGACGTGCACGCCGGTAAGTAAAGGTTGACCACATGCGGATTGGTGTAGACGTCATGGGCGGCGACCACTCGCCCGACGCAGTCCTCAAGGGCTGCTTGCTCGCCCTCGAGCACATGCCCACCGAAGATCGCCTGCTGCTGATCGGGCCCGAACGCCTCATCCGCCAGTATCTGCACGACTACAACGTCAGCGACCCGCGCATAGAAATCCTTAACTGCCACGAAGTCATCGGCATGGACGAGCACCCCGTCGAGGCCGTCCGCGGCAAGAAGGACTCGTCCATCGTCCACATGGCCCGCGTCGGCAGCCGCAAGGCCCAAGAGCTCTACGGCTTCCGCTGTGACGCCGTTCTCTCCGCCGGTAACACCGGCGCGTGCGTCAGCGCCGCCACCATGCACATGCGCCGGCTTGACCACGTCCATCGCCCCGGCATCGCCGTCACGCTCCCAACCTTCCACGGGCCCGTGGTGCTCAGTGACGCGGGGGCCAACCCCGAGCCGCGCCCCAACCACCTCTGGCAGTACGGGCTTATGGCCGAGGTCGTCGCGCGCGTCGTCCATGGCAAGCCCACCCCACGCGTCGCCGTCATGAACATCGGGACCGAAGAGGGCAAGGGCACCAACCTCATCCGCGAGACCTACGAGCTGCTCAAGCGCACCCCCAACATCAACTTCGTCGGCTACATCGAGGGGCGTGAGCTCTTCGCCAACTTCGCCGACGTGGTCGTTACCGACGGGCTCGTCGGCAACGTCGTGCTCAAAACCAGCGAGGGGCTCGCCAAGGCGATATTCGCCGGCCTCGGACAAGAGATCATCGCCAAAGACCCCGAGCTGCTCTTCCGCCTTGAGCCCATCCTCAAGGACATGTTCAAGAAGAACGACTACCACGAGCACGGCGGCGCACCGCTGCTGGGCGTCAACGGCATCTGCATGATCGCTCACGGCTCAAGCGAGGCCCGCAGCATCCGCTCGGCCATCCGCCAGTGCCAGCTCTACGTCCGCTCGGGCCTCAACGCCGCCATCGAGCAGCGCCTCGCTGAGGTTCAGGCCCTCGCCGCCGTCCCCGCTGAGGCCGTCTGACCGCGCACCAACAAGTGATCCGTCCACGTGCCGCGCCCGTGCCGCGCCCGTGGTCCCAACTTTGCTTGCTGTGCAACCGCCTCGCTCTCACCTCGCTTCACACTCTGCTCGCGCCCACGGCAACCCGCGCCCCGCTCTGGTATCATGCCCGGTTCCGCGGGTGTGGCCTTGTGCACACCCGCACGCACGCACCGAGCCGAGCATGAGCGAACCTACAGGCAGCACCCCAGGCCGGTCCCCCGCGCCCCTCCGCCTTTCCCGCCCGCCGGTGCAAGACCTCGGGGTCCGTGTGCTCGGCTCGGGCTCCGCCGTCCCCTCGCGCGTGGTCACCAACGCCCAGATCGCCACAATCTGCGATACCAACGACGAGTGGATCCACCAGCGCACCGGCATCCGTGAACGCCGCATCTGCGACCCTGCCAAAGGCGAGGGCAACGTCCAGCTCTGCACCGACGCCCTCCGACGCGCCATTGAAAACGCCGCCATCACCCCCGATCAGCTCGACTTGATCATCTGCGGGACCATCACCCAGGACATGCGCTGCCCGTCCACGGCCTGTGTCGTCGCCGGTGCACTCGGCGCCGGGCACGCCGCCGCGTGGGACCTCGGCGCCGCCTGCTGCGGGTTCGTCTACCCGATGAACATCGCCCACGACCTGATCCGCATCGGCACGTACCGCACCATCGGCGTCATCGGGGCCGACTGCATCAGCGCCATCACCGACTACAGCAACCGCAGCGTCGGCATCCTCTTTGGCGACGCCGCCGGCGCCGCCATCCTCGGCGCCACAGACGACCGCTCCAAGGGCGTGCTCGCGCAGGTCAACAAGGCCGACGGCTCCGGCTGGCACGACCTTTACGTACCCGCATGGGAGTCGCAAATCGCCCCGGGCTCGGACCGCACAAACCACCGCCTCGGCTGCCTGTTCATGAACGGACGCGAGGTCTTTAAGTTCGCCGTCGGCACCTTCCAAGAGCTCATCGCCGAGACGCTCACCAAGGGCGGCGTCACCGTCGCTGACGTTGACATGTTCGTCTGCCACCAGTCCAACGCCCGGATCATTGAGGCCGCCGTCGAACGCTTCGGCATCCCGCCCGGAAAGGTCTACGTCAACATCGACCGCTACGGCAACACCTCGGGCGGCAGCGTCCCGCTGGCCTTTGACGAGCTGCGCAAGGCCGGCCGCATTCAAGAGGGCATGGTCGTAATGTTCGTCGCCTTCGGCGCTGGCCTCACGTGGTCCAGCAGCCTCTGGCAGATGTGAACGCCAACCCTCGGCAAACACTCACCCCCGCGCACCCGCTAAACTCGCCCCTTATGGCAAAAGTCATTCTTTGTCCCGGGCAAGGCGCGCAGGCCGTCGGCATGGGCAACGGCTGGGCCGACGCCTCGCCCGCCGCCCGCGCGATCTTCGCCCGCGCCGACGCGCTGCTCGCTGGCCGCATGCCCAACGCCGCGTCCATAAGTGAGCTCTGCTTCAACGGCCCTGCAGACGCCCTTAACCGCACCGACGTCAGCCAGCCCGCCATCTACACCACCTCGGTGGCCTGCTGGCACGCGCTGCTCGAGAAGTGGGGGGCCACCACCGCCCTCGAAGCCGGCGTCGTCGCTACCGCCGGGCTCAGCCTCGGTGAGTACACCGCGCTCCACCTCGCAGGCGTCTTCACCTTTGAGCACGGCCTCGAGCTCGTCGCCCTCCGCGGCCGCGCCATGCAAGACGCCGCCCAGAGCGTCCCCTCAGGCATGATCGCCCTGATCGGCGCCGACGAAGCCGCCGCCCGCGCAGTCTGCGAGAAGACCCTCGCGTCACTGGCCGATCTCGACGCGGTGCTGGTCCCCGCCAACTTCAACGCCCCGGGCCAGATCGTCCTCTCGGGCAGCAAAGACGCCGTCGCCCGCGCCGAATCCGTCGCCACCGAGCAGGGCCTGCGGGCGACCGTGCTGCAGGTCGCCGGCGTGTTCCACTCACCCATCATGGCCCCCGCGCGCGAGCGCCTGCTGGCGGCCCTCAACGCCACGCCCATGCACGCCCCTGCCTGCACAGTCGTGAGCAACGTCACCGCCCGCCCGCACGCGGTTGCCGCTAGTGGCGAGCCGCTCGAGGGCGAGGCGCTTCTCGCATCGATCCGCGCCCGCCTGGGCGAGCAGCTTACCAGCCCCGTCCGCTGGGCCGAGTCGTGCGCGTGGCTCATCAGCGCCGCCCCAGGGGCCTACGCTGGGTCAGACTTGCTCGAACTGGCCCCCGGGCGAACCCTCGCAGGCCTCATGCGTCGAATCGACAAGGGCGCAAAGGTAACCAGCCATGATGAACCGGCTTGAAGCTCACCACCCGCCGACCACCGGGCACCGCAACCGTGCACATGCCCGCACGCTCGCACGCTACCTCGCGCTCGCAGTCATCGCCGGGCTCGCGATGACCGTCGCCGCCTGCAAAGAGAAAGCTCCACCGCCGCCACCCCCGCCACCGCCGCCGGCCCCTGTGCCCGTCAGCTTTGACACCATCAAGGCCGAGCTCAAGGTTGACCCGCGCGTCTCGCAGAAGGACGGGCTCGAGATCACAGACCGCTCGTTCGCCGAGGCCTGCCTCAAGCTCGCCGACGCCTTCGCCCGCGGCGACGACGCCAAGGCCAGCGGCCTGCTCAATGACCGCGCAAAGCGCGTCCTCAGCGAACTGGTCAACTCAGGCCAGTGGGCCGAGCAGACCAAGGCCGTCGAGGCCGTCCGCATCGTCTTCGCCGCCGTCCCCGGCGAGCTGAGCGACATGGAACGCGACCGCGCTATCCAGCAGATGACTCAGCAGATCGACGGCGAGGTCAAACGCTTCTACGAAAGGATGCTCTTCCGCGGCGCCAGCGCGGAAGAGGCCCAGCGCTACACCGATTCTTTCAAGGCCACGCTGGAGCGTCAGCTCGCCGACATCAAAGCCGGCCGCGGCTCGGGCCTGGGCCTCTCCAGCATTGAAGAACTCATCCTCCAAAGCCAGCGCAGCGACGCCATCACCGCCGACACCAAGGCCCTTGTCGCCGCCGGTGACAGGCCCGACATGGTCATGCTCATGTCCGTACAGACCCCCGCGGGCTCGGACCTCTTGGGCTGGACGGCCCGCCGCTCGGGCGACAACTGGATCTTTGCCAACGCCTCCACCGTCCCCTTCCAGCGCTCACGCGCCACCGACTGGGACCCCATCGGGATGTTCGGTTTCTCGCTCAACACCGGCAAAGAGCTGCCGCCCGAGAAGGCCAAAGTCGAAGGCGCTGGCGTCGCCGGCGGCACCGGCTCAGGCCCCAAGCCACCCGGTGGCCCAGGTGCCACACCCGGCCCCGCGCCCGGCAGCCCAGGCGGCCCACCCTCGACCATGCCACCGGTTTCGCCACGCTAAACATCAGCCGCCCACAGCTCTACCAGCTTACTCCTCTGCCCCGCAAGCGCTCGCTTGCCGACGCACGCCGCCCCGATTCTCACGGGGCCTGGCCCCTTTGACCAACCGCGCAAACCACGGAGCGCCGCCTTGTCCGAGACTCTCACCCGCGTTGCGTTCATCACCGGTGCTTCCCGCGGCATCGGCAAGGCCATCGCCCTTCGCCTCGCCAAAGACGGCCGCCACGTCGTCCTCTCCGCACGCTCAGAAGGCCCCCTGAGCGAGCTCGCCGAGCAGATCCGCGCCGCCGGCGGCAAGGCCAGCGTCGCCGTCGCTGATGTCGCCAGCAGCGCCTCGATCACCAAGGCCCTCGACGACACTTTCGCCAGCCTCGGACGCCTTGACGTCCTGGTCAACAACGCCGGCATCACCAAAGACGGCCTCGCCCTCCGCATGAGCGACGAGGACTGGAACGCCGTCATCAACACCAACCTCACCAGCGCCTTTGTCGCCTGCCGCGCCGGCGCACGCATGATGATGAAGGGCCGCTTCGGCCGCATCGTCAACATCGCCAGCACCTCGGGCATCGTCGGCAACGCCGGGCAGGCCAACTACGCCGCCGCCAAAGCCGGCCTCATCGGCCTGACCAAAACCCTCGCCCGCGAGCTCGGCGGCAAGGGCGTGACTGCCAACGTCGTCGCCCCAGGCTACATCCAGACCGACATGACCGAGAACCTCCCGCCAGAGATCAAAGACAAAATCAAGTCGCTCCTGGCCGTCGGCCGCCTCGGCGTGGTTGAGGACATCGCCGCTGCCGTCGCTTACGTCTCCAGCGACGAGGCCAGCTTCCTGACCGGGCAGACCCTCATCGTTGACGGCGGCATGACCATGGCCTGAGCTCGCGCATCCCCCAGCGCGCACTCCCAGCGCGCATCCCCCAGCTTGCACCTGTCGCCTGCACGCCACGCGCGCCCTCGCAGCCCTCTTGCGCGCACGCCGCCCGATCGCCCAGCCCGCACAGACCCACCGCACTGTTGCCCACAGGCATCGCGCAGGCTGGACGCACGCCCGGTCATCGACGATGCTCTCGCCATGACCGCCGGCGAACAGCCCGCGCACCCACCCGAGCCGCCAACAGGCCCCGCCGCCCAGCCTGCGCCCACCGCCCAGCCTGCGCCCGCCGCCCAGCCTGCGCCCGCCGCCCAGCCTGCGCCTGTTTCACTCCCTGCACACCTGACGCACGCCGCACCCGCCGTCCGCACCATCCGCCCCGCCGGGCTCTGGCGCAGGCCCGTCGAGCCCGACATCGTCAGTGACCGCCTCGGCGTTCTCGTCCACGAGCTCGCAGGCCTCGTTGACGGCTCGCTCCGCCAGGTCACCCTCCTGCTCCGCTCACGCGCCGAAGCCGCCACCACCATCACCGAGCACACCGAGCAAGACCAGCGCCTGCGCACCCTTCTGCTCGCACTCGAGCGCATGGCCGACGCCATCCGCCACGCCAGCGGCGCCGCCCCCAGCGCCTGGCTGCAGGCCAGCTACGCCGTCACCCTTGCAGACGCCATCGAGCACGGCGCCGGGATCATCGAGCCCGCCGCCACCGAGCGTGGCATCCGCCTCGAAGTCAGCATCGACCCCCGCCTCGCCAGCCTCGCACCCGGGCACATGTACACCGTCGTGCTCAACGCCGTCCGCAACGCGCTCGAGGCCATCGGCCAGCGCCGCGCCACCAACCTCCGCTCCGTCGCACCCGCGCAAGACCAAGGCCGCATCGATGTCCGCGCACAGCTCGAGCACCGCCAGGGCCGCGCATGGGTCCGGCTTGAAGTCCACGACACCGGCGTCGGGCCACCCACCGGCTCCAGCACGCGCCGCGTCTTTGACCCCGGCTTCTCGACCAAGGCCGCCGGCCTGGGCGTCGGGCTCGCCCTCTCGCGCCAGATCGTCGAGGCCTCCGGCGGCAGCATCGACCTGCTCCCCGCGGGCGGCCCCACTTGGGCCCCCGGCGCGCTGCTCCGCGTGCTCTTCCCCGCTGATTCCGCCACAGAGCAGAACACACCCGAACGCAAGGTCGGCTGATCTGCCCTCACGCCCAGCCCTCACGCCCAGGCCTCACGCCCAGCACATGACCAAGCCCGAGCCAACCCGAGCACCGCCCACCACCGGCGCGCAAAACGCCGAACGCCAAGGCGCGCCCACTATCGAGCGCCCGCGCCTGCTCGTGGTTGATGACGACCCCATCGTCGCCGAGAGCCTCGCCGACTTCCTTCGCGCCGACGGGCTTGACACCGCCACCGCCGCCAGCGGGTCAGAGGCACTCGCCACCCTCGACCAGGCCGCCGCCACTTCCGCTGGCACCAAGCCCCGGCCCTTCGCCGCCGCGCTCGTCGACGTCGGCATGCCCGGCATGGACGGGCTCACCCTCCTCAAGCACATCGCCCAGCAGCACCCCGCCACCTGCGTGGTCATGCTCACGGGCTACGGCACCATCGAGGCCGCCGTCGCCAGCGTCCGCGCCGGCGCGGTTGACTTCCTCACCAAGCCGGTCATCGACGCCGAGCTTCGCCTGGCCGTCCAGCGCGCCCTGCGGCAAAGCGCCCTGCTACGCGAGAACGCCCAGCTCAAGGCCCGCCTCGACGAGCGCTACGGCCTCGAATCCATCGTTGGGCACGACGCACGCATGCAGAAGGTCTACGACCTTATCGAGGCCGTCGCACCAACACGCACCACCGTGCTCATGATGGGCGAGAGCGGCACCGGCAAAAGCCTCATCGCCCGCGCCATCCACCAGCGCTCCAGCCGCGCCACCGGGCCCTTTGTAGAGCTCGCCTGCGGGTCCATCCCCGAAACACTGCTCGAAAGCGAGCTCTTCGGGCACGTCAAAGGCGCCTTCACCGGCGCGCACGTGGACAAGCCCGGCAAGTTCCTCGCCGCTGACGGCGGCACACTGTTCCTCGACGAGATCAACTCCGCCAGCCCCGCCATGCAGCTCAAGCTCCTCCGCGCGCTGCAAGAGCGAAAGTTCGAGCCCGTCGGCTCCAGCCAGACCGTCGAGGTTGACGTCCGCGTCGTCCTCGCAGGCAACCAGCCCCTTGAACAGCTCGTCGCCCAGGGCACCTTCCGCCAAGACCTCTACTACCGCATCAACGTCGTCCGCATCGACCTCCCGCCACTGCGCGAACGCCTCGGCGACGTACCCGTCCTCGCCGAACACTTCCTCCACCAGCACGCCGACCGCCTCAAGCAAGAGTCCGGCAAGCTCGTGGTCGCCCTCGCCCCTGAGGTTATCGATGCGCTGCGCCGCTACCCGTTCCCCGGCAACGTTCGCGAGCTCTCCAACATCATCGAGCGCGCCAGCGTCCTGGCCCGCACGCCCACCATCACCCTTGATGACCTGCCCGCCCACGTCCTCGCCGGCAACGCCTCGGTCACCACCGGCCCGCTCGCACGCATCGGCCCCGGTGCTGATTCTGCCCTGGCTCCCGGCACGATGCTCGCCGGCCACCAGCCCACCGACGCCACCACCACCACCGACGCGCCATCGCTCGAAGCCGCGCTGCGTGAACCCGAAAAACGCATCATTCTCGCCGCCCTCGCCGCCGCCGGCTGGAACAAGGCCAAGGCTGCCGACGCCCTCAACATCAACCGCACCACACTGTATAAAAAGATGAAGCTCCTGGGCATCGACCCCCGCGGCCAGGCCCTCGCGGGCTAATGACTTCCTTACCTTCCGGTGGGCGATTTCTCAACCGGCCTTCTGCCTCCCGTGGGGCAGGATTCCATCCTGCCATCGAGCCGCAGGCCCGACGCTCTTCGCTCGTCACTTGTCGCCTTGCTCCTGCCTCTCCGCCTCGCTGCACTCACGCGGCACCTTCGCCTCGCTCCACGAGCCAAGTGCAGCGACCCTCAATGTCCTACCCCTCGACAACGTCGGCGAAGAATCTGGCAAGCGAAAGCGAGCCTGAGGGGGCATCGGCAAATGTAGTCCCGCGCAACGCGCAGCAAGAGTCAGCGGGCAGCTCTGTTCTTCACAACACTCTTATCAAGAGCAAAGCTCGCCACGCAGAGAGCAGCACTCCACGCTCAGTTCACGCGACGACACGCCGAAACTCCCGCCCCGCGCGCAACCGCAGTGACGCCGAAAACTCCGCGCCGAGGATCCTCAGCGCGCGCTCCGACGTCATTGCCCGCTGGCTGTGCGCCGACTTCATCGCGCAGATTGAACGCCCGCCCTTAGCCGCCCTACCGCCCTCGGCTGCCGCCGCCGCTGCCCCGCTGACCGCCCGCAGGACCACGACCGCCGCCGCCACCCGACGGCCCACGACCGCCACCCGAAGGCCCGCGCCCCGGTCCACCCGGACCACGACCCGGACCGCCCGGCCCGCGCCCCGGTCCACCTGGCCCGCGCCCCGGTCCGCCCGGACCAGCACCCGGCCCGCGACCCGGTCCGCCAGTGCCGCGCCCCGGACCACCCGGCCCGCCGCTGCTCACGCGCGGGGCGTATCCGCCACCGCCGCCACCAAACCCGCCACGGTCGCTCGGCCCACGCCGATCGCCACCATCGCGTGCCGGCCGCGGCCCGCGCGGACCGCGGAAGTCTTCCTTCGGCGGCAAGCCCACGTCCGAACGCGTCATCCGTGCCGCCCCGTCCTCACGAGCCGGAGCCCGAGTGTCCTCACGAGCCGGAGCACGCGTCTCGCCACGTGACGGACCGCGCGTGTCCCCACGCGGCGCAAACTGCGGCTCAGACCGCGGCCCAAACTGCGGCTCAGGCCGAGATTCAGGCCGAATCACGCCCGCGCCGCCGCGATCCGGACCGCGATCGTTCCGGTCATCGCGACGATCAAACCCGCCCCCGGCAGGCCTGCGATCCTGGAAGCCCTGGCTGTGCCCGCGCGGCCGCGCCGGCCCGCTCATCGCGTGCCCGCCACCACGCTCGGAGGCGTGGCCACCCGCACCGAACGACCGACCCTCGCCCTCGTCCTCGCGATCGCTCCCACGCGCGATCTTCACAAGCCCGGGCGGCAGCTGCGTTACCACATGGATCGTCGCCTTCGTGATCCGCTGGATCTGCCGAAGCTCGTCCGCGTCCGCCGGCGTCACAAACGAGATCGCAATCCCCGAGCTGCCCGCACGCCCCGTACGCCCGATGCGGTGTACATAGCCCTCAGGCTCCATCGGCAGGTCATAGTTGAACACGTGCGACACGTCGTCCACGTCCAGCCCGCGCGCCGCAACGTCCGTCGCCACCAGCACACGCACACGCCCGCTGCGGAATGACTCAAGCGCCTTCTTACGCTGGTTCTGTGCCTTGTTGCCGTGGATCGCGTCCGCGCTCACGCCCTGACGCTCAAGCTGCCCAGCCAGACGCTCGGCACCGAACTTCGTCCGCGTAAACACCACCGCACGCGTCGCCGCGTTCTCATCGCCCTCGGCACCCAGCAGGTGCAGCAGCAGGCTCAGCTTCCGCGCCGTGTCCACGTAATACGCCTTCTGCTCGATCTGCGCCGCCGTTGACGCCACCGTCGCTACCGCAATCTGCTGCGGGTCCCGCAGCAACGCGCTCGCAAGCTGACGGATCGCCGAAGGCATCGTCGCGCTAAACAGCATCGTCTGCCGCGGCTTGGGGCTCGTCAGCGCACCGGCAATCCGCTTGATGGGCTGGATAAAGCCCATGTCCAGCATCCGGTCCGCCTCGTCAAGCACAAACACCTCGACCGCCGACAGGTCCGCGTGCCCCTGCTCCATCAGGTCCATCAAACGCCCCGGCGTCGCCACCAGCACGTCCACACCCCCGCGCAGCGCACGAACCTGGTGGAACATCGAGACCCCGCCGTACACGCACGCGTGACGCAGCGTCGTCCGACGACCGTACGTCATCAGACTCTCGCCAATCTGGTCCGCAAGCTCACGCGTCGGCGCCAGCACCAGCGCCCGCGGCAGCGTCGGCCCCCGACGGTTCTTGTCCGCAGCCTGCGTGTGCAGACGGTGCAGGATCGGAAGCGCAAACGCCGCCGTCTTCCCCGTGCCCGTTTGCGCACTGCCCAAGATGTCACGCCCCGTCATCGCCACTGGGATCGCCTTCGCCTGGATCGGCGTCGGCTTCTCATACCCCTCCTCGATCAGCACGTCCAGCAGCGGCTGCGCAAGGTTCATGTCCGCAAACGTCACCTTGCCAAACGCACCGGGCTCGCGACCCGCCGCCGCATCTGCCCCGCCCGTTGACGCGCCCGTTGACCCGCCCGCCGTTCCGCCTGTAGCGCCACCCTTCGCCGACGCCTTCACGCCGTGCGTGTCGGGGCTCGAAAGTGACGAGCGCGTGATGTGCCCGCTGCTTTGCGAAGAACCGTGCGAGCTGCCGTGCGAGCCGCCCTGCGAGCTGCCGTGCCCTGTGTGCGAAGCCGCCGGCGCATCCAGCACCGCGCCGTCCATCGCGCCAGCGTCGGCCATCCCGCCGTCGAAGGTGCTGCCGTCAAGAAGTGAGCTGATATTCATTGAGTCCGAAGTAAACAAAGCGAAAACTCCAACCGCGCACAGGGCGCACAAACGGCGCACCGAGCGACGGCAAAGGCATCAAGCGATCCGGGTTAACTCGTAAGAGTCCGGGCGGCCTGAGGCGGGTTGCAGCGTCCGGTCCATTCACCCCGTGATCGCACGGGAAGGACCAGACGCCTCAGCAACCGAGGGCCGGTAGAAGTGCAACTTGCACCTCCAACACTGCGCCCGGGCCACTGACTGAAGCCACCACTATAGCCGCCCCAACCACCCCGGACCACCCCGGACCGCCCCGGACCACCAAGGGCTCATCGGCACAGCGGCGCATCCGCACCTTTGCACATGGTCACATGGTCACACGACCAAGTGGTCTCGTCAGGGAACTCTGAACAACCGGTGCCCACACGCTCCATGTGTCGCGCCGCCCGAGATTCCGTGTGTCCCAACATCTAGCTGGCAATGTGCAGAGGCGCCATTCGACAGTCGTCCCGCCGGGCCGCAGCTCTACGTCGCAGCCACTCGCACCCATGGCCGATCGCCCAGTGCCCAAGGCCCACTCCTCGCCCATTCCCGATTGGCTCTCCCCCGCTACTGCCCCTGCGCCAGGCTGTACCCCTTCACACCATCAAACACCCTCAGCAGCTCGTACGAGCAGACCTGAAACTTCTCCGCCACCTTGTCCAGCAGCGCCACGCACCGTGCTTGCCCAAAGTCGCCCGGGCGGTGCCCATCCTTCAGCTCAAACCGCACGCGGTAATAGTCCACGCACTCTGTGTACACCGAGCCCGTCGGCCACACCTGCGTCCCACGGTTCGACACCAGCAGCAACCTAAACGGCGTGTCCTCGCAGATCCGCTGCATCTCCTCCGCCACACTTACCGGGCTCAGCGGCGTGTCCAAATAGATGTCGCAACCCACCACGTGACGCACCACGTTGCTGAACGTCCGGATTACCTGCTGGCTCAGCGGCCGCGGCGGACGGCTAAACACCGGCAACGTCTCCGGCCCCTCGGGCACCGCTACCGACGCCACGCTGCTGGGCTTGCTCCCAAGCCGCTCGACAATCGCCTGCACGTACTGCCGCGTCCCCAGCACCGGCTTGCTCGTGTCGCCAAAGTCGCCCGTCCGCACGCCCTGCTCCAGGGCCGTCAGCAGCGCGTTCTCGATCACCGCCGCCTGCTGCAACATCCCGATGTGCCGCAGCATCATCAGCCCCGACAAGATCAACGCCGTCGGGTTCGCAATGCCCTTGCCCGCGAGGTCCGGCGCCGTCCCGTGCACCGCCTCAAACAGACAGATGTGCTTGCCGATGTTCGCCGACGGCGCAAACCCCAGCCCGCCCACCAGCCCCGCGCACAGATCGCTGACGATGTCGCCCTGCAGGTTCGGCAATACCACCATCTGGTACTGCTGCGGCCTGATCACCAGGTTCATGCACAGCGCATCGACGATCACGTCCGCCGCCTCGATCTCCGGAAAGTCCCGCGCCGCCGCCTTGAACCGGTCGAGGAACAACCCGTCGGTCATCTTCATGATGTTCGCTTTGTGCCCGCAGAAGACCTTCTTCAGGCCCAGCTTCCGCGCGTGCTGCCACGCGAACCGGTGCACCTCGTCACACCCAGGCGCGCTGATCAACCGCTTGCACTGGATCATGTCGTTGCTCAGCCGGTGCTCAACACCGCCGTACGTGTCCTCGATGTTCTCACGCACGATCGTCATGTCGATCGGCACGCCCGCCCGCGAGTACACCGTGTGCACGCCCGGCAGCGTCTTGAACGTCCGCACGTTCGCGAACGCGTTGAACATCTTTCGCAGCGTCACGTTGATGCTCTTGCCGCCGCCGCCCTTGGGCGTCTCCATCGGCCCCTTGAACACCAACCCCACATCCTCCACCGTCTTGACCGCCGCCTCCGTCATGCCGCGGCTGTTCCCCGCGTCAAACACGCTCTTGCCCATCTCTACCGGGATGTACTCAAGGTGCTTGCTCACACCCGCCGCCGCAAACAGCTCCAGCGTCGCGTCCATGATCTCAGGACCGATCCCGTCACCCTTCGCCAGCGCGATCTTCAGCTTTGACATTCGCCGTTTCCTCTTCGCGGCGTTCGCTGCCGCTCACCAAGCCAGACGCCCCGGGCACCCCGTCCGCAGGGACCAAGCACGCCACCATCACCCATCACCAGCCACCATCCAAAACCCACAAACATAGCTCCGCTACCACCGTCACGCACCACCAACGTCCAATCTAGCGCGCCGCACTCGCACGCGCCAATCGGTCCATGACCGCCTGCCATACCGCCGTCTCCTCCGCCGTCTCACCCGCGCTCGGCGGGCGGTGCACCACAATCGCCAACGGCCCACGCGCGTCCGCCTCACGAAGCCGCGCGTACAGCGCCCCCGCGTACGCCCACGCCTCGTGCGGCATCTCGATCAGCTCAACACCCTCCAAGTCAAGCCGCGCCAGCTCGTCCTCCGCCACCAGGCTGTGACTCAACACCACCACAAGCCCGCCCGCCCCCGCCAGCTCCTCCATGCCCACCAAGTCGTCCACGCCGGCCAAGTCCTCCACCACCACGCACCGCGCCCGCGGCGCATAGTGACTCGCCAAAAGCCCAGGGCTTAGCAGCACTCCGCCCACACCCACACCCACGCCCACGCCCGCTCCACCCGGCAACCCCGGCCCGTCAACCTCCTCGCCCAGCACCG
>Ga0105048_10009894_pt1 | contig 15118 bp, 9 predicted proteins | sample MAT05_FD_78382 | JGI IMG/M metagenome (GOLD analysis project Ga0105048, IMG submission 78382) | Freshwater microbial communities from Lake Fryxell liftoff mats and glacier meltwater in Antarctica - MAT-05 | ecosystem: Environmental > Aquatic > Freshwater > Ice > Liftoff microbial mat | place... | reverse complement strand
CTCGGGTGGTTATCAAGGGGTCCGCACACGGCTGCACTTTCACCTTACATACAGCCTCGCTGGTTCGGCCGACGACCTTGCATGTCCCGATCAACGCTTTGTGCTCAAAATTGTAACACCGGTGTCAAGAGTCTTGCTCACTGCTCACTGTCCAGATCAGTGAATACGAATCGTAGGTTTTCCCTCAAGGGTGATACATCTGTTTGAACAATTTTCCAGATGATTTCATCGTCTAATCCTGGATATTCATGGATGACCACATTTCGGAAGCCAATTAACTGTGCCCAAGGCAATTGATCGTGCCGTGATTGAATGTCCAGAGGAATATTCCGTGCGGCTTCACCGAGCACAGTGAAATTGCGCAGAACGGCATCATAGGTCTTGGAATCAGCCACAAAAGCCTCAAAGCTCATTCCTGCGGTATAGGCCAGAATACGCTCCGTGGCCTCGATCATGTCATCCAGATAAAGTCGAAGGTCTCGATGGGGTTTCCGTTGGGGGGATAATCACGGCCTCCTGAAGAATGCGGGAACGAATTCGAGGTTTGAGCGAGCGTGGGGTTGCCAGATCGACTGGGCTTTGCAAGAGTGCTTCGAGGAAGAATTTCAGATCCATGTAGCTCACCAGCCCCGGCACGACGGCAAACTCCACCAGCACATCGACATCGCTATCGGCGCGAGCTTCCTGTCTGGCCACGGAGCCAAATACGGCCAGTGTCTTAACCCCAAAACGCTGTTGTATTTCGGGCAATTGCCGGCTCAGCCGTGAAAGCACTTCCTCGCGTTCCATTTCACAGCAGATTGTAGCAGTCACACATGTACAAACGGCCTCCAACCTCCATCTTGGAGGTTGGAGGCCGTTTGTAATGGCTCTCAGCTGGCTGCTCTCAGCTCTCGCCTACTTCGCCATGCCGCGCAACACGGTTTGCAGGATGCCGCCGTTGCGGTAGTAGTTCACTTCCACCGGCGTGTCCAACCGCGCCACAGCCTCGAACTTGAATGAGCTGCCGTCCGGCCGCGTCGCCGTCACCGTCAGGTGTTCGCGCGGCTTGATGTCGTCGCTCACCGGGATGCTGAAGGCTTCGTCGCCCTTGATGCCCAGCAATTCGGCGTTCAGCCCAGGCAGGAACTGCAACGGCAACACGCCCATGCCAACCAGGTTGTTGCGGTGAATCCGCTCGTAGCTGTCGGCAATAACCGCGCGCACACCCAGCAACAAACTACCCTTGGCCGCCCAGTCGCGGCTGCTGCCGGTGCCGTATTCCTTGCCGGCCAGCACAATCAACGGCGTCTTGGTCTCTTTGTATTTCTGGGCCGCCTCGTAGATCGACATCACCGGCGCCGTGCTCTCGGCCATCGTCATGGTCAGGTTGGCAATGTCCACCTTCGAGGTGTCCTCGGGCGTGACGCTGGATGCGCCCACCGTGCCGAAGAAGCGCGTGACGCCGCCTTCCACACCGGGCACCAGCAGGTTCTTCAGCCGGATGTTGGCGAAGGTGCCGCGGGTCATCACCTGGTCGTTGCCACGGCGCGCGCCGTATTGGTTGAAGTCGGCCGGAGCCACGCCATGGTCCTCCAGCCACTGGCCGGCCGGGCTGTCCACCGCAATGTTGCCGGCGGGCGAGATATGATCCGTCGTGATCGAATCGCCAAACAACCCCAGCACGCGCGCATTCACAATCGGCTTCACCGGCTCCGGCAACAGGCTCATGCCCTGAAAATAGGGCGGCTCGGTGATATAGGTGCTGCTCTCGTCCCACGGATACAGCTCACCCTCCATGCCGTCAATCGCCTGCCACTCGCTGCTGCCCTCGAACGCGCTGCCATACTGATGTTGGAACATCTCCGGCTTCACGTGGTTATTAATCGCGGTCTGGATTTCGTTCTGGGTCGGCCAGATGTCCTTGAGGTAAACCGGGCCGTCGGTGCCCATGCCGATGGGTTCGGTGGTAATGTCGATGTCGGTGCTGCCGGCCAGCGCATACGCCACCACCAGCGGCGGCGAGGCCAGGTAATTGGCCTTCACCAGCGGATGCACGCGGCCCTCAAAGTTGCGGTTGCCGCTGATCACGGCGCTGGTCACGATGTTGCTCTCGGTCACCGCGTTGGCGATGAGCGTTGGCAACGGGCCGCTGTTGCCGATGCAGGTGGTGCAGCCATAACCCACCACATTGAAGCCCAGTTTCTCCAGCGGCTCCAACAGCTTAGCATCGCGCAAATACTCGGTCACCACTTTGCTGCCAGGGGCCAGGCTGGTCTTGACATACTTCGGCACCGTCAACCCCTTTTCCACGGCCTTTTTAGCCAGAATGCCCGCGCCCAACATGACGCTGGGGTTGCTGGTGTTGGTGCAACTGGTGATGGCGGCAATGACCACCGCACCGTGCCGCATCTCTAAAGTCACCGGCACCGCTGTGGCAGTTTTGGCCGGCTCATCGCCATTCGACATGCGCGTGCCGCCGTTGTAGTGCACAGTGGCCGTGCGGCCCAACTCTTCCACCTTCAAGCCAAAGCCGCGATCCTTGGTCGGCGCGATTAAGGCTGCCTCGAACTGCGCTTTCATGTCCTTGAGCGGCACGCGATCCTGCGGACGCTTGGGGCCGGCCATGCTCGGCTCCACCGCGCCCAGATCCAGCTCCAACGAGTCGGTGAAAATGGGATCGGCCATCGTGTCGGTGCGGAACAGGCCCTGCATCTTGGCGTAGCGCTCGGTCAGGTCGGCATCTTCCTTGCGGCCAGTCGCGCGCAGGTAGCGCAGGGTCTCGGCATCGATCGGGAAGTAGCCCATCGTCGCGCCATATTCAGGAGCCATGTTGGCGATGGTGGCCCGATCACTCAGGCTCATGCTGCTGAGGCCGGTGCCGTAGAACTCCACAAACTTCTCGACCACGCCCTTCTTGCGCAGCATTTGCACCACGGTCAGGGTCAGGTCGGTGGCCGTCACGCCCTCGCGCAGCGCGCCATACATCTTGAAGCCAACCACTTCGGGCATGACCATATACAGCGGCTGGCCCACCATCACTGCCTCGGCCTCGATGCCGCCCACGCCCCAGCCGACCACGCCCAGGCCGTTGATCATGGTGGTGTGGCTGTCGGTGCCGACGAGGGTGTCGGGGAAAGCCAGGGTCACCGGCTTGCCGTCGATCTCAACCTCTTTGGTCATCGTCACCTTGGCCAGATATTCCAGGTTGACCTGATGGACGATGCCGGTGCCGGGCGGCACCACCCGAAAGTTCTTGAGCGCCTTCTGGCCCCATTTGGCAAATTGATAGCGCTCGTTGTTGCGCTCAAATTCCTTCTCCAGGTTCAGCCTAAACGCGTCGTTGGTGCCGAAGAAGTCCACCTGCACCGAGTGGTCGATGACCATATCCACCTGCACCAGCGGGTTCACCTTGGCCGGGTCGGCGTGCACGCGGGCCAGCGCCGAGCGCATGGCGGCCAGATCGACCAGACACGGCACGCCGCTGAAGTCCTGCAAAATGACGCGAGCCGGCTTGAAGGGCAGCTCATCGGGCTGCACGTTCTTGGCATCCCAATTGGCCAGCCGGCGCACATCGTCCTGGCTGATCTCAAAATCGTCCTGCTGGCGCAACGCCTGCTCCAACATGATCTTCATGCAGAATGGCAGCCGGCTGACTGGGCCAACACCCGTCTTTTCAAGGACATCCAGGTGGTAGATGCCGACTTTGCCAGTCGCCGTTTCCATCTCCGTAAAGGCACCAAAAGAGTTCTTGCTCATAAATCAATCAAATCTCCGAAATCCAAAAAGGGTTTGCCCAACCGGTCTGACGTGGGTTTAGGCAGGTTGCAAATGTGGGCGAACGAAAGTCCTCGATCCTGCAAGGCAGGTCGAGTTAAGTTGTAAATGAGGGCTGTTAGGGGGCGCGCGCAGAGACGAGCTGCTTATCCGCAGTCGAAGTGAAATGGCGAATGCACGTCATCAATCTCATCGCTGAACCTATTTTACAACTTTGCGCGGAAAGTGGCACATGATGTTTGTGCGTTTGTAAGCGGAAAGTTTCTGCACAACAGTGTCATTCCCGCGAAGGCGGGAATCCAGACGTAACCGCAACGCAACAGTTGAGCGAAGCCTGGATTCCCGCCTTCGCGGGAATGACGGCGTGAAGCGACATGCTTTGACAAGCCAACAGTCGCAGGAGCTGTTGCCAGCTGCCAACCGCCAGCAGCCAATCTTGTCTCGCTATAATTTCTCTCGCGTGTTGCCTAACTCTACTTTGCCCGCCAACCTTTTGCGCATTGGCGATTTCTCTCAACTGGCCCAGGTGTCGGTGCCGACGCTTCGGCACTACAACGATCTGGGGTTGTTGCCGCCGGCCCATGTGGATCCCTTCACCGATTACCGCTACTACGCGCTCGACCAACTGCCGCGGCTCAATCGCATCCTCGCCCTCAAAGACCTCGGCCTCTCGCTCGACCAGATCAAGCGGCTGATCCATGAGCAACTGCCAGCCGGGCAATTGCGCAGCATGTTGGCCACCAAGCGCGCCGATATTGAGCACGAGCTCAGCCGCGAGCGCGACCGGCTGGCACGAGTAGAAGCCCGCTTGCGCCAGATCGAAGAGGAGAATGCGCCGCCGCGTTACGAAGTGGTGCTCAAGCGGGTTGAAGCCCAGACCATCGTGGCGACGCGCCAGATCGTGCCGCACATCGGCGAGATGGGCGACCGGCGCTGGCCGATGTTCGAGGGGTTTTATGCCGCCCTGCAAGCCCGCGGCGTCAGCGTCCAAGACATCGACCTGGAATTGGTGCTGTATCACAATCCTGAGTTCATTGAAGAGAACATTGATATGGAGGTGGCCGGCAGCATCAACAGGGCAGCGCAGAAGAAGCTCACGGCCGTCTCGTCACCCCTGATCGTGCGCGAGTTGCCGGCCGTTGCCACCATGGCCAGCACCGTGCACAGCGGCAGCTTGTATGACATTCCTCAAGCCATCATCGCGCTGTATGCCTGGCTCGGCGCGAACGGCTACCGCTCGGCCGGCCACCTGCGCGAGTGCCATTTGTTTGGCAGTGAGGTGAACGTGCAGACGCCGGAAGAGGCGTGTCTGCCGCATATTTTGGAGATGCAGATTCCGGTGGCGCGCGCGACGGAGCCATAGGCCATAGCGTAAAGGTTGAAGGGAAAGACCTCGCGGGTCAAAGCGGTACGCAGCTCTGACTCGAAACGCAATTAGACCCGCGAGGTCTTTCCGACGCGCACTATGGGCAACTCAACAGATCATTGCCGTATTTGGCATTCTGGCGTTGCCAATACTCGCGCAGAATCTTGCCGTTTAGACCTTCAGAGGCTGGGTCGTAGGTGGTGGCGATGATGCCGATGCCCAGATCATCCTCGGCCACACTGCGGCTCATCCAGTTGGGAAACATGAATGGCGCCTGCTTGAGTGGATATTGGTTCATCCGCTCCACATCGGCTCCATACACCACATTACCGCCGCTGATGAGTGCTTTGCCAGTACCGTCGAGCATCCAGTCGGTGTTGCTGACCAGAACGATGAGCTCGCGCCGGTAGGCGCGCACAATATCGACCAGAGCTTGCAGGGTATTGCGCTCCTTGCCGGAGTTGAGCGGCCGGTCGAACGGCTCCAGCCACAGCCCCGAAGTCGCGCTGACAGGATAGGCCATGACCTGGCGCATGAACTTCTCGGTGGCATCGGCCTTATCGTTCAAGGTGTTTTCAGGCTTGGTGTGCAGACGCACCACGGCCACCATGCCCAGCCGGTTGGCAGCCTCGATCACCGGGATCAATGTGGCGGGGACGAAGGCCGGCAACAATTCATCCTCATCCACCGGCAGCCGCACAATCTTCGCGCCGGCTTCGGCCAGTTGTTGCAGCCGCTGCTCGGGCTTTTGCGCGCTGGCATTCATCTCGGCAATGGTGGGGAGATTTGCGCCATGCAAGATCACCGGCCGGTTGCGCTCGTCCAGAATCTGGTTGCCTTCCACCCGCAGCGTGCAAAAATGCGGTGGGGTTGAGGGCGTGGCGGCCGTGCCGCGTTCAGCCACAGAAGGGGGTTGGACGCAGGCGGAGAGCAAGCCGATGGCACCGATTGCAGCCAGCCATCGAGAAACCCTCATCCATTGGGGAGGGTTAAAAAAATCCATCTTCATAGAAAGACATGATAACGCCGCGCAAGCCTGCAAGACAGGATCGAATTGATTTGTTCCAGCATGGGCAAACAACAGCGCATATGCGATCAGCACAAGATGGCTATGGTATAAATTTGTGACCCTAGAGGCGATTACTTATGACAACCATAAGCGGCCTCAGCATTGCCCCATGCACACGAATTTAGTTTCCCAAAGGAGATAGAAAACTGGATATGAACGGTACACAGCGCATTTTAAGGGGTGCAGCGACACTCGCCCTACTGGGTATGACACTCAGCACTTCACTGGCCGCTACGCCGACTCAGGCACAAGCGGTAGTACGACCGGGCATCAATCTGCTCACCAATCCTGGCCATGAGCACCCCGGTGTTTATTTCGGCGGCCGTGGCGAGATCAATGTCACCTGGAACTGGGTGCCCTTCTGGGAAGAAGCCCCGGCTGGCACCGATCCGCGCGATCAGTATTACCGCACACCAGAATTTCGCCCGCCGTTCGCCAAAGACTATCCCTACCGCGTCCATAGCGGCGCTGGCAGCGACCGCTGGTTCAATTTTTTTGCGCTGAACAAAAAAGCCGGCATCATGCAGTATGTCGAGAATGTGCCGGTGGGCAGCCCGTTGCGGTTCACCTCGTGGCTGCAGCTGTGGAGCAGCAACAAGAACGACAACCAGACGCCGCCGCGCAGTCTGGATGATGGCGATCTTCAGGTGCGCATCTGCATCGACCAGAACGGTGGCCCGCGCGATATGACCGACCCGGAGATGGTCTGTAGCGATTGGTCCAAGCCCTACGATGCCTGGTCGCAGATCAGTGTCGACGGCGTGGCCAAGAACACCGCCGTTAACGTGATCATCTGGAGCACGGCCGAGATTCCGGTGGAGCACAACGACATCTACGCCGATGACAGCTGCCTGGAAGTGCTCGCCAAAGCCACCGACAAGGGCATCTGCATGGATGCGGGCTACATTCCCACCGGCGCTGGCATTCAGGCCGCGGATCAAAATGCCGCCTCAGTGGGCGTCTCCACCACCGTCACCACAACGGCATCGACAACGGCTACCACAGGCACAACGCCAACGACGACGACATCAATATCGGCAACGACAGGCACAACGACGACCGTGAAACCAGGCCCAACGCCCCGGCCTACAGTCGCGCCGCGCATCAACGTAGTCGTCGTGCCCACCGACACTACGCCCGCCTCGCCATCAACACCACGAATAGCATCAATGTGCGCGAGAAGCCGTTGCAAACGTCCAAGATTCTGGGCACAGCCCGCCGGGGCGATGTGCTGGCCGTAGTCGGCAAGAGCCCGGACAGCAAGTGGTATCAGGTCACGTTCAAGGACGGCACCGGTTGGGTGCTGGCCTCGCTCAGCAAACCCAACGCGCCAGCCCAGGAAGCGCCGGTGATTCAATAAATCACGATCGGTTTTAGCGCCACCAGTCGTGCACGTGACACGTATGACGTGCACGTGCACGATCCCCGGCCACACTCAATCGCAGCCTCATTGAGGCTGCAAATGTAACGTCATTCATACGCCCCCATCGCGGCTAGAATCGCCCCATGCTCAACAGGTCTGATCTCGTTTGCGCCTCACGGGTCTGCGCGATGCTCATCATGCTGCTTGCGGGCGGTTGCGCCCGCGCCGGCCAAAGCGGCAATGTCGCGGACATTCCCACCCTGGATGTGCCGTCCGGGGTGAACAGCGCTCAATCGGCCAACCCTTCCACCAGCAGCACACCCAGCCCCGAGACCACGACAACACCTGCCTCAACGGCCGAAGCCGAGGCGCAAGCGCTGGCCCAGGCACAGGCGCTGGCCCAGACCAACAGCCTGCCCCATCTCGGCACGCCGCCCGAGCGGCCCCTGTATGTGCTAAATGTGTCGCTGGATTACGAGCAAGGCCTGATCAACGCCCAACAGCGCATCGAGTTCAAAAACCCGACCAATTTGTCCGTCGATGAGTTGAAGTTCAGTGTGCCGCCGGCCCGCCGCGCCAATGCGCTCACCTTTCGCGATGCGCGCATTTATGGGGCTAAGCAACCCCTGCAATATGAGCTGAATGGGCCGGTGCTGACGGTGAAATTGCCGGCTGCGCTAGAGCCCGACAAAGCCATCGCCATCACCTTCGACTTCACGGTGCAGGTGCCGCTGCAAGAGGCCATCACCGGCATCGGCGGCGACGACACCTCGCGCGGTCCTAACGCCATGATGGCCGGACACTGGTACATCGTGTTGCCGCCCTTCACCAATGGCAACTGGGATCTGCCCGAATATGTGCCGGTGGGCGACCCATTTACGTCCGAGCTGGCCGACTTCGAGGTGAGCATTCTGGCTCCTGAAGACGTCACGATCGCGGCCGGTGGCGACGAGACCCGCGATGGCCGACTATGGCGCTACTCGCTGCCCAAGGCACGCGTGTTTGCGTTTGCGGCCAGCGATGTATATGTGGTCGATGAGATGAGCGAGAACGGCGTGACGTATGTGCACTACGGCTTCCCGCGCCACCAGAAGTTCGCCGAAGATGTCATGTTCACGGCCCAGCGCACCGTCGAGTTATTTGGCCGGTTGTATGGGCCGTATATCTACAAGACGCTTCGAATCGTAGAGACCGACCGGGCACAGGGCCAGGAATACAGCGGCATGGTCGCGATTGGCGCAGTGTTGTATCAAAACTACTCGGGGCGAGGTGGCCGGCATGATGTCATCGCCACAACGGCTCATGAGGTGGCGCATCAGTGGTGGTTCAACGTGGTCGGCAACGATCAGGTGCGCACACCGTGGCTGGACGAAACTTTTGCGCGCTACGGCGAGCTGAAGTTCTACCAGGAGTATTACCCCAATGATGTGGACTGGTGGTACACCCGCTATATCGAGGGTCGCCGGCCGCCCAAGGGGGCGATCGACATGACCATCTACGACTACGCCGACGCGCAGGCGTATGTGGACGCGGTCTACCGCAACGGCGTGGAGTTCATGCGAGCCGTGCGCGATGTGGTGGGCCGCGAGACGTTGGACGAGATTCTGCGCGACTATTACCAGACCGAGTCGTACAAGATCTCCACCCCCGACGCGTTCTTCGACGCCATCGCCCGCCACAGCAGCGAGGACATCAGCGGCATCGTCAAAGCCTACTTTGCGCGCGAGGTGACTCTGCCGTGCAAGATCAGCGCAAACGTGGTGGGGTGCCGGCCGTGAGGTCTATCCTTCCTCCCCCTCACGGCCGACATAATCTAACAAAAGATTAGCGGTTTTTAGCTGGATTTCCACTTTCGGCTGTGCTTTAATTACGGATTCGTATGCAGAGCTACAGACCCGAAAATCCGCTGATTGTGCAAAGCGACAAAAGTGTGCTGTTGGAAGTGGACAGCCCGCTCTACACCGATGCGCGCGATGCGCTCGCTCGGTTTGCCGAGTTGGAGAAGAGCCCCGAATATGTTCATACGTATCGAATCTCGGCCCTCTCATTGTGGAATGCGGCAGCGGCCGGCCTGACTGCGCCCCAAATCCTCGAAGAACTGGATCGCTTCTCCAAGTATCCATTACCCGACAATATCAAAGTCGATATCGCAGAGTCGGTGAGTCGGTATGGTCGCATCAAAATCGTCATCGAGGACGGCCATCAGAATGGCGGCCATCAGAATGGTGGCCATCAGAATGGCGGCCATCAGAATGGCGGTGCTCCGCGCATGCTGGTGGTCAGTGATGACACGGCCTTGATGATGGAGATTGCGCGCAACAAGTGGTTCTCGCCGCTGATCAAAACACACCTGGGGCCGACGATGTTCGAGATCGACCCGGCCCAACGCGGCCAGGTGAAGCGGGTGCTGTTGCAAATTGGCTTTCCGGCCGAGGATCTGGCCGGCTATCTGCCCGGCGCTGAGTTGCACTTTGACCTGCGCGAGATCAGCATGAGCGGTCAGCCGTTTGGGCTGCGGCACTACCAGTGGGACGCGGCCGATGTGTATTGGGCGCAAGGGAGCGCGGCTGGCGGCAGCGGCGTGATCGTGTTGCCGTGCGGGGCCGGCAAAACCATGGTGGGTCTGGGAGCCATGCAGCGCGCCCAAACCAATACGCTGATTTTGTGCGCCAACACCGTGGCCGTGCGGCAGTGGATTCGCGAGATTTTGGACAAGACTTCGCTGACTGAAGATATGGTCGGCGAATATAGCGGCCTCAAAAAAGATGTGAGGCCGGTGACGGTATGCACGTATCAGGTGCTGACCTATCACCCGCGCAAGGGCGCGGGGGGGAAGAAGGTGTCGGAGGGGAGCGAAAGTGTCGATGGTGTCAAGCGTGTCGGGGGTGTCGACACCTCAGACACTTCCGACACCATCGACACCTCTTTCCTCACCCCGCCCGCCCCCTCGGCTCGCAGTTCGCGCCGGGCCATTCGAGTCGAGGAATACCCCCACATGGCCCTGTTCAACACGCTGGACTGGGGCCTGATTATTTACGACGAGGTGCACTTGCTGCCGGCCCCGGTGTTCCGCGCCACGGCCGAAATTCAAGCGCGCCGCCGGCTGGGTCTGACCGCAACGCTGGTGCGCGAAGATGGCCTGGAGGGCGATGTGTTCTCGCTGGTGGGGCCGAAGAAGTACGACGTGCCGTGGAAGGATTTGGAGCGGCAGGGCTGGATTGCGACGGCCGAGTGCCACGAGATTCGGGTGCCGCTGGACGAGGAAGACCGCATGGAATACGCGGTGATGAGCCGTGAGCAGAAATATCCATTTGCCGCTTCAAATCGAAAGAAAAACGAACTGATTAGTATGCTGCTGGCCAAGCATCGCGAGGACGAAGTGCTGATTATTGGGCAGTTTATCCCGCAGCTTGAGGCGATTGCAAAGCGGATTGATGCGCCGCTGATTACGGGCGCGACACCGGTGAAGCAGCGCGAAGTGCTGTTCAAGAAATTTCGCGAGGGCGAGATTCGCAAGCTGGTGCTGAGTAAGGTCGGCAACTTCTCCATCGACCTGCCCGACGCAAACGTGTTGATCCAGGTGAGCGGCATGTTTGGCAGCCGGCAGGAAGAGGCGCAACGGCTGGGCCGGGTGTTGCGGCCAAAGCAAAATGGCCTGTTGGCCCACTTTTACAGCATCGTCACCCGCGACACGATTGACCAGGAATACGCCGCCAAGCGCCAGCTGTTCCTGACCGAGCAGGGTTATCACTACGATATTTTGTACGACGAGGAAGTGCCGGGCTTTACGCCGGCCGTGATCGCGACCTCGGCCGCGCCGATTCGCAGGAAGACGACGGGGTTGTTGAACTAAATCTATTTGGTTGCTGGTGGCTGGTCGCTAGCAACTAACCACCAGCAACCAGCAACTAGCCACCAACTACCAGAACCTATGCCCGAAACACTTTGGCCCACCGCCGCGCCCCATCACGGCAGCCCCGTGCCCCTGGAGTCCACCCTGGAGGCGGAGTTCAGCGCCTCACAACTCCGCGAACTGGCCAAATGGCTCGATGTCAAACTGAAGGGCACTTCAAAGTCTGGCTATATCGATCAGGTGGCGGAAGCGCTGAAGCTGCGGGCAGAGGGCGCCGATGGCACGGATGCCGCGGTCAATGCGGCGGGAGCCGAAGCGACTCCCGGTGTCGCGATGAACGCCTCAGGCGAGGCAATTTTGACCGGCCTCAACGATGAGCAGGCCGACTTTATCCGGCGCATGTTGACGGCGCGCGACGCCGACAGCCCGTTGCCGCGCTCGGTGGCCTACATGGTGTGGGCCAAACAATTTGGCAGCAGCGCCAACCAGAAGCTGGCCGAAGTCATTGAAAGCCTGCGCCGGCGCGCCCTGCTTTTCCCGACGATCACCTACTACACCACTTCATTTCGCGATGTGTATTACCAGTGGTTGCCGCTGGGGCGCAAAGTGCCGGTGATGAAGTGGCGGGTAGAGGCGAAGACGACGACGGACGACGGACGACCGACGACGGCAGGATCGGTTGTCGTCGGTCGTCGGTCGTCCGTCGTCAATTTCCTGGACGCCTTCGAATCCTTCCTCACGACGGTCTTACAGGCCGGCGTGGCGTTGCGGTCCCCGCTCAAGCCGCATGCCAAGGCGCGCCAGACGCACTGGCTGCAACAGTGGGAACACGATGCCGACGATGCCGAGCGGGTGTTGAACTCGCGGCCGGGCTGGGTGCCAGATCCATCGGTGGGCATTGAGGTGCCGGTGTTGTCGCCGTTTACGCCCAAAGGCGCGACCTTGATCGAGACCCAGACTGGACTGACCGAAAGCCAGTGTGAGCTGATTCTGGCGATTGCGTGCGCGCTGCAACTGATTCAACAGCCTGGGCCGGACCAGATTGCGCTGGCAAATATGGGCGCGATCGAAGAGTGGTTTGGGCTGTCGAACGAGATGAAACTGCGCCGGGCCTGGACGGCCTGGTGCGAGCACATCATGGCCGGGCTGGAGATTCGCGGGGCCATGCAGATTCAGCGAGCGGCCAAAGTGGCCGAGCCGTTTCAGGTGATGCGGGCGATTGGCGCGCGCAACCTGACCCCGCCCCAAATGGCGGCCGAGTGGTGCGCGCTGCGGCGATACATGACTCGCGTATTGATCGGCGTGCCGGCGGGCAAGTGGCTGGATTGGACAACGCTGCGGCGGCAACTGTTCGACTTCTACGCCGACTGCGCGTGGACGACCACGAGCCGCACCGAATGGTGGTTTGCCATGAATGGCCGGGGCAAAGCCGAGACTCAGCGATTTGAGGATTGGGCCGACACGATTGGGCTGGTGCTGGAGTGCATTTTGCGCGACTCGCTGGCCGAGTTTGGAGCGGTGGAAACCCAGATCGACGACGCCGGACAGCTGGTCACATTCCGGGTGACGGCAGTGGGTGAATGGCTGATCGGCCAATCCTCCAACGCCTTGCCCGAGGGCGCCCAGCCCACCGAGCGCCAGGCCGAGGCGATCAAGTGGTTGGATGAGGTGTCGCTTCGCGTGCCTCCAGCACCGGATCGAGCTGAGCTGGTGAGCTTTGTGCGCCAGATTGCCGACCGTGGCGACCAGCCCTTTGTCTTTGTGTTCACGGCCGCCAGCATCGAGCAAGCCCTCTCACGCGGCATTACGCTGGATGAGGTGACGCAGCGATTCAAGCAGGCCAAACTCAGCCTGAGCAAAGCGCTGACGGCACAGTTCAAACTCATTGCGCGCCGGCATGGCCGCGTGCGGGTGTATCCGGCGCTGGCCGTGCTGGAGCTGGCCGATGACCTGGCCGTGCGCGAGCTCAGCCTGAACACCAGTCTAAAGCAACACATCGTCTACCAGATCTCGCCGCGCGCCGTGGTGCTGCGCGCCGAGGCCGTGGACACATTGCTGGAAGAGATGCAGGAGAAGGGGTATACGCCGGGGGAGAGGGGAGGGGAGCAGAGTAGCAAGTAGACAGTAGTCAGTAGTCAGTAGTCAGACAGGAACAGCCAAGGCTCTTTCTTTACTGGCTACTGACTACTGACTACTTGGTTACTTCTTAGCCATGAACTGGGTCGACATTCTCAATCAATATAGCAACGATGCGTTGACGGCGATTGCGCTGGCGCATCGGATTGCGCCGTTTTCGGGCGCGAATGGGGCTGGCAGTCAGAAGGGTGGCGTGGGGCCGGGCAATCGGGTGGCCGCCATTACGGCGCTGAAGAAGACGCTGGGCACGGCCAATGGCGTGGCGTATGCGCTGAAGTTTATGGGGGCGGTGGAGATGGCGGCGCTGCGGGCATTGGTGCATCTGGGTGGCACCGCGCTGGCCGACACGATTTTCAACCAACTCAAAGCTCAGGGCGCGCCGATGTTGCCGAATCGCCTGTCGGCCCAGCAACAGGTTGCGCCGGATTACCAGGACACGCCGCATTTTGAAGATGTGATTGCGCGGGCGACCTGCTTTGGATTGATCTTCTCGCGCGACTCGCAGCGCGGCTATTTCTGGCAGTTGGGTCTGGCTCCGGCCGACACCCTGTTCATCCCCGAATCGGTGATGCAGCACCTGGAGCACAACCCCGATTTTGCGCAGCCGGCCCGCCAGAAAGCCAATACGCCGGATGTGGTGCTGCCCTCGTCGGCGTTCCAGTTTCAGCGCGATCTAAGCCGATATTGGCGGCACGCGCGCAAGCAGAAAGAGCTGGCCTTCACCGCGCAGGGCTGGATTTACAAGGCCAACTTCAAGACCTTTTTGACCGCGCTGAACCTGCCCATTAATGTTGCCAACGATGAGCCGTCGAACCCATTGCTGTGGTTTATGCGCCGGATATTGACGGCGCTGGACGAGTTCGAGGGGTTGGGCGGCGAGCCGTTTGTGGCTGTGCGCGAAGAGAGCCAGTTGCTGACGATGCCGATAGCCGAGCGCATCAAAAAAGTGTTCGACACCTGGCGTTATAGCGGCGCGTGGAACGAGTTGGGCCGTCTGCCGTTGGACAAACAGGGCTACGATTCCAAGCGCGACATGGGCCAGGAGGCACCGCCGGAGATGGCCGCGGCGCGCGATGCGTTGCTGCGCATGATGGCGCGGCTGGTGGCCGGCCACGCCGATGAGTGGGTGAGCACGAACTCGCTGATTGGGCAAATGCGCCGGCAACACTATGAATTTCTATTCCCGCGCAGCAAACGCAAGGGCTACAGCAGCTATTACACGCCCTACAGCTCGATCAGCGCCAACCCTTACAACATCGCCTTCCCGGCCGTGCGCGACGAGGCGATGGGCTGGACGCTGGTGGAACAGGGCTTCATTGTCGAGATATTGACTGGGCCGCTGCATTGGATGGGGCTGGTGGAGCTGGGCTACAACACCGGCGAGCAGACCGGCGAGAACGCCATGCCCGCCTCCTACCGGCTGACCGACACCGGCGCGTGGCTGTTGGGCATCGGTGAGCAGCCGCTGTTTGTGGAGAGCGGTGGCCGGCTGGTGGTGCAGCCCAACTTCACCATATTGGCCATGGAGCCGATCAACGATCTGGTGCTGATCGACCTGGATCGCTTTGCCGATGT
>Ga0105048_10009893_pt1 | contig 15120 bp, 12 predicted proteins | sample MAT05_FD_78382 | JGI IMG/M metagenome (GOLD analysis project Ga0105048, IMG submission 78382) | Freshwater microbial communities from Lake Fryxell liftoff mats and glacier meltwater in Antarctica - MAT-05 | ecosystem: Environmental > Aquatic > Freshwater > Ice > Liftoff microbial mat | place... | reverse complement strand
TCTTCGAGGGCGCCAACGACGTGATGCGGGCGTTCGTTGCGCTCAACGGGCTCAAGGCGCTGAGCGAGGACCTGCCCGACGTGAGATCGCTCAGCATGAACGACCCCGCCAAGGCGATCGGCGTGCTCGCCCCGTACCTCTCCGGGCGCATCAACCGGGCGATCCGGCCCGGACGCCTGGTCGGCGCGCATCCGGCCCTCGCGAAGCACACCGCGGCGGTGAGCGACCAGACCGTGCGCCTGCGCGACGCCGCGGAGGCCGCACTGCGCAAGCACGGCAAGAAGGTGCAGGAGAAGCAGCTGCTGCAGAAGCGCCTCTCGGCCGTCGCCTCGGGGATCTACTCCCAGGTCGCCGTGATCGGCCGCGCCTCGGCGACCTTCGAACGGGACTCTCTCGAGTCCTCCGGCGACGAGAAGACCGTGGCGATTCACTTCCTCAAGCGCAGCCAGCGGGAGGTGGCCAGGCAGCTGCGCTCGCTCGAGACGAACGACGACGCCCACACCCGCCAGATCGGCGCATCAACGCGCAGAGCGGGAGGCTACGGCTTCGAGCTGTGAGGCCCGGCGTCCTCGTCAAACCCGACTGGCGGGGTTAGCGTTCAGTCATGGCTTCCGACTTTCTCAAGCGCCTCCGCGTATTCGCGCCGGGCCATCCGGGCGCAGCGGGTGCGGAGGACACCCGGGCGGAGTCCGTCACGAGCGAGGGTCCCGCAGCGCCGTCCCACATCGTGCGCAGTGCCGTCTACGTCGAGGGCCGCGCAGTCGCGAACCCGGCGACGCTGGGGGAGACGTTCCGCGAGCTCGGCCGCCACCCTGGTGCACTCGCGTGGATCGGCCTGTTCCAACCGGATGATGCCGAGCTCGGCCTGCTCGCGCGGCAGTTCGGCCTGCACGAACTGACCCTCGAAGACGCGGTCAATGCGCGGCAGCGCCCGAAGATCGAGCACTACGGCAACGTGATGTTCCTTGTGCTGAAGGCCGCCAGGTACGTCGACGACACCGAGCGGGTCGAGTTCGGCGAGCTCCACGTGTTCGTCGGGGCCAACTTCGTGATCACCCTCCGTCACGGGCTGCCGCCCGACCTCGCTGCGGTGCGGGCCCGCCTCGAGAGCACCCCCGAGCTGCTCGCGCGCGGCACCGACGCGGTGCTGTACGCGATCCTCGACGCCGTCGTCGACGACTATCGGCCCGTCGTGGAGGGCCTCGAGAACGACATCGACGAGATCGAGCGCCAGGTCTTCGACGGGCTGCCGAGCGTGTCGCGGCGCATCTACGAGCTCTCCCGCGAGGTCATCGAGTTCCAGCTCGCGGTGCTGCCGCTCCCGGAGATACTGGAGACGGTGAAGGCGACGTTCGACCAGAGCACCGACGATCCGGCGCTGCACCAGTACCTGCGCGACGTGGCCGATCACGTGGCGCGTGTCACCGAGCGGGTCGACCGGTTCCGCCAGCTGCTGCGCGACATCCTCACCGTCAACGCGACCCTCGTCGCGCAGCGGCAGAACGACGAGATGCAGCAGGTGGGCGTCGCCAGCAACCTGCAGGCGGAGCAGGGCCGCAAGATCTCGGCGTGGGCGGCGATCCTCTTCGCGCCCTCCCTCATCGGATCGGTGTACGGCATGAACTTCCGGTACATGCCCGAACTGCACTGGGCGCTCGGCTACCCGTTCTCGATCGGGCTGATGATTGCGGTGAGCGGAACGCTGTACCTGATCTTCCGGAAGAGCGGCTGGCTCTGACCGGTGCGAACGTGCCGCTGACGGCGGTGGCGAATACCATCGAGACATGCCGGAATCGCCGCTCGACGCCAAGCTGAGTTCTGCGCTCGGCGGGCGCACGGCCGCGGCGCTCAAGAAGGGCCTCGGTCTCGAGACCGTTGGCGACCTGCTCAGCCATTATCCGCGACGGTACGCCAAGCGCGGGGAGCTCAGCGCGGTCACCGACCTGCCGACCGACGAGAACGTCACCATCGTCGCGCAGGTGCGGGGGGTCAGCGAGCGTCGGATGAAGGCCAGGAGTGGCTCCATCCTCGAGGTGCGCATCAGCGACGGCACGGGAATCCTCACCCTCACCTTCTTCAACCAGTCCTGGCGCAAGACCGAGCTCGTGACCGGCGCCCGCGGAATCTTCGCCGGCAAGGTGACCGACTACAAGGGCACCCGGCAGCTCGCACACCCCGATTACGAGCTCTTCCCACCCGACGAGAACCGCAGCGCCGACGAGGCGAAGGCCTGGGCCGAGGCTCCGATCCCGATCTATGCAGCGACAGGAACGGTCGCCTCCTGGCAGATCCAGAAGGCCCTCGGCGTCGTGCTCGACACGCTGCCGCCGCTCGATGACCCGGTGCCGGCGAGCGTGCGCTCCTCCCGGAAGCTGATGGATTACGCGCGCGCCATCGAGCTGGTCCATCGCCCGGTCACGGACTCCGACTGGGGCGCCGCCCGCAAGACCCTCCGTTTTCAGGAGGCCTTCGTGCTGCAGGCGGCGCTGCTCGAGCAGCGCGCCATCCTGCGGATGCAGCTCGCCGAGCCGCGCCTGGCCGAACCGGGGGGCCTGCTCGAGAGATTCGACGGGATCATGCCGTTCACGTTGACGGGGGACCAGGCCACCGTCGGCGCGGAGATCGCGTCGGACCTCGCCGCCGCCGTGCCGATGAACCGGCTCGTGCAGGGGGAGGTCGGATCGGGCAAGACGCTCGTCGCGTTGCGGGGCATGCTCGCGGTGGCCGAGTCCGGCGGGCAGTCCGCGCTGCTCGCGCCGACGGAGGTGCTCGCCGGGCAGCACCTTCGCTCGATTGTCAGGACCCTCGGCCCCGACCTCGCCGCTGAGCTGCGACCGACCCTCATCACCGGGCAGCTGCCGGTCGCCGCGCGCCGCAAGGCGATGCTTGCCGCTGTCACGGGGCAGGCGCGCATCGTCGTCGGAACGCACGCACTGCTGAGCGAGAGCGTCGGGTTCTTCGACCTCGGACTCATCGTCGTCGACGAACAGCACCGCTTCGGGGTCGAGCAGCGTGAGGCGCTGCGCAAGAAGGGGCAGACGCCGCCCCACGTGCTCGTGCTCACGGCGACGCCGATCCCGCGCACGGTCGCGATGACCGTGTTCGGAGATCTCGACGTGTCGACGATCTCCGAGCTGCCGTCCGGACGCATCCCGATCGTGAGCCATGTGGTCCCCCTCGCCGACAAGCCGGGCTGGGAGCCGCGGATCTGGCAGCGAATCGGCGAGGAGCTCGCGCTCGGCCGCCAGGCGTTCGTGGTCTGCCCGGCGATCGACAGCACCGTCGTGGAGGCGCAGGCGGAGGCGGAGGCGGAGGCCGAGCGGGGGATCGACGACGGCGAGCATCCCGATCCGGCGGTGCCGCGGGCGAACGTCACCGACGTGCTCGCCGAGCTCCGTGCCAACCCGGCGCTCGCCGCGGCCCGCATCGACGTGCTGCACGGTCGCATGCCGAGCGACGCCAAGGACGCCACGATGCGCGCGTTCGCTGCGGGATCCATCGATGTGCTGGTCGCGACGACGGTGATCGAGGTCGGGGTCGACGTGCCGAATGCGTCGGTCATGGTCGTGCTCGACGCCGACAGGTTCGGCGTCTCGCAGCTGCACCAACTGCGCGGCCGCGTCGGGCGTGGCGGCGTGCCGGGGCTGTGCCTCATGGTCACCAGGGCCGAGGGCGAGTCGCTGGCGCGCGACCGGGTCGAGGCCGTCGCGTCGACGCTGGACGGGTTCGAACTGGCGCAGAAAGACCTCGAACTGCGCCAGGAGGGCAACGTGCTGGGCAACACGCAGTCGGGTGGCCGCTCGTCGCTGCGCCTGCTGCGGGTCGCGAAAGACGGGACCCTCATCACCGAGGCGCGCGAGATCGCGGCCGGCCTCCTCGACTCCGATCCGACGCTCACCGCCCACCCCGAGCTCCGCAACGCTCTGGCGCGACGCCTCGACGAGACCAGCCGGGACTTCCTCGCGAAGAACTGACCAAACCTGGGTTTCGTCACATGTCGTTAGTGCGGGCCGGATAGGGTTCAGGAATGACCAGGATCGCCGTTGTCCCCGGTTCCTTCGACCCTGTGACCCTCGGTCATCTGGACGTGATCGAGCGCGCATCGCGGATCTTCGACAAGCTGCACGTGCTCGTCGTGCACAATCCCGACAAGGCGGCGCTGCTGCCCGTGGCGCAGCGCGTGTCCCTCATCGAGAAGTCGATCGCGGACGCCGGCTTCGGCGACAACGTCACCGTCACCTCGTGGAGCGTCGGGCTGCTCGTCGACTACTGCCTCGACGTCGACGCGACCGTGCTGGTGAAGGGCGTGCGATCGCAGGTGGATGTCGCCTACGAAACCCCGATGGCGATCGTCAACCGCAACCTCGGCGGAGTCGAGACCGTGTTCATGCTTCCCGACCCCGCCCACGCGCACGTGTCGAGCTCCCTCGTGCGGCAGGTCGCGGCGCTGGGCGGCGATGTGAGTCCCTACGTGCCGAAGGCGGTCGCCGAGTTGCTACAGACCCCGCGCGGATCCGCGTAGGTCTCCCGCCGCGCCCAGGCCGTAGAGGCCGGGTGGCAGAATGAGCGGATGACATCCACGCCTCTCCGGATCGGCTACGCGGCGATGCTGGAGCAGTTCCACCCGACCGAGGCCGTTGCGCTCAGCGCGTACGCCGAGTCGCGGGGCTTCACCGGGGTCATGGCCGCCGACCACTTCCAGCCGTGGGTTCCCGCGCAGGGCAAGCGCGCCTTCGTGTGGAACGTGCTCGCGGCCATCGGTGAGCGCACGACGGGCGACTTCGGTCCGGGAGTCACGACCCCCACCTTCCGCTGGCACCCCGCGATGGTCGCCCAGGCCAGTGCGACGCTCGCGGCGATGTACCCGGGGCGGCACTGGCTCGGGCTCGGGTCGGGCGAGGCCCTCAACGAGCACGTCGTCGGGGGCTACTGGCCGGAGGCTCCCGAGCGCATCAATCGCATGTTCGAGGCGATCGAGATCATCAACAAGCTCTTCACCGCCTCCCTCGCCGGCAAGGACACCAAGCACTCCGGGCAGTTCTACAAGCTCGAGTCGACCAGGCTGTGGACCATGCCGGATCTCGCCCCCGAGATCCTCGTCGCGACCGCTGGGCCGGTCACGGCCAAGCGGGCCGGCCGCCACACCGACGGCCTCATCACGGTCGGCGCCCCGCTCGAGAAGATCTCGATGCTGTTCGGCAAGTTCGACGACGGTGCCAGAGAGGCGGGCAAGGACCCGGCGACGATGCAGCGGGTCCTGCAGCTGCACCTGAGCTGGGCCGAGACGTACGAGGACGCGATGAGGAACGCGCTCGTGGAGTGGCCCAACGGCGGCATGAGGTTTCCGAAGGGCGACATCCGCTCGCCGTTCGAGCTCGAGCAGATGGCGAAGATGGTGCGGCCCGAGGACTTCGCGGGGCGCCTGGTCATCTCGGAGGACCCCGACGTGCACCGTGCCCACATCCAGCGATACGCCGACCTCGGCTTCGACCGCATCTACCTGCACAACGTCGGCCGCAACCAGCGCGAGTGGATCGACGTGTTCGCCCGCGATGTGCTCCCGAAGGTGACGGGCTAGATGTACTCGGTCTGGGCGGTCGAGGGCATCCCCGAGATCACCTCCGGCGACGACCTCGCGAGAATCATCGGCGACGCGGTGGGAGCATCGGCCACCGGGCTCGTCGACGGCGACATCCTCTCGATCACGAGCAAGATCGTCTCCAAGGCCGAGGGGCGGGCCATCGCGGCGTCCGATCGGGAGGACGCGATCACGCGGGAGACCGTGCGGGTCATCGCGACCCGCGCGTACCCGGGAGGGGTGACCCGCATCGTCGAGAACCGGCTGGGCCTCGTGCTCGCCGCCGCGGGCGTCGACTCGAGCAACACCCCCGACGGAACGGTGCTGCTGCTGCCGGTGGACCCCGACGCGTCGGCGAGGGCGCTCTGCCTCGAGCTCCGGGCGAGGTTCGGCGCGCGCATCGGGGTCATCATCACCGACACGCTCGGCCGAGCCTGGCGTGAGGGCCAGACGGATGTCGCCATCGGGGCGGCCGGCATGCGCGTCATCGACGACCTGCGCGGAACGACGGATGCGGGTGGGCGCGCACTCACCGTGACGATCCCCGCGGTGGCGGACGAGATCGCCGGCGCAACCGACCTCGTCAAGGGCAAATCGGAGGGACGGCCCGTCGCCGTCGTGCGGGGCCTCGGGCACCTCGTGAGCAGCCCGGATGGGCCGGGCGCCCGAACCCTCGTGCGCCCGGCGGCGCAGGACATGTTCCGCCAGGGCTCGGACGAGGCCTACGCGGCCGGTTTTGCCGCCGGCCGCGCCGCGCGCGACGCTGCCGGCGACGGGCGATCCTCGTGAGCGCGCCCGTTGGGGGCAGCGGCGCCCGGTCGGCGGGGCGCGGGCGTCACGAACGGGCGCTGACCACTCTCATGGACTATCCCGAAGCATCTGGCAGACTGCGACCAAAGCATTGTCTTCAAGCGCGAGGTCGCCGATGAACAGCATTCCCCGTGGGATCGAACAGGATCTCGCCGAAGCGCCGGTGGTGCGCGCCACACCGCTGTCCGCCGCCGACTTCCGGTCGTTGAGCGGCGCGATCATCGAGAGCGTCGAACGCGTGATCGACGGCAAGCGGGGGCCGGTCGAACTCGCCCTCACCGTGCTCCTCGCCGAGGGGCACCTGCTCATCGAAGACGTGCCCGGCGTCGGCAAGACGATGCTCGCCCGTGCCCTCGCCCGATCCGTCGACTGCACGGTCAACCGCATCCAGTTCACCCCCGACCTGCTGCCCTCCGACATCACGGGGGTGTCGATCTTCAATCAGGCCGTGCGGGAGTTCGAGTTCAAGCCGGGGCCGATCTTCGCGAACCTCGTCATCGGTGACGAGATCAACCGCGCGAGCCCCAAGACCCAGTCGGCGCTGCTGGAGAGCATGGAGGAGCGCCAGGTCACCGTCGACGGCGCGACGTACTCCCTCACCGCGCCCTTCACGGTTGTGGCGACCCAGAACCCGGTCGAGATGGAGGGCACCTACCCGCTGCCCGAGGCGCAGCGCGACCGGTTCATGATCCGGATCTCGATGGGGTACCCGGACGCCGCGGCGGAACTCGCGATGCTCCGCCAGAGGGAGACGAGTAGCCCCCTCGACAGGCTGACCCCCGTCGTCTCCACCAACCAGCTCCTCGCCATGATCAACACCGTGCGGGGGGTCTTCGTCTCGCGCGCCGTGGAGCAGTATGCCGTCGCCATCGCCCAGGCGACGCGGGAGGATCGCGACCTCCGCCTCGGCGCGAGCCCCAGGGCGACACTGCAGCTCGTGCGCGCGGCCAAGGCCCGCGCGGCCCTCGACGCTCGCGAGTTCGTGCTTCCCGACGACATCGACGCCCTCGCGGTTCCCGTCTTCGCCCACCGGCTGATCCCGGCAATGCGCGCGTCGGGAGGGGGAGTCGCCCCGACCGACTCCATCGCCGAGATCGTCTACCGGATTCTCGCGGCCACGCCGGTGCCACTGGGCACCGCCGGCTCCGCCTGAGACCGTGGTGGCCGCTGTGGGGCTGCGTCTGTCCCGTGCCGCGCGCCTGACGACACGGGGGGCCGCCCTCGCCCTCGTCGGCGCGGCGAGCATCGTGGTCGCCTACGCCGCGGGCCGTACCGAGCTGCTGTACCTCGGGGTGTTGACCCTGCTGCTGCCGGTGCTCGCCGCGGCCTTCGCGCGCTTCCGCCGAGTGAGTGTCGCGGTCGCCCGCTCCTTCCGCCCCCAGGTCGTCGGCGTCGGCCAGCCGACGGTCGTCGAACTCGAGGTGTCCAATACCGGCGCGCTGCCGACACCCGAGCTGACGTGGCGCGATGTGCGGCCGTGGGGCGGCAGGGCGAACGCGACGCGTCCCCTGCCCGCGCTCACCGTGCGACGCCCGACGAGGCCAGGGACCGGTGTCGTGCGGCTGCGATACGAAATCGTCCCGCCGAGGAGGGGCGAGTTCCCGATCGGACCGCTCCGCGTGCTCCTGGCCGATCCGTTCGGCCTTGCCAGGGGTGAGGCCTCGGTCGGCGACCGGGACTTTCTCGTGGTGGCCCCGGTCATCAGGGAGCTGCCCGACACCGGTCTCGCGGTCCTCGCGAGCGACGGCGCATCCCTGCTCGTGCGCCGCTCGGTCGGCGGCGACGACGACCTCTCGACGCGCGAGTACCGCACGGGGGACGCGATGCGCCGTGTGCACTGGCGCGCCACCGCCCGGCACGGCGAGCTCATGGTTCGCCAGGAGGAACCGCGCAGCCACGCGGAGGCCCGCGTGATCCTGGACACCCGGCGCAGCGGATACTCGGACCGGGTCGAAGGTCGGCACCGCACCTACCCCGAGAGCGAGTCGTTCGAACTCGCCGTGTCGATCGCCGCCTCCATCGCCCTCCACCTCGCGCGCGGCGGATTCGCGGTGGAGTTCATCGAGACCGGAGCCCGGCACCTCGCCCCCGTCTCCCCGCCGCCACCATTTCTCCGTTCGCTCGCAACGCTCGAGCTCGCGGCGGCCGACGGGGACTACCCGGCCGGCTCCCCTCTCAGCGGCACGCGGCCCGACCGCGCCCACGGATCCGTGTTCGCGGTCGTCGCGGATGCCGACCCTCCGACCGTCGAACGGCTCGTCGCCCAGCGCGCCGGTTTCGCTCTCGCGGTCGCGTTCGTCGTGACGTTCCGCGATTCCCCCCAGCTCGAGAGACTGCGCGCGGCCGGCTGGACCTGCGTCCCGGTGACGCTCACCGATTCCGTCGAGGACGCCTGGCGTGCCGTCGCCGAGATCCACGGGTCGCGACATGGCCGCTGACCCAGCGGCGGTCCCCGCGTGGCGGGTCAGCCTCGCCCTGCTGATCGCGATCGCAGTGACGACGGGAGGCCTCCATGTGCTCTTCGACGACCAGGCCTGGTGGCTGGTGGTGTTCTTCGTGCTCGCCGCCGTGCTCGGCGCGGCCGCGACCGCGCGGGCACTGGTGGCCAACAGGTTCGTGCCGACCATTGCCGCCACTGCAGTACTCGTCGTTCTCCTGAGCCTCCTGTTCGCGCCAGGCAGCTCGCTGCTCGGCGTGATCCCGACTCTCAGCACCATCGACGCCTTCGCCGGTCAGGTCGGCGCCGCGGCCGACTCGATCTACCGTCAGGCGATCCCCGCCAGCGCAGAAGCGCCGATCGTGTTCGTGCTCTGCGCCGGCGTCGGCGTCGTCGCGCTTGTCTGTGACCTCGTGGCGGTCGCCCTCTCCCGGCCGGCGCTCGCCGGCATCCCGCTGCTGGTCATCCTCGCGATTCCCGCCGCGACGGCACGCGATGTCACCGACCTGTTCGTATTCGCCCTCGCTGCGGCGGCATTCCTGCTGCTGCTGATGACGGGCAGTGCCCGCCGGCAGCCGGGCCTCGCTGTCGGCATCGGCGCGGCGGCGATCGTCGGCGCCCTCGTGGCCCCCGCCGCGCTGCCGTCCGTTGGCGACTCGGGCGGCGCGGCGGCCTCGGGGCTGTCGACGGGGATCAACCCGGTGCTGACCCTGGGCGACGACCTGCGCCGCTCGGTCGACCGCGAGGTGCTCGAATACTCGACCGCGTCGGGGGCGTCGCACTACCTGCGCCTGGTGACCCTCGAAGACTTCACCGCCGACGAGTGGCGACCGACCGAGACCGAGATCGACAACGCAAACACGATCGCCGCGTTCGCTCCGCCACCTGGGCTCTCCGGGGACGTGCCCACCGCTCCCGAGACTACGACCATCGACATCGGCAACCTCTCGAGCCGGTGGCTGCCCCTGCCGTATCCGCCGCTGGCCGTGAGCGGGGTCGACCGAGGATGGTTCTACTCGTCGGACGACTTCTCGGTCGCGAGCGACGGGGATAGCTCGCGCGGCCAGGACTACGAGGTCGAGAGCCTGCTGGTGGACCCCACCCCCGAGCAGCTGCTCGCCGCCGGAACCGTGGTCGCTAACGGGTTCGAACGATACCTCGCCCTCCCCGAGGACCTTCCGCCCGTGATCCTCGACACCGCCGTCGAGGTCGCCGCGTCGGCCGGGACCAACTACGAGAAGGCGATCGTGCTCCAGGAGTACTTCCGCTCTGGCGAGTTCGAGTACTCAGAAGACGCACCCGTCGACGGCGGCTACGACGGCACGGGCATGGACATCATCGCGACGTTCCTCGCCGAGAAGTCCGGTTACTGTGTGCACTACGCGACGTCGATGGCGGCGATGGCGAGAACCCTCGATATCCCCTCCCGCGTCGTGCTGGGGTTCCTCCCCGGCTCGAAATCCCCTCGGGGAGCCGGCACCGACTTCACCGTGTCGATTCACGACCTGCACGCGTGGCCGGAGCTCTTCTTCGACGGCATCGGCTGGGTGCAGTTCGAGCCGACGCCGGGGCGGGGTGAACTCGGCGACTACGCCGACGTCAGCGTCGCTGGTGTGCCCGCACCGACGGCACCGGACGTCGCGGCTCCCGACGCCGCGCCGACGCCCGAGTCGGCGCCCCCCGCCGACTCCGCACCCGACAGCGGGGCCGATGCCGGCGGCCAACAGGAGCAGGCCGCCGCCTGGGGGGCAATCGCGAGGATCCTGCTCTGGATACTCGTCGTCGTCGGGGCGTCGTTCGTCCCCGCCCTCGTGCGCGGGGGACAGCGCGCGCTGCTCTATCGACGGCTGCTCGGAGGCTCCGGGACCGCGATCGACGCCTGGACGGAGGTGCTGCGCACCGCCGTCGACTACCGGATTCCCGTGACGGTTACCGACACGCCGAGGGAGACCGCGGCGCGGATCGCGAGCGGCGGTGCACCCCTCGCCGCGATTCTCGAGGCCGTCGAAACGGAGGTCTACTCCCCGGCCGTCGCCGGCGCGCCCGGCGCCATCGTCGGTGACCTTCGTCGCCTCCGCTCCGCGCTGCGCGACGCGGCGGCGCCGCGCGTGCGAGCGCGCGCCCTGCTCTACCCGGCGTCGCTCTGGCGGTCGATCGCGCATCCGCTCACCCGGCACGAGGTGGTCGGGGCGGCGCGGAGGGTCGACCCGCGATGAGCTGGACCGTGGTGATCCCCGTGAAGGGGCTCGAGCAGGCGAAGAGCCGACTGAGGCCCGACGTCGTGAACGCCGGCGCACTCGCTCTCGCCTTCGCCACCGACACGATCATCGCCGCGCGCAACAGCCGCCTCGTCGCCGAGGTCATCGTCGTCACCTCCGATGCGCGGGTCGCCAACAGGGCGACGGCCATCGGCGCCGTCCTGGTCGCCGATCCGGGGAAGGGGCTCAACGCGGCCGCGGCGGCCGGCGTCACGGCCGCCCAAACCGGGTCGATCGCCGTGCTCACGGGGGACCTCGCCGCCCTCAACACCGACGACGTCGACGGCGCGCTGCGGCTCGCCGAGCTGTTCGACCTCTCGATGGTGGCGGACCACAGCGGAAACGGCACGACCATGATCGCCGCGACGAACGGCGCCGTGCTCGTGCCTCGATTCGGCGCAGGATCGCGGAAGCGGCACGCGGCGGCCGGCCACACTGTGCTGGCGATCCCGGTCTCCTCGCCGCTGCGCTGGGATGTGGACACGGTCGACGACCTGGCCATCGCGCTGACCCTCGGCATAGGCGAGGCCACTGCGAGCGTCGTGTCGGCCCGGACCGCTGTCGGCTATCCGGAGGCGATGCCGAGGCCTTAGCCGGCGTGCGCCCGGAGCTCGTCGGCGAGGCGCAGCGCGGCGGCGGCCATCGCGGAGGTGGCCGCCACATCCGTCATCCACAGCGGAACGGCATGGCAGCGGATGCCGCGGGCCTCGATTGCGGGAACGGAATCCGCATCCGAGTCATCCACGAGCCACGCGTCGATGAGCCCGCCGGCCGCGCGCGCGCCGTAGTGGGCGGCGACCGCGCTCGCGGTGCTGTCCACCCCGATCGCGGCGAGGCAGGCCGGGGCCATGCCGCGCACCGCCCTGCCTCCGATGAGGGGGGAGACGCCGACGACGGGGGCGACCGTCCGGTGCAACGCCTCGGCGACACCGGGGATCGCGACGAGCGTGCCGATCGACACGACGGGGTTCGATGGGGCGACGAGCACCACGTCGGCGGAGCGCACCGCGTCGATGGCGGACTCCGTCGCGCGCGCCGACTCGATCCCGCGCTGCACGAATGCCCGTGCGGGGACTCCGGCGCGGTGCCGCACCCACCACTCCTCGAAGTGGATCAGCCGCGACGTCCCCTCATCGGCGTCGACGATCTCGACGTGCGTCTCGACCTCGTGGTCGGTCACCGGGAGCAGGCGCACCCCAAGGTCCCAGCGAGCCGTCAGCCGCGCGGTCGTCTCGGTGAGGGTGAGACCGTCGCGCAGCAGGGAGGTCCTCGCGATGTGCGTTCCGAGATCGAGATCCCCGAGGGTGAACCACGGCCAGCCGATCCCGTAGGCGTCGAGTTCGGCGCTCACCCGCTCCGATTCCCCGACCCGGCCCCAGCCGCGCCCCTCGTCGCTCGCCCCACCGAGCGTGTACATGATCGAGTCGAGGTCGGGGCACACTCGGAGTCCCGCGAGCCAGAGGTCGTCTCCCGTGTTCGCGACGACGCTGATCGACGTGTCCGATCCGTCGACGAGATCGCGCAGCCCCCGCACGAATCGGGCTCCACCGACCCCTCCGGCCAGCACGGTGATGTTTCTCATGAGTGGGTCCTCTCGGGAAGGTCGAAGGCGATGACGGGGGCGCCGGTCACCGGGTGCGAGAGCACAGTCGCCGAGACGCGCCAGACCCGCGAGATGAGTGCGGGGGTGAGCACGGCCGCGGGGGGACCGGCCGCGACGAGGCGCCCGGCATCGAGCACGATGACGTTGTCGGCGAAGCCCACCGCGAGATTGAGGTCGTGCAGCGCCGCGACGACGGCGAGGCCGTCGCGGGCGGCGAGGTTTCGCACGAGGGTGAGCGTCGACAGCTGGGCGTGCACGTCGAGGTGATTGGTCGGCTCGTCGAGCAGGAGCAGTCGCGGATGCTGGGCCAGCGCGCGCGCGAGATGGACCCGCTGCCTTTCCCCCCCAGACAGGGTGCTGATCTGCCGGTCGGCAAAGTCCGCCACCCCAGCGTCGATCATCGCCGCCGCGACGATCCGGGCGTCGCCGTGGGAGTGGCCGGCGAGGAAGGACCCGTGCGGGGTGCGGCCGAGCTCGACCGCCATGCGCACCGTGAGCGGCAACTCCGCCCCGGCGTCCTGCTCGACGAGGGCCGCAACCCTGGCCCGGTCCCGCCTTCCCGAGGCGAACCAGTCGCGGCCCTGCCACGCCACCTCCCCTGAGTCGGGCCGGTCGACGCCGGCGAGCACCCGGATCAGGCTCGATTTGCCCGCGCCGTTCGGCCCGAGGATCGCGGTCACCTGCCCGGACCCAAACCGGCTGTCCACCGAGTCGACGACCCGCCGGCCGCCGAGCACCACCGACAGGGACCTCGTGGTCATGGCGCACTCCGCCCCGCCCGCCTCGGCGCTGCCGGTCACGTCAGCCGCCTCGAGCGCACTAGCAGCAGCACGAACACGGGGGCGCCGATGAACGCGGTGACGATACCGACCGGCAGTTCGCGCGGATCGAACAGTGCCCGTGCCGCGGTGTCGCACCAGATCAGGAAGATGGCGCCGGTGAGCGCGGCGAGTGGGAGGAGCGCGCGATGCCGGGCGCCGACGATCAGCCGCACTGCATGCGGGAGAACGAGTCCGACGAATCCGATCGACCCGCTGACCGACACCATTCCGCCCGTCAGGAGTGCGGTGCCGACGAGCATCAGCCACCTCGTGCTGGTGACGTTCACTCCGAGCGCCGCGGCCGAGGTGTCGCCGAATGCGAAGGCGTCGAGCACCCGCCCGCCGAGCATGAGGGGAACCCCGATGATCAGGATGCCACCTCCCGCAATGAGCACGGTCGACCAGCTCGAACCCGCGAGCGAGCCGAGCAGCCAGGAGAGGATCTCCCGGTAGGAGTCGCCCGTCGCGGTCCAGAAGATGACGAAGCTTGTGAGCGCGGCACCGAGGCTCGACACCGCGATTCCGGCGAGGATGGTTCGGCTCGGGGTCAACGATCCCCCAGCTCCCGCGATGAGAAGGGTCGCCGCGAGGGCGAGAAGGGCACCAAGGAACGCGGCGACCGGAAGCAGCACGGCCACCCCGAGCACGAGCACGGCGACGGCCCCCAGTGATGCCCCCGACGACAGCCCCAGCAGATAGGGGTCGGCGAGCGAGTTGCGGGTGATGGCCTGCATGACCGCGCCGGCGATGGCCAGGCCCGCGCCGACAGCGGCCGCCGTCAGCACCCGCGGCAGCCGAAGCTCCCAGACGATTCCGTCGCGCAGTGGCGAGAGGGGGGTCGCGCCGAGCCCCAGGTGGCTCGCGATCGACGCCCAGACCTCGTCGAACCCGATGTCGGCGGGGCCGATCGTCACCGCGGTGGCGACGGACGTCGCGAGTGCGAGCGTAAGAAGAAGAGTCCAGCTCGCGACGCGCGGTGCCGTTGCCGCCCGCACGCTCAGCTACTCGACATTGATCGAGGCGAGCTGGTCGGCGAGATCGGCGGTGGCTGACACGTTGCGAACGCCCGCCTCGCCCGCGGCGAACGGAATGACGAGATAGCGCGACGCGCGCACGGCCGACATCTGCGCGGTGACCGGGTTCTGCTCGAGAGAGTCGATCTTGCTCCCCGCCGTGTTCCACGACGCGTCCACGAGAACGATGACGTCGGGATCCGCGTCGATGATCGCCTCCCAGCCGAGCGGGCTCCACGTGTCGTTCACGTCGGCGGCGATGTTGCCCAGCCCCAGGCGCTCCATGATCATCTGCGGGGCGCCGATGCCGGCACCGACGTAGGGGGTGTCGGTGCCGGAGGAGTACCAGAGGGCGCTCAGCCCCCTGGTGTCGGCGGCGATCGAGTCGAGGGCGTCGCTCTGCTCGGCGATGAGCTCGGATGCCGCCTCTTCGGCGCCGAATACCGCGCCGGCCTCGGTGATGTCGGCGAACACGTCGTCGAACCCGAGCTTCTCCGGCTGGTACCCGGGGTCCTTGCAGGCCGACGGTGCCACATAGGTCCCGACGCCGAGGCCGGCGAGCGACTCCCGGTCGCCGGCCGCCTCGGCGGTGAGCATCGA
>Ga0105048_10009891_pt1 | contig 15120 bp, 9 predicted proteins | sample MAT05_FD_78382 | JGI IMG/M metagenome (GOLD analysis project Ga0105048, IMG submission 78382) | Freshwater microbial communities from Lake Fryxell liftoff mats and glacier meltwater in Antarctica - MAT-05 | ecosystem: Environmental > Aquatic > Freshwater > Ice > Liftoff microbial mat | place... | reverse complement strand
GCCCGCAGCGAGCGCATCGAGATTCGGTGTCTGCAATCCCGCGATGCGCGAATTCGGCTCACGCGCCGCGCGTTCGCTCGTGTAGTAGCCGATGTCCTCGGCGTAGATAAATAGGATGTTGGGATTCGGTGCGGGCACACCGGCAGCGTGAACCGCGGCCCCCGGTGTCACCAGCAAGAGGGCGAGGAGAGTGAGGATAGGTTTCACGGGGTGTATTTAGCGTGCTGCTTCAAAGTTCCATTGCTTCGCGAGCTTGCCAGCGAGCGCATGGACATCGAGGCGGCGGAGGTCGCTTGCTCCTTCAGGCGGGATGAGGCGAATGTGAACGAAGGCTTCCTTGGCGGAGACGTTGAACTTCACGTTGTGAAACTCAGGCGAGGCAGGCAGGTCTTGCAGGATCGTTTGCTCAGCGACGAAGTCCTTCTGGCCGTCGAGGCGCCATGCGATGCCGAGTTTGCCTCCCTTTTCCGCACGCACGTTGGCGGTGATGACAGCGGGGCCAGGGATGTTGAGACCCGTGCAAGCGATGAAGGTCTTTTGTTTGCCACCAGACTCGACATGCAATGCGCCGTCCTTGACCGACATCGTGCCGTTGCGACAGAGCCAGCCTTGCACACTGCCTGCGGGCTCGCCCTTGCGCTGCTTGCCAGTCTTCGGCGCGGCCTCTGCCGGCGATGCCTTGCCATCAAGGTAGAAGTCATAATACTGCTCCCAAGTCACAGCCATGGGGCGAATGTTAATCCCGGGAGGTTGCAGTTCGGAGGCCCAGGCTTCGAGCTTGGTGCGCAGCGTCTGCGCCATCTCGGGCTGCTGCGCGAGCTGGCTGTGTTTCTCTTCAGGATCAATTTCGAGATCGTAGAGATAGCTGCGCTTGCCGCCGACGAGCAGCTTCCATTTGCCTTCGCGGATGGCGGACTGCGCTTCCCATCGCCAAAAGAGTGCCTCGTGCGGCGTGCCCTTCTTTTCTCCGGTGAAATAAGGAAGCACATTCACGCCATCGAGCAGCGAATCATGCGGCAGGCCGGCGAGCGCCACCGCGGTAGCGCCGACATCCAGCGAGATCACGGGCTGCGCATAGACTTGTCCCGCAGGGATGCGACCCTTCCAATACGCAATCCACGGCTCGCGAATGCCGCCTTCGCTGAGCATGCCTTTCTCGCCGTTCATGGGAAGATTCAGCGAACCGTTCCAGCCAGGGCCATCGGGTTGATCGGGCATCGTGATCTTCAGCGGCGCACCGTTGTCGCCCATGAAGAAGATCAGCGTGTTCTCCTCGAGCCCGTTCTGCCGCAGCGTCTCCATCACACGGCCCACACCATCATCCACCGCCGACATCATGGCTAGGCAGCGCCGACGGCACTCGGGCATCTCGCCAGGAAAGCGATCCAGGTATTTCTTGGTCGGATCAAGGGGCACATGCGGAGCGCGATACGCGAGGTAGAAAAAGAACGGCTCCGCCTTATGTCGCTTGATGAACGCGCAGGCTGCCGAGCTATTCGCATCGAGGTGATACTCGGGGCTCGGAATATTCGCTCCGGGGATGGTATTGCCCTCCAGGTCAAAGTTCGCCCACGCCTTGTTTCCGCCGCCCTGATTGCAATACACGTCATCGAAGCCATGGGTGATGATCTTATTCGTCGGCCCGAGATGCCACTTGCCGGTCATGCCTGTCGCATAGCCCGCTTGCTTCATCCGCATGGGAATCGTGGTCTGCGCCGCGAAACCGGCTAACTCCGATCCATTGCTCTCCACACCGAAGCGCGGTTGATAACGCCCTGTGATTAGACCCGCACGCGATGGCACACACTGGGGCGCTGTGACGTAACCATTGGTCGCAAGCAGACCGCCCTTGGCCAGAAGATCGAGGTTCGGCGTGCGAATGTCTTTGCGGATACCCTGCGCCCCCAGATCCGCCCAGCCAAGGTCATCACAGAAGATAACGATGATGTTGGGCTTCGTGGCAGCGAAGAGTGGCGGACAAAGTGCGGCGACGAGTATGAAGATGAGTGTAAGGCGTTTCATTGGAAAATATTGGTGTTTTGAGGAGATGTGTGGATTCGCTCGGTTTGCCATTCGACGCACGTCGAAGGTGGTGGGAACCGCCGGCTATTGTTCAATCAGCGTTTCTTTTTCCCTTTATGGCTGTCCGTTTTGTCTTTGTCGGGGAGAGTATCCAGCTCGACCCCGCCCGCTTGTGCGCGGGGATCGGCGGTGACTTTCAGTTCCGTCATGAGGCGCTGATCGAGCATTCTGACATCCCCGGCATAGGCCGGATCTTCCGCCACGTTGGTCAGCTCATACGGGTCCTTGCGCAAGTCGTAGAGTTCACGGGCAGGATGATGACCGAGGATCACATCGGCCAAAGGCTTTATCTTTTCGTCTCCGCGGTGGAGCACGACCCAGGCTTTGGTCGGTGATGCGTCAATGTCGCTGAACCCAGACCTGGTTCCTTTAATCAGATCCTGCCATGAAAATGGCGTGGCGCCTGGCACCTCAAATCCCCTCGGGTCCCCGGCCATCCAGCGGTCTGGATGGAAATTGCGAATGTAGTGAAAATCCTTGGTGAAAATGGTGCGCCGTGGATAGCCCTCAATGTGCGGTTCATTTTCTGAGCGGCGATCGGTATGTCGTTCCATGCAGGTCAGGACATGATCGCGGGTTGGATCGACCTGCCCCGAGGCCTGCGATAGAAGCTGCGGCATCAGGCTCCGCGCCGTCATCGTTTTCGGGATCGGCACCCCAGCCGCCTCCAGAAAGGTGGGGGCCAGATCGCTGAGGCTTACGAAGTCGGTCACCGTCCGGCCCGGCTTGACTTTGGCACCCCAGCGAATCGCCAGTGTCTGGTGGGTTCCAGTATCGTAGTTGGTTGCCTTGCCCCGGGGAAACGGCCAGCCATTATCCCCGCTCATGACGATGATCGTGTTGTCTAGTTCCCCGGTGCGTTCAAGGGCGGCTATCGCCTCCGCGCATTCGGTCTGATCGTAATACTGCACATTGTAGTAATAGTCGCAGATATCACTGCGAACCTCGGGGGTATCAGGCAGGTAGGGAGGAACGACAACTTTGCCTGGATTCATTCCGCTTTGAACGCCGCTCCCTAGTTTATAGGCTCGATGAGGATGATGGCTGCCCAGCCAGAAACAGAACGGTTGTCCTTTGGGTCGCTCCCGCAAAAACTTTTCAAACGTCTTGAACTCCTTACCCGCCGGATTTTGCGTGCGGTCGCCCAGCCCGCCAGGGCCATAGCCTTTCCCCATCTTTCCAACGAAATACCCGCTTTTTTCAAGCAAATCAGGATAGACGTCGAAACGTGCCGGAAGCCATCCGCTCAGGTTGGCACCCTCGGACAAGCGCCACGGCCATTGGCCGGTGAGGATGGCGGCCCGGGACGGAGAGCAGGAGGGTGCCGCGGAGTGTGCATTCACAAACATCACCCCTTCTTTCGCCATCCGGTCAAACGTCGGCGTTTTGACCACGGGATCGCCGAGGCAGGAGGCATGTGGCCAAGCCCAATCATCGGCAAACAGAAACAAGATATTGGGCTTGCCCGTGGTGGCGGGCTTGTCCGATTCGGCGGCGTGGAGGAGGCCGGCAGAAAGAGCGCTGCCAAAGATACAGAGTGCGGTTAGGGCAAGGTTAATCTTTTTCATGCAATGTTTCATTTTATTCTCCTTTGGGACCATCGTAGTCGCATTTGAACGTGTCGCCTTCGCGGATCACGTCGATGTCGGGATAGTTGGACTCCAAGATCGAGTTTTTGTAGATCCCGTCCCCTTGGTCGCCCCAAGTGCCCGTTTGCCCGGCACCGGCTGTTTGCGCCGTCAGAATGGTCCCAATAATCAATGCATATCTGTTTTTCATAAACTTTTGTTTGTGTTCAGCCTTGCCGGTCTCGATGGACATACCATCCTTATTTATTCGCTGGATGTTTCTTCCTCGGCATTGCTGGCCTTCTCCCCAGATTTTTTATTGCCCGATGCCGCGCCTTTTTTCTCGAAGGGCAGTTGAGCGTTCCAGGCCTGCCACTTGGCTCTCAGATCTTTGACCCGATCTGGCTGGGTTGTCGCGAGGTCGTGCTTTTCTTCCACGTCTTTGACGAGGTCGAATAAATGCGGGGTGCCGTTGGGCTCGAGCACCAGCTTCCAATCACCCTGCCGCACAGCTCCATTGCCAGCAAATCTAAAGTAAAGCGCATCGTGCGGTGCCGTGGTTTTTTCCCCCTTTAAAAACGGTGTGAGGTTCACGCCGTCAAGCCCGGCTGGCGGAGAGACACCGGCGAGCGCGGCGACCGTGGGAAAGATATCCAGCGAGCTAACCGGCTGATTAAACGTCAGCCCTGCCGGGAATACGCCCGGATACGCGGCGAGGAACGGCACGCGAATGCCGCCCTCATAGAGCGTCCATTTGTAATCGCGCAACGGCAGGCTTTCGCTTCGGTTCTCGGGATGTCCGCCGTTATCGGCAAAGAAAAAGAGGATGGTATTTTTGTCCAAGCCGGTCTGCTTGAGTTTGTCGAGGATGCGACCGACGGCCTCGTCGAGCGCCACGATGGTTGCCACCGTGTCCGCGCGGGCACTGTCCCCGGGAAATTGTTTGGCATATTTCAACGCCTCGTTGAGACGCGCCATGGGGGCTTTGGGAACATCCACGATTTTGCCGGCGGCTAGCCCCTCGTCGTATTCTTTGCGAATCTTACCGGCATTCTTAACCACCTTTAGAATATGCGGCGCGTTGAACGTCACGGTCAGCGAAAACGGCTTGGCTCGGTTGCTTTCAATAAACTTTAGCGCCTCATCTGCAAACAGGTCGGTGCTGTATTCCTTGAATTCCTCGACCTTGCCGTTGCGGGCCAGTTTCGGGTGATGATAATCGATAAACGCACTGGATCTTGGCGAACATAACGTCTCATCAAAACAACCCCGCTCATGCGGCATTGGACCGGCGCTGTGCCATTTACCAATCAGCCCGGTATGATACCCCGCGTTCCGCAATATACCCGGCAGCAGAGGCAGATCCGTGGGAATACCGCCGCTGTTGCCAAAAAATTTGACCCGCTGAGGATACTTGCCCGTAAAAAATCCGGCGCGTGACGGCCCGCATAGCGGCACGGGGACATAACCGGAGGTAAACTTCACGCCCGATTGTGCAAGGCGATCAATGTTGGGCGTCTTTACCGCGCCGTTGCTCAGGCAGCTTACATCACCGTAGCCGAGATCATCGACGATCATGACGATGACATTGGGCCTGGCCGTATTGTCTTGCGCCACAGCGAGCGAGCCGCCGAGCAGACATAGTGATAGTATAGCTAGATATTTGTTGTTCATACAGTGTCCTTGAGTATTTGAATTATGATTGTTGAAGGCTAATCACTTTCTTCAGCATCTGCGTTCTTCTTTCCTTTGCCTTTTTTGCCACCGGATAACATCACATTTGCGCGTTTGGCCCAGGCTTCCCATTTCGCGGCGAGTTCCTTTGCGCGTTCGGGTTCTTTGGCCGCAAGGTTGTTTAAGGTTTCGGTCCGATCCTTGGAGAGATCGTAAAGTTCCCAAGGGGAATTTCCACCGACGCGCACCAGCTTCATATCACCAACGCGCACGGCAGCGTTGCCCTGATGCTCCCAAAACAAGGCTTCGCGGGCAATCGGCTGGTTGGAGAAAGCTCCGACAAGGCTCCGGCCCTCCATAGGCTTGATCGGCTGGCCCTTGAAGGTCTTGGGGTAAGTCGCGCCGCCGACTTCCACGCAGGTGGGCATGATGTCAATGAGATGTCCGGGCTGGGTGCGAATCTCCCCCTTTGCCTTGATGCCCGCGGGCCAATGTACGATGAGCGGCGTAGAGATGCCTCCCTCATGGTTGAAGTGTTTGTAATAGCGAAATGGGGTGTTTTGCAGAGACGCCCAGCTTTCCCCGCAGAACCACGAAGAGTCGGCATCCGAGGGATCCCCCTTGTTTTTGCCTTTTGGCCCAGTCTCCGCGTTCCCCCCGTTGTCGCTCATGAACATGATCAGCGTATTTTCATAAACGCCCTGCTTTTTCAGGCCCGCTACCAAGTCGCCGACGGCACGATCCATGTGCGCAAGCACGGCGGCATAAACGGCCATGATGGAGTCGAACCGGTCTTTATCCTCCTTGGAGAGGCTGTCCCAGGCGGCGATGTCGTCCATGCGGGGAGCTAGGGGCCACTCCTTCTCAACTAAGCCGAGCTGGATTTGCTTGGCGTGACGGGACAAGCGCAGTTTGTCCCAGCCTTCCGCATATTTGCCACGGAACTTTGCGACCTCATCGGCCGGGACTTGGAGTGGAAAATGCGGCGCGTTATAGCAAAGATGGAGATAAAAAGGCTTCTTTTCCGCAACGGCTTCCTCGATGAATTTGAGGCCGAACGTGGTCCAGAGGTCAGTGGAATACCAATTGGGTGGCAACTGCGGGTCATTGTTGGCAATCTCCTTGCCATTCAGGAAAAGTTTGGCCTTCTTCGATTCGGGGAAAAAGAAGCCGCCGTCAGGGGCGCTCAGGTTGCGATCATAGCCGCGTCCCCACGGGGTGACCCCCTGTTCCTGGCCGACGTGCCACTTGCCGGTCATCGCGGTGAAGTAGCCTGCTGGCTTGAGTACTTCGGCGATTGTCACGCATTGGTCGTTCAAATGCCCCAAGTAGCCGGGCTGACCTTGGTTTCTCATCATATATCCAACGCCAGCCTGGTGCGGGTACAAGCCGGTCAAGAGCGAGGCCCGGCTGGGGCAACAGCGGCCGACGTTATAGAACTGAGTGAACTTCAAGCCATCCTTTGCCAAGGCATCAAGATTCGGCGTGGGGATTTCACTGCCATAGCAGCCGAGATCGGAAAAGCCCATGTCATCAACGAGAACGACGATAATATTGGGCTTCGCAGGTGCGGCGGCATTGATCTGGCCGGAAGAAGCGAGGATGGCTGATAGAAGAGCGAGGATGATGCGTCGCATGGTTGTCAGTGCGTTTGTTGGTGTGAAATTATTTCCCCGGCGCGACCCATTTCACCGCATTGGTGAGCAGCGTCTTGTAGGCGGGGTTGCTGTGCGCTTCTTCCGCGTGGCCGAGGGCGATGCAGGCGATGCGCGTCTTCGCGTCTTTCACGGTCCAGACGCTTGGGTAGCTGGCGGGGGATTTTTCGTCGGGCGGAATCGTCGCGAGCACTTCGACCTGCGCGTCGGGGTCCAGTTCCACGCGGTAGCTCTCGTCAGTGATTTTGAATGTCCCAGGGACGCCTTTCATCAGCGGATGCGCGGGCTGTTTCACGGTGACTTCAAATTCTCCCTTGCCGTGACTCCTTGCGCCGCCGCCGACGAAGCGCTGATTGTAGCCGCTGGCGGGTGGAGCCCAATTGCGCCATACGCCCGCGTGCAGCATCACGAGGCCTTTGCCCGCGTCGGCGAATTTGTTGAGCGCCAACTGGAATCGAGGAGTGCCGAAGCTCGCGTGATTCCCGCTGAAGACGAGCACATCGGCCTGCGGCAAAAGCGCGAGCGCTTCGTCGAGATTCGGCGTCGCCGCGGTGTCGATGCCGCCCGCGGCCTTTAGCATCACGGAATCCGCGCCGAGAAAGTAGCGGGGGAAATCGTGCGACTGGCCTGCGCCGACGAGCAGCACGCGCAGCGTGTTCGCGGGTTTCGGTTCGGCAAACATCTGGCCGGTCGGCCCGGTCGTGCGCCGGTCGTTCGGGTCGTTCGGGTCGTTCGGGTCGTTGGTTGCAAAGGGTTGCGCAACAGCCTTGCGGCGCGGGCGATTTGGCTTTTCGCCAGCGGGCCGCGCGACGGTCGGGGCGGTGTCGGGTGCGCCGAGTTCGGCGGTGATGGCGACGATGGTCGGCGCGACCTTTCCGGCGGTGCTTTCGAGCACGAGCTTCTCGATGACGCCGGGCTCCTTCACCGGGATGGCAAAGGTGCGGATGTTTTTCCCATCACTCACGATGCCGGCGGCGAATTGCGAGCCGGGCACTTCCACGCGCCGGATGTAGTCGGCAAATTCCTGACCGGCGCGCAGCCGCGCGACCTGTGTGGCCCCGCCGGCGAAATGCAGCGTCGCTGTCAGCACCGTGCCGTCGCCTTCGTAGGCGCCGCCCCATCCGGCCACGCCGCTGAGAAAGTGCAGCCGCGAGGCCGCGGTGCCGACGGGAATCTCGACCCGCTGCGCCATGGTGCGGGACACGGAGTTTTCCGGCCCGCCTTTCAGCACGAGGATGTTTTTTCCACCCGCGGATTTCGAGGCATCGAGGATTTCAAACGGAACGCCGTTCGCGTCCACCCTGCCGAATTTCGCGAGCGGCACGGTGTTCTTCACGCGGTCGGCGGTGGTGTAGAGCCCCTGGCGCGTGTCCGCGGTGACGACGGCGGAAAGGTCGAGTGGACGGAACGGCCCGTGCAACTGCGCCGCAGGGACGATGACCGAATCGCTCGGCCCTGCGGCGGGCGCGGCACTGGCACGCGGGCCGCGCTGCGCGGGCACGGATGGCGGGGCAATCTTCGGCGCGGCGCTCTGGATGTAGGCGATGATGTCGCGCAGGGCTTCCGCGCCGAGGGCTTCGAGTCCTTCGGGCATCAGCGAGTTCTCGACCTTGGCGCGTGTCGCGATGTCGGCGGTCTTCAGGTCAATGGTCACGCCGCCGGGCATCTTGATTTTCACCACGGCGTCGTTCTCGCTGCCAATGAGCGCGGAGTATTGCGTGCCGTCCTTCATCGCGATGTTCCAGGTCCGGTGCTCGTCATCCACGGCGCGGCTCGGGTCCACGATGTGCATGAGCAATTCCGCGACGGGGTGCAAGCCGATGCCGTCGAGATTCGGGCCGAAGTCCTGGCCTTCGCCCGCGAGCTTGTGGCACACGGCGCAGGTGGCAAAGAGCGCCTTGCCGCCTGCGATGTTGCCGGGCTTTTCCACGGCGGGCAGCAGCTTCGCGATGATGTCGTCTTTCGCGGGATTCGCCCCCGTGCCCAATGCGGCGAAGAGCTTCTTCGCACGCTGCGCCGTCGGGGCGTCGGGATGCGCGGTGAGCCGCGAGGTCTGCGTGGGGCTGAGCAGCGATGGAGCAAATGTTTTCGCGTCCAATGCATCGAGCAGCAGTCCGGTCCACGCGGCGCGGCTGACGAGCGCTTCGAAGGCGGCATCGCGAGGCACGGTGGGCAGGCCGGGGAAGGCGTCCGCAAGGGCGCGCCCCGCGGCAGCATCGCCCGTCGCGGCCAGTGCGGCGATGAGGTCGCGCCGGAAGGCATCGGGCTGCGGCTGGCGGACCAGCGCGAGGAGGGCGGGCAGAATTTCGGGCGACGCCGGGCGCGCGGCGAGCAAAGCGCGAATCGCGGCGATGCGTTCCGAGGCGGGCGCAGCGGCATCAGCGGCGAAACTCACGAGGCTGGTGGTGAGCTTCGCAATCTCCGGCTGGAGCGTGCCGGTCTTGTCCCACGCCGCCGCGAGCGGCAGCGCGGCGGTCGCGAGCGCGCGCTCGGGTGAGGAAAGCAGCGGGCGCAGCGCGGCGAGTGTGGGTGCGGCATCGGACGGCGCGGCGGGAATCCGCTGCCCGATGGCGCTGAGCGCGGCGGCGGCGAGCGCGGGCGATGGTGCCGCACTCTCCGCGAGCGCGAGAATCGCCGCGGTGTCCGCCTTTTCCGCGACGGCAGCGCCAAGCGAGCGCGCCGTCTCCACGGACTGCTCGCTCATGTCGCCACGCTTCAGCAGCGCGGCGAGTTGCGCGCCGGGATTCGACGACGCAGCGGCGGATGCGGCGGCTTTGGACCACGGGTCATCGAGCTTCGCCTGCGCTGCGAGGAGCGCGGCCCCGGCATCGGCGCTGAGATTCGCGGCGCTCATGGCGCGCAATGCGGTGAGGCGCACGCGGGCGTCGGGGTCGTTGAGCGCGGCGGTCGCCTGCGCGCCAGTCAGCGCGATGTGGCCCGACTCGGCGATGAGGAGCGCGTTCTTCCGCACCTCCGACTCGGCGGCGTGCAGCGCGGCGTCGAATTCCTCCGGCGTCAGTGTTCCCAACCGCTCCCGCGCCTACAGCGCGAGGATGTGCGCGGGCGTGAACTTTTCCCCGAGCATCGCGGCCAGTGCGGGCTGTGCCGCGACACCCAGCGTGTCTGCTTTTTCCATGAGCACGCGGATGGCGTTGAAGCGCACGACGCGGTTTGGGTGCATGAACGCGGCGACCAGCGCGGCGCCGTCGGCCTTCGTGAGGTCGGGCAGCGGGAGTTTCGGAGCGTTGTCGTATTGGATGCGATAGATGCGGCCAAAGTAGTGCTCGCGGTCGGGGCGAATGGACGCGCGGCTCTTGCTGGGTTGCGCGCCGCGCGGGTCATTGTGCGCGACTACGGGCGTGTAGAAATCGAGCACATACATCGCGCCGTCCGGCCCGATGGTGACGTCGATAGGGCAGAAGAAATGGTCGCGCGAACGCAGCCACTCCTTGTTCTCCAGCACGAGTTCTCCGGTGAAAGTCGGACCGGCGGGCACGAGGCGTTCGTGGTGGATGATGTCGAGAATCGGCTCGGTGCAGAAAATCATGCCGTTGTATTCCGCGGGCCATGCGCCGCCTTCATAGACGAGCGATGAGCACGCGGCGCTGTAGCCGCCCACGTGGTCAATCTGCATGAGCGGCGCGCGGTCGGGCAGGTCGGCGCGCGTCACGGGGCGTTCGGGATTCACGGCCTGCGTGCTCTTCGCGCTGCGGCCATGCCCCTTCGCCAGCACCCACTCGGGCAGCACGACGTGCTGGAGCGGGTCGCCGGTCGTCGCCTTTCCGTGCCAGATTTCCATATCGCTCGTCACCTCCGCGCCGAAGGTGTTGCCATGCAGTGAGGCGACCTGCTCCATCGCGGAGCCGTCCGGTTTGAAGCGGAAAACGCCCGGTGAAATTCGCGCGACGACTTTATCCGTGCCCGGCCTCGTCGCCTCCGCGCCGCTGCCGGTGCTGGCGTAAATCCAGCCGTCCGGCGCGGCGATGAAATGATTCGCGACGAAGTGCGTGTCGGTGGGCGTGAAGCCGCCGAAGAGCGGCACCTCCTGGTCGGCCTTGCCGTCGCCGTCCGTATCGCGCAGCCAGACGATGTTCGGATGCGCCACGGCGATGACCCCGTCGCGGTAAAAGCAGAAGCCGGTGACCAGTTCGAGGCCCGTGTGGAAGACCGTCTTCCTGTCCATCACGCCATCGCCATTCGTGTCCTCGAGAATGCTGATGGTGTCGCGCGCGGGACGGTCGTAGCGGCCCGGCTCCAGCACGCCGCCTTCCTTCCACGCCTCGGCCGTGAGCGGGCGGCGGCCATTCGGATACTCCGGCGTCTCGGCCACCCACATCCGCCCGCGCGCATCCCACTGCACCGCGATGGGCTTGCTGATGAGCGGCTCCGACGCCACGACACTCGCGTGAAAACCAGGCTGCATTTCAAACTGCCGGATGGCGTCCTCCGCGCGCCGCGGCCCGCCCGCCGGATAGCGCAGCGTCGCGAGGTCCGCCTTCGCGCAAAGCTCGTCCCCATCCGCGCGCTTCGCCGCCCACGCGACGCCGCGCAGGATGAACGAGCGGATGCTCGCGTGCTTCAGCGTTTCCTCCGCGCCTTGCAGGAAGACCGCCGCGCGATGCGTCGCGTCCTCGAAGGCCCACATCTGCGGCTGGATGTCGAAAATGGACGCGCGGTCATTTTCGAGCCGCGCCTTCTCCTTCTCCGCGCGTTTCGAGCTGCGGGCGTTGGTCACCTTCGGAGTGAACGCGGAGCCGAGCACGAACACATTCGGGTCGAGCGCGAGGTCGTAGAGCGTGTCGTCGTTCACGTCGAACGTCGAGGCACCCGCGACGATGGGATGCGAATCCGTCCGCACGTAGAGCATCATCGTGCTGCGAAACTTCCGGCTCTGCGTCGCATCCCAAGCCCCACCGAGCACCGCCTTTCCCCATGCCACATCACCCGCCGCGACCGCGCCATTCACCGCCACAATGCCACCGCCACGCTTCGCAAAATCCGCGAGCGCCGCCTGCGCATCCGCTGGCAGCGCCTCGAATTTCGCACTCTGCAAGAGGACCGCGTCCACGGCGGCGAGCGACGCCGCATTCGGCAAGGTGGATGCCGTCACGACGGCACCGGTGGTTTTCAAAGCCCCCGTGTATTCCGTGCGGAACGATTCGGTGTCACTCGAAACCAACACCCGCAGCGGCGCGGCAAAGGTGTGACTGCAAATGGCGACGAGGAACGTAAGAGCGGTGAGGATGAATGAGCGGGTGGAGTGCATGAGGTGTTGCTTCATGGGTTGGCTTTGCGTTGGGGCTTTTTCTTCTCGGCTGAGCCTTCGTGTTTGAAGGGCCGGGTGGAGAGTTGGGTGGCGAGGAGGACGAGAAAGAGAAGAACGAAGAGGCGTGTCATGGGGGTGTTTGAAAGGCGCGGATTTCGGTCTCGTCGAGGGCGCGGCGGAAGATGGCGAGTTCATCCATGCGACCGACGAGATTGCGCGGCTCGCTGGAGAAGCCCCAGTTGCCGATCACAAGCTGGCGAAGCTTGAGCGGCGTGGCATCGTCGAGGGGCAGTTCCTCAATGAGTGAGCCGTTCAGGTAGTGCCGCACGCGATGCGCGGACGGATCGTGGACCACGGCGATCTGCATCCAGCGCCCGCGTTCCTCGGCGGCAAGACCGCGGCGCGAGGCCAAGCGGATGTCCGCGCCATGCTCGGGTGTCTTGATGAAAACGAGTTTGCCATTCGGACTGGCGGGATTCCGGCCCGCGAGCATCCAATAAATCTGCCCAGGCCCCACCTGCGGGCTGAGCAGGATGGTCTGCGTCGCCTTTGCGACAGGCTCCAGCCGCACGCTCGCCACGAAGGTCGCCGCTTCCAAAGTCGCCCCGAGCCGCACGCGCACGAGATCGCCCGCGCGCTGAAAGGCCACCGCGTGTTTCCCCGGCCAGCGGCCCTGCGTCCACTCGCCCCCGATGAGTGAGCCATCGCTCCCCGGCGTGGCACCGGGCGCGAGATTGCGGACGACGCCACGCGCGAGGTCGGTGGCTTCGAAGTCAAAGTAAAGCACGAGGCTGGGATCCTGCGTGAGCGAAGTCCGCTGTTGTTGCCAGCTCTCGAACTGTTTGCGTTCTGCGGATGCGGCCCGATCGATGATGTCCATTTCCCTTGGAAACTTCATCGTCGTATCGCCTGCCGGCTCGATCCCGCCCGCGCTGGAAAGGCGCACACCTTCCCCCGTCGTTAGCGAACGCGCAATGTGGCTCGAAGCTGTTCGGTGCAGGTCCACTCGACCCTCCAGCACTTGCACCACCGCGTGCTCGGGCGAACGAGCATCGACACCGAAGACCGTGCCCCGATCCACGGCACGCCAGCCTGCGGCGAGGAGCGTGAAGCCTTCCGCCACCGGGGGCACCGTGGCCGTGACCAGTCCACTGCGCACCTCGGCCTCGCGCTCCGTCTTCAAATCGAGTTCCGCCGGGCCCTGGATCACCACCGTTGCGCCGCACATGAACTGGAGCCGCACGATTCCTTTCGTGAGCGCGATCACTCCTGCTGGCACGCGGTCATCCGGCTGAAACGGCATCGTCTTCCATTCAGCATTGATCGTTTGCATCACCACTGCCAGTGGCGGCCTCGGCGCTCCTGCTGGATCTTCGGCTGTGCTCGGCGCAACTGTGGGGCCGTGCATCCACCAGACTGAAACGCCCGCGATGACGAGCGCCGCCGCCGCAGCCATGAGGGGACGCCATTGGAGCGAGTAAACATTCTTCCTCTCGGTCTGAATCTCCGCCGCAAAGGTCTGAACAGGCAGCCCGAGCAAGGCACTGTCTGATAGCGCGAGATCGACATTCAGGTATTCGACGAAGAACGCGCGGAACTCCGCATCCTCTCGCAACGCTTGCTCCAGCATCGTCGTCGTCTCGGCGCTTGCCGTGCCCTCCGCATACTCCCGCATCCAATCGAATCGTGAGTCGTTTGTATTCATGACCAATCCTCCTTCATCAGCTCGCCGCGTGTGCATTCGATCAAAGCAAGCCGGATGCGATGCAGCCGCTTGTAAAGCGCAGCGATGCTTTGTCCGAAAGACTGCGCCAATTCATGGATGCGCGTGTCTGGCGCATACGCGGAGTCCACCAGACGCCGTTGTTCAGCTGGTAGCTTCTCCAAACAAAGTCGCAGAGCCTCACGCTGCGCCGCGAGCCTGGCCGCATTTTCCTCCGCATGGCAGGCTAGCAAGTCCGTGAGATCGTCGCCGAACACATGTCGGTCGCGCCCACGATCCCGCTGCCATGAAAGCACCTTCAACTTCGCCACCCCGAAGGCCCAGCCGCGAAAATCCTTCGCCCCATCGTAGTCGCCAAACCTCCGCCACAGCACGATGGAGACTTCCTGCATGACGTCATTCGCATCGCCTAGAGTTGGCACCAACGCCCGCACGAACGCTCGCACCGCCGGTTCATGCGCCGTGAAGAGGCGCAGAAAGTTGTCGTGATGCTGGTCGTCCGATGGAGTCATTCATGATTACTTTCCACAGGAGTCTGAAATTGGACGAAAAAAGTTTAGAAAGTGGAAATGCGGCGGCAAAGCTGGCGCGGGCAAAACAAACGATGAGGCAAAGTGGAAGGAGCGTTTTCATTTCGAGGCAGGCGCCACAGGCGGCAAAATCTCCAGGTAAGTGATGGGAGTGCAGGTCCAGTTCAGGCCGCAGGTGCCGGTTTCATTTTTGTCGTAGTAAGGCCAGGAACCGTCGCGCAGATGCGCGAAGTCGGTGTCGGTGGCGAGGGACTACGCTATCACGCGAGGATGGTTTTGATCACATGCCCATGCACATCCGTGAGCCGCTGATCGCGGCCGCCATGGCGGAAGGTGAGCTTGGTGTGGTCGATGCCCATTTGATGGAGGATCGTGGCGTGGATGTCGTGGACGCTGGTGGGGTTCACGACGGCGGCGTTGCCGAACTCGTCGGTCTCGCCATAGGCGGTGCCGCCTTTGAATCCGCCGCCGGCGAGGAAAAGCGAGTAGCCATTCACGTGATGGTCGCGGCCACAGCCTTCCTTGACGGCTGGGGTGTGCGGGGTGCGGCCCATTTCTCCGGCCCAGAGGACGATTGTTTCGTCAAGCATTCCGCGTTGGTGCAGGTCGGTGATGAGGGCGG
>Ga0105048_10009889_pt1 | contig 15122 bp, 15 predicted proteins | sample MAT05_FD_78382 | JGI IMG/M metagenome (GOLD analysis project Ga0105048, IMG submission 78382) | Freshwater microbial communities from Lake Fryxell liftoff mats and glacier meltwater in Antarctica - MAT-05 | ecosystem: Environmental > Aquatic > Freshwater > Ice > Liftoff microbial mat | place... | reverse complement strand
CGGTTGGCAAACATCCAGCTGTTGCCGGCGGCGTTGCAGATCACCTCGTAGAGCTGCGCCGGGTCGGCACCGGCCCGGATGCCCAGCGCCATCGCCTCGCAGGCGGCGGCGATGTGCACACCGGCCAGGTGCTGGTTGACCATCTTGACGGTGGAGCCCAGCCCGGCGCGGTCGCCCAGCCGGTACACCTTGCCGGCCACCGCGTCCAGCAGCCCGCCCACCGCGGCAAACGCGGCCGGCTGGCCCGAGGCCATCACCGTCATCTCGCCATTGGCGGCCTTGGCGGCACCACCGGACACCGGTGCGTCGATCAGCCACAGGCCCCGCTCGGCCAGCCGGGCCTCCCACAGCGGCGGCAGCGTGGGGTCGACCGTGGCCGACGTGATGACCACCGAGCCTGCTTTCAGGTGCGCGGCCAGGCCGCCGTCATCGTGGCCATTGCCGAAGAGAACCTGCTCGGTCTGCGCGGCGTTGACCACCAGCACCTGCACCGCGTTGCATTCGGCCCCCAGCTCGGCCACGCTGGCGGCAATGCGGCCACCGGCCTGGGCGATGGTGGCGCAGGCGGCGGGGTTCAGGTCGAAGCCCCAGGTGGGCACGCCGCGTTTCAGCGCGCTGAGCGCGGCGCCGCGGCCCATCGAGCCGAGGCCGATCACGCCGAGGGTGGTGGCTGGGGTCATGGGGCTCTTCCTGCGGAGGGTTGGCGGATCGGGGCGTCGGCATCCTGCAGCCGGCGGGCGGCTTGGCGCATGTGCTCGGCGGCGGCGGCGCGGGCGGCGTCGGCATCGCGCGCGGTGATGGCGTCGACGATGGCGCGGTGCTCTTGCCGCACCTCGGCCCTGTACTCGGCCTTCATCGATTCATTGCGGCGGGTGACGGCCATCGCTTCGCGCAGGTACTGCGCCAGGTGGCGCAGCAGGCGCGAAAACTGCACATTGCCAGCGGCATCGGCAATGGCGCGGTGGAAGGCCAGGTCTTCTTCCACCGCCGCGCTGCCCGAGGCCACCGACGCATCCACCAGCGCCAACGCCTGCACGATGGCCGCCCGCTGCGCGGGTGTGGCGCGGGCAGCAGCCAGCGCGGCCACTTCGGCTTCGAGTGCGCGGCGCACTTCCACCACGTCGAGCACCGCGCCCAGGTTGGCCAGCACCGAGTTGTCGAAATCCAGCGGCCGGGCAGCATCCTGCGCCGCCACGAACACGCCCGAGCCCTGGCGCGCCACCAGCAGCCCGCCCGAGCGGAGCCGGCTGACGGCCTCACGCACAACGGTGCGGGACACGGCGTACTGCGCCGCCAGCGCCAGCTCGGTGGGCAGGCGCTGCCCGGGTTGCAGCGCACCGCTGTCGATGCGGCCGCGCAGGTCGGCTGCCAGCCGGTCGGACAGACGATCAGCCGCCAACGGCGTGGCCGAGAGCGCTGGCTCAGCGGCGGCAGGCATGCCGATGACGCGATGCGCAAGTCATCAGGTCATCATACAAATACTCCGTGCGCCGGGCATTGGGGCAATTGCTGGTGCCCAAATCGTCACAGTGCCGGCAAGTCGCGACCCGGTGATGCCGCAAGGCCGACCGGTTGGGCTGGCACTGTGCGGGCCAGCTTCGGGCACTGGCCAGGTGGCTGCAGTTCGGCGCTTCGGACAGGCGTTGCCGACGTCCGTCAGGCGCAACGCGGCTGAATAAAGCGAACAGTCAACGCATGCCGAAGTATCCAAGGATGAACAGCACGATGACGACGACGCCGACAAGCCAGATGATTCTGTTCATGATTGCATTCCTCGGAGTGCGCTGAGATTTTGGACGCGGGCTCGGCCGGCGCAACGCGGCCGCTCTCGCTGAAGCAACTTTATGCGATGGCTACCACCGCCTCTGTGCGCTGGCGAACAGGCGCAGTCGCGGCGGCTTGCCCGCGGCCCGCCGTGCCCGGCGCTGTTCAGGCCAGGCTGCGTACCGACCGTTCCCGGTCCCATTGCCGCGTCTTCGCAGCGGCAAGAAACTCGGCAACCGCCGTGACAGCCACCACGCCTGCGCATGGCCGCACGCCGCACGCCTGCAGCAAGTCCTGCCCCCCCGCATCGACGGCCAAGGCCTTGAGGTGACCATAGGCATCACGAACGAAGTCTACGGCTGCCGACTCGGCCGACAGCGCCTTGGCCGCCTGCGCTGACAGCAGCACTGCAACAGCGTCGAACACCACCGACGGTGTGCCGGCGAGTTGCCCGTCGACAGCCAGCGCGGAACCGTCGGCCAGCTTCACACCGCCAATCTTGGGCGCGACGATCTTCACGCTGGCACCAGTGGCCAATGCGGCCTCTTTCAACGCCGCGATGGCGCTGCCGTCAGATCCATCGGCAACCAGGATGCCGATGCATCGCCCGGCCAGGGTGTCCTTCATCTTGCCGATGATCTGCAGCGCTGCAGAAGGTGGCAGGTCCTGCACGGGTTGCGCCGATGGCGGCGCAGCCGGCAGGCTTGGCAATGCCAAGCCATCCGCCACACGTTGGGCCAGGCCCTGATCCACGTGGCGCAAATGACCGACCATCGCCTGCCTCACATGCAGGTGCGCCACCTTCGACAGCTCGAACACCAGCGCCGAGGCGATGTGCGCCTGCTCGTGGCCGGTCTGGCTGCGCCAGAACTGCCGCGCCTGGCTGTAGTGGTCTGCAAAGCTCTCGGCGCGGATGCGTGCCTTGGTGCCGCTATCGACCACCGCGGCGGAGGCAAAACCGGTGGCCGCCGATTCGCGCGGTGAGTCGGCAGCCAGCGAACTGGGCTCGTACGCCACCCGCCCGGCAGGCTGGGCCATCTGCATGTGCCCGTCTCGCTGCTGGTGGGCAAACGGACACTTCGGCGCATTGATCGGCAACTGGGCGAAGTTGGGCGACCCCAGCCGCGACAACTGCGTGTCGAGGTAGGAGAACAGCCGCCCCTGCAGCAAAGGGTCGTTCGAGAAGTCGATGCCCGGCACCAGGTGCGAGGGGCAGAACGCCACCTGCTCGGTCTCGGCGAAGAAGTTGTCGGGCCAGCGGTCGAGCACCAGGTGGCCGATCACGGTCAGCGGCACCAGTTCCTCGGGAATCAGCTTGGTGGCGTCGAGGTGGTCGAACGGAAAGGTATCGGCCATTTCCTGCGTGAACAGCTGCACCGAGAACTCCCATTCCGCCGTGCCACCCGTGCTGAGGGCCTCGAACAGGTCGCGTCTGAGAAAGTCCGGGTCGGCGCCGGCGATCTTGACGGTCTCGTCCCAGATCGTGGATTGCAGGCCGAGCTTGGGCCGCCAGTGGAACTTGACGAAGGTGGCTTCGCCGGCGGCATTGACCAGCCTGAAGCTGTGGATGCCGAAGCCTTCGATCATGCGCAGCGACCGCGGCAGCGTGCGGTCCGACATGATCCACATCACCATGTGCATGGCCTCGGGGGTCAGCGAAATGAAGTCCCAGAAGGTGTCGTGTGCCGAGGCGGCCTGCGGAAAGCCCCGGTCGGGCTCCATCTTCACGGCGTGGATCAGGTCGGGAAACTTGATCGCATCCTGGATGAAGAACACCGGGATGTTGTTGCCCACCAAGTCCCAGTTGCCTTGTGAGGTGTAGAACTTGATCGCAAAGCCGCGCACGTCGCGCGGGGTGTCGGACGAGCCCGAGCCACCGGCCACGGTGGAAATGCGGCTGAACACCGGCGTCTTCACACCCACTTCGGTCAGCACCTTGGCGGTGGTGTAGGCCGCCAGTGAATGCGTCAGCTCGAAGTGCCCGTGGGCGCCGGAGCCGCGCGCGTGCACGATGCGCTCAGGGATGCGCTCATGGTCGAAATGGGTGATCTTCTCGCGCAGGATGAAGTCTTCGAGCAAGGCCGGGCCGCGCGGGCCGACGCGCAGCGAGTTCTGGTTGTCCGGGACGATGAGTCCTTGCTGTGTCGTCAAGGGCGGGTGGGTGCCTTGCGCCTGTTCGTGCAGTTCGCCACCGGCCAGCAACTGGCCGTTGGCAAATGCGCGGGCCTGTGGCCCCGAGTCCGGCTTGGCCGCGGGTTTTGACTTTGCTTTGTTCACGAACGATGTCCTTGTTAGGGGTGGGCGTTGGCCGGCTCACAGCCGGGCGACCGCCACCGTAGGGCGGCAGGTGCCTCCCGTCGGTTCGTCAACGCACAGATGGCGGGCCGCGCGGATGCCAGGATGCGTGATGCCGACATCCGTAGCAGCCTCTCCCGCGCGCAGCTTTTGGTCTGCCATCCCGTGAGCGACACCACGACGCTGACCGCCAGCATGTTCATTCGCGGCGTCGGCACGGCCACGCCTGCCATGCGCTACACCAAGGCCGAGTGCTTGACGGCATTCGAGCAATCGGATTGGTACGGCCGCCTGGACGCGCGGTCCCACCTGATCGCGCGCACCGTGCTGCTGCGAGACAACGGCATCGATGCGCGGCGCCTGGCAGTGCCCACGCTGGACGAGGTTTTTCGCATCGACCCGGACACGCTTGCCCAGCGCTTCCTGGCAAACGCCCCGGGGCTGGCCGCCAGCGCCGCCACGCAGGCGCTGCAAGCCGCCGCGGTGGCGGTGCAAGACATCGACGCCGTGGTCGTCAGCACCTGCACCGGCTACCTGTGCCCGGGCCTGTCGGGCCATGTCGCCGAGCGCCTGGGCCTGCGCCCCGACGTGCAGGCCTTCGACCTGGTGGGCCAGGGTTGTGCCGCGGCATTGCCCAACCTGCAGCTGGGGCGTGCACTGTTGGTCAGTGGCGCCTGCCAACATGTGTTGTCGGTCTGCGTGGAAGTCAGCAGCGCGGCGATGTACCTCGACAACGACCCCGGGGTGTTGATCAGCGCCTGCCTTTTCGGCGACGGTGCCGGCGCAGCCGTGCTGTCGCGTGCGCCTCCGGCAGCGGGCTCTGCCAACCGGCAGATCGGCTGGATCGACAACAGCTCGCTGCTGGACCCCTCGCAGCGCGATGCGCTCAAGTTCGAAAGCCGCCAAGGCATGCTGCGCAACGTGCTGACGCGCGCCGTGCCGGTGCTGGCGGCCGACCACGCCTTGCGTGTGCTGCAGACCGTGTTGACGCGCGCAGGCTTGCACCCCGGCGACATCACGGCCTGGATCCTGCATGCCGGCGGGCGCGATGTGCTGCAGGCGGTGGAGCGCCGCTTCGAGCTGCAGCCCGCGGATCTGCGCTACAGCGCTGCCATGCTGCGCGAGTACGGCAACCTGTCCAGTGCCTTCGTCTACTTCGTGCTCCAAGCGGCCATGGCCGACGATGCGCCCGATGGCTGGTGGTGGCTGTCGGCCTTCGGCGCCGGCTTCAGCTGCCACGGTGCCTTGCTGCGGGTGCAGACATGAGCGGAACGCTGCGGCCCGCGCTGGGCTTGAGCCTGCCCCGTGTCGTGCTGCCCGAAGTGCTGGACGGTCTGGCGGCCCACGACAGTGCCGCCCAGCGCTCACGCCGCGACCTGCAACGTCTGCACCGTGCCATGGGCACGCGCGCCACGCTGCTGCGCGCGCTGCGGGCGCTGCCGCTGATGCACGCCCGCAGCGCGTCGTCCGCACCGCTTCGCGTGCTGGAGCTGGGTGCCGGCGACGGCAGCCTGATGCAGGGTGTCGCGCGCTCGCTGCACGGCAAGTTTCCGGCTGTGGCCTTGACGCTGCTCGATCGTCAGCCCCTGCTGACGGCCGCCACCGTGGCCGGGTACGCGCAGGCGGGGTGGACTGCCGCGGCCGAGGTCGGCGACGCGCTCGACTGGGCGGCCAGGGCGCATGCCGAGCCCGCAGCCGGAAGTTTGCCGCCGCAGGCTGCCCCGCATTGGGACCTCATCGTGGCCAACCTGTTCCTGCACCATTTCAAGGGCGCCGAGCTGACCCTGCTGCTGGCGGCGGTGGCTGGCAGCAGCGAGCACTTCATTGCCTGCGAGCCGCGCCGCGCCTGGCTGGCCTGGGCGGGCAGCCACCTGGTCGGAGTGCTGGGCGCAAATGCGGTGACACGGGAAGATGCGGTGCTGAGCGTGCATGCCGGCTTTCGCGACCAGGAACTGCGTGCACTCTGGCCCGCATCAGCAGCTGGCTGGAATCTTTCCGAGACCGCCGCCGGTCTCTTCAGCCACTGCTTCGTGGCCTCGCGAGCCGCCGGCTCAAGGATGGAGGCTTTCTGATGCAAACCCGCTTCGACGCACTCATCATCGGCGCAGGCCCGGCGGGTAGCAGCGCTGCGATTTTGCTGGCCACGGCAGGCTGGTCGGTGGCCTTGATCGAGAAGCAGGCCTTCCCACGCCGAAAGGTCTGTGGCGAGTGCGTTGCGGCAAGCAATCTGCCCTTGCTGGATGCCTTGGGCATCGGCAGCGATTTTGCAGCCCAGGCGGGGCCCGAGTTGAAGCGCGTTGCGCTGATGCGGGGTGCACAAAGCGTCTGGGCCGACTTGCCACCGGCCGAGCACGCCCGTCATCCGTGGGGGCGGGCACTCGGCCGTGAGACCCTTGACACACTGCTGCTGGCCCGCGCGCAGGCTGTTGGCGCCACGGTGTTGCAGCCCTGGGCGGTGCAGGCGATCAGCGGCGCCGCCGGAGACCATCGTTGCACGGTACGCCAGGTTGCGGGCGGTCGGCTGAAGCAGTTGCAAGCGCCTGTGGCGATCCTGGCCCATGGCTCCTGGGAGCCTATGCCCGAAGAACGCTCTGTGCAACGCCTGGCCCGCAGCGGCAGTGACCTGCTGGCCTTCAAGGCCAATTTCTCTGGTGCCGAGCTGGCCGCCGGCCTGTTGCCGGTGCTGGCCTTCGAGGGGGGTTATGGCGGCATGGTGCTGGCAGACGGTGATCTGTTGACGCTGGCCTGCTGCATCCGTGCCGACCGGCTGGATGCCCTGCGTCGCGCTGCGCCCGGCAAGGCCGCGGGCGACGTGGTCGAAGACATGCTGAAGCGCCAATGCCGGGGCGTCGGTGAAGCACTGGACGGCGCGATGCGTGTTGACAGCTGGCTTGCGTCGGGGCCTTTGCGGCCCGGTGTGCGACTTCGCGACGACGACGAGGTCTTCCGCATCGGCAACGCCGCTGGCGAAGCGCATCCGATCATCGGCGAAGGCATCAGCATGGCCCTGCAGTCGTCTTGGCTGCTGAGCGCTCAACTGGTAGACGCGCGGCCACGTCGGGCGGCCGGCGCCAAGGCCCACTGGCAGCGCGACACCCGACAGCGCTACATGGCCGAATGGCGGCACCACTTCCAGCCTCGCCTGCGTGTGGCAGCCGGGCTGGCCCACCTGGCCATGCGGCCTGCCGGCGCGGCGGCCTTGATGGCCACCCTGAAGCGCTTTCCGAACCTGCTGACCCGTGGCGCCCTGTGGAGTGGCAAGGCCAGCAGCGTCACCGATGCCGCTGCCCTGGGCGCGGGGCTTCAGCGCCGGCCGCCGACAACGGCGATGCCGGTCCTTCACACACTTTTGCCTGGAGAGCAGCCATGACGTCCGTGACCTTCAACAACACCGAGAAACGCATTCGGGCCCTGCTGGTGAAGGACTTCGAGGTGGACCCTGGCACCCTGACCCTGGATGCGCGGCTGAACGAACTGGGCGTCGACTCGATCGGCATGGCGGAGTTGATCTTCAATGTCGAAGACGAGTTCGGTTTGAAGCTGCCCGATGTGGCCGTGCAGTTGTCCACCTTCGGCGAAGTGGTGCAGTTCATCGACGAAGCCGTGGCCGGCCAGCGCGCAGCGGCAGCGCCATACCCCGTGGCCCATGGTGTGCAGACCGCGGCATGAGGCGCGTGGCGGTCACCGGCATCGGGCTGGTCTCGCCGCTGGGCCACAACGCTGCCGATGTCTTCGAGGCGGCGCGCGCTGGTCGCTCGGGTATCCATCGGCTGCAGATCGCAGGCGCCCACCGGTTGGCGGCGCCACTGGCGGCCACGGTGCAATTCGACGGCACCGAGCACTTCGAGCCACCGCAGTTCCGCCTGCTCGACCGCGTCAGTCAGTTCGCCGTGGTGGCGGCCAGGCGGGCCCTGGCCGACGCCGGCTGCGGCCTGACGGAGGCCGAGCGCAGGCGCGCTGGCGTGTTCATGGGCACGGGCATGGGCGGCACGCTGAGCATCGACGAGGGCTACCAGACGCTGTACGGTGAAAACTCCGATCGCATCAAGCCGATGATGATCCTGAAGGGCATGCACAACGCGCCCGCCGCCTGGATCGGTATCGAGAACGGCTGGCGCGGCCCTAATCTGACTTATTCCACGGCCTGCTCGTCCTCCAGCGTGGCCATCGGCGAAGCCTGGTTGCGCGTGGCCTGTGGCGCCATGGACATCGCCATTGCCGGCGGTTCAGAGGCACCACTGTCACTGGGCTCGTTGAAGGCCTGGGAAGCCATGCACACGCTGGCCAGCGAGGACGCCGCAGACCCGGCACGCTCGTGCAAGCCGTTTTGCCGCAGCCGCAGTGGCATGGTGCTGGGTGAAGGGGCTGCGTTGGTAGTGCTGGAACCCTGGGACCGTGCGCTGGCCCGCGGCGCTGCCATCCACGGTGAACTGCTGGGCTACGGGCTGACCACCGATGCGGGCCACATCGCCCGGCCCAGCATCGACGGCCAGGCGGAAGCCATGGCTGCAGCGCTGGCCGCAGCGGGTATCGCCGCCGCTGACGTGGACTCCATCAACGCCCACGGAACCGGAACCCAGGCCAACGACCTTGCCGAAACAGCGGCGATCAAGCGCGTGTTCGGCGCCCGAGCCTGCCAGATACCCGTCAGCGCCACCAAGGCCCTGCACGGGCACCTGCTCGGCGCGGCGGGGGCGCTGGAGTTTGTGCTGTCGCTGCTGGCCTTGCGGCATGGCATTGCCTTGCCCACCCTGCATCTGGACGTGCCCGATCCGGACTGCGATCTGGACTATGTAGCCCACGGTGCGCGGGTGGGCGCAGCCGGCCGAACCATGTTGTCGAATTCATTCGCCTTCGGCGGCACGAACGCCGTGCTGGCGTTGCGTGCCGTGGCGTGACCTGAAGGGCACACCGATTCATTTCACGACCGTTCCCTTGCGCTTGTCATCCCGCCCCGGCGTGGAGTGGTCGTTGGCCTGGCCCGCTAGGGGCATGGCCTTGGATTCCTGCTCCTTGGACATCGAGTTGGGCGGGCCGGAATTGTTCGCCGCCGCTGCTGCATCCTGCAGCGCCTTGGCACGCTCGGCGGCGGCCTGAGCGGCGAAGACGCTCGTGGCATCGGGTACCGATGTGTCCATGCGAACCCCGGCAGGCGCTGCGGGCCCGATGGCTGCCGTGGCCACCACCGGAGCCGGCGCAACGACCACTGGCCCACTGTCGCGCCCACACGCCGCCAAACTCAGTGCAACTGCGAGAGACAGCGCCAAGCCGAGTGCTGGCGTGTTGTCAAGCCGGCTCATGGCCTGAAATCTCCACCAGAGGGCATGGTGCCGTAGTAGGCATGAATGTCCCTCTCCCATGACGAGTCGGCCATGTTGGGCCACGCATCCTTGTCGAAGCCCGGCGCGGACTCGAGCCTTGACTGCTCGACATTCAGCACGAAGCGCTTGTTGACGGTGTCAAGCTTGAGCGCGCTCCACGGTACCGCGAACAGCTTGTCGCCCATGCCCAGCAAGCCACCGAATGACAGCACGGCGTACGCGACGCGCCCGGATCGCATGTCGAGCATGATCTCCTTGATGTCGCCCAACGCATCATCTTGCTGGTTGACGACGCTGTCGCCGGTCAGGGTGGCGGCGCCCATCAACTCCGGGCCGGGGCCATGCCGGCGCGACATGTCGGTGGCACCCGACGGATCAGCCTTGTACATGCCATAAGGATCACGCTCTTCGTAGTTCATGAAAATGTCCTGTTGTCGGCGCCCGCGCATCACGGCGGACAGTGCACATGCGGGTGCATGGTGATGGGCAAGATAGGCCACCCGACACATACTGTCTGTGCGCAAGCGTACGCGTCAAACCTGCCGCAATGGCTTCGCGTTTCGCCACCGCGCTGAACCAGTCCGCGCTGGCTGCCCATCAACTTTTTCGCTGGGTCGGCAGGCGTCAGCGCGTGACGCGGGCGATCAGCGCACCCACGGCCAACGCGCCCGCGAGGGAGGCCAACGGGCGCTTGCGCACCGCCGTGCGCAGGCTCTCTGACCACTGGTCCCGCGTTTCGCGGATCTGCTCTGCCGTTGCCTGCAGGGTAACTTCGGCGCTGGCAACGCGTTCGCCCAGTTGGTGCACGGCGGGCGCAACGCCGTCCGCAAGGCGGTCGATGGTGGCGTGCACGCCGTCCACGGTGCGCTTCATCAGCTCGTCTCCCACCCGGGCCGGCGCGTCGGCTGGCGGCAGCATCGACGTGTCGGGCACCGGCATGGCTTCACTCACGCCCTGCCACAGCGGTAGGGACGTGGGCGTAGGTGTGGACGTGGGTGTGGACGTGGGTGTGGATGTGGGTGAGGTCGTTGGCGTGGCGAAAGAATTCTTGCTGTCGATCATGGTCGTCTCCTGGGGATTCACGTCTTCTTGGCCAGCAGCTCGTCCTTGCGCGCGGCCATGCGCGCGCCGAGATCGGCCATGTCGAGCGACGAGGCCTTGGCTTTCGCAAACATCTCGTTCTGCTCTTCCTTGACGTGATGCTTGACGTACTCGGACAGCACTTTGACCTTGGCGTCGTACATCTCGCCGTCGGGCTCGGCGCCTTCGAGCTGGGCAATCAGGCTTTTGACACCGGCGTGCTCGACGGTCGCTTCCGGCACCAGCAGCTTGTCCTTCAAGGCGGCCTTGAAGGCCGGGTAGAAGATCTCTTCCTCGATCTGTGCGTGCACGCTGAGCGCGGTGCAAATCTCGTCAACAAGGGCTTTTTTGTTGGCAACTGAACGGGTCTTCTCGAACTCTGCGAACAGGTGGCTGACAGCCTCGTGGTCGGCCTTGAGCAGCGCGATGGCGTCTTTGGCTGCGGCGGGTGTCTTCGGTGCGGCGGTGGTCTTGGTGGTAGTCATGGTGTGTCCTGTGGTGGGTTGAAACAACTGGTGTGCAGTCAATGCACAAAAAGGGCGATCAAGATGATGATCGGGATGGGGATGCCTAAAAACAGCAGCAGCAGTGAACGCATGGCGGGCTCCGAAGGGTTGTCAGGATGATTTGGCGGTGCAGCAGATCACGCGTCGCGCCGCCGGCCGCCGTAAGTCGCAGCCAGGCTGGCCACGAAGGCACCGATCAGCAAGGACACGAACAGCCACAGTGCGCCGTAGGCCGAGGCCTTGCGGGCCTTGTCGGCGGCATCTCGTGCTGCCACTTCTGCGTCGCGCAGCTTCGTCTGGGCACGGGCAAACACGTCGTTGACGCGCTTCTCGGCGTCTTGCTGAGACAAGCCGGTGCGCTGCGCCACGATCTGGCCCACGTAGCGGGTGTCCTCGGGCGGCAGGGGCTCGGCCCGGCTCACGTTCATGAAGATGCGGCCGACTTCGGCAACGTCACGGCTGGACGAGCGATCTGCCGAATCGCCGACGCCCACCGCACCCGGTGTCACGGCGCCTGCGACGGCCGGGTCACGGCGGAACAGCGAATCGACGAAGTAAGCCATGGGCCCGCTGTCATTGCCCTGTGACATGCGTGCCGACGCAGCCGCGCCGCCGGCCATCGATGTCACGCTGCCGGCGGCACCACCGGCCACCGCACCCACCTGCGCACCGCCGCTCAGGATCGAGCCGATCACCGATGTCAGCAGCGCTGCCGTGGCCAAGCTTGCCACGGCCCAGGCGAGGAAACCGTGCGCGGTGTCGCGGAAGTACACCTCGTCGCTGTGCACCTCGGTCCACTTCGTCCGCAGCCGGCCGGCAAGGTAGCCGCCCATCGCCGACGCCAGCAGTTGCGTCAGCGTCAGCCACAGGATCGTGGAGACACCGAAGGTGCCGGCGCTGATGCCGTCGCGTGCCCACGGCGAGACCGACGACAGGCCGAGCCCGACGCCCAGAATCAGCAGGATCAAGGACAGGGACGCGGCGGCCGCGGCGCCCGCTGCGATGGCACCCCAAGAAACGGCGCCGGCCAATGCGCCAGGGTTTGCCATCACGCTGCCGGCTGGGTTGCGTGGGCGACTGAAATCGTCTGCGGATGCTGTGTTGGCAAAGGGCATCGATGCTCCTGGTTGCGAGGCACACACAGCGCCGAAGACGGCGCAGCCTGGTGCGTTCGTGAAGGGCTGAACCATAGGAGCGTGACCAAGGGATATCTGTACGTTTGCGTACGCAAAGGCTGGCTTGGCCGCGTTGGGACCCCTGCCCCCGACCGACCGTCTCGTGCCTCAGCGGCCGACGACGGTTATGGGGCGCCCGGCCGATCGCGTCGGCCTGGGAAACGCGTTCCAGGCAATCAGCGCCAGCGCGGCGACGAAGTGGGCAGCGCCGCCGATCAGGAACCAGAGGAACACCAAGGTGCGACCCGCGAGCCTGGCGTTACGCACGCGTTGCGGTGCAGACATGGCTGCGCGGTCCACCCGGATTCGGCTCACGGCGACGCCACGCTGCGGCAAAGAGGCCGTTTGCGCGAACAACTCAGGGAATGGCGACGATGAAGGGCACGTCGAATCGGCTGCCGGCAGCGCTGACCTGCACCTTGCCCAGCAGGGTATCTCCCGGGCGGAAGCTTGCGCCGGCTGCGGCCTGCACTGTCCAGCGCAGGCGGTAGGTGGGCAGGGTCAGGCTCATCAGCTTGCCGACACTGCCGTAGAGCGCCAGGAACTGCGCCGCAGTGTCGGCGTAGAGGAAGGCGCCCCCGGTGCGGTCGGCCAGTTCACCCAGCGTGGCAACGTCGATGCCCTGGGCCAGGCCGATCGTGAACAGGCGCATCTGCGCTTGCTGCGCGCCCAGGATGGTGCGCTCGCGCAGGCTGCGGCAGGCATCGACATCGCTGCATGTGGTGTCTGCGCCATCGGTGAAGACAAGCATGGCGCGCGCCATGCCCGCGGGCAGCGTGGTGTCGTCGGCAACCTGCTGGCGCAGGCCGTCTATCGAGTTGTACAAGGGCGTGTTGCCCCCCACCATCGATGCCAGCGCGTCGAGCGTGGCGAACCGGGTACGCGCGCCGTCCTTGCCCTGGAAGCCGCCATAGAGGGTGAGCGGGTTCGTCGGCAGGGTGGCTGCGGGGCCGCCGGCAAACGCGGCCAGCAGGGCACGGTCATCGACCCCCAGGCCATCGAGGAAGGCTTTGCTCGAGTACAGCCGCGCACCGGTAGGGTCCGTGGCGGCGATGCTGCCGCTCTGGTCGAGCAGCAGCGCAGCGGCATACGGCCGCGCCGTCAGGCCAGGGACCAGCAGCAGGCTGGCCGGCGCCGGCGTGTCGGCGCTGTAGGCCGTGTCCACATCGGCACTGCCGGCGCCGCGCAGGCAATCGGCCCGCCCCTTGCGCACGGTGGCCGCTGCGGGCGTGCAGGCGAGTAGAACGAAGTCGGCCATGCTCAAGGTCTCGACGGGCTGCGAGTTGCCTTGCACCACCACCAGTTCGATCTCGAAGCTCAGTTGCCGTCCAGTAGCGTCCAGCGTGGGCGCGTAGCCGCTGCGCGACCGCAGCGAGCCGCCAGCCGGCGCCGTGGCGCGCACCAGCGTTGCGGTCACCTGATTGAGGCCGCCCGTGGTGCTGGTGAGCTTGAGAGTCGAGTCGACGAAGGTCGCTCGCGACATCGACACATCGGCCGTGCTGTCGGGCGCGGGCATCAGCATCAGTGCCACACCCTGGGCATCACTGACTGAGCTGCCGTTCGCGCCCTGCAGCGTGGCGTCGCGCACCGCCGTGCCATAGGCGTCCTGCACGGTCACCCTGACCAAGCCCAGCTGCGGCGCATTGCTTGCTGCGCCGCCACCCCCGCCACCCCCGCCGCAGGCCGTCAGGCCCAAGCCGGCCAGCAATGCTGCGGCGATCACCGGCCAGCCGCGCACCGGCGCAGACGACAAGTGGGTTGGAACTCTCGTTGTGATGTGGTTCATGGAAATTCTCAGGATGCAGGCGCAATGGCTGGCCCGGGCATTGCGGCGACGCCGGTCATGGTCTGTGCGCGAACGCACTTCGGGCTTGCCAACGAGACGGGTCTCGGTGGTGTTCGACAGCGCACCGACAGCGCAGTCCTGCGGATCTAACTTCGGCCTCTACGTTGACCGTTCACCGTTCACGGACACGGACACGGACACGGACACGGACACGGACACGGACACGGCGAGCGTTGCAAGGCCACGCTGCACCGTACGCGGACGACCAGGCGCATACCGACCGCAGTGCCGCGAAGCGCCGCCAGGTGCGCTTCAAGCACCCCAACCAAGGCAACACCATGAACTGGCAAGCGCATGTCTGACCTGGAGCGTCTGCTACTGCTGGGTCTGCTGTGGCCGCTGCTGTGGTTGCAGGCCCGGCACGTGCGGCGCACCGCGCCGCGGATGCCGGAGCCGCCGGGTCATCGCGCCGGCACGGCAGGGCACGGCTCGCTCGTGCGCCTGCTGGTGGCTGGCGACTCGGGCGCTGCCGGGGTGGGTGCGGCCAGTCAGGAGCAGGCGCTGTGTGGGCAACTGGTCCGGCGGCTGAGCCGGCACCACACCGTGCAGTGGTGCGTGCTGGCGGTCAATGGGCTCGACTCACCGGGCTTGCTCCAGTTGCTGAAGGACTCGCCTGCGGCGCGTTTCGACGTGGTGGTGCTGTCGATGGGCGCCAACGATGCCACCGGCCTGTGCGCGCCGCTGCAATGGGCGCAGTGGCAGAACCGCCTGGCCGAACTGATCGCCGACCGCTTCAAGCCCAAGCTGCTGGTGCACAGCGCCGTGCCGCCCATGCATGCCTGCAAAGCCCTGCCGCAGCCGCTGCGCTGGTTCATGGGCCGCTGGGCGCGGCAGATGAACACCACGCTGCAGGGCCAGCTTGCCGACCAGCATCGGCGCACCTTGCACTGGCACCCGGAGTCGACGACAAGCGCCGGCATGGCCGCGGACGGCATGCATCCAAGTCCCGCGGGCTACTCGGTCTGGGCCGACGGCCTGAGCCGGCACATCCTCGCTGCGCAGGCGACGATCACGGGCTGAGAGACTGAGAGTCTTTCGTTCATGCCCGCTCATCACGCCAAAAGACCCCCGCTCGTCGTTGCAAATGCTCGCCATAGCCCGCTATGGCTGCGCTTTGCGCCTAGATCGGGCGCCT
>Ga0105048_10009885_pt1 | contig 15123 bp, 12 predicted proteins | sample MAT05_FD_78382 | JGI IMG/M metagenome (GOLD analysis project Ga0105048, IMG submission 78382) | Freshwater microbial communities from Lake Fryxell liftoff mats and glacier meltwater in Antarctica - MAT-05 | ecosystem: Environmental > Aquatic > Freshwater > Ice > Liftoff microbial mat | place... | reverse complement strand
TCGAACTGCCACAGCCCCAGGAACACGAACATGGCCACGCAGGCGATCACGAAGAGGTGCGAGAGGATCCACCCGGGGCGCAACGCCCACCGGTAACGAGACACACCCCCAGGTTAGGGGCGACCCCGCCCGACACCCCAGTCGCCGGCTCAGTCCGTCGCGGTGGGGAGCACGTAGTCGGCGTACGTGTCGCGGAGGGTCTTCTTGGAGAACTTGCCCACGCTGGTCTTGGGGACCTCGTCGATGAAGATGACATCGTCGGGGAGCCACCACTTGGCCACGCGGCCGTCGAGGAACTCGATGACCTCGGCGACGGTGAGGGTCTCGCCCTCTTTGACCACGACGCACGCCAGCGGCCGTTCGCTCCACTTGGGGTGCGACACCCCGATGACCGCGGCCTCGGCCACCTTGGGGTGGCCCATGATCTCGTTCTCGAGCTCGACCGAGCTGATCCACTCACCACCGGACTTCACGACGTCTTTGGTGCGGTCGACGAGGCGGATGTAGCCCTCGGGGTCGACGGTGGCGACGTCGCCGGTCTTCAGCCACCCGTCGGGGGTGAACGACTCGGGCGATCGTGGGTCGTTGTAGTACTCCCGGGCGATCCACGGTCCCGCCACCTGGAGCTCACCCCGGCTGGAGCCGTCCCACGGCTGCAGCTCGAGGGACTCGGGGTCGGCCACGCGGAAGTCGACACCGATCGACGCCAGACCCTGCGCGGCGCGGAGATCGGCCAGCGCCTCCTCGTCGAGGGTGTCGGCGAGGTAGCTCTTGATCCGGCCGATCGACGCGATGGGGCTGGTCTCGGTCATGCCCCACGCCTGCAGGATGGGCATGCCCGTCTGCTCGCGGAAAGCCTCGGACAGCGATTTCGGCACCGCCGACCCGCCGCACGGGATGAGGCGCAACGAGGAGATGTCCCGGCCCTTCAGTTCCGGCAGCACACCCATCCAGATGGTGGGGACGCCTGCCGCAATGGTCACCTTCTCGGTCTCGATCAGCTCCGCTATCGCGGTGGGGGTCATGTTCGGGCCGGGCATGACGAGGTTGGCGCCGCAGGCCACCGCGGCGTGGGCGAGGCCCCAGGCGTTGGCGTGGAACATGGGCACGACCGGCAAGATGGTGTCGCGCTCCCCCGCTCCGAGGCTGTCGGTGGTCAGGCACGCCATGGTGTGCAGGTACGTGGACCGGTGGCTGTAGACGACGCCCTTGGGGTTGCCGGTGGTGCCGCTCGTGTAGCACATCGACATGGCCTGGTTCTCGTCGTCGACGTGCCACTCGACGGGGTCGGCGGCCGCCAGGAGATCCTCGTAGTCGTAGATGCGCCGACCGCCGTCGGGGCTCGGGACCTCGCCCCGACCGTCATCCATGACCACGATGTGGGGGTTCGTCTCGAAGGTGTCGAGCAGCGGCCAGAGAAGTCCGAGCAGGGAGCGGTCGACGAAGATCACCTCGTCCTCGGCGTGGTTCACGATGTAGGTGACCTGCTCGGGGAAGAGGCGGATGTTGAGCGTGTGGAGCACGCGGCCGCTGCACGGCGCGGCGAAGTAGAGCTCGAGGTGGTTCGCCGTGTTCCAAGCGAAGGTGGCGACCCGGCCGTCGGCGCTGATGCCGAGATCGTCGAGCACGCCGCCGAGCCGGCGGGTGCGCTCGGCCCACTCGCCGTAGGTGCGCCGCTCGATGCCGGTGGCCGTGGCCGTGACGATCTCCTTCCGGGGGAACAGGGTCTCGGCCCGGTTGAAGAGGTGCGGCAGCGTGAGCGGTCGGTCCTGCATGAGGCCTTGCATCGGTTCCCCCTGAGACGTGCGGATCGCGGACGGGACCGCGGCGCCCGAGGCCCGCTCCCGTTCGCAGCGTAGGACGCCGGCCATCGAGCTGTCGCCCAGGGCGACCCGGGTACCCCGGTGGTGCCGTACTCCGCTGGGGTGCGACAATCGTCGTCTTGCCTCCTCCCGACGACACCCCGGATCCCGGCGCCACGCCGCCCTCGAACGACCCCGCACCGGCGCAGCCGGCCACGGGGGCCACGGATCGACACCCGGGCATGACCCGGTCCGGTCTCACGTTGCTGGTGGGGCCGATCATCGCCCTGGTGATCGCCAGCAACCTCGGGAACGCCTTCTTCCCGACGCTCTCCACCGAGCAGCCGCTGTTGCTGATCATGCTCAACGCGGCCAACCGCAACCTGGTGCTGGCCGCCGCCCAGGTCCCGTTCGTCGCGTACGCGGTGGTGGGTGTGGTCCGCCTGCTGCTCCCGGACGTCTTCTTCTACCTGCTCGGCTTCTTCTACGGCGATCGCGCCATCGTGTGGATGGAGCAGCGCACCCCGCGGTTCGGCACGATCATGCGCCAGCTCGAAGATCTCTTCGGCCGCTACGGGCACGCGCTGGTGCTCGTCTTCCCGAACAACCCTGTGTGCCTGCTCGCCGGCGCTGCGCACATGCGCCCCCGGACCTTCTGGACCCTCAACATCATCGGCACCATCGGCCGGGTCCTCCTCATGTGGTGGATCGGCGACCTCTTCCAGGACACGATCGACGTCGTGCTCGACTTCATCGGCCAGTACCGGCTCCCCCTCACGGTCGTGTCGTTCGGCCTCGTCGGGTTCACCGTGTGGCGCGAGATGCGAGCCGGCACCTCGGAGATCCAGCAGCTCCTCGAGCTGGAGGAGGACCTCGAACCGGAGTCCGACGCCGACGACCGCACCTGACCATCCGAGGCAGCGAACCGCAGACCGGTGGCCGTCGGCGGTGGCCGGGGCGGCACCCGGGCACCAGTAGGGTCGACAGCCATGGTCGACCCCTCCCGCGGCACCGCCGTGGTCACCGGCGCCAGCTCCGGCATCGGCGCCGCCACCGCTCGTCACCTCTCGGCCGCCGGGTTCGACCTCGTCGTCGGCGCCCGGCGCATCGACCGCCTCCGTGCGGTCGCCGAACCCCTCGGCGCCACGGCGCTCCCCCTCGACGTCACCGACGCCGCCTCGGTCGAGGCGTTCGCGGCTGCGGTCGGGCCGGTGCAGGTCCTGGTGAACAACGCCGGCGGCGCGCTCGGCCTCGACCCGGTGTCCGAAGCCGATGAGGAGCAGTGGCGGATGATGTACGACACCAACGTCCTCGGCCTGATGCGGGTGACCCGGGCGCTCCTCCCCCGGCTCCTCGCGAGCGGCGACGGCCACGTCGTGAGCATCGGGTCGATCGCCGCCTGGGAGCCCTACCCCGGCGGCGCCGGGTACAACGCCGCCAAGTTCGGGGCCCGGGCGGTCATGAGCGCGCTGCGCCAGGAGCTGCTCGGCCGTCCGGTGCGGGTCACCGAGATCGATCCCGGGATGGTCGAGACCGAGTTCAGCACCGTTCGCTTCGGCGGCGACGCTGCCCGCGCGGCCGAGGTCTACCGCGGGGTGACCCCGCTGACCGCCGACGACGTCGCCGAGTGCGTGACCTTCGCGGTCACCCGACCCAGCCACGTGAACATCGACTCGCTCGTCGTGCTCGCCCGGGACCAGGCCGGAGCCCGCAACGTGCACCGACGACCGCCCACGACACCGACAAGGACATGAGCGACACCACCGACGACCCGGCACCTGCCGACCCCTGGGCCCGTCCGCTCTTCTCGCCCGGCGGCGGCGACGCGCTCATCTCGTTCGTGGTGTTCGGCACCGATGCCGACCTGCTCGAGATCACGACCGAGGAGCACCGGGTGGACGAGGTGCCACCCGGGGTCGACGCGCACGAGCTTTCGCCAGAGCAGGTGCTGGCGTTCTTCGATCCCCCGCTCGGAGCGCTGATCCGTGAACGCGCCCCCGAGACCGCCGAGCTCGCCGAGGATTCCGAGACGGCCATCGTCGTGACCGGATCGGTGACCGACCCGCCGACGCTCGACTACCTGCGCAACGCCATCGGCATCGCCACCGCCGCGCTCGACACCGGCGGCGTCGGCGTGCTCGACCTTTCGACCTTCACCCTGTTCGACCCCGATCGGTGGCGGTCGACGGTCTTCGAGGCCGACCGCACCCTCGCCCATCGGCTGGTCTCCATCCTCTCCTCCGCCGGCCCGGACAACCGAGCCGACGACGACGCGGACACCGACCGGCGGTGGGTCCACACCCGCGGGCTCCGGGTGTTCGGCCGCCCCGACCTCAGCATCCACGACGTCGAGCCCGATGCGTTCGAGACCGCCATCGAGCTGGTCAACGTGCTCATCGCCCAGCTCGCTCGTGGGCTCGTCATCGACGACGGCATGACCATGGACGTGGGCGGAGAGCTGGGCACCCTCACCTTCGTGCGCGGTGGCGCCATGGACGACCCCGACTTCAACAACGAGCACCTCGAGATCACCCGGTCCTGAGCCCACCTCACGCCCCGACGGACGCCGGGGTCGACCGCATCGGTTCGTCGGCGCGAGACGACGCGGGTGTCAGAGATCCATGAGCGAGTCGAGGCCCACGGTGACCCCCGGGTGGTCGGCGATGGCGCGGACGGCGAGGACGACGCCCGGCATGAACGAGGTCCGGTCGTAGCTGTCGTGGCGCAGCGAGAGGGTCTGGCCCTCGGTGCCGAGCAGCACCTCCTGGTGGGCCACCAGTCCCCGCAGGCGAACCGAGTGCACGCGGATGCCTCCCGGTCCGACACCACCGCGCGCGCCGGCGGCGACGACCGTCGTGGTCGGGTCGGGAGCCCAATCCGACGACGCCGCGGCCATCCGCTCGACCGTGTGCATCGCCGTGCCGGACGGCGCGTCGACCTTCTGGTCGTGGTGCAGCTCGATGACCTCCGCCGTCTCGAAGAACGGGGCCGCGAGCTCGGCGAAGCGCATCATCAAGATGGCGCCGATGGCGAAGTTCGGAGCGATCACGCAGTTGCTCGATGTGAACTCGCTCCGGAACGTCTCGATGTCCGCATCGCTGAACCCCGTGGTTCCCACCACGGCGTGGATGGCGTGGGCGGCGAGCCACCGGAGGTTCTCGCGGCCGGCGCCGAGCTCGGTGAAGTCGACCGCCACCTGCACCCCGGCGTCGGCGAACACCTCGGGACCGGCGCCGAGCTGGATGGGCAGGTCCACACCGGTCACCTGGCGAAGATCGAGACCGGCGTGGAAGGGGTCGACGGCGGCGACCAGCTCGAGGTCCGGAGCGGCCGCCACGGCCCGGCAGACGGTGGCTCCCATGCGCCCGCCGGCGCCGAACACCCCGACTCGGATCGTGCCTGAGCTCGCGACCATGGGCGACACACTATCGGCGAGGCCGGGCGCGCTCCGACGGCCGCTCCCGGCGGCCGCCGCCGTTCAGCGCCGTCGGGCGACGGTGGCGGCGAGTCGGGAGTCGTCGGCGTCGAACGGGCCGACCGCGGCGACCGTCCTCGGCCCCGTGAAGATGCGGTCGAGGACCCGCTGGACGTCGTCGCGGGTGACGGCGCGGATCCGCTCGACGTGGTCGGTGATCGAGGTGACCTCGCCGCGCACGATCATGCTCCCGCCGAGGCGGGCCATGCGGCTGCCGGAGTCCTCGAGGCCCAACAGCATCGAGCCTTCGAGGTAGCCGATCGCCACGCGGTGCTCCTCCTCGGTGATGCCGTCGGCGAGGACCCCGTCGATCACGTCGTCGAGCACCGTCAGGACCTCGTCGGTGTGCCTCGGCGCCGTGCCGGCGTACACCGTTGCCACGCCGCAGTCGGAGTACGACGACATCGAGGAGTAGACGCTGTACGCCAAGCCGCGCTCCTCGCGGATCTCCTGGAACAACCGGCTCGACATGCCACCGCCGAGGACGTGGTTGGCGACGTAGAAGGCGTAGCGGTCGGGATCGTCGTAGTGCAGCGCCCGCCAACCGAACATGAGGTGGACCTGCTCGGTGGGTCGGTGGACCACGACGAGCGGCTCGACGGCCGGGGTCGGCTCGACCCGCACCGGCTTGGTGCCGGCACCGGCCGTTCCGAGACAGCTCGCCACGCCCTCGACCACGGCGTCGTGCTCGAGGTTGCCGGCCGCGACCACCACCACGTTGGTGGGCCGGTAGTGCTCGGCGTGGAAGCCGGCGATCTCGTCCCGGCCGAGGGCCTCGATGGTCTCGGGGTCACCGAGGGTCTCGCGCCCGAGCGGGTGATCCGGGAACACGGCTTCCATGAGCTGCATGTGCAGCACATCGTCGGGGGTGTCCTCGGCCATGAGCAGCTCTTCGAGGATGACCTCGCGCTCCGCGTCGACCTCGTTGGCCCGGAACGCGGGACGCTCGACGACGTCGCTGAGCAGTTCCAGCCCGAACACCAGCTGACCAGCGGGCAGACGGGTGTAGTACGCCGTGTGCTCGCGCGAGGTGAACGCGTTCATCTCGCCGCCCACCGCGTCGACGGCCATCGAGATGCTGCGAGCGGTGCGGTCCTCGGTCCCCTTGAAGAGCAGGTGCTCGAGAAAGTGCGAGGCGCCCGAGAGCGCATCGGGCTCGTCGCGCGAACCGACTCCGACGTAGAAGCCGACCGAGACCGACGTGGCCTCGGGCATCCGCTCGCTGACGATGCGCAGGCCGTTGGCCAACGTCGTGGTCTCGATGGTCGGTTCAGGACCGATGTGGTGGGTCCGGTCCGGACCCGTCGATGGGGAGTCGCTCATGCGCCGACCATCGATCGGCCCGGTCCGGACTGGTTCACTGGCGACGTCGCTCAGTCACGACGGCCGCGACTGCGACCGCCACCGCTGCGACCCGGGCCGCTGCGGCCGCGGCCACCGCCACCGGCACCGCCACGACCGGCGCCGCCGCCCGTGGATGCCGTGTCGGGGCCGAGCTCGCCGAACTCCTCGCGGACCTCGCTGTCGAAGGAATCCTCGAACGAGACGTACTCGCGGTCGGCGTCGCCGGCCTCGGCGTCGCCGGCCTCGGCGTCGCCGCCGCTGTCCGCGCCGCGGGGCTCGCGAGGCTCACGCGCCTCACGCGGCTCACGGCTGCGCTCGGGCGACCCGTTGGAGGGGCTGCCCGATCCGCCGCCGAGCGGCGTGACGGGCGAGAGCGACACCTTGCCCTGGGGATCGACGTCGTCGACCTTGACCTCGATCTCCTGGCCGAGCTCGAGCACGTCCTCGACCTTGTCGATGCGCTTGCCGCCACCCATCTTCGAGATGTGCAGCAGCCCGTCGCGACCCGGGAGGATGTTGACGAAGGCACCGAACTTGGTGATGTTGACGACCCGGCCCGGGTACACCGCACCGACGTCGGCGGTGGGCGGGTTGAGGATCAGGCGGATCTGGCGCTCGGCCTCGGCCACGGCGCCACCGTCGGTGGAGCCGATGGACACGACGCCGACCATGCCGTCGTCGTCGACGCTGATGTCGGCGCCGGTCTCCTGCTGGATCGAGTTGATGACCTTGCCCTTGGGCCCGATGACCTCGCCGATCTTGTCGATCGGGATCTCGAAGCTGATGATCTTCGGGGCGTGCTCGCCGACCTCGTCGCGGGGCTCCGAGATGGCCTCGGCCATGACGGCGAGGATGGCCAGGCGGGCGTCCTTGGCCTGGTTGAGGGCGCCGGCGAGGACGTCGGCGGGGATGCCCTCGATCTTGGTGTCGAGCTGCATGGCGGTGACGAACTCGGACGTGCCGGCGATCTTGAAGTCCATGTCGCCGAACGCATCCTCGGCACCGAGGATGTCGGTGAGCGTGGTGTACTTGCCGTCGGCGAACACGAGGCCCATGGCGATGCCGGCGACCGGAGCCTTGAGCGGCACACCGGCGTCCATCAGCGACAGGGTCGAGCCGCAGACCGACGCCATCGAGGTGGAGCCGTTGGACGCCATGACGTCGGAGACGGTGCGCAGCGTGTAGGCGAACTCGGACTTGGTGGGGAGCACCGGCACGAGGGCGCGCTCGGCGAGGGCGCCGTGGCCGATCTCGCGGCGCTTCGGGCCACGCATGAAGCCGGTCTCGCCGGTGGAGTACGGCGGGAAGTTGTAGTGGTGCATGTAGCGCTTGCGCTCGTGGATGCCGAGGGTGTCGAGCATCTGCTCCATGCGGGGCATGCCGAGCGTGGCGACGTTGAGGACCTGGGTCTCACCGCGCTGGAACAGGCCCGAGCCGTGCACCTGCGGGAGCACCGCGACCTCGGCGGACAGGGCCCGCAGGTCGGTCGGGCCACGGCCGTCGATGCGGGCGCCCTCGTCGACGATCCGGGTGCGCACGATCGATTTGGTCAACGACCGGAACGCGGCCTTGATCTCCTTGGCGGCGTTGTCGTTGTCGGCGAACTGCGGGCTGACCTCGGCGATGAGGGCGTCGCGGAGCTCGGCCTCGGCGCCGAGGCGCTCGTGCTTGTCGGCGATCTTCTGGACCTCGACGGCACGGTCGCGGCCGGCGGACTCGACGGCGGCGAAGATCTCGGGCGAGTAGTCGGTGACGACGCTGTACTCCATCGGCTCCTGCACGCCGTGCTTCTCCTGCAGCTCGCGCTGCAACTTCACGGACTCGCGGATCCAGGTCTTGGCGGCCTCGAGGCCGCCGGCGATGACCGCCTCGTCGACCTTGGGGGCGCCGTCCTCGAAGGCCTCCCACGAGGCCTCGGTGCCACCGGCTTCGACCATGGAGATGGCGACGTCGTCGTTGTCGAGCACGCGGCCGGCGACGACCATCTCGAAGGTGGCTTCCTCGCCCTCCTCGTAGGTGGGGTACGGGATCCAGGTGCCGTCGACCGTGAAGGCGATGCGCACGGCACCGATGGGTCCGTCGAAAGGGATCCCCGAGAGGCTCAGGGCGGCCGACGAGCCGTTGATGATCAAGATGTCGTGGGGGTTGACCATGTCGGCCGCGAGGACGGTGCCCACGATGTGAACCTCGTTGCGGAAGCCGTCGGGGAAGCACGGGCGCAGCGGGCGGTCGGTCAGGCGACAGGTCAGGATGCCCTCGTCGCTGGTCTTGCCCTCACGACGGAAGAACGAGCCGGGGATCTTGCCGGCGGCGTACATGCGCTCCTCGACGTCGACCGTGAGGGGGAAGAAGTCCGCCCCGTCACGGGCGTTCTTGGAGGCGGTGGCGGTCACGAGCGTGATGGTGTTGCCCACGCGCACGGTGACCGCGCCGTCGGCCAGACCGGCGAGCTTGCCGGCCTCGAGGGTGAGGGTTTTGTCGGTACCCGACACGGGTCCGGAGACGGAGATGGCGTCAGCCATGGGATTGCTCCTTTCGGGCGCCGCAGCATGCGGTTCGCCCGGATCGTCCGGAGCGAGGCGGCGCCAGTTCCCAGTGGTGAGCAACACGATCGACCCGTTCGGGGACCGTGGCACTCACCACTGGCAGCTGACGCTCCGGGCCAGGCTCTCGGATGTGGTGGTTGTCTTGGTTGGGGTGTTGCGCTCCCGCTCCCCCGCCCGCAGGCGGGTTCAGCGGTGAACGTCGAACGGCGAGCCGAAGGGTCGCCGTCCTGGTGGTGCGCTCAGCGGCGCAGACCGAGCTTCGCGATGATCGTGCGGTAGCGCTCGACGTCGTTCTTGCGGACGTAGTCGAGCAGCCGCCGACGACGACCGACGAGCATCAGCAGGCCTCGCCGGCTGTGATGGTCCTTCTTGTGGGCCTTCAGGTGCTCGGTGAGGTGGTTGATCCGGTCGGTCAGCAGTGCGATCTGCACCTCGGGCGAGCCGGTGTCGGAATCGTGGAGCTTGTGCTCGTCGATGGTGACGGACTTCGCCGGCAGGTTCGCGGGCATTCGGTTGTCGCTGGGCATGTTCTCGTGTGGTCTTTCTGGAAGGTGGGTGTCTGACCCGGCCGCCTGGCCCGTCCCTCGTCCCCGGTTGCGGTTGGCACCCGAAGGGCAGTCGCGGGACGCAGCCGGCAGCCACGTGTCGCGGCCGCCAGAGAGGCGGCACACAACAGCGGTCCACCGTAGCAGCACCCGCCGTCGGTCACGAAGTCCCCGGCGGGCCGAGCGTCGCAGCCGGTGCGACGTGCGGGCGCTGTTCGGCCGACCGGATGGTTCAGCTGATCTCCCAGTGGAACCGCGGCCGACGGTGGGTCTCGTCGATCGGGGTCCAGGCGAGGTCGGGGGTCAGGTCGAGGATCGGGGCGTCGTCGGTGTAGAAGGTGTCCTCCAGCTCGTCGACCGAACCCGCGCCCGCCGCGGTGATCGCCTGGCGGATTGCGGCACCGAGCCGGTCCTCGAGCAGGGCGCTGACGATGGCGGGCAGGGTCTCGGGGTCCTTCAGCGGCCACGAATGGCCTGCCTTCTTGACCGTCACCAGCTGCCCGTTGGTCCGCTCCGCCGCCGAGCGGGCCGTGCAGAGCGGGACGAACAGGTCACGCTCGCCATGGATGACGAAGGTCGGGACCTCCTGGTGGGCCAGTTCGTCGAGGATGCCCCGGCTTCCCGTCGATCGCAGGATCGAGACACCCGGCCCGAGGAGGCGCCACGGCGAGAGCACGTGGCCAACGAGGGTGGGGCCGAACAGCCGGGCCAGCTTGACCGCTTGTCCGGGGTCGCGCAGCACCGGCGCGGTGGACGCGGTGTCGACCGCCATCGCGGCGCCCAGCGCGCCGAGCAGCAGCGGGTTCACGCGGAAGATGTTGACCATCAGGTCCCACTGGTCCCCGACGATGGCATCGACGAGCAGCACCGCGATCGCCTGCTCGGGCCGTTGGGCCGCGAGCTGCGCGACGATCCGACCGCCCATCGAGTGCCCGGCGAGCACCGCAGACTTGATCCCGAGCTCGGAGATGGCCCGGCCCATGAGCTCGGCGTAGTCGCCGAGGTGGCCGGCGCCGGACGGGAGACCCTGGGTGCTGCCGTGACCGGCCATGTCGATGGCCACGACCTTGAACCCCTTGCGCACCAGCCGGTGCAGGGTCTGGGCGTACAGGAAGCCCTCGGCCGTGAACCCGTGAACGACGACCAGGGGGACGCCGCGCCCGCTCACCGCGAGGCCGATCTGGTGCCCGTCGGAGAGCTCGAAGGTGTGCCGGGCGAGTCGAGGGACCGACACGGGGGTCGGGCCGGGCGGCTCGACGGCTGGACCGGAGATGGGCAGTGCCTCGACCGCGCTCATCCCTGTCGCTCGTCCCTGCCTCGGAGTGGGCCCGCTACCACGGGTCCAGGGTACCCGTGACGACCCGTCAGGTCGTGCGCATCACGTCGGCGCGGAAGCTCCGGCGTCGCCGCTGCCCACTGGGCAACCAGGCGCGCAACCGACACCGAAGTGCCCACCGGGCAATTCGGCGCGAGAAGGACGCTTCAGTGCCCACTGGGCAACCAGGGCGCCACGACCGCTGGCACCCAATGGGCAGCAAGGCGCGAAACTGACATCCCACCGCCCAATGGGCACCCAGGTGAGCGATCGACATCCCAGCGCCCACTGGGCAACTGCGTCAGCTTCGCGGGGGGAGGCCGATGGGGTTGGGGTAGGTGATGATGCCGGAGGCCGCGACGGCGGCGGTCACCGGGGCGAGGGCCTCGATGACGGCGCGCAGGTCGACGCCGGGCACCGAGGCCAGGGCGTCGGTCTGGGCCTCGATGGCGGCCCGGCCGTCGACGCCGACCGGCGTGAGCTCGCCGGCTCCGTCGAGCCAACCTCGTTCCCGGAGCCGACGCGCTGCCGCGTCCCACTGTTCGTCGGTCCAGGCCCGCGCCGCCTGGAGCCGCTCGCGCGGCACCACACCGGCGGCGGCCTGCAGGACGTGAACCTCGACGCCGTCCAGTCCGTTGGCGACGAGCAGGGCGACGTGGCCGTCGCCGCGGTGCTCGCGCACCGTCGTCGTCGCCTGCCACAGCCGCTCGTACGGATCGGCGACCGGCGGCAGTGCCTGGTTGGCGGCCGCGAGTGGCCGCCCGACCGTTTCGATCGCAGCCGCGACCAGCTCGACGGCGTCGGCCGCCGCCTCCACGACCATCGGGGCCATGTTCGTGGCCAGTCCGCGCAACAGCTGGGCGCTGGCCACGCGCCGCACCTCGACCAGCTCCTCGGGGGTCACGAAGCCCCAGACGTCGGGCAGGGCGCGAGCCACCTGTCCCGGCTCGAAGTTGAAGAACGTGGCGTTGACCACGCCGGCCGACACCGCACCCATCGGCGCGGCCCGCGCCCCGAAGTAGCCCATCCAGAAGCCCTTGGTGCCGGCCTCGGCCAGCGCGGCGTGGACGTCGGGGGCGAAGTAGATCACCGCGTGGATGGGCTCGACGGCGAGCCAGAGCTCGCGAGCGGTCGCAGGGGTGGGGTCGGCGTCGGTCGGTTCGGCCATCCACCCAGTCTCGCGTCGCGGCCCGCGGCGCACTTCGCCGCCGTCGTGATCGTCGAGGGACCGGACGGAGGCCGGGCGCCGCGACGGGTGCGCTGCGGTCAGGTCAGGTCAGGTCAGGTCAGGTCAGGTCGGCGAGGATGCGACGGGCGTCATCGCAGTCGCGACCCATCTGCACGATGAGGTCGTCGACCGAGTCGAACGCGAGCTCGTCGCGGAGATGGGTGACGAACTCGACCCGTGCCACCTCGTCGTAGAGGTCGCCGTCGAAGTCGAGGAGGTGGGCCTCGAGCAGCGAGAACGGCTGGTCGTCGTAGAACGTGGGCCGGCGGCCGAGGGAGATGGCGCAGGGGCGGCGATCGCCGGTGACGCCGTCGGGGTCGACCCGTCGGTACCAGCCGGCGTAGATGCCGTCGTGGGGCAGGCACACGTCGTCGGGGACGTTGACGTTGGCCGTCGGGAAGCCCAGCTCGCGGCCCTGGGCGTCGCCGTGGCCGACAACCCCACGCACCTCGTGGGGACGGCCGAGCAGCTCGTTGGCCCGGGCGAGGTCGCCCTCGCGGAGCAGGCGGCGGATGGCGGTGGACGACACCCGAGCCGATTCGTCCGCCGCGGCCTCGCCGTCGACGCCGACCAGCTCGAGCGGCGCAACGTCGAAGCCCAGGTCGCGGCCGAGCTCGGTGAGCAGCGCGACGTTGCCCTGGCGCTGGTGGCCGAAGTGGAAGTCCTCGCCGACCACGACGACCTTCGCGTTGAGACAGCCGACGAGCTCGTCACGGACGAAGTCGGGAGCTGGCTCCTTCGACCGGGCCTCGTCGAAGTGGATCACCAGCGCGTAGTCGACGCCTGTGGCGGCGAGCAGCTCGAGCTTCTGATCCAGGTCGGTCAGCACCAGCGGCGCCGACTCGGGACGCACCACACTGGCGGGATGTCGGTCGAAGGTGACGACGGCGGTGGCCATCCCCCGCTCGTCGGCCAGCCGGCGCACCTTGGCGATCACCGCGGCATGGCCACGGTGGACGCCGTCGTAAGCGCCGATCGTGACGACGGTGCCCGCCTGCGGGCGGGGGCACGACGCCTGGTCACGGAGGATCTGCACGGGGTGAGGCTACCGGTACCCCCGTTCCCGGAGCGATCCGACCGCCACCTGCGGACCAGCGAGGTCGGTCACCCTCGCACGCCGGGCGGAGCCCCAGCCGAGCGACCGCACGCTCAGGTGGCGGCGGGCGCCAGCACGACGGCAGGCTTCACGCTGGCCTTCCGGTGGACCTCATACACGGCGAGGAGCTGGCCGGTCTCGTCGAGCACGGCCCAGGGGCCGAGCAGCGCGCCACCGGGGGGCGGGCCGGCGATGGACGAGCGGGCCGGCGGCAGCACCGCGTTGGGGACGCCGAGCTCGTCGAGGGTGAGCACCTTGCCGTTGCGGACCGCGGCCAGGATGTCGCCGCGCACCACGACAGCCGGGTAGTCGCGCAGCGCCTCGCGGGCGGGCAGGACCTCGATGGCCTCGAGCGAGCGTGCTTCGTCCAGCGCGAACGAGCCGATCGCGGTTCGTCGCAGCGCCCGCAGGTGCGCGCCGCCACCCAGGGCATGACCCAGGTCTGCGGCCAGCGTGCGGATGTACGTGCCCGACGAGCAGTCCACCTCGACGCGGAGCACGCCCGGGTCGCCGGGCACCTCCTCGACGTCGAATCGGTGAACGGTCACCGGCCGGGGCTCACGCTCGATCTCCTTGCCCTCCCGAGCGAGCTCGTGGAGCCGCTTGCCGTCCACCTTGACCGCCGAGACCATCGGGGGGATCTGCAGGATGTCGCCGGTCAGGTCGGCGCAAGCGACCAGCACGTCGGCCAGGGTGACGCCGGACATGTCGTGGGTGGCGGTGATGTCGCCGGCGGCGTCGAGGGTGGCGGTCTCCACCCCGAGGACGACCTCGCCGACGTAGGTCTTCGGCAACGCAGTGAGAAACCGCAGCAGCCGGGTCACCCGCCCGACGCCGAGCACCAGCACGCCGGTGGCATCGGGATCGAGGGTGCCCGAATGGCCGATCTTCTTGTTGCGGAGCAGGCCACGGCTCTTGGCGACGACGTCGTGCGACGTCCAGCCCGCGGGCTTGTCGAGGATCGCGACGCCGTCGCAGAGCTGGGTGTCGGGATCGATCAACGGATCGATCCGGCTGGCGCCGCGCTCGCGCCGCTCGTCGTCGGTCCCGTCGGTGCCGCCAGGTGCGGTCACGGATCGACGGAGGGACGCAGCGATGCCGGGTCCTGGTCGTCGCGGTCGGCGTCCTGGTCGATCCCCTCGCCGTCGCTGCCGGAAGGCCCCGCGCCGTAGATGTCGGGGTCGACCTCGACCTCCCGACTGGCGCGGCAATTGCCGGCGTGACGGGCAGCGAATCATCTCAGGCCTTCAGTGCCCTCTTTAGCGAGGAACTCGGCGCGCTGATCCAGATTCGAAGCCAGGACCTTGAGTACGTCACCGGGGTTTTCCGGAGCCATCAATTGCCGGACCGGTTGTCGCGCGTCGGCACCTTGAATCGCGATTACACCTTTCGGGTTCGTCAAGCAGGGCAACCCTTGCTGGCGGAAAATCTTTCGGCCTTGCGGGCGATCTGGTCCGACGGTTCGCGCCGCCTCGCGGCACTGCGCGACAATCCGGCGTGCGCGGAAAGCGAATACCAACTCAAACTCGACGCGACCGATCGCGGAATCACGCCCCGGCTGACCTTCGCCGTCGAGGGCCCGCCCACGCCAAGTCCCGAGCCGTCATCCGGGCAGGAACGGGTCATCACGCCAGCTTCGTCGGTCCGCCCGCCCGTGGCGATCCTCCGTGAACAGGGCGTGAATGGCCAAGTGGAGATGGGCGCAGCGCTCACCCGCGCGGGCTTTCGCGCGCTTGACGTTCACATGACTGACATTCTGTCGGGTCGCGTTT
>Ga0105048_10009884_pt1 | contig 15123 bp, 10 predicted proteins | sample MAT05_FD_78382 | JGI IMG/M metagenome (GOLD analysis project Ga0105048, IMG submission 78382) | Freshwater microbial communities from Lake Fryxell liftoff mats and glacier meltwater in Antarctica - MAT-05 | ecosystem: Environmental > Aquatic > Freshwater > Ice > Liftoff microbial mat | place... | reverse complement strand
GTCGGCGGGCGTGTGCGGTTCGGGGTCACGCGGAAGCTTGCCCGTCCTCGTTCCCCCGGGCGATTGGGGGGACTCCCGGGTGTTTCGCTGACGGGACTCCCCTGCAAACTGAGATTTGCACCCGTCGGCCTTGAGCCCCTCGACGTCGTCGGCCGAGAGGGCGAGCGCGGGCGCATGGGTGTCGATCTTGCCGGCGAGGTGCAGCGCCCAGGCGGCCACTTCGGTGTTGGTGCGCGGAAGAATGTCACGAGACATGGACTTGAATCCTTTCATTCCGTAGAGCCCGCGAGACCCGTTCGCGGCGTCAGCGACGGTAGCGGAAAGTATTTCAGATTCGCAAGTGCTCTCATCGCACAGCCGCGAAATGATGGGCGGCGCGGGACGCCGCGGGGCCCCGGCGCGGTAAAAAAGGCTTCGCGGCGGGCGAATCCGGAGCGTTCCGGCGCGGCGCGGGTCCACCGCGGCGCGGCGCCGGGACGTTCCGGCGCGGCGCGGGGCCGTTCCGGCGCGACGCTGGGCCGTTCCGGCGCGACGCTGGGCCGTTCCGGCGCCGTGGCGGAACGGCCCAGCGTGACCCGTTGCCGCTCCAGCGCGCGTCCGTTGCCGTCCCCGCGCCGCCCGTTGCCGTCTCCGCGCCAGTCCGGAAAGCGCCAATTTGCCTGATTGTAGCGGAAACAGCAGGGGTAGAGCCGCGCCCGCTTTCGCGTCGCGTCCTCCTCTCTCCCCACGCCGCCGCCGGACGCATGCTCATCACGCGACGCGCTCTTTTCGACACCCTGAGCAAGCCCGAGCTGCTGGAGATCGCCCGCCGCTGCGAGCTCGACGTCCACGGCAAGATGACCAAGGAGGACCTCCTCGATCGCCTCGTTCCCTCCGAGCGCGCCGAGCTGGCCAAGATCCTCCCCACGCTCGCGCATGGTGCAATCTTCGTCGGCCAGAGTTTGATCGCCGCGGGAGCCGGAGCCTATGAGGTTTGTTGTCGGTGGAGATAAGCGAGGCTTGCGTGGCGGCCTACTTGCAGAGGGGTGTTGCATCCCGCAGCTTCTTGTTTCGGAGGGCTCCTGCAAAGAGCTGGATCAGACCACTTCGTCGAAAAGTTGACATGATTTGAGTGGTGGCATAACAGCCACACTGTGAAGGATCCTCTGTTTCCGATCGTCGAGGTGTTTGGACATCCCTGGGACGCGACCTCCGCCGAGGCCAAGTCTGACTTCAAGCGCAAGTGGTGCCCCTTCACCAGCAGCGAATGCGAGAAATTCCGACAATACCGATAGGGCTATTGTTCGGTGACATATGCCGCTGCCTACGACAAGGGAAAGGCATTCACCTATGCCGTCTGTGACCATCGGCTCGATGGCGTTCCTTTAGGTCGTGTCGTCGCGGATCATTTTGGCACAAAGCCGTTCCGACTCGTACCCGAGATAGTCCTTACCGCCCCTCGGACCTCGTTTGACTATGTGGCGCTTGGCGAAGACAACACGGATGATGTGATCGCAATTGAGACTCAAGCGATTGACATTCGTGGTGGTGGAGTTGGCCCCGCATGGAATGCATGGGTCGATGGCAAGGTTCCTCAGTGGCGTGATTATTTCACAAAGGAAGCTGCGCAGAAGGGCAGAAAAGACAATGTTGCCTATGGGGTGAACATGGCGAACATCTACAAGCGCCTTGGGCTACAGGTCGCCGTCAAGGGAAGTTACTTGAAGGGAATCAACGTGCCCTTCTATGTCTTGATGCAAGATCGCCCCTTCCAGTATCTGCGACGGCGGATTAATTTTACCCCGACTGAGAAGGATTGGGACATCCCCTTCATGACATTCGACTACGACGACACGGACTTGAGCAATCGCGATGTGATTGGTTTTTCCCATCGTCAGACGATTCGCACGAGCCTGTCCAGCTATGTGACCGCCATATCTTCCGATGCCGGCATGTCCAAGTCGGTTCGGGAGGACTTCTTAGCTCGTGTGAAGCGGAAGGCAGGTCTGAGCAAGTGACCTTCGGCGGGAGAAAGGGTTCGTGAGCTCATGGGTCGCTTCTCCTGCAAGGCAGGCCTGCACTTCACGACCAATTGCTTCGGCCAAGATAGCGGGCACCGCATTTCCAACTTGATCATACTGCTCTGAGTATGAGCCTTCAAACAGGAAGCGATCAGGGAAAGACTGGATCCGTGCTGCTTCTCGGATGGCTTCTCGGATGGAGATGGTTCTATGCTGCTCCGGGTGGGTATATTCTCCGCTCTTCGGGTCTCGAAACCTCGTGATGATCGAGCGCGGTATTCCCTCCCAGGTCATACGACTGTATCGCCTGGTATGGTCTTTGCGCTTAGCCCGTTTCATTCCCTCCGGGAGAAGATCGAACGGAAGATCACGCCAATTTTGGCCGGCAGAAAGAGCGGCAAGGCGCTCAAGGTTTTGCTTTGAGAGGTTCGGTGCGTAATGGTTGTACAGCTCTCGGCCCAGATCTTCTCGCATCCGGCGCTGATATGAGCATGACGGCTTCCCCGAATACTCATGCACATGTTGCCCGGCTTCGATCGGGGGCAAGTCGCTGATTGCTTCCCGGGTAGTCAAAAAACCCATGGAATCCTCAGCGGAAATCTTGCAGTTGGGAACCAGTTCGCCAATCCCACGGCGCCCGTGCGTGGGCTTGGGAAAGCCCATATTCGGGGAAATGTCGAGGTCGGTTCGGAAGGCGACGAAAATCATTCGCCACCGCATCTGCGGCGCTCCATATTGCGCCGCTAGAAGTTCTGCAAAACTCACTCGATAGCCAGCCGCTTTGAATCCATCAACAACATTTCGAAGGATGGTGCCGCCGCCGAGTGTAGCCATCCCGGGTACGTTTTCCATTACCATCGCCCGCGGCTTGAGCTCCCCTCCAATGCGTAGGAACTCCTTGAATAGGTCATTCCTCGGGTCCAGCTCGACGCGGTTGCCAATGATGGAGAATCCCTGGCAGGGGGACCTCCAATAAGAAGATCAAGCTCGCCATGGGCCAGACCGGTCTTCTGGATGATCTCTTGCCCCGTGATCTCTCGGGCGTCGCTTTCGATGAACTGGTGTCCGGGGAAATTTCGCCGATAGGTCTTCGCGGCCGCCGAGTCAAGATCGTTTGCAAGGAGCACATCGTACCCCGCATCGGCAAGGCCGGTGGAGATGCCGCCGGCACCGGAGAAGAGATCCACCGCCGTGAGACGGTGCCGATGATTCGGAGCCTTGTTCTTCATCGACCTCTCCACATCAGTTTTTTCGGGCTCTGCAGGTCCCACATACAACCAATTTTTGCCGCAGGTAGTGGTTCCAGTTGGATAGGCTCCGATAGGTAGCAGTAGCATGCCCAGGCGGTTTTGTCGGATCCAAGTGCAGGCCCGCCTGCCCTTGAAGCGCATCTGGGGGTCCTCAATTCAGGCAGGTTCGAGGACCTCCCAGTGGCCGGCGCCTCCGCAACTTCGATCGGGCGGGCGGCCATCTCGACCTGCACGAAAGGCGGAGATACTGGAGCGGTCGCCGCACGCCGTCCCGGTTGTCCGCGACCGTGACCTAGGTTGTACTATCGGCAACCCAGATCTCGGAAGGGATCAACTGCCTTGCATGCATTCAGTCGCTGCGCGCCGAGCCGCCGATCGCAAGCGCGGCGGAGCTGGCAACTCGACCTACGGCGCCTCGCTCAAAGCTCCTTCGCGCGGGCGATCGTCCCATCCACCCCCGACGCCCAGTACACGTACCCCTGCCCGACGGCCAGCCCGCTCGTCTCGATCGCCGTCCCCATCTCCACCGGCACCGTCGCGCCGCTCGCCAATCCCTTGACGGGCCGCGGCATCCCCGCGGCGGCGTCCTCCACCCAGTAAAGCCCCTTCGCCGTCGGGGTCAGGAAATGCGGATTGGCATTGACCACCAGATCCACCGGCAAGGCCCCGCCGTCGATAGGCACGGTGTGAATCGTCCCGGCCTGGGTGAAGTACACGAGGCCGTTGGCCACGCCGCCGAGCTCGGCGCCGGGGACCATGGTGGCCAGGGAGCTCACCTTGGAGCCGTCGAGGCTTACGCGGCGGAGGACGTTGAGGGTGCCTTCGGTCCAGTACACGCCCGAGGGAGCGGCGGCGACGGTGGTGGGCGTCCAGATCCCGTAGATCAGCGTGCTGTTCAGCATGGCGATGCTCCCGCCGGCGGAGTCGCCCCAGTAGGGGACGCCGTTCAACGCCGTCAACGCGGTCACGCTCGGGGTCATCGCGGCGGTGGTGACGGCGCCGCCCGCCTTCGGGACCTTGCGGATCGCGCCGGTCGGGTTCGGCGCGGCGGCGAGGTAGACGTCGTCCACCCCGAGCGCGAGGCCGCGGAAATCCGCGGGGGCGACGGCGGCGGCGGCCAGGGTGGTGACGCCGGAGCCGTCGAGGGCAGCCCTCTTCGCGTCGCCGGTCGTGGTGTCGGACCAGTAGACGCCGCTCGCGTCGACGGCGAGCGCGGCCGGGTGGCCCGCGGCGGCGACGATGACGCCGACCGGGCCCGCGCCGCCGGTGCTCGAGCTCGACGCGCTGGCCGACGTGCCGCCGCCGGAGCCGCCGGTGCTGGTCGAGGAGCCGCCGGTGCCGGTCGAGGATCCAGAGGTTCCCGTGCTCGTGTCGCCGCTCGAGGTGCTCGCCGCGGCGGTCGACGATGCCGCGGCGCCGGCGTCCCCGCAGCCCGAGATCCAGGCGCCCGAGAGCGTCGCGCTGGCGCATCCGGCGAGACATGCGAAGCGAACGAGGCGGTCTCTGGACATGAAAAGCTCCCTGGGTTCAGCGTAGACGATCTTCCGCAATTCTGTCCGCGGGCCGCAGAACGGGCTATGAGCGCGCCATGTCGCCAGTCACGGAAGCCGGCCTCACAGCCCTGCGCGAGCTCCGGCGGAACCTTCGAAGCACGAAGGGGATCGCCATGTTCGTCCTCTTCTTCCTCGGCGGCGCGATCCCCAGCGTCGGCCAGATCCTCCTCAGTCAGGTGGTGGACACGAAGACGATGCTGGAGGCGCCGCTCGAAATTCGGCAGGAGCTGTTCGAGAACTTCCTCCTCCAGATCAAGTATGACGCGGTCACGGCCAAGCACCTCTCGAAGTGCCCGCCCGAGCTCTTCACGTACCTCTTCAAGGGCGCGCTCTTCTTCTTGCCGTGGCTGATCCTGCTGGTCGGGTTCGATCTGATCGCCGGGGAGATCCAGCACCGGAGCATTCGCTACCTCGCCGGGAGGGCGCGGCGCTCGGCGCTGGTCGCGGGCAAGGCGCTGGGCGTCTGGGGCGTGATCGCGGTGATGACGCTGGTCCTCGATGTCACGGTCTGCACGGTGATGCTGATCAAAGGCGGGTACCCGGTGGGCCTGGTGTTCTCGTGGGGGTCGCGGATCTGGATCTTCACGGTGGCGGCCGCGGCGTCGTACGTGGGGCTCACGACGCTGGTGAGCGCCTTCTTTCGCACGCCGATCGTGGCGCTCTTTGTCGGCATGGCGGTGATGTTCGTGGTGCTGTTGATGGGCTGGGGCCTCTACAAGGCCGAGCTGCCCGCGGAGTGGGCGTTCCCGTCGGTGTACGAGTCCAAGATCCTCGTGTCCGCGGATCCGCTCCATGTCGTCGGCGGCATCGCGGCGCTGATCGCCTGGGGCGCGGTGATGGTGGCCGGCGCCGCGGCGATCGTCAGCCGGAGGGACATCTGATGGATACCGAAGAGAAGGCCGCGTCGTCGCTCGAGGCGCCGGTGGTGGAGGCGGTGCCTCGCGCCGCGCCAAAATCGAAGTCGACGATCAAGAACGGGAAGCCGCCGGCCATCGATCTCAAGGGTGTGGTCAAGCGGTTCGGCGCGTTCGCCGCCGTCAACGACGTGTCCTTCGAGGTCCCCGATGGCTGCGTCTTCGGGCTGATCGGGCCAAACGGGGCAGGGAAGACGACGACGTTCTCGATGCTCGCCGGCTACCTCGCGCCGACGAGCGGCGAGATCTTCGTGCTCGATCGATCGCCCGACGCGGTCGACGCGCTCAAAGGGCAGGTCGGCGTGCTCCCGCAGGACGCGCTCCTGCCGGCGAACGAGCCGGTCGGCGAGCTCATGGTGTACCTCGCTCGCCTCCAGGGCATGTCGGCCGAAGAGGCCAAGCGATCGGCGCAGACCGTGCTGAACGAGGTCGAGGGTCTCGACTGGTGGAAGACGCGCTGCGGGGCGCTCTCGCACGGCATGGCCAAGCGCGTCGGGCTCGCGCAGGCGCTGCTCGGGAACCCCAAGGTCGTGCTCCTCGATGAGCCGACGGCGGGGCTCGATCCGCGGATCGCCTACGGGGTGCGACAGATCGTCAAGTCCCGCAAGGGGCGCTGCACGCTGGTGATCTCCAGCCACAACCTCCAGGAGCTCGAGGAGATCTGCGACTACGCGGCCATCCTCGATCACGGCCAGCTCGTGGCCCACGGGACAATGGCCGAGCTGACGGCGACGGCGTCGGAGATCCGGATCGAGCTGGCTCGCGGGCCGGTCCCGATCGACGAGGTCCGCGCCGTGGAGGGCGTGAAGGCGGTCGGCTTCGACAAGGCCTCGCGCGAGCTCAACATCACCTTCGATCGCAACATCGCCGACGCCGAGGAGATGATCCGGCGCGCGACGTACGTGCTCTACCAGAGCCAGGCGCGGATCAGCGCGATCAGCAAGGGCCGCGGGCTAGAGCAGCGCGTGATGGAGTTGACGGACTGATCAGCCGACCGGAGGCGGCAGGGTCCACTCGCCGCTCTCCGAGGAGCGAGGGGCGCTGTCGTCGGCGGCGCTCCCGAAGAACTCGGCGATCTCGTGCCGCCGCGCCTCGGCGTCAGCGCGCCCGAGATCGATGAGCTTCTGCGCGAAGGCGCCGTCGAAGAGCAGGTAGCTCGCGAGGTCGGACTCGCTGGCCTCACCCACGTCGACGAGCTGGAGGAGGCGCCGGGTGAAGGTGTTGCCGCGGACGGCGCCGCTGCGCAGGTGCGCCGCCGCGAGCCGGCCGATGTCCTGGCTCGGGCGCACGACCAGCGATTTGACGCTGCGGTACGGGAGCTCGCCGCGGGAGATCACGGCCTTGTTCACCGTGGGCAAGAAGCCTGATCCGTACGAGCTCTCGCCGTCTTCGATCATCCGGTTCACGCGGGTGAGCACCTCGTAGTCGCTCTGCACGTGGTCGAGGAGGAAGGCGTTGAGGACCTTGCCGAGGACCATCGCCGCGCCCGGGGGCTTCGCGTCCTCGCCGCCGCTCTCGATGCCGCTGACCTCGCGTGAGAGGCCGATCGCGAACACGTGGGTCGCGCCGAGGCGGATCGCCGGGGCGATCGGCGTGTTCTGCCGGACGCCGCCATCCATGAAGAGCTCGCGGCCGATCCGCACCGGCGGGAAGAGGATCGGGATCGCCGCCGACGCCAGGGCGTGGAGCGGGCCGATGATCGAGCCGCGGATCACCGTGCGCGGCGGCGCGGTGGTGGGCAGCGTGCCGTCCGGGCCCGTTTGCATGAAGATCACCGTGCGGCCCGAGCTGACCTCCGTCGCCGAGACGCTGAGCGCGCTGAGGTGACCGTGCCGCAGCGTCCGCGCGATCGCGCGCCAGGGGATCTCGCGCTCGATCAGCTGGGTCATCGGCGTCACGTCGAAGATGCCCGAGGTCTGCGGGCCGCCGCCGAGGACGACGCGGTGGAGCCCGAGCGCCTGGCGCACCCCGAAGCCGAGGACGCGGCCGAGATCGAGCTCCGTCCACAGGTCGACCAGGCGCCGGATGCCGACGGTGGCGTCGGCGAGGTGGGCCGCGAGGAAGCAGGCGTTGATCGCCCCGACCGAGGTGCCGCAGAGGATGTCGATCCGCGGGGCGGCGCCGCGGACGCGGGCGAACCCGTCGAGCACGTAGGAGAGGACGCCGACCTCGTAGGCCCCGCGGGCCCCGCCGCCCGAGAGGATGACGGCGACCTTCTTGCGCGCGCCGTCGTGCCCAGAGAGGACGCCGTTCTTGTGCGGGGGAAGGATCATGAAGGCAGCCTCGATCGCGGGCCGGGGGTTGGGGAAGAGAAGGACGTACCGGCGGCGCTGGACGACCCTTGCCCGGGGTTCTCGCGGCTCTCTCGGTTTTCTCGGAGCTCGACGGCGTGGGCCTCCACGCCGCTCGCCTAGGCTTCGGCGAGGATGCGCTCGACGATGGGGCGCTGCAAGAACAAGGCAGCGAGGCGCGGGTCGCGGACGTACCCGCGCACCTTGCGCACGTGGGCGACGGCACGGAGGCTGGCCTCGCGCGCGCTCTGCGGGGCGCCTCGGCGCAGGGCCTCGCAGCAGAGCGCGCGCACCTCGAGGCCGAACTCCGAGGCGACGGCCTCGACCGTGCCGAGCGCGGTGCGCGCCAGGAGGACGCCGGAGTGGACCTCCCCCGCGGCCACGCGCGCTACCGCCTCGATCGCCGTGGCGTAGGCGTGGTAGCTGACGAGGCCCTGCGACTCGGTGAGGCGGCGCGCCTCCGCCGCGTGGGTGACGGCGACCTTGGCGTCCCCGGCGCTGTGCGAGAGCAGCGCCCGGACGATCCGCTCGTGGGCGAGATCGTAGACGCTCCCGGTGACGGCGATCAGCGCGCCCGCGTCCCCGGCCAGGGTGTGCGCGGCGTCGATGTCGCCGGCCTCGAGCAGGATGGCCGCGGTGCAGAGCAGGGTGTCGGCGCGCGAGTCCTGATCGCCGTAGCGCTCGTGGGCGTCGCGGGCCCGCTTGAGGTAGGCGAGGCCGCGCTGCGTATCGCCGAGGCGCGCGTAGGCCTGGCCGACGTTGCTCAGCGTCTTGGCGATCTGGAAGCGCCCGCCGATGGCGAGATCGATCGACACCGAGGAGAGCCCGACGGCGATGGCGTCCTCGAAGCGCTCCAGCACGAACATGGCGTAGGCGAGGGAGTTCTTGGCGCGGGCCTCGGCGCGCCGCGCCCCCACGACCTTGAAGACGGCGATGGCCTCCGCGTAGGCCTCGACCGCCTCGTTGACGCGGCCGCCGTAGCGCAGGAGCACGCCCTTGGCGCGGAGCACCTCGGCGCGGGCGCGCGCGGCGAGGTGGCCCGAGCTCGCCACTTGCAGCGCCCGCTCCACCGCGTCGATCGCGCCGGGGATGTCCCCGAGCTCGCGGAGGATCTCGCTCAGGATCGTCAGCGCCTCGACCTCGAGCGCGGGCTTCTTCGCGATGCGGGTGATCTCGGTCGCGCGCTGAGCGACGGGGAGGCCCCGCACGAGGTAGCCCTCGTCGAGATCGAGCCGCGCCGTACGCACCAGCGCCAGCGCCGCCCAGCGCGCCTGCCCGCTCTCCCGTGCCAGGCGGCGGAGCGCGGTGAGGTGGCTCCGGCGCTCGCGGCGGCGGCCGAGGGTGCGGTAGATGGCCTCGAGGGCCTCGTGGGCGAGCATCCGCCGCGAGTCCGCCGCGGGGAGCAGCGTCAGCGCGCGCTGGTAGTAGCGCTGCGCCAGCGACGCCTGGTGCCCGTTGCGCGCGGCGTTCGCGGCCTCGATGTAGCGCTCGGCCGCGGCGGAAGGGTCCTCCCCGCGGGCGAGGTGGCGGGCGACGATCGCCGCCGAGAGCCCGTGCGCGAGCGGCGTCTGCGCGAGGTGCTCGCCGAGGCGCCGGTGCATCCGCACCCGGCTCGGCGCGTCGAGCGCGAGGTAGGCGACGTCGCGCGCCAGCGGGTAGCGAAAATCGACCGAGCCGGTCTTGCGATCGCAGACCCCGCGCGCGCAGAGCCGCGTCACCGCCTCGTCGTCGGCGAGCCGCGCCAGGGCGATCAGATCGTTCTCTACCAGCGGGCCACCGGCGACCGCGAGCCAGTCGACAATGTCGTGCTCCGCCGGGGGCAGCTCCCGCAGGCGGTCGCCGATGATCTGCTCCAGCGTCGAGGGCAGGGGCTCGTTCCCGCCGCCCGCGCGCTCGTGGCGGACCAGCGCCATGCGCCCGCGCGAGACCGGGCCGGCGTCGCCCTCGCCCTCTTCGCAGGCGCGGTCGACGATCTCCAGCGTCCCGCGCTCGAGGAGCGCGTCGATCATCTCCAGCAAGAAGAACGGGTTGCCGCCGACGCGGGGGACGAGCTCGCGGCAGACCGAGGCGACGCCCTGGCGCACGCCGAGGCGCGCCTCGACCAGGCGCATCTGCTCGTCGGCGCTGAGGCCGCGCAGCTCGATCCGCACCAGGCCTTCGAGGAACGGCGCGACGCGCTCGTCGGGGCGCGTCACCAGCAGCACCAGGATCGGGCGCGCCTCCTTGCGCTTGAGCAGCTCCTGCAAGAGCTCGAGGCTGGGCCGGTCTGCCCACTGGAGGCCGTCGATCACCACCACCACCGGCGCGCTCTTCGCCAGGTGGCCGAGCAGGGCGCGCACGCCGAGCAGCACGAGATCGCGCCGATAGCTCACCGCGTCCTCGTCCCCGTGCTCGAGCTGCTTGCCGGTGACGAGCTCGGCGAGCCGCGCCACGATCCGCGGCGCCTGCTTCGAGCGCATCGCCCCGCCGAGCAGCTCGCGGAGGAGGATCGACGCGGCCTCGATCGAGTGATCGAGGCCGGCCCCGGTGAGCGTGCGGAGGAGATCGGACACCGTCGCCAGCGGGAGCTCGCTCTGCACCGGCGAGCACTCGATCTCCAGGACGCGCACCTCGGCCGGGAGATCGACGGTGAAGGCCTTGACCAGCGCTGTCTTGCCGATGCCCATCTCACCGACGACGGCGCGGGCGGTCAGCTCGCCCCGCACCGAAATCTCGGGCGGGATCAGCGACGATGTCGGCGGGATCGAGGCCCGCCCGGTGATCCTCGGCATCCGCGGCGGCGAGGGCCCTGTCCAGCCCGGGCCGAGCGACGGCGGCGGCGCGCTCGAGAGCTTTGGCCCTGACGGCGCCTCGCTCGCAGGCATCGACGATGGCGACACCGACCCGCTCCCCGCCTCGAACCCCTGGGCGCGCGCCTCGCCGTCGTGGCCCGGGTTCGCCGCCCGGTGGAAGGCCGCCGAGAGATCCGCCTTCTCGGCGTCGCGGCCGACCAGATCGTTGGGCGCGAGCGAGAGCTCGTCCTGCTGCTCTTCGCGCGTCAGCGGGCGCTCGAGCGCATAGAGCCGCATCGGCCGCGGCGCCTCGTCCGCGGTCCGGCCGAGGAGGGTGACCGACGGCGCGTCACCCCAGCGAAAGTCCCGCCGCACCAGGCGAAAGACGCCGCCCGCGACCCAGGTTTTGCCGAACGGCGTCCCCTGGCCCACCTGATCGGCGAGGAAGTTCGCGGGCTCTTGCAGCGTGTGGTGAACGAGGTGCCCCTGCTCGTCGCGCTCGCCGGTGGCGATGCCGCGGACGATGCCGATCGAGGCGCGGAGCTCGACCGGGAAATCCTCTGACGCGCCGGCCAGCGCCTCGTGCGCGTCGACCGCGAGCCACGCTGCGTCGGCGGCCGCGCGCGACGGGTTGTCGAGGAGCCCGACGATCGCCCGCGCCGAGACGCCCCCGTGAGGCCGCCCCGGCTGCGCGCTCGGCGGCCCCGCGTCCCACGACCACACCGCGTGGCGTTTGTAGGCGATCTCGTCGAGGATCGCGCGGATCGACGCCCCGCGCAGCTTCCCCAGCAGCGGGCCCTGCGCCCCCTCGAGATCCTCCACGCCCTGGAGCCGCAGCGTCACCACCGCGACGTGACGCACCTCGCGCCGAGGCGTCCCGCGCGGAGATGTCCCCCCGTCGCCGTCCTGCTCCGGGGTGCGCGCCAGCGGCACGGCCGCCATCGTCTGCGGCTGCGCCTCTTGCAGCGCGTCGGGGACCGACGGGCGGTGATCGCGCCCGAGCAGGTGCGTCAACGTCGTCTCCACCGAGGAGTTGTCGACGAGCTCTTGCTTGGCGAGGAGCACGCGGGCGACGGCGCCGGCGAGATCGCGCGCCGTCTGGTAGCGATCGGCCGGATCCTTCGCCATCGCCCGCAGCACCAGGGCCTCGACCTCGACCGGCACATCCGGCGCGTGCGCCGAAGGGGGCTCGAACGCGCTGCTCTGCACCGCCTTCAGCAGCGTGTCGTCGTCGAGCTTCCCGTACGGCGATCGCAGCGTCAGCATCTCGTAGAACACCACGCCGAGCGCGTAGATGTCGCTCCGCCGATCGACGCGCTCGCCCCGGGCCTGCTCGGGCGACATGTAACCGAACTTGCCCTTGAGCACGCCCGGCTCCTCGCGGAACAGGTTGGCCGTGGCGATGCCGAAGTCGGCGATCTTCACCACGCCGTCGTGCGACAGGAGGATGTTCTGCGGCGACACGTCGCGGTGGACGATCCCGAGCGGCATCCCGCCCTCGTCCTTGCGCTCGTGCGCGTAGTGCAGGCCCCGCGCCGCCTCGGCGATGATGAACGCCGCGATCAGCGGCGGGATCTTCGCGCCCTTCTGCTTGGCCGCGCTCATCAGCTTGCCGAGGTCGAAGCCCTCGACGTACTCCATGCTCAGCAGCAGCCCCTCGTCGCCGTGGTCGAGGAACTCGTAGACCTGGACGATGTTGGGGTGATTGAGCCGCGTCGCGAGCTGCGCCTCCTCCACGAACATCGAGCGGAAGCGCCGCGACGCCACATGCGCCGGGAGGATCCGCTTGACGACGAGCAGCTTGTAGGTGCCCTCCGCGCCGCGCTTCTTCGCGAGGAAGACCTCGGCCATGCCGCCGGCGCCGAGGCGATGAAGGATCTCGAATTCGGCGAGCTGCGGAGGGGAATTGGACATGGATGGAGCGAGCACGTCCCCTCGTCGCGGCGACGCCGACGAGGACGGCGGACCAACGTTGGCCCTTCTATGCTAGCGTCCCGCCTCGCCTTTCGGGAGATCAGCATGCACTCGAGACCCTCGCGCCCGGCCCGTGAAGGGGGCCTCCTCCACGTCCTTGTCCTCTCCGCGTCCCTGGCTGCGGCGGTCGCGCCCGCCGGCTCCGCGTTCGCTCAGGGGGCGCCGCCGCCGATTGTGCCGCCGCCGGCCAAGCCGCCGCCGTCGGCCAAGACGCCGCCCCCCGGCGCGCCGCCGATCCGGAACACCGACATGGAGCTTGATCCCGACGCGCCGCCCCCGCCGCCGCCGGAGAAAGTAGAGCCGCCGCTGCCGCCGACCAGCGCCGACGCCTGGGGCACGGGCGGCAAAGAAGAAGAGGGCAAGTTCGTCCCCGGCAAGCCCAAGACGGCGGTCGTCGCCGACGAAGACAAAGGCCCGAGGCTGCTCGGCCCTGCCGGCGTCGGGTCGATCGACATGCTCGTCGGCTTCGGCGCGATGCGCGACGTCACCAACGACGCCAACGTCACCACGCTCACGGTGCTCTCGCTCGTCTTCAGCTTCCAGTACCGCTTCGGCGACTCGCTGACGCTCGGCGCGCGCTTCCCCTACTCCACGGGCAGCATCAGCGGCCCCAAGGGCACCACCGACGACTACAACACCTTCGCCGTCGGCAACCTCGAGCTCAACGGGCGCTACGCCATCGAGCTGACGCGGAGGCTCACGCTCCCGATCGAGGCCGCCATCTACTTCCCCAGCGCCTCGGGCGATCTCTTCGCCGACGCCAACGATCAAGGCGCGCGGGCGCAGGCCCTCGTGAACCAGGCCGCGGCCTACTCCCGCGGCTTCGAGGAGAACCCGCTCTTCGCCTCGAAGCGCATGGGCATCCGCTTCGGCGGTGGCGTCACCTACGACAAAAACGAGGTCCACATCGAGGGTCACACTCGCCTCGACATCATGGGCAAGACCGGCGGCAACCCGGCCGGGCTCGTCGATGGCACCGTCTACGAGCTCCACACGCCCAACACCACCTGGCTCACCGGCGGCTCGTTTTTCTACGATTTGCTTGGCGGCAAGCTCACCCCCGGCATCCGCGCCTGGCTCGCCGTGACCACGCTCCCGGTCTTCGGCGGCACGCGCGACTACTCCGGCGCCCAGCTCGTGCTCGAGCCCGACGTCTACGGTCGCCTCCCCCTCAACGCGACGGGCTCGCTCGTCCTCCGCGGCGGCCTCGGCTACATGCTCCCGCTCGGGGGCGCCCTCGGCGGCGGCCAGAAAATCGGCGCGCAGGACAGCGGCTCGACCGGCGGCTTGCGCGTCCACGGCGAGTTCCAGTTCTGATCTCGGGCTGATCTCCACAGCCTGAATCTCCCCGAAACCAAGGAGCAAACCGCACCAGGTTTCTCCTTACGGCCCTTTCCGGTGCCCGCGTCCGAGCTATCGCTCTGGACATGAATCTCTGGCGATCGAGCTCGAGCGAGGGGCGCTTCGGCGCGACAAAATGGTGGGTGCTGGCGGTGATCGTTGCTGTTGCAACGATCGCCGGGGCGGCGTCGGCGCTGCTACGAGGGCGCACTCGCGAGCGCACCATCGGGTACACCGAGATCACCCAGATCGCCGCGGCGGGGGCGGCGTCCTCCGTCGGCGTCGAGGGGGATCGCTTCGCCGTCGTGCGGTCGTCAGGCGAGCACGTCACCGCGATCGTCGACGACGAAGGCGCGCGCCACGAGCTGGTGCAACGCTTCGCCGCGGCCGGCGTCCCGCTGACGTTCGCCGCGCGCGACGGCGGCCCGGTCCTCGACGCCTCCCGGGTGATCATCCCGCTCGTCGCTCTCCTCGCGCTCGGCGCCACGCTGATCGTGCGCCGCCGCCGCGCCGGCGCGCGCGCCTTCGTCACCGCCACCGCGACGGGCCGCGTGCGCTTCAGCGACGTCGCCGGCATGGACGAGGCGAAGGATTCCCTCACCGAGACGGTCGAGTTCCTCCGCGACCCGACGATCTTCGGCCGCCTCGGCGGGCGCCCTCCGCGGGGCGTGCTCCTCACCGGCGAGCCCGGTACGGGCAAGACGCTCCTCGCCCGCGCCGCGGCGACCGAGGCCGGCGTGCCCTTCCTCTCGGCCTCGGGATCGAGCTTCCAGGAGATGTTCGTCGGCGTCGGCGCCTCGCGGGTCCGCACCCTCTTCGCCGACGCGCGACGGCTCGCGCCCTGCATCGTCTTCATCGACGAGATCGACGCTGTCGGGCGCGCCCGCGGCCGCGGCGGCGACTCGGCCAGCGGCGATCACGACCAGACGCTCAACCAGCTCCTCGTCGAGATGGACGGCTTCGATCACACCACCGGGATCGTGGTCATGGCCTCGACCAACCGACCCGACGTCCTCGATCCCGCGATGG
>Ga0105048_10009881_pt1 | contig 15124 bp, 11 predicted proteins | sample MAT05_FD_78382 | JGI IMG/M metagenome (GOLD analysis project Ga0105048, IMG submission 78382) | Freshwater microbial communities from Lake Fryxell liftoff mats and glacier meltwater in Antarctica - MAT-05 | ecosystem: Environmental > Aquatic > Freshwater > Ice > Liftoff microbial mat | place... | reverse complement strand
ATCGAGAGGCCGTCGCCGTCGCCGGTGACGACCCAGACTTGCAGGTCGGGGTTGGCGAGCCGCAGGCCGGTGGCGAACGTCGGCGCACGACCGTGGATCGTGTGGAAGCCGTAGGTGTTCATGTAATACGGGAAGCGGCTCGAACAGCCGATCCCGGAGACGAACGCGATCTTCTCACGCGGCATGCCGAGCGACGCGAGCGCCTTCTTCATCTGCGCGAGAATGGAGTAGTCCCCGCAACCGGGGCACCAGCGGACTTCCTGGTCGGTCTTGAAGTCGTCAGGCTTGAGAGTCGGGAGCGGAGTTGATGTAGCGGCCATTGGTATTTTTCGGGGTATTGGGGAGGTTAATACTTGTGTGTCATATCGGATTAGGAATGTTAAGCGGCCGCCCCGGCGGGGCGGCGGCTAAACGAGTTATTGTGCCACCATCTTCTCGATGGCCGCTTCGATCTCGGAGACGAGGAACGGCTTGCCCTGCACCTTGTTCAGCCCCTCGGCCGGTGCGAGGTACTTCGCTCGGAGCAGCCAGTTGAGTTGCCCACTGTTCAGTTCGGGAACCAGGATCTTCTTGAACCGCTTCAACACCGCCTCGGTGTTCTTCGGCATCGGGTTCAGATAGCGGAAGTGGACCTGGGCCACTTTCAATCCGCGCTTGCGGCATCGATCCACGGCGGTCGTGATGCTGCCGTAGGTGCCACCCCAGCCGACCAGAAGCACCTCGGCATCCTGATCGCCGGTGACTTCCAGATCGGGAATCGTCAGCGCGATGTTCTCGATCTTCTTGGCCCGGGTGTGGGTCATGTGCTCGTGGTTGGCCGGCTCGTAGTTGATGTTGCCGGTCACGTCCTGCTTCTCGATACCGCCAATGCGGTGCTCGAGGCCCGGGGTGCCAGGAATCGCCCACGGCCGCGCAAGGAACTCGTCGCGCTTGTATGGCAGGAACGTCCCGGCTTTGCTCCCCTTCACTTCATCGTCACCGTTCTCGTGGCCGGGGCCAGTCCAGCCGGCGCTGTTCGGTTCGGTCGCGTTCTTGATCTCGATCTTCGGCAACTTCGCCACATCCGGGAGTTTCCACGGTTCGGACCCGTTCGCGATGTAGCCATCGGACAAGTAGAAGACCGGGCACATGAACTGCGTGGCGATGCGGATCGCTTCCATGGCCATGTCGAAGCAATCGACTGGCGACTGCGGCGCGATGATGGCAACCGGGCTGTCGCCGTTGCGGCCGAACATCGCTTGCAGCAGGTCGGATTGCTCCGTCTTGGTCGGCAGGCCGGTGCTCGGGCCGCCACGTTGCACGTTCACGATCACGAGCGGTAGTTCGGTCATCACCGCGAGGTTGATGGCTTCGCTCTTGAGGCAGACGCCCGGCCCGCTGGTGCCGGTGATGCCGATGGCACCGCCGTAGCTCGCGCCGATCGCCACGCCGATCGCGGCGATTTCGTCTTCGGCCTGGAACGTCTTCACGCCGTAACGACGCAGTTCGGCAAGTCCTTCCAGGATTCCGCTGGCGGGCGTGATGGGGTAACTGCCGTAGACGAGGGTTTTGTTGGCGAGTTGTGCGGCGGCGGCGAGACCAAGAACTGCGGCTTCGTTGCCAGTGATCTTGCGGTAGGTTCCGGGCGCGATCTTGGCCTTCGCGACTTGATACTGAACCGGCAGGAGTTCAACCGTTTCGCCGTAGTTGTAGCCTGCCTTGAGGGCGGCCGTGTTCGCGTTCACATACTGCGGGTTCTTGGCGAACTTCTCCCGAATCCACTTCAGGGTCACATCCATCGACCGTTCGTAGAGCCAGTAGACCAAACCAAGTGCGAAGAAGTTCTTGCAGCGGTCGGCTTCCTTGGGGCTGAGCTTGAAGTCGGCCACCGAGAGTCGGGTGAGCTTCGCGACTGGAACTCGCACAACCCGGTAGCCATTCAAACTGTTATCTTCGAGCGGGCTGATTTTGTACCGGGCTTTGTCGAGGTCGGAGACACCGAAGTTGTCGGTGTTAACGATCAGGATGCCTCCGGGCCGCAAATCCTTCAGGTTGGTCTTGAGGGCAGCCGGGTTCATCACAATGAGGGCGTCGAGATCGTCGCCGGGCGTGTGAATGTCGGATGCGCTGAAGTGAACCTGGAAGCCTGACACGCCAGCGAGCGTGCCGGCTGGTGCGCGAATTTCGGCAGGGAAGTCGGGAAACGTCGCGATGTCGTTCCCAGCGAGTGCCGAAGTGTTCGTGAATTGCGTGCCCGCGAGTTGCATACCGTCGCCGGAATCGCCTGCAAATCGAATCGTAACCGCGTCGACTGTTTCACGCACGTGCTTGTGCGCGTGACCATTGGTGCTGCCGTTAACCCCGGCAATTGGGGTGGCGAGAGAGCCATGTTCAGAACTCATGAAACCAATTCCTCGGAGAAAAAAGTGCTCGGAGGCCAGGAGAGATGGCCCCGGGTATGTGTGTGGGGACTCAGAGGTTACCGATATCTTACACCGCAACTGCCAAGCGGGAACAGATTCTGGACAGGCTGCCGAAAACTGCAACAGTTTTCGGCAGCCTGACTGCGCGGTGGGAACCGTCCGAAGATGGGATTGATGGGCGAGAATGCGCGGCCACCGTTGGAGAAACAGGTGGCTCACGCATCACAAAACAACCGGATCACAATCCAAAGTTGAAGCTGAAAGTTGGCGGAATGGTCGATGACGGGTCCACGACCAACCGGCCAACCTTGTCCAGCGCGAGTTCCGTGAAGTACATGTTCCCATCGCTGCCATGATCGATGCGGTGGAAGACCGTACCCCGGCTCGGCACCTGATACCGCGTTACCGTGACATTCGACATGTCCCCGGCGGGGGCGTTCAAGATGTCACTGCTCAGTTTCACGATGAAATCCGGACCGCTCGGAATTGGGTCGTTCTGATTGACGTAGCTTTGCGTATACAGGTTGCCGGCGTCGTCGAAGGCCATGCCCGCGAGGATCGAGTTGCTCTGCGTCTTCGGCACCACGTATTCCGTGATGACGCCGTTCATGTCGATCTTCGCGACCTTGTGGCCGTTCTCCTCACTGAACCACATGAACTGCCTGCCAAGTGGATCGGGAATAATTACGATCGGGCGGCTGTTGAAGGTGGGAATCGTGAACTCCGTTACCACACCATCATTGGTCACTCGGAAGATCTTGTTCCCGGCCAGTTCCGTGCCCCACATGTTTCCATCAGGTCCGGCCGAGAGATAGATCGGCACCGAGCCACCCGTCGGAACGTTTGGCGTCAGCAACTGATAGTGATTGATCGTCCCATCGGGGTTGATCTTGCCGACGGTCCCGGTCGCCTTCCCGGTGAACCAGATCGTTTCGCCGTCCGTACCGAGAGCAATGTCGTGCGGCGAGGCGTTGATCGGTCCCGGCGCTCCGGTCACATCGGTCAACGACACATCAATCAGTCGGAGAACTGCGCCCGTGTTCGGATCAATCTGCGCGACCATCCCCATTGATTCCAGGGAGACGAAAAAGCGCCCCTGAGCGTCAAACAACATGCCGTGCGGCCTGCTATTGGTCGGCAGCGGGTACTCCGTTTGCGTTCCGGTGTTCGCATCGAAGAGAATGAGGGCGTCGTGGAGTTGCCCGGTGATCCAGTAGAAGTTCGGTCTCGTGGGATCGTCCAGGATTTCGTGCGTGGACGCATTTCCGGTGGTGTAGTTCAGTTGATACTCGGTCACCAGCGGGCTGGCGAGCGAAGCTCCAACGAGGTTCGAGAGATTCGCCACGTTCTCAGCGGAACTCAGCAAGTTGAGTTCAATCGTGCGTATGGTGACGCCGGGCTGGTTCCACAGGGTAAGGTAGCTCTTCAACTCGGCTGCTTCGACCGGGCGACCGAGGATCGCCGTGAACATGGCCTGCACACGGCTGCGATGGAACTTATTGGAATCCAGGAAGTCGGCTGCAAATTCCGCTCGTGAAGTGCCCGAGTTCAGTGCCGCGACTCCAGCGTTCAAGCTCGCCGTGTCCGGGGTTCGATCGAGCACCACGTCGTAGAGACCGACAACATAATCGGCATTGCTGGTATGCCGCGCCGAGAACTCGGGGGAAGAAAGGAATCGCGCCATCACGCTGGCTTCCGTTCCTCCCTGATCGAGCACCTGAACCCAGGCGTTCAGGGCAGCGGCACTTGGCGTGCGCCCGTAGTAGAACTGGAAGTAATTGGTAATTTCCTGCGCGTGAAATTCGGACGAACTCCACAACTGATTCGCCACTCGTCGAACCGTGACCCCGGATTCCAGTTGATTGCTCAACCTTGTCAGACCGGGAGCATCCGGTTCACGGTGGAGGAGTTGGTGGTAAAGCCCAGTAACGATGTTGTCGGCGACCTGAGCACTGAACCCGGCGGGGATTTCGCGACTCTCCAACTGTTCGAGGGACAGCAAGCAGGACCGGGGAGACTTGTTCATGCCTAACCTCGCAAGTGGTGCCGATGATCGGGGTGGAGAACAGCGTGGTTGGGTTGAACAGACGCAAGGACTCCGGGTAGTAAATGATTATGTTTGGGGTACTCTGACGGCGTCAAGCAGTCTACCGCTGCCGGCGAAAGACGAGCCTGGACTTTAAAGCGATTATGTCGATGATCCGGGATAGTCTGAAGATGTGGCTCGGTAAGCGGACCTGATTGGCCAGTCCGCTTACCGTAGGCTCAGCGCGCTTTACCCGTGGAGTCCCTGGATCGGGGTGTAATCCGCCATCTGCATGACTTCGCGGCTCACGCCACGGGTCACGCGGAGTTTGCCCACGTCGAACATCGTGTGCGCGATTGTGCCGATCAGATTCGGAATGCGGACCGGGTCGCTGTTCGGGTCGCCACCATTCGCCGACGACTTCCCGATCACCACGCCGCGCGGCAATCCGCCGCCTGCCAGCAACAGCGGCCCGAGGTTGCCCCAGTGATCGCGGCCGCCGTTCTTGTTGATCCGCGGCGTTCGCCCCATCTCCCCGCACACCACGAGCAGCACCTTGTCTTCCATCCCGCGAGCACGGAGGTCATCGAGGAACACGCTCACCGCGTGATCGAGCGACGGGGCCATGTAGCCCATTCCCTCGGTCACCGTGGCATTGTTGTTATCCGCGTGCATGTCCCAGACGAAGTTCGTCGTCACGGTCACGAACCCCGCACCGCGTTCGACGACACGGCGAGCGAGCAGCATTAACTTGCCCAGCGTGCGGGCGTTATCCGCGTAGTGCTTGTGATTGTTCCACTTCTTGTTGATGGTCTCGACTTTGAAGAGTTTCGACGTGTCGTACCGTTCGACCGTCTTCTCGTCTTCCTTGCCAAGATCGAACGCCTCGCCGACGCCGCCGAGCAGAATCGAGAACGCCTTCTGGCGCGACGACTCCATCGCTTCCGCTTCTGATTCCATGCCGCGTTTCAGTTCGTCGAAGCCATTCAGCAACGCACGGCGATCGTCGAGGCGATCCATCGGCAGGTTGAGCTTCATGTCCTTCCGGAGCGAGCCGCCACCGTCAGGCTGGAATGGTGCGGCCGACGATGCGAACGGGCCATTCGAGATGAACTTGCCGAATCCCGTTTGCTCGACACCTGCGTTCGGATCGACCGATCGCGGGAACAGCACCACGTTCGTCGGCATCCCGCTACTGGGATCGTTCCCGCCCGCCACGGTGGCGTATGCCGAGCCGAGGTTCGCGCCGAAACCGTCCTTACAGACGATTGGTTTGATGTCGTGGCTCGCGTCGCCCGGGACGTAGGAACGGATGATGGCGAGCCGATCGGCCATGCCAGCGAGTTTCGGGAACGATGAACCGAACGTGACGCCGGGAATGGAGGTAGGAATCTCACCCGTCGCGCTGCGGATTTCCGCGGGGGCGGTCATCTTGGGGTCGAACGTCTCGAACTGGCTGGGGCCGCCGTGTAGGAACAGAAACACGACGGCCTTATCGGTAACGGGCTTGCCGGAGGCCGACAGCGGAACGCCAGCTTGTGTGAACAGCGAGGAGAGCGAAAGGCCGCCGAGGGCAAGACCACCGATTTGGAGGAAGTCACGCCGACCGATGGGGGCGGGATCGCCGATCCTGAGCATGGGAAGACTCCGGACGGGAATTGAGCGGGGGGTGGGGTAGGCCAAACACACTTTACCATGACGCAGGCGATTCGCGCTTCATATTTCGAATTTTGGCTTGCGGACGCGTCGGCGAGCCACGGGGTTCATCCTCGTGGTGTTTGGATATGTCAGACACCACGGGGGTTAACCCCGTGGGGTTCATCCCCGTGGGTGATTCGTTCATCAAAACACCACGGGGGCTCGCCAAAAGCGGATCACTTCGTCGGCAACACCCAGACGTTGCGATACACAACCGGGTCGCCGTGGTTCTGGAACTGGAACGGGCCAGGAGTCGCGGCTTCCTTCTGACCACCCGGGCACTCTTTCGGGAACTCGATGTTGTCGTGAATCTTCACGCCGTTGTGGTAGATCGTCGCGCGGCCGTTCTTGGTCTTCTTGCCGTCAGCATCGAACTGTGCGGGGCTGAACTCGATGTCGTAGGTCTGCCACGACAATGGCGGGTAGCACATGTTCACGCTTGGCTTGTGTTGCGTGTAGATGCCGCCGCACTCGTTGTTCTCGCCGTTGAGCCCGAAGCTATCGAGAACCTGGCATTCGTAGCGGTTTTGCAGGTACACGCCACTGTTGCCCCGGCCCTGACCGCCGCTGTTCGGCATCCACGGCAAGCGGAACTCGACGTGAGCCGTAAACGCCTGGAACTTCTCCTTACTCGTCACGCCCATGCCCAGGAACTTGCCATCGGAAAGTGTAACGATCTTGCCGCCTTCCCAGTTCTTCTCGTCGCCTTCCTTGCCGAACAACACAACCGCACCCTCTGGCGGTGCCTTTCCGATGCTGGCCGACTTCCGCTCAACCTTTTCCAGTGCGGACTCGCTGGTTCCGTTGCGAATCGACAGTTTTCCCGCACCAATGGTGCCGGTGATGTCCTTGCCAGCGATCGTGGCGCTGCCGTCGTCGTTCCGCTTGGCGGTGGCCTTCGTGGTGGGTTTGCCATCCCAGCCGTCGCCGGGGAGGCCACCAGCGAAGATCTTCAGGTCGAACTCACCGAGACCCTTTGCGATCACTTGCACGCCGAGCTTGGCCTCGGGCTTGCCTGCGTATTCCCCCTGAAGTGCGAAGTCCGCATCCTTGGCCACATCCATCGGGTCGGCGATGGCGATCCGTTCCTTCTTCTTGGGCGCGTCCTTCTTCTTTTCCTGGGCGGAGATGCCAGGGAAGCTGGCAGCGAGAACGAGACTGGCGGCAAATGCGCCAGCGAACAACGAGCGAAACATGGTGAGTCCTGATGGGGAAAGGGGGTAGGTGGGCACCGCTTCTGGCGGTACGCCTTCATAGTTTCAGGTTTCAAGTTCCAGGTTTCAAGTTAAAGACAAACTTGGAACCTGGAACCTGAAACTTGAAACTTGAAACTTGAAACTTGAAACTTGAAACTCTGATGAAGGAGAAATCCCCGACGGATCTACCGGCCGGCCTGTAAGCCGGGTTTTGTCCCCGCTCTTGCGAACGGGTGACGGTCATTTATCTAGCCCCACGGTTGCCCGTGGGATCAAGCAGTCTACCCGGGGATCGTGACGGGTCGGGCCGACCCTGTCCCCTGTTTGACCTTGCTCCCGGTGGGGTTTGCCGAGCCGACGAGTCACCTCGCCGCTGGTGCGCTCTTACATTAAGGGCTTTCGCCCCGCACCGTTTCACCCTTACCCCGCTTCGCGTAGTTTCAAGTTCCACGTTTCACGTTCCAAGTTAAAAACCACTGGTGTCTTTAACCTGGAACTTCAAACGTGGAACTTGAAACTACGCGAAGCGGGGCGGTTTACTTTCTGTTGCACTTTCCCGCCCGCTCGCGATCCAGGCCGGGGAGCCTGAATCGTTCCTGGGGGTGGACATTATCCATCACCGCGCCCTGTGGAGCCCGGACTTTCCTCCCCCGTTTCGCATAGTTTCAAGTTCCACGTTTCACGTTCCAAGTTAAAAACCACTGGTGTCTTTAACCTGGAACTTCAAACGTGGAACTTGAAACTATGCGAAACAGCGGCGACCATCCGTCCGACCGGCAGATCCGAGACGACATCGTATAAGGACGACATCGCTTCGAGAATAGACACCCGTTAGCCTTTCCGGTTCGCCCTGGAAAGTGTGAGTAGCTAGTGTGAGTGTGAGTGAAGAGTAGAGATCGCTTTCGTCTTTCTCACTCGCACTCGCACTCACACTAGCCACTGATATGGCCACGGTTTCGCTCGAATGGTTCGCGTATCCTCCCCCCGAATTCACGGCCGGTGCTGTCACCGTCGGGAACTTCGACGGCGTTCACCTCGGACACCGGGCGCTCGTCGCTGCCGTGCGAACGCTTGCCGACAGGCTCGGCGGCCCAGCAGTCGTCGTCACGTTTGACCCGCCACCGCATCAGGTATTGCACCCCGGACCGATTCGCCCGCCGCTCACGACGCTCGCCGATCGTGCGGAGCTGTTGCACGCGGCTGGCGTCGATCACGTCGTCATTCTGCAAACCAGTCCGGCGCTGCTTGCACTCAGCCCGGAAGCGTTCTTCGAGGACGTGCTCGCCCGGCAACTCGCCGCGAAGGGGATCGTCGAAGGCTACGACTTCCGCTTTGGCCGTGGCCGTGCCGGGACGAACGCCACGCTCCGCTTCCTGAGTGAATCCGCAGGAATCGCGTGCGAAGAAATCTCGCAGGTGAAGCACCGCGACGAACCGGTATCGAGTAGCCGGGTGCGTGCGGCGATTGTGTCTGGCGATGTCGGCAGCGCCGCGGAACTGCTGGCTCGGCCGTACCGCATCTCGGGAACCGTCGTCACCGGCGCGAAACGCGGTCGCACCATCGGCTTCCCCACGGCGAACCTTGGCGACGTGCCCACCGTGCTCCCCGGGAACGGCGTGTATGCGGTGCGGACGATGGTTGACGGTACAATGTGGTCAGCGGCCGCGAACGTCGGTCCGAACCCGACATTCGGCGAGGATGCCCGCAAGATCGAGGTTCACCTGATCGACTTTACAGGCGACATCTACGGCAAACCGATGACCGTGGAATTCGTGACGCGCTTGCGGGAAGTGCGTCCATTCAGCGGCGTATCCGAACTGGTCGAACAACTGAAACGCGACATCGCAGCCGCGAAACACGCACTCGTTTAGCCGCGACGCGGAGTCTTCGGAGCGGAGCGCGACCATGAACAATCGCTGGCAAAACTTCGCGCTGATTCTCTACGTCGTGGCGCTCCTGTGGTGGTTTCGTCGGGAGCTGCCGCCGTTCGCACCCTCGGTTTCGGGACGGATCGAGTCTGTCGGCACGATGAGTTGGCCAGTCGAGGGAATCTATTGCTTGCTTTGGGATGGTTCTGAGGGGCATGTTGTTGAAGAGACTGGGAGGAAGTACCGGAACGGCGAGTATCAAGTCGGAATAGGCTCTCGCACGCCGGTTTGGGATTACTCGGGCGGACTCGGCGAGGTCCGGGTTGGGCAGACCGTTAGCATCTGGTTCACCGGGAAGGCTGTTACCTCACCACCGTGGTACTACCCTCACTCGGTGGTGATCGAGCCGAGCACTGGGATGAACTGCGTTGTCGTCGGAACGCTAACAATCGCACTCATTCTCGGTCTTGGCGGGTTCAAGTGGGTTCGCCGTCCTCAACAATACCTCGGAGCGGAGCGCTCAGCGCCCGCGCTCCGCTCCGAAGACTCCGCGTCGCGGCTAAACGATCAGGGGGCGTAATGACATTACACGACCGCGTTGAACATGCCCTGAAGCACGACATCGCGCCGGCGCTGATGCTCGATGGCAACGGCATCGAAGTGCTCGAAGTGACCGACGGAATCGCCTCTGTGCGGCTCACGGGCGTCTGCGCGGGTTGCCCTGCAACGATCATGACGGTTATCACGAGTTTGGAAGATGAACTTCGGAAGAAGGTGCCCGAAGTGGAAATTCTTGAGATAGTCCCGTGACAAACTGAAGTTGTGACCCGAAAACGGGACGCAAACTCAACAGGCACAACCATGTTCCTCGGGTACAACACCAACGGGTTCGCCCACCACCGGCTCGAAGACGCGGTCGAGATTCTGGCCGAACTCGGGTACGGCGGTATCGCGCTGACCCTCGATGTTCACCACCTCGATCCATTCGCGCTGGACCTTCCGGTTCAGACCGCATCGCTCGCCCGGCAACTTGCCCGGCACAACATGCGGTGCGTCATCGAAACCGGTGCGCGATTCCTGCTCGATTCTCGCCACAAGCACCAGCCGACACTCGTTAGCCCGACCCCCGAGGAACGCGCCAAGCGTGTCGATTTCCTCAAGCGCTGCATCGATATCGCCGCCGACCTCAACGCCGATTGCGTGAGCTTTTGGTCGGGAACCGCAGCGGATAACGCCCCCGGCGGCGTGCAAATGGTGCGGCTCATCGACCGCATCGAACGAGTCGCCGAGTACGCAGTCGAGCGGAACATCCCGCTCGCGTTCGAGCCGGAACCGGGCATGTACATCGACACGATGGCCAAGTTCGCGGAACTGCACGCGGGCGTGAACCACCCCTGTGTCGGCCTCACAATGGACGTGGGCCATCTCGTGTGCAATCGCGAGTTGCCGGTGAGCAAGTTCCTCACGGACTGGCAACACGTGCTCTGGAACGTCCATCTTGAGGACATGGAACCGGGCATCCACGATCATCTGATGTTCGGTGAAGGCGAGGTGGATTTCGCGGACGTGTTCGCGGGCTTGCGGGCAGCGAACTACTCGGCCGGCGTGTACGTCGAACTGAGCCGCCACAGCTACGACGCGGTGAACACCGCCCGGAAGGCGCTCACATTTCTGGAACCCTATCTCGTCGAAGCAAACGCCACCGCAACGGGATGGCCCTTCCAGGGCTAAAACTCAATTTCCCAATCGTGAAACACGGAACGGTCCTGGGGCAGTCGGCTGGCACCCCACCTGAAAACCTTCAAATCCCTGTTACACTCCAATCCGGATCAGTGATCGACTCGTCTCTGTTTCTCCGATATAATGCCGAGTCTGGTGGGACGTTCCATTCTCCCAACCCGCGTCCCTGGTGCCCCCTCTCCACCGCCGAGGGTTGCTCATGTTGCGAATTCCCCTCCTATTCGCCGCGATGTTCGGCTTCGTGGCAGAGGTTTCGGCGGCAGCACCGTCGCCATCTCCGGACCCCAAATCGCTGATCGTGACCGAAACGGAGCTGGAGCGTGCTCGCGACCTCGTCCAAAAGTTGGGAAGCGACCAGTACGCTGATCGAGAAGAAGCGGAACTCGCGCTGTTCCAGATGGGTCGGCTCGCCCGGACGGCCTTGCTCGACGGCGCGAACAACGACAACAACGCGGAAGTGCGATCCCGTTGCCAGGGATTGCTTCACCGTGCGACCACGTTGGAGATGAAGGCCCGGCTTGAGGTGTTCCTGGCCGATGCCGATGGGAAATTCGAACACGAACTCGCGGGCTGGAACGAATTCCGTTCGATCGTTCGCCAGGAATGGACGCTCCTCGGGCACTCGATCTGGTCCGACCGGTCGCTCGATCGCATCGCACGAACCATGTTTGCCGAGTTGCTGTCAACGCCGGTCAACCGAAGCATCCTGTTCGCCATCGGGGGGCAACAAGAGGAACTCTCATCGATCGCTCAGACACGGCGGCAGGAGCTGTACTCGCAAAAATACCCGCGTGTGATCGTGGTCGCTGGTGGTGTCCGTCAGCCCAATGTCCAGCGCGACCCCACTCAAGCCGACATCCTCACGTTGCTCCTGGCCGAGACCCAGGCCGGTTCGAGCTACATTCCGCCTCGCTCGGCACCGATCAGCATTCTCATCCAGGCCTCGGGATTTTTCCAGGCAGTCAAAGGGACGGACGAACGCGGGCGGGTCTGCCAGGCCATCGCCACCGCGTGGTGCGAAAGCCGCCACGATCCGGTGGATATGTATCAGGCCATGAGCCTCGCCAACAACATGGGGTTACCCGATCAGAGTTGCCAGATCGCGATTCGGCTGTTCCAGAGTAAGGGTGCCACTGCTTCGTATCGTGGGCTGGCTGCCTCGACGCTGGTCCGCGTCGGCAACGAAAAGCATATCGCAATGCTTGAGAAGGCGATGACCGATAACACGCTCGTCTACACGGTTCGCAAGCAGGTGCCCGGCAAACCCAATGAACTGGAAACGCACGACATCCAGCTTCGCGATATCGCCCTGGTGGTCTCGCTCATCATCTCGAAGCAGACGCCCGAAGATTACGGATTCGTCGATCAGTACAAGGCTCAGGGTTCGCCGCTGACCACCTACAACTACACCCGCTTCTACGTCCCCGAGAAAGCACGCGACGCGGCACTGGTAAAGTGGAAAGCGTGGCGAGAGAAGAATCCGTAATGCGCAGCCGCGTACCATACGCGTAACGAACTGGAAAATTGTGGTTGGCGCTGGTCGCAGTCTCGTTCATGCTGGATGCAATCCCTGGATCGTTGACCCCGAGGATCTTATGAGACGGTTCGTCGTGGCACTGATGGCGTGCGGGCTGTTTGCGGCCTCGGGATTCGGCGTGACCCCCGATCCGAAAGACCTGGTCATCCCGCCGCAGGAATTGTCCCGGGCACGCGAGCTTGTCCGCAAGCTGGGCAGCGAGTTGTACCGGGAGCGAGAAGATGCCTACGCCGAACTGGTGAAGATGGGCCGGCTCGCCCGCCCCGTTCTGCTCGAAGCCGCCACATCCGATGCCGACCCCGAAGTGCGTTTCCGCACGTCGCGCTTGCTTCCCAAGGCCGGAGCCGACGACCTCGCGGCACGCCTCGAAACTTTCCTTGCCGACAAGGACGGGAAGTTCGACCACGACCTGCCCGGGTTGAAGCAATACCGCACGGTCGTCGGGAAGGATGAGAAGGCACGCTCGCTCTTCGTCGAGTTCGTGAAATCGCCTTACAACGTCGAACTGTTGCAGTCGCTCGACCGGGGGGCAACTGAAGGCGGCCGTGCGATCTCGGATCGTCGGACACACCTGTTCAGCATGATGCAGCACCGGAACATCGGGGGTCGAATCTCGCAACCTCAGCAGATCGAGTTCGCGGACCTGGCGTGCCTCATGTTCGCCGAATCCGTCACGCCGAGCAAAGAGATCCCACGCGGCATGTGGAACCACATCACCGGGGCCACGTTCCTGCAACAGCCCGCTTCCATGAACACGCTCAACAACGCGAATTCCGCACACTCCGAAGCCTACCGACGAATCATCGGGCAATGGCTGGAGTCCCGGGACGACGCACAGGATTTGAACCAGCTTGCCCACCTCATCGGGAACCAGCTCCGCACCTTCCCGCAAAGCCTGCCACTGTTGCGAAGAATCATCGTGACGGAGGGGGTACACGGGTACGCCAAGGGGCAAGCGCTCATGTTCCTCATTCAGCAACGCGGCAAGGAGGAACACGGTTTCCTGACATCGTTGTTGAACAACGACACACTTGTGACGACCGTGTGGTTTGGCAACATCAACCCGAAGAACCAGCAGCCGCAACAACACCAGTGCCTGCTCCGCGACGTGGCGCTGGCCATGCTCGTGACCCAGAACGGCCAGAAGATGAAGGACTATGGCTACGCGTTCCCGAACAACCAGCCCGAACCGAACCCGCAGAGCATCGGCTACGGAAACTACGCGTTCACATCGGATGAAGCCCGCACTGCCGCTCTCGTCAAATACGGTTTCTGGCAGCTCAAGCGGAGCTTCACGGAACCGGTGAAGGAGCCAGTCAAGGAACCCGCCCCGCAGCCACCCGCTCCGCAACCTGCTCCATCGAAGTGAGTGATTGAACCCGATAAGCACGAAGGCCAGCCGATCGATCGGCTGGCCTTCTTTCTTACATCTTCTTGCACGTCAGGCTTCGGCGCGGGACACTCATCTCAGCCCCACTCGCTCCTCGGAGGGCAGTCTGATGACCCATTCGCCCCGCACCCGGCTCGGCTTCACACTGATCGAGTTGCTCGTGGTCATCGCGATAATCGCGATCCTGATTGGGCTGCTGCTGCCCGCCGTTCAGAAGGTCCGCGAAGCTGCTGCTCGCATGACGTGCTCCAACAACGTGAAACAGATTGCCCTCGGCATCCACAACTTCGCCGGAACCCACGGAAAGGTTCCTCCTTCAGCCGGGAAGGTCGGACCGAAGTTCGGAACGGCCCACTTCTTCCTCCTGCCCTATATCGAGCAGGCCGCACTCGCTGAAACGGCCAACGGGGATTCGTTCACCATCCGTTCCCAGCCGGTCAAGACATTCGTCTGCCCCTCTGATCCGAGTGCGCCACAAGGAGGCGTGACATCGACGGCGACAACGGCCACGGTTCAGTACCAGAGCATCGGGATGACGAACTACGCGGTCAACCATTCCGTTCTGCAATTCGGTGACCAGGGATTGTTCCAATCGATGCCGAACGGCACCTCGAACGTCGTCCTCATCGCCGAACGCTATCAGGTGTGCAAGAGGTCGGCGACGATCGAGGCCTATGGCGGGTGGGCGGCCTACTTCCGTTACGGCACCTCGACTCCGGGGACCGTCGACTTCTGGTACCTGACCCCGACCTTCAACGGCCCGCTGACGAGCGGAAACCTCCCGGACGGAACGGCCTACATTGCAGGCAACAGCGGACGCCCCGCGACCTCGGGATCGGCGTTCAACGCCGCGATCCCGTTCCAGATCCGGCCCGACTTCAGCACCAACTGCGACTACTACATCCTCCAAACGCCCCATACCGGTTCGATGGTCGTGGGCCTCGGCGACGGGAGCGTGCGGAATGTTTCCGGGAGCATCACGCTGACGACCTGGATCAACGCCTGCAACGCGCAGAATACGACCCCGCTCGGCGCGGATTGGTAAGGCGAGCCACCGGGTTCATCCCCGTGGCGACTGGAGACGGCAAACACCACGGGTAGGCGAGCCACGGGGTTCATCCACGTGCTGGCTGGAGATGTCCTACACCACGGGGGTGAACCCTCAACTTGTACCACAAGTTAGTCTTGCTTTGTTGTCGTAAGCAATCATCTGGCGGAGTTTTCGAAGTCCCCGCCAGAGAGTCTGCCAACCTGGCATACCATCGCT